>Ga0315289_10009369_pt1 | contig 14099 bp, 12 predicted proteins | sample YL17G11_40_MG_FD_203452 | JGI IMG/M metagenome (GOLD analysis project Ga0315289, IMG submission 203452) | Sediment microbial communities from Yellowstone Lake, YNP, Wyoming, USA - YL17G11_40 | ecosystem: Environmental > Aquatic > Freshwater > Lake > Sediment | place: USA: Wyoming | collected...
GGAGCTTAACTGGCCCGAGCAAGGCCCATTGGGCCAAACCCTCAAGAAAGGGACAAGGACCTACGAGATCATCGGGGTCGTCGAGAATGTGTCCACGCGCGGCCTGGATGAGCCGGTGGGACCGGAGTATTACCTGCCCGATTGCCGGCTGGCGGGCTGGTGCCTGGTGGTGCGCTGCCAGGACCATATGGCAGTGTCCCGCGCCGTCAAGGAGGCCATTGCGGGCGTGGAGCCGGAGATCATCGCCAAGGTCCAAACCATGGAACATGTGCTGGCGCGTTGGTCGGCCCAGCCGCGGTTTGTGCTGCTGCTGTTGGCGGCCTTCGCCAGCGTCGCGGTGCTGCTGTGCGTGGTGGGGGTCTACGGCACCACCGCGTACTGGGTTAACCAGCGAGTGCGCGAGTTCGGCATCCGCATGGCCTTGGGCGCTCAGCGAGGGGACGTGGTGGGACTGGTGCTCAGGCAGGCAGCCATGGGACTGGGCGTGGGCGTGGCGATCGGCCTGGCCGGGGCGCTGGGGCTGACCCGGTATCTGACAAGCCTGCTGTACGAGATCAGCCCGACCGACCCGCTGACGTTCGCGGGTGTAGCCATATTCCTGATGGGCGCTGGACTGCTGGCATGTTACCTGCCGGCCCGGCGGGCGACGCGAATCGACCCAATGGCCTCGATCCGATACGAATGACCGGCTTGGGGCCTCTACACCGGCGGCCAGGCCAGGGGCGGTCCAGGGTTGGCTGGTTCAGTAGAGACAATCAACACATGGGAAGGACACTTCGTGGCACGACTGGGCATGATCGCGTGGTGCGTCAGCCTGCTCTGGGTGGCGCAAGGCTGTAACGTCACGCCGGAGGGGCAGCCGGCGGGCGCGATGGCCCTGCCGCGGCACCTGGGGCAAATTTCCCCGGCCAATCTGCACGCCGAGACGACCCAGCCGGCCGTCACCGTGGAGCAGGCCACCGAGACCATGGCTGGGGAAGTGCTTCAAGCCTCGGCGCTGCCCAGCCTGAGCCTGGACATCGCCACCGCCCGGGCCTGGGCGCTGGAAGGCAACCTGGAGTTGAAGGTCCAGCGGGTCGAGCCCTCGATCGTGGCCCAGGAGGTGCGGTTCGAGAAAGGGAGGTTCGAGCCGAGGTTCCGCGGCCTGGCTTCCTACAGCCGCCGTGACGGCGGCGGTCAGGACAGCGACGACTACGGCTTGGCGCCCAGCGTGCGAGTGCCCCTCAAGACCGGCGGAGAGGTCAGCGCGGGTCCAGGCTTTGAATGGGATGAGCAGGAGCGAGGGGATTCCACGGCTCTCGACGCCGGCTTCTCGTTCAGCCAACCGCTGCTGCGCGATGCCGGGGTGAAAGTAAACACAGCAGGCATCCGCATCGCCGGCCTGGACTGGGAGATCGCCGGGGCCCGCACAAAGCTGAGGATCATTCGGACGCTGGCGGAAGTGGACCGTGCCTACTGGGAGCTTTACGCGGCCCAGCAGGAGCTGCGAGTAGCCCGGCAGCAGTATGAGCTGGCGCAGACGCAGATCCAGCAGGTCCGCAAGCGAGTCGAGGCGGGTTCGGCGCCGCGGATCGAGATCATTCGTGCCGAATCCGGCGTGGCGGCGCGCCTCCAGGGGATTATCGTGGCCCAGACGCTTGTCCGCCGGCGCGAGCGGGAGCTCAAGCGTCTGATGAACCGCCCCGACCTGCCGGTGGACTCGGCGACGGAGATTCTGATTGCCACGGTTCCGGACCCCGTTGGGCTGGCGATGGACGCCAAACGGCTGCTGGAACAAGCCCTGGCTGAGCGGATGGAACTGCTGGTGCTGGAGCTGGAGCTGGCGGTGGATGAGGAGCTCGTTGCCCAGCGACGAAATGCCCTGTTGCCCGGGCTGGACCTGAGCGTCGAGTACGGACGGCGTGGGGTCGGCAACCGCTTCAACCAGGCGCTACGGCGGCTGAACGACGATGGCGCCGATGAGCTGCTGGTGGAGGCGATGTTGGACGTGCCGCTGGGCAACCAGCAGGCGCAGGCCCGGTTGCGCCGGGCGAGGCTGGAGCGATTCCAGCGGCTGCTGTCCAAGCGGGACCAGGAGCTGGCAATCACGCAGGATGTCTACGACGCGCTGGACCGTTTCCAGGAGAGCTGGCGGCAGATTGTGGTGGCGCGCCGCGGCGTGATCGTGGCTACTGAGAACTACCGGGCTGAGCAACGGCAGTTCGAGCTGGGGCTGCGAACCAGCATCGAAGTGCTCGACGCCGCGACGCGCCTGGCGCAGGCCCAGCTCAGTGAGATCGGCGCCCTGGCGGATTATGAGATTTCCAAGGTGGACCTGGCCGTGGCCACGGGAACGCTCCTGGGCCAGGATGGTGTCTGCTGGGAGCCGGTGGAGCTGGACGAAGCCGACAAGGCCGTTGCACCGACCACCCAGCCGGGGTGATCGCCGCCGGCCTGTGGGGCGGTTGGTGAGGTCCATAAAATTAATTGCAGCAAGTAGTTGCAGAGGATGGCGCACGATGGGACGGGTGAACTTCGTCAGCGGAAAGGGAACCTGCCGAACCAAGGCTAACGGGGCAGCCATTCTGAGTGGGCATCCTGGTTCCAGCGCCCTCAGGGGTTCAACTCGTTGCCAAGGGAGCGGCGCATGCTGTCACGAGGCTGTGAATGGCTGCGGGCGCGAGGCGGCAACGCCCCGGTACGTTCCCCAAGGGATTATGCCAGCCACGGGTTGGCTGGATCGCCTGGCATGCCGAAGGCCGGCGTTAACTTGGGGCACGGTGGCAAGTTGGGGTAGTTCACGAGAGATGCGAGGCAACAGATGCAGCGGGTCTGGCTTCTGGCCTAGCAGTTACCTAAAGCTGTTGCCCTAAATTCTCTTGACCCCCGGGTAGATCGGATTTACCCTAGACTAGACAGGTTAGACGGGGTCGTAGGCGAAGGCGCGCCTGACTAGCTGTTGTCGGAGCCCAGGACTAGCGCTCGGCGTACTCCGTATCTGAGAGCATTTCTGTACTGGTGCAATGCGGAAGGGGTCTTGCGCTCTGGCGGCCCCGCGTGTCTGTGCCAGGGGTAATGCATGGAATTGCTTAGCCAAACGCAGTTGTGTGCAGCGGCGGCCCAGATGGATCAGGATCGGGCCGGCGAGCTGGCTTCGTTTGCGCAGGAACGGGGGCTGTCCCTGGTGCACGTGTTGGTGGACCGAGGCGGGGCCGCCGAGGACAAACTAATCGAGAACCTTTCTCGTCTACTGGATCTGCCCTGCCTGATGGAACCGGCAGCGGACGTGCCGGCGTCGGTGGTGGCGGAGGTGTCGGCGTCACTGGCGATCAACTACCAGGTGATGCCGCTGGCCCAGGAGGACGGGTACTTGCGCCTGGCGTGCAGCGATCCGTTCGACTGGCAGCGCTGGGACGAACTGGAGCAGTTGTTGGATCGGCCGATCCGGAAGGTGCTGGCCCCGCGCCGGGTGATCGACCGGATGCTTAAGATGCACTACGGCCTGGGGGCCGAGACGGTCGACCGCCTGCTGGCGGGGCGGTCTGAAACGGACGACGGATCAGGCCTCACCGTCACCAAGACCGACCTGTCGGAGGCGGAGGCCGCCAACGAGCCGACGGTCGTCAACCTGGTCAACAAGATCCTCACCGAAGCGATCCGCGCGGGCGCGACCGACGTGCACTTCGAGCCTGGGGAGCGCAGCTACCGCGTCCGCTACCGCATCGACGGGATGCTGGAGGATGTGTCCATTCCCGTCAGCGTGCATCTGCTGAGGCTGGCGCTAGTGTCGCGGATCAAGATCATGGCCGACCTGGACATCACGGAGAAGCGCCTCCCGCAGGACGGGCGCTGCACCGTGTCGCTGGGCGGCACCGAATACGACCTGCGCGTGAGCATCCTGCCGGGGATCTTCGGGGAGGGCGTGGTCATCCGCCTCCAGAGCCGCTCGATGGTGAAGCTGGACCTGGAGTTGCTGGGTTTCGGCCGGCCGGAGACGGAGCGCGTCGCCCAGCTCATCGCCCGCCCGCACGGGCTGTTCCTGGTGACCGGCCCCACCGGCAGCGGCAAGACCACCACGCTGTACGCCTGCCTGCACCGGATCATCCGCCCCGAGGTGAAGATCGTGACGGTCGAGGACCCGGTGGAGTATTGGACCGAGTCGATCTTCCAGATGCAGATCCACGAGGAGATCGGCTTCACGTTCGCGAGGGCGTTGCGGAGCATGTTGCGGCACGACCCGGACGTGATGCTGGTGGGCGAGATTCGCGACCGCGAGACGGCGGACATGGCCGTGCGGGCGTCGCTGACGGGCCACCTGGTGTTCGCCACGCTGCACACCAACGACGCCGCCAGCGCGGTCACGCGGCTGATGGACATCGGCATCGAGCCGTTCCTGATCGCCAGCAGCGTGCACGGCATTCTGGCTCAGCGGTTGGTGCGCCTGGTGTGCCCGCAGTGCAAGCGGCCGGTTGACGCGAGCGAGCTGAACGAGTTGGAGCGGCGGCTGGCGCGGGACGCGGGGATCGACCCGTCGGCGGGGCTGGTCAAGGGCGACGGGTGCGAGCGCTGCCGGTTCAGCGGCTACAGCGGGCGCAGCGCCGTGGGCGAGACGCTGGTGATCAGCTCGGCCATCCGCGATCTGACGCAGCAGCGCGCCCCGGCCGAGCAGATCAAGCGCCAGGCGCTGGCCGAGGGCATGCGGACGCTGCGCGACTCGGCGATGGCCACGGCGGGGGCGGGGCGGACGACCGTGGCGGAGGTCCTGCGCGTGACCCAGGAGGACGCCTAGACCGTGGCGCATTTCCAATACATCGCGATCGCGCAGACGGGGCGCCGCACGCGGGGGCGCATCCACAGCGCCGACCGGCGGCAGGCCATCCGCGAGCTGATCGGGAGGGGATGCTTCCCGACCCAATTGGAGCCGGTCAACGGCGCGCGAGCCGGCGGCGCCGTCCGCCGGCTGCTGCGGCGCTGCGGACCGCGGGACCTGGCCATTTTCACCCGGCAATTGGCCTCGCTGCTGAAGGCCGGCCTGACGGTGACGGCGTCGCTGGGCATGCTGCGCCACCAGTGCCGCAACCGGCACCTGTCGGCCGCCGCGGTCGACATGGGCGAGTCGCTGGCGCGCGACGGCGGGTCGCTGGCGGAGGTCATGGAGGTGCACACCGATCTGTTCGACCCGGTCTACCGCGGCCTGGTCCGCTCCGGGCAGGAGAGCGGAGACCTGGTGCCGGTGCTGAACAACCTGGCCGACCACCTCTCGCGGCAGAGCCGCGTGCGGGGCCAGGTGATCTCGGCGTTCATCTATCCGCTTTTCCTGCTGGGGCTGGGATTGTTGGTCATCTTTGTGTTGGTGGCGTTCGTGCTGCCGCGGTTTCAGGAGTTGTTCGCCTCGTTCGGGCAGGCGTTGCCGTTGCCGACGCGGGTGCTGATCGCCGCGGCCGGCTTCCTGTCGACGTGGTGGCCGGCGATCATCGCCGCCGGCGCGGGCGCGGTGCTGCTGGGGGCCGCGCTGATGCGCCGGCCGAAGGCGCGCCTGTGGTGCGACCGGGCGCTGCTGCGGGCCCCGCTGCTGGGAGACATGTTCCTGAAGCTGGAGATTTCGCGGATCGCGCGGACGCTGTCGGCCTTGCTGCGCAGCGGGGTGCGGATCGTGGAGGCCCTGCGGATTACCTCGCAGACGGCGGGCAACCTGGCGCTGCGCGGGGGATTCGCGGGCATCATCCAGTCGGTCCTGGCCGGCCAACCGCTGGCCGAGGCGATCCATCGCGCCCGGATGTACCCGCGACTGGTGGTCCAGTTGATCCAGACCGGCGAGCAGACCTCCCAGTTGCCGCAGATGCTGGGGGAACTGTCGGAGATCTACGAAGAAGAAGCCGAGCGGGCGGTGACGGGCGCCGCCAAGGTGCTGGAGCCGGCGCTGATCGTGGTGATGGGCACGCTGATCGCCGGGATCGTGGCGGCGGTGATGCTGCCGGTGTTCCAGGCTAACGCGATGTCGCTATAGCAGGAGTTATCGGATGAACACGCAACGGGGTGCCAGGACGCGGGCGTTCACGCTGGTGGAAATCCTGCTGGTGATTGTCATCATCGGGGTGCTGGCGGGGATGCTGGTGGCGCGGCTGTCCGGGCGGACGCAGGAAGCGAAGATCACGCGGGCCCAGGCGGATGTCGCCGGCCAGCTTTCGCTGGCGCTGGACCTGTTCGAGCAGGACACCGGCCGTTACCCCACGGAGGAGGAAGGCCTGGCGGCCTTGGTCGATGACCCGGGGCTGGAAAGCTGGAAGGGGCCTTACCTCAAAGGTCGGCTCAAACCCGATCCCTGGGGCAACCCCTACATCTACCGGCTGGATTCGGAGCATCCCGGGATGTACGTGCTCTCCAGCGCCGGCCCCGACGGCCAGAGCGGAAACGAGGATGACATCAAACAGTGATTCCCTCCCGCGCGCCATCCGGTCGCACGCTGCACAGGCCTCAGCCGGCCAGGCTGCGGGGCGACGGCGCGTTCACGTTGATTGAATTGCTGCTGGTGGTGGTGATCATATCGGTCCTGGCCTGTTCGCTGGCGGCGGCGCTGCAAGGGCGGAAGGACGCCCAGGCGCTGCGGGTGGGCACGGAAGACTTGGCCGCGGCGATGCGGTTCGCCTGGTCGCAGGCGGCATCACGGGGCCGGCCGTTCAGGATCGCGCTGCTTAAGGACGGACGGGCGTTCCAGGTGCAAACGCTGGACGAACAAGGCGCGCCGCAGCCGCTACCTGGCCTGACGGGGAACCAGAGGTCATTTGCGCGCGAGGTTCACGTGCGCCAAGTGGGCGCCGGCAGCGGCGCCGGTGGCGGAGAGAAGCTGCCGGAGGCCATCCAGTTCTGCGCCGGGGCCGGCTTTTCCGGCTGGGTGGAGCTGTCCGATGGGGCGGGCCAAAGCCGGCGGATCGAGGTGGCTGATGCGACGGGGCAGGTGCGGATTATCGAATAGCCCCGGTGGTGGGTTCACGCTGGTCGAAGCGCTGGTGGCGATGGCCGTGCTGGGCGCCGGCGTGGTGGGCGTGCTGGAGATGTTCTCGCTGGCCGGTTCGGCCGCCGGCGAGAACCAGCGCCTCGCCCGGGCGGTGGAAATCGCCCAGAGGGAGCTGTCGCTGGCGGTTGCCAGCCGATATGCGCCCGTCGAGGGCGCCGAGAAGCTCCACCGCTGGAGGGTGGAGCGTCAGGATCGGCCGATGGGCTTGGAGCGGGTGGCGGTGACGGTGACCTGGATGGTCCGGGGCGCCGAGCAGAGCTACGTGCTGGAGCAGCTATGGCTGAAGCGCAAACCTCCGGCTGCGCGGTGAGGCCTGTGGTGGGCCGACCGAGGGGATTCACGCTGGTGGAGCTGCTGACCGCCTGCGTGATCGTCTCGACCATCGCCATGGGCACCTACGGCATCCTGGGGCAGGCGCTCCGTTTCGAGTCGACGGCCAACCGGCACGCCCGCGCGCGAGCAACGGCCGTGCCGGTGCTGGAGCATTTGGCCGAAGCGGTCCGCCAGGCATGCGAGCCCATTGGCCAGGAGATGGACGGCCCTGGCGGGACGACGCCGGTGACAGCTCTCCAGGCCCAGCCGGGGACGCTGACGGTTCTGACGCTGGCCGGCGCCACCGGCGGGCGCGAACGGCGGCAGTACACCTGGCCGACGGGCGCCGAGCAGAAGATTGCCTTGGAGCTCAAGAGTATCCTGTATGCCGGGGCCACGCCGCTGACATCGGTGGATTTGGAGAAGCCGGATGAGTCAGGGATATGGAACCGCTTGCCCTCGCGTGCCGTGGGCGCCGGCCTGGATCAACTTAAGGTGGAGTTCTTGGAGCTGGAGAAGCCGGGGGCGCGGTGGGTGGAGAAGCATAAAGGCCCTGCCGTCAGCGTGGCGGTGCGGATCAGGATTTGGGCAATGGGCGAATGCTTCGAGCGAGTGATCGTGCCGCCGGCGCATTGGCTGGGGACGGTCGTGGTCCAGGGGGAGGCAACCGAGTGACCGCGTGAGCAGGAAAGGCTCCATCCTGGTGCTGGTGCTGTTTGTCCTGGCGATCCTGGCGCTGGTGGGCGTGAGCTTCGCCTATCGAACGGGGCTGGGGATCTCGGAAGGGCGCCAGGAGGCGGTGCTGGCCAAGCTGCGGTCACAGGCGGCGTCGGCGGCGGCGATTGTGACGGCGCAGCTAGTGGAGAACACCAACGACTTTGACCACCCGGGCGAACCGTGGGCGCGGCAGGGCCTGAAAGACCCGGGGGACTATCTGGACGCGTGGGGGACCGATCTCCAGCACAGCGCAAGGGGGCCGGAGTACACGGTGAAGTTGACGGTGATCGATGAGAACCGAAAGCTGAACCTGCTCTACGCGTCTAGCAAGCAGCTTGAGTCCATCGGCCTGTCGCCCGAACAGGTGCAGGCCCTGACGGACTGGATGGACGAGGATGAATCCGCGGGACGTGGCGGGGCGGAGTCGAGCTTCTATGCCCGGTGGGGGTACCGCAGCAAGAATCTCCCGATGATCGAGCTGGAAGAGATGCTGCTGGTGGCCGGCTTGAGCGACCGGGCCTTTTATGGGCAGGCGCTGGCCAGCCCGTTTTGCAGACCTATGCTGGCGGAAAATCGCAGCCGCGCCGCGGACGACGCCCCGGAGGAAGCTCCGGAGACGGGCCTGGTCGAGCTGCTGCGTTGCGTGGGAGACTATGGGATCAACTTGAACACCGCCCCCGAGGCCGTGCTGAGGTGTCTGCCGATTACCCCCGAGGCCGTTGGCCAGATCCTCGCCTACCGGCGGTTTGACCCTGACAGCTCCGGCGAGCTGGAGGATCACGTCTTCGCCAAAGTTGAAGACATCGAGCAGCTTCAGGGACTTGCTCCGGCGGACCGGGCGGTGCTTGCGGAAATGGGCCGTTTCCGCAGCGACCACTTCCGTATCTTCGTGGTGGCCCGGCACGAGCCAAGCGGCCTGGAGGCCGGACTGGAGGTGCTGGTGGACACCACTGAGGGCGCCCCGCGGGTGGTGCGATGGAAGGAGAGCTCCGGATGCTAGGCCGACTTCTGCGGAACGGTTCGGCGGGGGCTTCGCGGCAGGCGGTGGCGGTATGCCAGCCTCGCGGGGAAGGACTGTCGGCAGTGTGGGTGCGGCCGACCAATGGGGGCTTCCGGGTGGAGTCCCGGGAGTGGTCCGCCCCGTTGACGGGGCAGCAAGGACGCTGGCTGGCGAGCAGCCGGGTGGTGCTGCTCCTGCCGAAGGCGGCGTATCTGATCCGCCAACTGGAGGTGCCGGCTGGGTGCGAGAGCGACGCCGCCGCGGTGATCCGCCTGGCGTCCGAGGCGCTGCTGCCGCCTGATTTCGGCGAGGCGGAGGTCAGCTATCGGCGGCTGGGAACAAAGAAAGGCACTGCCGCCTACGAGGTGTACCTGATTCGGCGGGCTAAGCTGGCGAAGATGTTGTCCTTGGCCCGCCGGCTGGGGGTGGAGGCCGAGTGGGTATTGCCGTCGGCCTGGGTCCACGCCCTGATCCTCCAGCGGCTCGGCGGGCTGGATATCCTGGTGGATGACGCGCCGGGGCAGACGGAGATCGCGCTGCCGCGGGACGGCGGGGGGCTATCCGTGCGAGCGGTGCCCTGCGGGCTGGACGGCTTGCCCGACCCGGCGGCTGCCGGTTACCGAGAGCTGCTGGAATGTATTCGCTCGCTGTCCAAGGCCGCCCAGGACGGTCCGATCCACGTGGGCTGGACCGGCCGGCCTCATCCGCTGGAGGGGCTGGAAGACAGGCTGGAGCATTCTTGTGTGCGGGAGAGGCTGTGGCCTCAGGCGCAAGGCGGCCAGGCGGCGTCGCTGACGGCGGCCGCCTGCGCGATTGCCCAGGCCGAGCCGCGCGCCTTGGCGGAGGCCTCCATGCTGCCGCTGGAGCTTCGTCGCAAGCGCCAGCAGCGCCACCTGACCGGGCGTCTGAAGGCCGCGGCGGTGTTGGCGGGGGTCTGCCTGGTGTTGTCGTATGCGGCGCTGCGGATCTCGATGGCGAGGTACGAGTCGCTGCGTTCGCGCCTGGCGGGCCAACTGGAGATGATCCGCGCCGAGGGCGAGGCCGTGGGGCAGCGGATCGACCAGTTGCGGGTCCTTCAGAACCTGCGGATCAGCCGCGATAACCTGGCGACGCTGCTACAGGGCCTCCGCGAGGCCACGCCCGAGGGCGTGACCTACAGCGAGATCGTCCTGGCCGAGGATGGGCGCCTGCGGCTTCGCGGGCAGGCACAGACGTTCCAGCCGCTGCTGCTGCCGGAGCGGCTGGAGGCCCAGCCGATGTTCGAGAAGGTGCTGCCGGGCGATGTGGCGCGGGTCAAGAAGTCCGGCGGGTCCATCGTGGAGTTCCGCCTGGAAGCGATGCTGCGGAGGCCTTCATCATGAACGAGCGTCTGCGCAAGGCGTGGGGAAGCTTCGTGTCGCAGCCGCGGCAGCTAGTGCTGGCGGTGACGGCCGTGCTGGTGCTGGCAGGGGGGGTGGTCTGCCGGCAATGGATCTTCCCCGCCTACGACCGCTGGGCCGCGCTGCGCGACGAGGTCCGCCGGATGGGCTTCGACCAGGAGCGGCTGTCGCGAAACCTGCTGGTGCGGCCGCAGGTGGACGAGCAATTGGCGCAATTGGGCGAGGCGGTGCAGCAGACCGAATCGGATCAGAGAACGCTTTCACAGTTCATGGTGGACCTGGAAAGCGCGGCCAATGCCACGTCCGTGGCGCTGGTGAACGCCCGGCCTGAGCCGCCCGCTCGCGAGTCATCCTGCCAGGTGTATCGCGTGCGATTGACGGTCAGCGGGTCGCTGAGCGACATCCTGCGGTTCGTCAACCAGGTGACCGACGGCCCCAGTGCGGTGGGCCTGAACGCGGTGACGCTGCGGGCGGTGCAGGGGAGCCAGCAGGTCGAATCGATCCTGACGCTGCAAATGGCCCGGGTGGCGCCGGCGGGACAGGCGACCGGGCAGGAGGCTGGCCATGGCGGAGCGTGACGGCGTTTCGGCCAGCCGGTGGGCCGGGCTGCTGCTGGGCGTCGCGGCGGCGGCAGCGGTGCTATCGGCGGCCGGTGCGGTGCTGGCGGCTGTCTGGGCGCTGCCACAGCCTGCCGCACAGGCCCAGGGCCATGGAAGCCTGCCCCCGCTGCGCGACCAGCGAGTGGACGCGGCCAACCTGGGACGCGCGCTGGCGGGCAGGCGGCTGCTGGAGCCGGCCGAGATCAACGCGGCCGTCAAGGACAGCGGGACGGCGCAGGACCTGCTGACCCGCCTGAGGCTCCAAGGCACCGTGCAACTGGGAGGTCAGCCAGTGGCCTATGTCATGGTTGAAGACCAGGGCGTCAAGGTGGTGCGAGCGGGCGAGCGGCTGTTGGACTTTGAGGTTGAGAAGGTTGAGGCGGGCAGAGTGGAACTTTCACTACAGGGCGTGCGGGTGACACTGAGTTACTAGCGAGGCGGATATGAGAGCAAACAGGCACATGGCGTGGTGCGTGGCGGCGATGATAGCCCTGGGCTGGGTCGGCGCCGATGGGCAGACCTACAGCCCCTTCGGTTCCGACCAGGGCGGGGGCTCCGGCAATACGGTCTCCAACAGTGAGTTTGTCAACACCGAGGTGACCACCGTCTTCAGGATGATTTCCGACCTGACCGGTTGGAGCATCGTCATGTCGCCCAATCTCTCCACCAACGCACCCAAGGTGAATTTGTGGGTCAAGAACATGACCCCCCAGCAACTGCTGGACGAGGTGGGGCGGCTGGGGCAATTGGTGATTACGCGCGACGGCCAGACGGTTCATGTGATGAGCTTTGATGAATACGCGCAGATCTACGGCTTGACCAAGAAGGTCATCCCGCTTCAGCATGCCCGCGCCGTCCAGGTGTCGGAGATGGTGAAGCCTTACGTCATCAAGGAGCATCAGGGGTATATCGTGCCGAACGAGCGCGGCAACGGGGTGATCCTGATGGCCCCGGCATCCCAGATGAAGGCGCTGGAGGAATTGGTGGCGGCGATAGACGTTCCCCAGCAGTTGGAGCAGGTGCAGGTGGTCTGGCTGAACTACCTGGGCGCCGACGAAGTGGCGCTGCCGCTGGAGCAGTTCCTGGCCGAGGCCGGCAGGGGTGAGAAGGACGCCGGGTTGCCGGAGTACAAGGTGCAGTTCATGGTGCAGCCGGGCCTCAACGCGGTGGTCATCCGCGGCGATCGGGCTCGCATCCAGGCGGCAGTGGACCTGCTGAAGCAGTTGGATATCCCGCGGCAGACGGCGGTGGTCAGTTACGAGCTGGCCTACGTCGACGCGGCCGAAATGTACCGCGTGTTGACGGACATGCAGACGTCAGGCCCCCAGGACCCCGAGCGGGTGCGGCTTTCGGGGGCCCAGCGGATGCGCGTGTCGGTCAGCGAGGGAGGCAACCGGATCGTGGTCGAGGGAACCGAGGAGGACCACAAGCGGGTGGCCAAGATCATTGCCGCGGTGGACAAGCCGGCGCCGCCGGGAACGGGCGGCATCCGCGTCTACCGCCTGGAGAACACATCCGCCGAGGATGTGGCGGAGGTTCTCCAGGAACTGATCGAAGAGCCTTATACCGAGGGCGGCGTGGCCGCCGCGGTCCGGGCCACTCCGATCTCGGCGATGACCAAACCGCCTTCCGGGGGTCGTCAGCCGGACGACAAGCCCCAGCCCAAGACCCCCACGGCGGTCAAGGCGCCCGCGCCGGCCCCGGCGCCCAAGGGCAGCGTGTCCATCACGGCTGCGCCCCAGATCAACGCGGTGGTCATCCGCGCGCCCGCGGCCGAGCAGGAAGCCTTTGCGGAAGTCATCACCCAACTGGACCGCCCGCGCGACCAAGTCATGTTGGAGATGACATTGGTGACGGTGTCCAGCGACGACACCTTCCGTTTCGGTATCGAGCTAGGCGCGGCCGACCTGCGCACCGGGACGCAGCACATAGGCTTCACCACGTTCGGGGTCGGCCAGGTGGACTCCGAGACCGGCAACCTGACGATCGACCCCACGGCCCCCTTCGGGCTCAACTACAACCTGTTTAGAACCGACGACTACTCGCTGGTGCTGAACGCCTTGGAGACCGTCGGGGACGTGCGGATCAGCTCGGCGCCCAAGGTGCTGGTCGAGGACAATACCGAAGCCTTGATCAGCCAGCTGTCCAGGGAACCGTACGTAGAGACCAGCCAGGGCGAGACGTCCACCATCACCAGCTTGGGCGGTTACGTGGAAGCCGGCACGGTGCTGACGGCGACTCCCCACATCTCGCAGGAAGACTGGCTGCGCCTGGAATACGAGGTGGAGCTAAGCAGCTTCCGCGCGCGCACGGCCCAGCAGATCGCCGCCAACATCCCGCCGCCCCAGCGCCAGAGCGTCACCAGCGGGACGGTGCGCATCCCGGATGACTGCATGGTGGTGCTGGGGGGGTTGATCGACACCCGTGACGACGAGGTGATCGACCGCGTTCCGATCCTCGGGCGCATCCCGGTCTTGGGATCGCTGTTCCGAAACGTGGAGCGCGGCAAGCAGTACCAGACGCTGTTCGTGTTCATCCGCCCGGTGGTGCTGCGGGATCCGGAATTCGCGGACCTGATTTCCCTCAGCCGCCAGGACCGGACCCGAGCCGGGGTAGGGGACGAGCACCTGCCCCGCAACCCTCCGCAACTGCTGGAAGGGGAGCCGCCTGCTCCCGTCCAGCCTGCGACGATGGAGTCCCCCAATGGCTAAGTGGTGTCTGGGCATAGGCATGATAGGGGCTGTATGTCTGATGGCGTGCGGATGCAGCGCGGGTCCGCAAGCGTCGGCGAGGCAGAAGCTTTCGGAAGCCCTGGCCCAGCGGCAGGAGCGACAGGCCCAGGCCCAGCAGCTTCACGAGGAGGGCCTTAAGCTCCTGTCCCAGCAGAAGCTCGCACCGGCGGCGCAGAAGTTCCGCGCCGCCGTCGAGGCCGACGAGCGTCACGCCGGCGCCTGGGTCGCCCTGGGGGTGGCGGCGTACCGGCAAGAGGATTGGGCCGCCGCGGCGACCGCCTTTGACCGGGCCAGGAGCCTGGCGCCCCACCGGCCCGAGCCGCACTACAACCTTGGCATGACGTTGGAGGCCTTAGGCCAATACAG
>Ga0315289_10009371_pt1 | contig 14096 bp, 11 predicted proteins | sample YL17G11_40_MG_FD_203452 | JGI IMG/M metagenome (GOLD analysis project Ga0315289, IMG submission 203452) | Sediment microbial communities from Yellowstone Lake, YNP, Wyoming, USA - YL17G11_40 | ecosystem: Environmental > Aquatic > Freshwater > Lake > Sediment | place: USA: Wyoming | collected...
ACTCACCGTGGATGTGGACGGCCACGACAAGGTCCGCATCTTCTGCGAATAATCTCCGTTACACCTTGAGGCCGGGACGAGAATCACATTCCCGCCCCGTTCGCTTTTCAAATATACGAACTCGCCATTTGTGCAATTAGCGGCGAGCCGCCCGGCGCGGCGTAAACCTTATGAAAGGCTGTTCCGTAAAGGCTGGTGAAGCCTCTAATAGTGCACTAGGCACGGTTTGGCAAATAAAGTGTGATGACAGGAAAAAATAATCAGCCCGATGAAAATCGCATCGGACCTTTATGACAGGAAAGAGGAGAGCACCATGCGAATTCGTCTTCTTATGATTTCAGCCCTGACCATGGCAGTAGCGGCGCTCCATCCCGCGCCTCAGACGCGCCCGATCGCTATTACCCATATTACGCTGATCGACGGAACGGGCGCCGCGCCCCGTTCCGACATGACCATCGTCATCCGCGGCGGCCGCTTTGACGTCGTGCGTCCCGGAGCTCCGGCGCCCGCGGGCGCGGACGTCGTCGACGGCACGGGTCGCTTCGCGATCCCCGGCCTTTGGGACATGCACGTCCACCTCACGGCCGCCACAGAGCTGGCCGGGCCGTTGTTCATCGCCAACGGCGTCACCGGAGTGCGCGATTGCGGCGGCGAACTCGAAGTGGTCGATTGGGTCCGCGGACGATTCGCTTCCGGCGCCCTGGCCGGGCCTCGAGTTTTCCGGGCCGGCCCCTATATTGACGGCTCTAAGCCGGGCGTGGCGGACAGGATCGTCATTTCCACCGAAGAGGAAGGCCGCCGGGCCGTCGGTTTTTTAAAGGAGCGGGGAGTCGACTTCATCAAGGTCCACAACGGGCCCGCGCCAGCGCCGTATTTCGCCTTGCTCGCAGAGGCGCGGCGGCAGGGACTGGCCGTGGTCGGCCACATTCCGCTCAGCGTCGACCCGGCGCAGGCGATCGACGCCGGCCACGGCAGCGTGGAACACATCGTCAGCCTGTTCGAGGGGCCGATGAACCGGAAAGTACGCGAACTCGGAATGACCCAGGAGCAGGCTGTGGCCGAATTCACCGACGAGGCGGCGGTCGACCTGGCTAAACGGATGGTCGCCCGCGGAGTCTGGTTCGACCCGACGCTCATCCCCTACTGGACGCGCTCCTACCAGTGGGACGTCCGCGCCAATCCCGGCCCGACGCTTAGGTACGCGTCGGCATCTCTTCAGAAGTATTGGGAGACTTTTCCGCCGCTTCCGAATCGGCCCGAGGTGCGGTCGCGGATGGACCGATTATATATCCGCATGGCGGAAATCACCGGCCTCCTCCATAAGCAGCACGTAAGAATATTAGTCGGCACCGACCTCGCGGCGTCCTATATCATCGCCGGATTCAGCGTCCACGACGAGCTTAAACTTCTGGTGAAAGCGGGACTGACCCCCATGGAGGCGATCCTCGCCGCGACGCGCAATCCCGCGGAAGCCCTCGGTCATCTCGCCGATATGGGAACAGTGGAGAAAGGTAAAGCGGCGGACCTCGTCCTGCTCGAGGCGAATCCCCTGGATGACATCGCCAACGCGCGGAAGGTGGTGGCCGTCGTCGCCGACGGCCGGCTATATCGCAAAGCCGCGCTCGACGAATTGCTGGAGAAAGTCGCGGCCGACGCTCCCAAGCGCTGAGCCGGCCGACACGGCGCCATCATCGATGAGGCGGCCGGGCGTCATCGCCAACGGTAGCCGGCCATTATCTGAAAAGCATTCCGGGACAAGGAACTCTCGCTGATGCGGGAGAAATGGACTTCAATCCTGACATTGCGAAAGACATACCAGGTAACGCCTGCCAGATAAATGTCAGCCGGCGTCGCCAGAAGGTCCTGGACGGTCAAGTCTTCGAGGAGCCGAGTGCCTCGTCCATAGCCGAGGTAAAAGAAGTTCTCCTCGGAAAAATAGCGCCTGAGGTTGAAGACCAGCGAAAACGAGGCATTTCCCTTTTCGCTGCTCCAATTCGCGCGCACGTAGGGGTAGAAATTCCCCAGGTAGTAGCCCAAGGAACCTAAATAGACCGTGGCCGGCCTGCCGGGGAAGTTCATGCGCCACACGCCGAGGGAAGCTTCGGCGGCCGAAAACAGCCCCTGATAAACCTCCATGAGGTAGGACAGACGCGGATAGACATTTGATTTTGGAGAAAAACTCAGCTCGAAACGGCCGTAGGCTTTTTGCCAGAGCCGGGGATAGGACTCGATGCCGAACTGACGGTCCGTCTCTCCGAACCGGCGGGTCTGGTTGTATTTCAGGATAAGGACGCCGGCGTCCCGCGGCAGGTCGAGATGGAAAGCGAGCCGGTCGTTCTGAAAGTCCGCCCGGCCGTCGCTCCAGTTTTCGACCTCATGCCCATAACGGACCTCAATTTTTTTCTGGAGCCTCGGCGTCGACCTGGTCAGGATAATCTGGTAATCTTCGTTATCAGGGTCGAGCTCGACCGCTTTCTCAAAATTCTCCTTGGCTTTACGCCGGTTCCCTTGCCATTGATAGAGAAGCCCCAGGTGGTAATAAGCGTCCGCGCTCCCGGGATTCCTCTCGAGGACTTGCTGGAGAATCGAGGTCGCCCCGGCATAATCCCTTTGGCGCGCGGCGATATCCGCCGTGCCGATCAGGGCTTCTTCATGACCCGGGGCGAATTCCAGGACCTCGCGGTATCGGGCCAGGGCTTTTGCATACCACCCTTTCCAGGTGTGAATCCGAGCCGCAAAAAGGATGACGTCGGCGTTCTTGGGAAACAGGGTCTCCATTTTCGTGAGCCGGGCCATGGCCTTGTCCCGGTCTCCCGAAAGAGCGTACGCCTGCGCGAGAAGGAAATTGACGTCGTAATCTTCCGGGACGGATTTAAGCAAGTCGACGCAGAGGACGATCGCGGACCCGTAGTCCTTCAATTTCATGGCCAGCAGGGCCCGGTCGAACGGGCGGTTGTCGCCGGAAAGAAGCGCCGGCGGAGAAGCGGCGATGAGCCAGACGAGAAAGATCATGACCGTTCTTGTCATGGCCTGTCACGCTCCTGAGCGAATCCTTTCTTTTCCATCGTCCCCCATTCATTGTTACCGCGGAGGAGGTCCCAAAACGCTTTCACCCGAATAATGTTCAACCACTGCCTGTAGATGATGTTTTCCAGGATTCCGTAAGCCGCGATCACGACGATGTCCGCCAAGCGGGGATAGCGCTGGACGGAATATTCCTCAAGGAGGATGGCCGCGAGAGAAAGCAGCATTCCGTAAACGATGGCCAGAAGGAAGAATTTCACGGCGAACGGGTAATCGATCCGCCCGGTCGCGACGAAGTAAGCGAACATGATATACCCCAAGAGCTCGATGAGGGGGGAAAGCATTTCGAAAATCAGATAAAAAGGCATCCCCAGCATACCCGTCATTCCATAGCGCGGATTGAACATCATTTTCAGGTTCTGGGTGAGGACCTCGACGAGCCCCCTCTGCCAGCGGTTTCTCTGCCGGGAGAGACCCCTGACGTTTTCCGGGGCCTCTGTCCAGCAGATGGGGTCCGGGATGAAGGCGATCCGGTAGGGGATTTTTTGTTCATGAAGGTGCCGGCGCAAGCGCACGACCAGGTCCATGTCTTCGCCGATCGCGGCTCTCCGATATCCGCCGATTTTTAAGGCGATGTCCTTGCGGAAAAGCCCGAACGCTCCCGAGATAATGAGCAGACAGTTCAACATGCTCATCCCCATCCTGCCGCCAAGGAAAGCCCTCAGGTATTCCAGGATCTGAAAACGGGCTAGAGTATTACGGGGCATCCCGATCTTATGGATCTGTCCGCCCTTGATCACGCATCCGTTGCTCAGCCGGACGACTCCGCCGACGCCGACCGTCTTTTCGGGGTCCTCGTGAAAGGGACGGACGACCTTAAGAAGAGCGTCCCTGTCGAGGATGGAGTCGGCGTCGATCGCGCAGAACAGCGGATAGCGGGCGATGTTGAGCCCCGCGTTCATGGCGTCCGCTTTTTTTCCGTTGGCCTTGTCAACGACGACCAGTTTTGGTTCCTTCGGCGACACATATATCCCGCAGACCGGGGCCGTAGCGATGACTTTTCGGAAAATCCGATACGTCTTTTTCAAATCGAACGCCGTGATGAGCTTCTCCAGGGTTGAATCGGTTGACCCATCGTTGACGACGATGACTTCATAGAGCGGGTATTCAAGAGCGAGGAGGGACCCGACGCTTTCGAGGATGTTCGGCTCTTCGTTGTAAGCCGGGACGATGATCGAAATCGGCTTGGCCAGGGGCAGGGAGAAGATCTCTTTCATCCGCACGTAGCTCGTCATCCGCTGATAGCGGAAGATGCCGAAGAACGAAAGGACTATGAACAGAAGGTAAAAGCTGTTGATCAGTAAAAAATAAATCAGGATCGAAGCGGAGGCCAGGTGAAAAAGAAAATCTAGCGCGTTCGCCATCAGCTTACCTGCGAATGGGAAATGTCGTCCAGCGCCATGATCGCCATATCCGAAGCGAACCGGTCGGCCTTTTGCTTCGCCACGTCTTCCAGCCGTCGGATTCCGGGCGGTCCGAGGTTGAGAAGACCTTCCCGGGCGTTATACCTGATATGCCAGGAAGGCGAGAAAAGCCCTCGCATGAGAAGGCCCAGCGCCTTGGGATTCTTGAGGTTCCCCAAAGCCTTAAGAGCCTGGGCTTGAACCTCCCACTCTTTGTCGTTGGCCATTTTTTCCAGAATTTTATAGGATTTGGGGACCAGAAATTTCCCCAAGGCCTTGGCCAACCTGGTCCGGACCTCTTTGTCGGGGTGGCTCGCGTAATCAACCACATCCGGGTAGAGAGATGGGAGAGGGATGGTCCCGGCCAGCTCGATGAGAAGGCTCAGCTTTTCAACGGGAAGGTTTTTCTTTAAAAAGATTTTGACAAAGGGTTCAACCTTTTCGCCCGCCCCGAAAATGATGTTGGCGTAGGTATGGATATGGGGACACGCTTCCTGTTCGAAAGCCCGAAAAACCAGGGCCAGCGACTCCTGGTCCGCAAACTGGACCAAGGCGTTGACGGCGGCCAGCCTGATGATCGCCTTGTCCTTGAGCAGCGCGACCAGGAGGGCTTTTTCGGGCGGGACAGAAAGAAGGCCGGCGAGCCGGGTCGCCTGGAGCCGGCGGGCGAGAAACGGCGAATGGAGGTCCTTCAAGCATCTCTCCCTCAAGGCATAGTCAAAAATGACTTTCAGGATGTCCTGCCCCCGGCCGCTGATCGTTTCGAGGAAATCGATGAGGACGCGAGTCAGGATTTTTCGCTGAGACTTGTATTTGAGGGCCACCTCGATGGCAGTCTGATCGTCTTCGGCCGAGATGGCTCGAAGCACATCCTGCTCGATACGCAGGTACATCGTCCGAAAATGAGCATCCCGGCGCCGGATGATGAGCCTCCGTAAGATGATGAACGCGAAAAGCGAAGTCGAGAAGACGGCGACGAAGACCAGGCTGTGAGAAACAAGGACGGCCGCAGGATCATGCATGGCTCACCCGCAACGCCCGTCTGATCTTGGCAACGACGATCGGAGGAGAAAAGGGTTTGATGAAGTAATCCGCCGCGCCGCTCTCGATGGCCTTTAGGACGTCGGCCTCTTGGGCCAGCACGCTCAGAACAAAGACGGGAATCCGGGCCGTTCTCTCATCCCGTTTGAGACGTCTGAGAACCTGATGCCCGTCCATTTCAGGGAGAAGGATATCGAGGAGGATCAGGTCGGGCTTTTCCCGCGCGGCTTTCTTGAGCCCCTCCGGGCCGTTTGAGCAAGTGAGGACCTCATAATCCTCTTTCTCCAGGAAATATCTCAGGATCCGGACCGTGTTGGGGTCATGGTTGACGATAAGGATTTTTCGGGGCGCGCCCGATTTTGTCGCTTCGGCCTTTGAAGACAGGTCCCGAACGAGGTCCGCTTTCGGGATATCCGATTCATCGCCGGCCCGGGTTTGGATTCCGAGGAGTTTCTGCATTTTTCTTAAGATCTTTATTTCGCGCTCGAGATAAGCTCCCGGCCTCTCCGCCGGATTTTCGGAGAGAGGAGCTTGCCCCAGCCCGGAACCGTCTTTTTCGATTTTCTCCCCCGCGATGTAACTCGTCAGCGTTTCGAGCCGCTGGGCCCTCTCCAGCTCCTCGATGGACGTTTCAAGGAGGTGGGCGATCTTGACCTGGATCCGGGCGACGAGGGAGAGGTGGTCGTTGATTTCCTCCGCGCCCCTCGTGATCAGTTCCGCGAAGGCCCTGACGTCCGCCGCGCCGTCCGGGGAGATCGGCTCCGGAGCCGAGGATCTCCGAGTTTCCTTTCCCTGGACTTCGTCGGGGTCCGAAGGGCTTCGCTTCTTATTCGTCGTCCTCATTTTAGAAGTCTTCCCAACATCTATTAACTAATAGATAACAAAAAACTTCCATGCTCGATTGCGGTGAATTCGGGGGTGATTTTTGCCATCGGACTCCGTCCTTTCAGGGGAAAACCGGTCACCCTTCCATAGGGTAGACGATCAGATTCCCGGTTTCTGAGACCGTTCGTTTATCGGCCGCCAGGAAAATAAAGATGATCGCCTCGGATTTTTCTGTTGAACTTTTGCCGTTCTTGGTATAAGCATTACCTATCCTAAGGAAGGAGGACCTCGGGAGGTGAACCGCAGACAATTAATCAAACAGGGAATCGGCGCGGCCGCCGGGTTGTCCCTCGCCCGGCCGGAAAACATGTTCGCGAGGCCGCAAGCCGCCACAGCCAAATCGGCGAAAAAATTTAAGCTCAAATACGCGCCGTCGTTCGGCCAGTTCAAGGCGCACGCGGGCGACGGCCCCGTTGCTCAGGTCGCATTCGCCGCGGACGAAGGCTTCACGGCCATGTTCGACAACGGCATCATGGGCCGACCGCCCTCACAACAGGAGGCGATCGTCAAAGAGATCGCCAAACGTGGCCTGGTCCTCGGTCCGTTCGTCCTTTATGCCGATTTTTCAAAAAAAAGCTTCATCCTGCGCGACAAAGAAACGCGCGACATGCTTCTCGATAGGATGAAGCAGGGCGTCGAGACGATGAAACGGACGAACATCAAGCACGCCCTCGTCGTACCGGGGCGGTATGACGAAAGCCTGCCCTGGGATTATCAGACGGCCAACGTCATCGACAGCCTGCGTTTTTGCCTGGACGTCTGCGCGCCGGCCGGACTCGTTCTCGTTCTTGAACCGCTCAATCCCAAAAACCATCCGGGGCTCTTCCTGACGAAAATTCCGCAGGCCTACGCTCTCTGCCGTGCCGTCAACAGCCCAAGCTGTAAGATTCTCGACGACCTTTATCACCAGCAGATCACCGAAGGGAATCTTATCCCCAATATCGACGCGGCCTGGGACGAGATCGCGGCCTTTCATCTCGGCGACAACCCCGGGCGGAACGAGCCGACCACGGGCGAAATCAATTACCGCAATATCTTCAAGCACCTGTATCAAAAAGGATACTCGGGTGTTTTGTGCATGGAACACGGCGCGAGCCGGTCCGGCAAGGACGGCGAGCAGGCCGTGATCGACGCCTACCGCTGGTGCGACGATTTTTAACATGTTACTAAGGAGTCAAGCATGAACAATGACATCTCCCGCCGTGATTTCATCAAAACATCCCTGGCCGCATCACTAGCCGCCGCGATTCCCGGAAACCTGGGCCTCTACGCCGCCGGCTCGGACACGATCCGCGTCGGCGTCATCGGTTGCGGCGGCCGCGGGACGGGCGCAGCGATCGACTGCATGAACGCCGCGCCCGGAGTTGAAGTCGTAGCCCTGGGCGACTTGGTCTCGGACCGGGTCGAGAGCTGCTTGAAAAAACTTCGCGAGGCACATCCCGACAAGGTCAAAGTTACGCCCGCAACCTGCTTCACCGGATTCGACAACCACAAAAAGGTCTGCGCCATACCGGACGTCAACCTTATCGTCACAGCCGCCCCCCCGGGATTCCGTCCCATCCATCTGAAAGCCGCGGTCGACGCCGGTAAGAATGTCTTCATGGAGAAACCCGTCGCCGTCGACCCGGTCGGCGTGCGGTCGGTGATCGCGTCTTCAGAACTTGCCGGGCAAAAAGGGCTGGCCGTCGTCACCGGGACGCAACGCCGCCATCAGAAAAAATACCTCGAAATCATGAAGCGCGTCCACGACGGCCAGATCGGCGAGGTTGTGGGCGGCCAATGTTACTGGAACCAGGGCGACCTCTGGGTCCGGAAGCAGGACCCCGGAATGTCCGAGATGGAATGGCAGTGCCGCAACTGGCTATATTTCTCCTGGCTGTCGGGCGACCATATCGTCGAGCAGCACGTCCACAACATCGACGTCATGAACTGGGCGCTCCGCGGCCTGCCGGTCAAAATCATGGGCATGGGCGGACGGCAGCAGCGGACCGCGCCCGAATACGGCAACATCTACGACCACTTCGCCGTCGAGTTCGAGTACCCCAACGGCGTCCGCGTCCTAAGCATGTGCCGTCAGATCCCCGGCTGCGCCGAGCGCGTCGAGGAACGCATCGTCGGGACCAAAGGCGTCGCCTTCGGGTTCGGCGAGATCCAGGGTCCGAACGCCTGGAAATTCGAGGGCGACGAGCCGAACCCCTACGTCGTCGAGCACACCGACCTCATCGCGAGCATCCGCGGCGGCAAACCGCTCAACGAAGGCCGCCGGATCGCCGAGAGCACGCTCTGCGCGATCCTCGGCCGGATGAGCACCTATACCGGGCGGGCAATCTCCTGGGACTGGGGGCTGAACAGCAGCAAGCTCGACCTCTCCCCCAAAAAATACGAATTCGGCCCGAATCCCGTCGACCCGGTCGCCATCCCGGGCAAAACGCCGCTAATCTGACGATATGAGGCCCGCCGTCGCCGCGCTCCGCGCAATGACGGTCTTTCGTCGTGATGACAAAAGAATGAAAGGCAAACGGTCATGACAAAAAAATCCGGTCCCATGCGAAGACGCGATTTTTTAAAAACCATTCCCGTTGCCGCGGCCGGGGTCGCCGGTTTCCCGACGATCGTCAAGGCTTCGGTTCTCGGGCGCGCCGGCGCCACGGCGCCCTCAAACAAGATCGTCATGGCCGGCATCGGCTACGGGATGCAGGGCCTCCCGAACATGAAAGCCTTCCTCCAGAAGGACGAGGTCCAATGGGTCGCCGTATGCGACATCGACAAGAAACATCTCAAGGAAGCGCAGGATATCGTCAACCAGCAATACGGCAACGAAGCCTGCGCGACGTATCACGATTTCCGCGAGCTTTACGCCCGGGGCGACCTCGACGCGGTATCAATCGCCGTACCCGACCACTGGCACGCCATCCTCTCCATCGCCGCGGCCCGGACCGGCCTCGACATCTATGGCGAAAAACCCCTCACCCATTGTCTCGCCGAAGGGCGGGCGCTTTCGGATGCGGTCAAACGCTACGGCCGCGTCTGGCAGACGGGAAGCTGGCAGCGCTCGGTGGACAATTTCCACCGCGGCTGCGAGCTTGTTCGCAACGGCCGCATCGGCCGGGTCCTCAAGGTCGAGGTCGGCCTCCCGTCGGGCCATTACGACTTCGCCCGCACGTTCGGCCAATGGGAAATCAAATCTCCGCCGTCCGAGCTCGACTATGATTTCTGGATCGGGCCCGCGCCCTACGTCCCCTACTGCAAAGCGCGCGTCCACATGAACTGGCGCTGGAACATGGATTTCGGCGGCGGCCAGCTCATGGACTGGATCGGCCACCACCTCGACATCGCCCATTGGGGGCTAGGCTTCGATTATACGGGGCCGGTCGAGGTCGAAGCCCGCGGCGAATTCCCGATAAAAGGTATTTACAACAGCGTCCTCCGTTTTCGCGTCGAGACCAAGTATGCGGACGGGACTCCAATCACGATCGCCGGCGGCTATGATGACATCCAGGGCGGGACGAAATGGATCGGCGAGACCGGCTGGGTTTGGGTGGACCGCGGCGGCTTCGAAACGCAGCCGGCTTACCTCGTCAACGAGGTCATCGGGCCGAACGAGACGAAATTGATAAAGAGCCGCGACCATTACCAGAATTTTCTGGACGGCGTGAAGAGCCGGGCCCTGACCGTCGCCCCGTGCGAGGTCTCGCACAGGTCCGCGAGCGTCGGCCATCTGGGCGTGATCGCGCTCGAGACCGGCCGCAAGCTCCGGTGGGACCCGACGGCCGAAAAAATCATCGGCGATCCCGAGGCCGAACGCCTTTTGTTCCATTCCTATCGTAAGCCCTGGCAGTTGCCGGCCTAGAGGTGCGACCATGCGGAAACAAAAGAAGATGTATTTAGGGTTGGCCGTTCCGGTCCTCCTCGCGGTCCTAATGATTCTGCCCCCGGCGGGCCTTTCCGGACAGAAAAAAGACGCGACGGCTCTTTCCTTGGATACGATCCTCCAGCGCTTGGCGACTTATGAGGTCGGCCAGGATGAAAACGTCCTTTGGCAGCTTCGGGACTACGTCCGCGGCCATAAAGACGCGGCCGACGCGCGTTTGGCCGCGGAGGACATACTCGATGCCTTTCTCGGAACAAAAGCGACCCTCGCCGGCAAAATGGCCGTCTGCCGGGAATTGCGGCTGATCGGAAGCGAGAAATCCGTGCCGGTGCTCGAGAAAATGCTCCTCGATAAGGACATGACGGACCTGGCCCGCTACGCGCTCGAGAATATCCCCGGCGACGCGCCGGATAAAGCCCTGATTCGCGTATTGGCCGCAACCAAAGGCGAAACCCGTATCGGGGTCGTCGCCGCGATCGGCCGAAGAAAAGCTCGGGCGGCCGTGCCCGAGCTGGGCCAACTCCTGCGCGGCGCAGACGCCGACCTTTCCAAATCGGCAACGGCCGCCCTCGGGGAGACCGGAGGCCGGGAAGCCGCCGATACCCTCCTTAAATTTCTCCCGGCGGCCCGGCCTGAACTCAAGGACAGCGTCGCCGCTGCCTTGACGAAAATAGCTTCGGAGCTCTCGACGGCGGGAGACGTCGCGACGTCCACGCGGATTTACGAAACGCTCCTCGGCGAAAAAGTGCCTCCGCCGCTTCGGCTCGCGGCCTTTCGCGGGAAATTTGCCTCAGCCGGTGACAAAGCCGCGGCGCTCCTTCTCGAAGCGCTCGCCGGCCCGGACCCGGTCGCCCGTGAAGCGGCCATCGGGGCTATCCCGGACGCGTTCAACGCCGTCTCCATAGGCGATGTGGCGGCCCTATTTTTCCGCCTTCCGGCCGAAAGCCAGGTCCAACTCCTCTCCGTTTTATCGGATTATCCAAGAGACCGGGTCCTGCCGACGATTCTGCAAGCGACGGGGAGCGACCTGAAAGACGTCCGCATAGCCGCCCTGAACGCTCTCCAAAAGACCGGTGACGCGACATCCGTGCTAAAACTCGCGGAAACGGCAGCCGGGACGACGGCCGCCGAGCAAACGGCGGCGCGGAATGCTCTCTGGGGGCTCAAAGGCAAAGACGTCGACGACACCGTTCTCGCCGGGCTCGCGTCCGCGAAAGACGACGGAGTCCAAGCAGAGCTCGTCCGGGCGGTCGGCGAGCGCCGCATTTACGCGGGTAAAAGCCTGGTGTTTCAATTTACGAAGGCTCCATCCTCCAGGCTCCAGACGCAAGCCGTCCGCGCGATCCGCGTGATCGGCACGCCTTCGGACGTCTCGGGCATGCTCGACCTCCTGCTCGCGCCGGAGAATGAAACCGCGCGGCGAGACATCGAAAATGCGATCGTCGGATTGGCGCAGAAGATCTCGAATCCCGTCGGACGGGCGTCGACGGTCAATTCCCGGCTGTCGGCTGAAAAAGACCCAAAAAACAAGGCCGTACTTCTCAGGGTCCTCGGCCGGGTCGGCGACGACAGCACGCTTTCCAGCCTTCGCCGCGCCCTTAAAGATAAAAATCCCGACGTCGCGGACGCGGCAGCCCGGGCTCTCTTCGGCTGGCCGAGCGCGACCGCCAAAGACGACGTTTTTGCGATCGCCAAGACGTCCGCGAATCCGACGCACAAGATCCTGGCCCTCCAAGCCTGTATCCGGATGACCGGCCTCGAGAAATATCGCGCGCCCGCGGCCGCGGTCAAGGACCTCAAAAAAGCCCTCAAGCTGGCAGCGCGGCCCGAGGAAAAGAAGCTTATTCTCGGCGTGCTTCCCGATTTTTATTGCCCGGACGCCCTAAAGCTCGCGGCGACGCTTCTTCCGGACAAGGACGTGGCGGCCGAGGCTCAGGTGGCCCTCAACAAGGTCAAAACGCGGCTCGAGCAGGACGCGAAAATCGAGGCCAGGTAGGACTTTCGCCCCGGCCGGCGGCGGAAGCCTTAGCGAGAATGTCTTGAACGCGCTCGTCGGATTATCTGATGAGAGGGGAGTTTTCGTTCCTTTTGGGAGCATGGTGTTTTGGCGTCAAGTGTCGTATATTGTCAGGAGTTATAAGCTTCATCGCAAGGAGGAATGCATGAAGAAGATCGCGGCGCTCTGCGGCGTGCTTCTCATCACTTCCATCGCTTCGGCCCAGGCGGCCAAGTTTCTGACGGGTTCCTTTGACGAGGCGCTAGCCCAAGCCAAAAAGGAAAACAAACTCCTCTACATCGAATTTTTCTCGAGCGGCTGAGGGGCCTGCAGACTGCTGGGTCAGCAGTTCAACAGTAATCCTGTATACGCCGAATATCTCGCCAAAAACTTCGTCCTCTACCGAGCAAACCGCGGCGACAAGATCGGGGACGCCATTTTCGAGAAATTCAACATCATCGGGACGCCGACCGTCCTTTTTATCGACCGGGACGGCAAGGAACTGGACTGGATCGGAGGCTACGGACCGCCTCCCGACCTATTCCTGAAAAGAGTTCAAAAAGTTCTCGCAGGGACGGATACGTATCGGGCCCTCAACGACCGATACGCCAAAGAACCCAACAACGTCGAGGTCATTTTCAAACTCGCCCAGAAGCTTGAGCAGCGCGAAGCGGGAGGGGCCAAGACCAAGGAGCTTTACGGTAAAGTCGTTTTGCTGGATCCCGACGGCAAGTCAGGCTCTTACGCTAACGAGTATCTCAAGGCATCTATCACCTATACCGAGGCCGCTGAGGAGGCCCTCGGCCGGATAGCCTTCTTCGGCACCGAGAATGACCCGGCGCCCCTGCGGGCCTTCATCGCCAAATATCCGGAAAGCAAATTTCTGAAGGATGAATATTCATTACTCGCTCGATTCTATTATCTTAGATCTTCGGTCCCCAAAGACGAGGCGACCAAGTTCTTCGCCGAATACACATCCAAGTATCCCCACGACGCGGATGTGCTCAATTCCTATGTCGAGCGGATCATCAATGACAAGGAACCTCTCGATGAGGGTATTGAGCTGGCCGAAAAGATTAAGGACATTGTCGGCGATCCCCCCAATCCCGGCTACACTCAGAACCTCGCCCGGCTCTACGTCCTCAAGGGGAACCTGGCCAAAGCCGATGAAGTATACGGCAAAGACTTCATCGAAGGCGCTGTATCCTCCACAGTCTCTTCGCTGACGGGCTACGCGAATTTCTGGATCGAACAGGGCAGGAATCTCGAGAGCGTCGAAGCCATGGCCGACCTGGCCGCCAATCTGAAGCGCGACCAATGGCGCACCCTGCAAAGCGTCGCCGGGATCTTCATCAAACTGAAAAAGCCCGACAAGGCCCTGGCCGTTTACGGTCCCGAGTTCATCAAGAACAACGGGAGCGACCAGAGCGTCCTTGCGAGCTATGCAGCCTTTTGGAACCGGCAGGGCGCTAACCTCGACAGCGCGCTGGAAGCGGCCCGGAAGTCCGTCGAGCTCACGCCTGATTACAGCTCTTATTTCATGCTGGGAACTATTCTATTAAAGCTGAAGAAGTACGACGAGGCCTTAAAGGCCGCTGAAAAAGCGGTCGAGCTCGTCAAGCCCGTCGCCGCGAGGTACCAAGGTTTTCCGACGCAACAATATGAAGGCTTGGTCAAGCAAATCAAGGACGCCATAGCCAAAGAGAAGCCTCCGGCTGTCAAGAAATAGCAGAACCAAATATATTTCGGTGACAGTCAACGCATTCCCGAAATTCGGGATATGAATTTGGGGAATGATATATCTGTCGCCGAAATT
>Ga0315289_10009372_pt1 | contig 14096 bp, 9 predicted proteins | sample YL17G11_40_MG_FD_203452 | JGI IMG/M metagenome (GOLD analysis project Ga0315289, IMG submission 203452) | Sediment microbial communities from Yellowstone Lake, YNP, Wyoming, USA - YL17G11_40 | ecosystem: Environmental > Aquatic > Freshwater > Lake > Sediment | place: USA: Wyoming | collected...
TGGATCACGATTTCAGCTACTTTTGCCAGGAAAGGATCAACCAGTCCAATCTTGCCACCGAACCGGTATGCCCGGCGAATGATCATGCGTGTGATGTAATTCCGTCCCAAGTTACCCGGCACAACTCCGTCAGCGATAAGAAATGCAGCTGCTCTCGCATGGTCAGCGATCACCCGATAGGGAGTGAAATATACCTCGCGTTGCTCATCAGTATGCCCAGTGAGTTTTTGAATCTTCAATATCGATGACCAGAGCAAGTCAGTACGATAATTGGAATCGACATCTTGTAGCACAGATACGATACGCTCAAAACCCATGCCTGTATCCACATGTTTAGCCGGCAGTGGTTCAAGCTGGGTGGGGTTGAGGCGGTTATATTGGATGAATACTAAGTTCCACAACTCAAGAAAACGCAGACAGTCCCCATTAACCTGGCAAATATGCCCAGTTATGTTTTGTTTATCACAGTATTTAATCCCACGATCCAGGTGGATTTCACTACATGGACCGCAAGGACCAGTCTCAGCCATCTCCCAGAAGTTATCCTTACGCCCAAAGTAAAGCACATGCTCAGGTTTAAATCCTGGCATCTGCTTCCAGGCTTCAGCAGCTTCATCATCCTGAGGGATATCCCCATGTTCATCACGGAATACGGTTGCCCACAGGTTATCTTTAGGCAACTCCCAGACGTCGGTCAGCAACTGCCATGCCCAGGTGATGGCTTCTTTCTTATAATAATCGCCAAAAGACCAGTTCCCAAGCATCTCGAAGAAGGTATGGTGGATATTATCCCGTCCAACATCTTCGAGATCATTATGTTTTCCGGCCACCCGCATGCACTTTTGAGAATCGGTGGCGCGTTTATAGGGTCTTTTGTCGATTCCTAAAAACACATCCTTGAATTGCACCATGCCTGCATTGGTAAACAGCAGGGTTTGATCACCCCCAGGGACGAGGGGGGCTGAAGTGACAAAGGTGTGGCCGTGTTCCACAAAGAAATCAATAAATGTCTGGCGGATCTGTGCGCCAGATGGTTTTTCAGATTCCATTAAAATTCCAATTTCACTTGAGCTCAGACGTGCAATTCGGGCAGCGTGTGGCTGGGATGGGGATTTGCGTGTAGCAGTATGGACATTCCTTGGTCGTCGTAGCAGCCGGAGCGGGAGCTCTCTTCATCCGGTTGACCTGCTTCACGATCAGGAAAATGATAAACGCGACAATTAAGAAGTCAATTATTGTGTTAATAAAAACACCATAATTCAAGGTAGCAGCTCCAGCGGCTTGCGCATCTGCAAGGGATGTGTACTTTGTTCCACTCAACGAAATGAACAAGTCGGTGAAGTTTACATTACCCAAGAGTTGGCCAATCAATGGCATGATGATGTCATTGACCAAAGATGTGATGATCTTACCAAACGCACCACCTATGATCACAGCAAATGCAAGATCAAGCATGTTTCCCTTGAACGCAAATTCCTTAAATTCTTTTAGCATAATATTTTCCTCCTTTATTTAATGAATGATATATTCCAATTATACGCAGGATTATGAATTCGTGATTGGTCAAATGATGTGCATCATTTAGACAATAAACAAATGTAATCCCCATTAGCGTCTTGTCCATCAGGCACCAATTATCATCCGGGTTTGTGTGAATTTGTGCTGTGAGATATAATCCCTCCGTTATTTACCCTTTGAATGATTAGAGAATCCCGGATGAAATCCACCTTAATTGCTGGGAGCAGAAAAAGTTACCTCTACTTTACCGTATTTTGCTCTGGGATGACCAGTCTGGCGATCGAGTTTGGTGCCTCACGGTTATTGGGTAACACCTTCGGAACCAGCAATCTGGTTTGGGCTAGTATTATTGGCTTAATCCTGATCTATCTGACCGTGGGGTATTTCATCGGTGGTCGATGGGCAGATCGCTCACCGAAACTTCAAACCTTGTATACTGTGCTGGCTTGGGGAGGGTTCACTGCCGGATTGGTTCCATTTGTGGCCCGTCCTGTGTTACGCATGGCAGCCGATGCATTCGATCAGTTGCAGGTGGGCATCTTATTTGGATCATTCACTGCCGTGCTGATCCTATTCATTGTTCCGGTGACATTACTTGGGACGATTTCTCCTTTTGCCATCCGACTGGCAATTGTAGACTCGCGTCAGGCTGGTCGCATCTCAGGACAAATTTACGCCATCTCAACGCTTGGTTCATTCTTAGGAACGTTTCTGCCAGTGTTGCTACTAATCCCACTGGTAGGGACGACCTTCACTTTCCTGGCTTTCAGTTTTTTCCTAACGGTGGTGGCATTGTTTGGCTTACAAAAAGCAGCGGGCTGGCGGCGAACACTCCTGTGGATATGGATGCCAATCGTGCTTTGTGGATTGGGGATTTTATGGGGGAAGGGTCCGATCAAGAAAACTTCAGGCGAGATCTACGAAAGGGAATCGGCATATAACTATATTCAGGTAATTGAGATTAATGGTTACCGCTTCTTACGATTAAATGAGGGCCAGGGAATTCATTCGGAATGGCACCCTACTGACTTGAATTATGGGGGTCCTTGGCAGGAATTTTTAGTTGCCCCGTTTTTTAATTCCCCTCCCTACCAGCTTGGGCAGGTGAAAAACATTGTAATTGTAGGTTTGGCTGCTGGAACGGTTGCCAGGCAGGCGACCGCGGTGTTTGGAGCTATTCCCATCGATGGATTCGAGATCGATCCAGCGATCATCGCAGTTGGGCGTGAATATTTCGGGATGAATATCCCGAACCTGAACGCGCTCCCCCAGGATGGTCGTGTGGGATTGGAACACAGTTCAAAATCATACACGATCATCGCTGTGGATGCATACCGACCGCCATATATTCCTCCACACCTGACCACCCAGGAATTCTTCCAAGAAACAAGGGAGCATCTCACTTCTGATGGTGTGCTGGTAGTCAATGTTGGACGATCGCCAACAGATCGAACTTTAGTCGATCAGATTGCCAGCACGATTCAGACGGTTTTCCCATCGGTCTTTATAGTGGATGTACCAGGATCATTTAATTCCATGATCTATGCCACAATACAGCCTACCCGATTTGCTAATCTCCAAGCCAATCTGGACCTTCTTGAAGAACAGGCAAGTTCACCAAAATTGCTATTGGACTCAATGCAGGTAGCGATAGATAATGTGCAACCCACGCCTCCTGTCAGCGTCGTGTATACTGATGATTGGTCACCCATCGAATGGGTTACTAACAAAATGATTTTGAGTTATGTTTTGTTCGGAGATTTGGGAGATATTGGGCATTAATCTTATTCAAGCATATGCTATTTAAAAAGGTCTGCAAATGAAAAACCTATATAGAATCTTATCCTGGCTAATCGCAATAATCCTTCCGGCTGTCATTGTCTTATCGGTGGTCAGGGTGATAATCAATCCATGGTATCCGCAATTTGAGTATCATACACCAGGATTTCCAGCAGATTCTTATGGTTTTAGCCTGCAAGACCGTTTGAAATATGCAAAAATCACATTTGAATATATAACAAATTCGGCAGATATATCATTTTTGAGCGATTTGCGTTTTCCCCCTGAGCAGCAAACACCACAACCTTCCTGCCAATTCATGACTGATTGTACTCATTTGTATAACGATCGTGAGCTCGAACACATGCTTGACGTCAAGAATGTGTATAAAGGCGCAATGGTGGTTCATGAGGTTAGTTTTGCTTTTTTATTAGTTCTAGCAATATGGGCATGGAGAGGAAAGTGGCTGGATGTATATTTGAAAGGATTGGAGCGGGGCGGTATTTTAACCCTGGCTTTACTTGGTCTTATTGTTCTTTCTATCTTGACTGTTTTCAATTATTTTTTTGTCATCTTCCATGAGCTATTTTTTAAATCTGGCACGTGGACGTTTTTGTACAGTGATACATTGATCCGGCTCTTCCCGGAACGCTTTTTCCAGGATACCTTCCTCATTGGAGGCATTCTCTCACTAGTATTGGCGCTGATATTCTTTTTTGGGGCAAGAGCTATTCTCCGTAAGTATCAACGATAATTATTAGTTGTAATAAAAATCCCACCAGTTACGACGAGATATGGTGGGATTTTTTGTTGATACATATATTGAATATGAAAATACGACAAACCTTATGTTAGCAATATTCGTGTTACTTTTTCAAAAGGGATCCTTTCGATAAATCATGTTGGTTATAAATATAGAAAATTAATCCAATCACTTCACTTTTCCCTGGTTAGCCACTGCCTCTGCTGCCTTACGGACTGCTTCAGGATCTCCCAGATAGAAGTGCCGCAGTGGGTGTAATTCTTGATCCAGTTCATAGATTAAAGGGATGCCTGTCGGGATATTCAGCTCGACAATCTCATTATCAGGAACATTATCCAGGTATTTCACCAGTGCACGTAAGCTGTTGCCATGCGCGCAGATAATCAATCGTTTTCCAGACTTGACAACCGGCGCAATCGTACTATGCCAATATGGGAGCATTCGATTGACAGTATCTTTGAGACATTCCGTGCGAGGCAACTTAGCCTCGGATAGTGAAGCATACCGACGATCAAATCGAGGATGGCGAGGGTCATCGAGCTCAAGTGCAGGAGGCTGGACGTCATAACTTCTCCGCCATATTTTTACCTGTGCTTCGCCAAATTTAGCTGCCATTTCTGCTTTGTTTAAACCTTGCAAGGCACCATAATGGCGCTCGTTCAGCTGCCATGCGTTGATGACGGGTAGCCATTCCAGCTCCATTTCCTCCATGACTATCCATAAGGTTTTTACAGCTCGTTTGAGGACTGATGTATATGCTAAGTCAAAAGTGTAACCACCTTCACGTAATAACCTTCCTGACTCGTGGGCTTCATTTTCCCCTTGGGGGGTCAAGCCGACGTCCGTCCAGCCTGTAAAGCGATTTTCCAGGTTCCAGGTACTTTGACCATGTCGTACTAATACAAGTGTATATGTCTGAACCATTTTTATCCCTTATCTAATTTACATAATAAACGTCCCCCAGCCAGAGTTTCTTCCCTTACGGAAAGTATCTATGCAAGGAGACGTTTTTTTTTATACTAATTGTCGCTATCAACCGTGCAATAATTTACCGGATTGCTTGCTCAGTCTCAGGATCGAATAGATGCATATTACCCATATTGAAAACAACCTGGGTGCTTTCACCCATCCTGGCTTTTGTACGTGGATCAACCCGGGCGACGAAGCTATGTTCACCGGTGGTAACATACAATTGGATCTCGTTACCCATTAGCTCAGTCACATCCACCATGCCATCAACGGGCTGAGGGATGATCTCGGGAGGTAGATAGTGGGGATCCTGGATATCTTCCGGTCGAATACCCATGATCACCGGTCTGTCGATATACTTCGAATATGATTCCATGTTTACGGCAGGTACCTCAACTTTAAAGGATCCACCATCGACGAAGAGCTTGCCATCTCCACGCACCAGTTTGGTCTTGAAGAAGTTCATCGCTGGAGAACCAATGAACCCAGCCACAAACAGATTATCCGGATGGTCATACAGCGCTGATGGTGTATCCACCTGTTGTAATAATCCTTTGTTGATCACGGCAATCCGGGTCGCCATGGTCATGGCTTCGATTTGGTCGTGAGTAACGTAAATGAACGTTGTCTGTAGCTGCTGATGGAGCTTGCTCAGATTGGCACGCGTTTCTACACGTAGTTTTGCATCCAGGTTTGAAAGGGGTTCATCGAACAAGAAAACCTTAGGCTCGCGCACGATTGCCCGACCGACCGCAACACGCTGGCGCTGCCCGCCAGAAAGCTGGCGCGGTTTTCGATCCATTAAGTTTTCGATGCCAAGTGTACCTGCGGCTTTATTAACTCGTTTACGGATTTCCTCTTTGGGAGTTTTGCGTAATTTTAATCCGAATGCCATATTGTCATATACACTCATGTGAGGATAGAGCGCATAAGACTGGAACACCATGGCAATATCCCGATCTTTTGGAGCCACATCGTTCACTACTCGATCACCAATGAGGATACGACCTTCAGTAATCTCCTCCAAGCCTGCCAGGAGGCGAAGAGCGGTTGTCTTGCCACAACCCGATGGGCCAACCAGAACCAAAAATTCCTTGTCAGCAATTGTAATAGTTAGGTTGCCAACCGCGGTTACATCCCCGAAACGCTTTGTTACATTTTCATACGTAACGCTTGCCATTAGATTTTCTCCTTTCAGTGGAATATAGTGATTTAATTATATCTTTTGTTTGCAAATAAAACAATCTCCAGGACATCAAATTATGTTTTTACTTGCCTATTTCCATTGGTCATACTAGAATGAAAGGCGGAGGTAGAATGGCAAAAGCTGAAGATATCACACCTATCCGTAAGCAATACCTGGAGATCAAGCGACAGTATCCTAACGCCATTCTCTTTTTCAGGTTGGGAGATTTTTACGAAACTTTTGACCAGGACGCCGAGATAGCCTCCCGCGAGCTGGACATCGTGCTGACTTCTCGTCCGATTGGGAAGGGAGTACGGGTACCCCTGGCGGGTATACCGCATCATGCAGCCGAGAACTACCTGGCGCGCTTGATTGAGCGTGGATTTCATGTTGCCATCTGCGAGCAGGTGGGTGACCAACCCAATAAGGGGATTTTCCCACGTGAAGTTGTGCGTGTAATTACTCCAGGCACACTCATCGAATCGGGGTTATTACCTTCGGATGCGAATAATTATTTAGCCTGTGTACAGGTTCAAGGTAATCAGGCGGGCGTTGCTTATGTGGATATCTCCACAGGCGAGTTTGCTGTCACTGAGTTAAGCAGTGATGATATTCAGATTACTTTGCGCGCTGAGCTGACCAGGCTTCACCCAGCGGAAATCTTATACCCTGATACCCTCCAGCTACCCGAAGGTTTATCTGGTCATCCAACCCCATGGCAACCCTGGCGGTTCGAACCAACCCGTTGTGAGGAAGCGCTCATGACACATTTTGGTGTCGCATCGTTGGATGGATTTGGGTTGCGTGGGATGACCCTTGCGATACAAGCAGCGGGAACGATCGTGCAGTACTTGATGGAAACTCAAGCAGCATCACTCAAGCTTTTAACCAGTTTAAGCACGTATTCCACCACTGATTTCATGAATCTAGATGCTTCCACTCGACGTAACCTTGAATTGGTCGAGACCATTCGGGATGGGAGCGTTCAGGGCAGCTTGTTAGGTGAGCTTGACCGGGCAATTACACCCATGGGTAAGCGCTTGATCCGGCAATGGGTGAGTAAACCCTTGTTGGATGTAAATAAAATAAACACACGTCAGGGAGGCGTTTTATTCCTATTCAATCATGGAATGTTAAGAGCCGAACTGCGCGCTGCCTTAAAACCATTGAGCGATCTTGAACGGCTTACTACTCGTTTGGTTAGCGGATCTGCTCAACCTCGTGATTTGGTTGGTATGCGTGCTACGCTTCAACGTTTACCGGGCATCCTCCAACTTTTTAGAGTGCCAGAGGGAGATCCCGGTAAAGCAGAACAAGGAACCCCTCAAAATGCTTTGGCTAATGCATTGAAGGATTTAGATATCTGCGATGATGAGTTGCGTTTGCTTGACGCTGCCATTGCAGATGACCCCCCAGCCACACTCCAAAACACCGGTGTGATACGGGATGGATTTTCTTCTGAGTTGGATGGGGTGATTGAACGGTCTCGACACGCCAGGGAATGGATCGCTAATCTGGAAGCAGTTGAGCGTGCACGGACAGGGATAAAAACCCTCAAAGTCGGTTATAACAAAATCTTCGGATATTACATCGAAGTGACCCGGGCGAATGCTGAGTTGGTTCCTGTAGAATATATACGCAAACAGACCCTGGTTAATGCTGAGCGATATATTACTCCCGAGATGAAGGAATACGAAGCTCTGGTGTTGAACGCCGAAGAATCGATCCATGAGATCGAGACTCGCATATTCCGCCAGGTTTGCGAACAGCTCGGATCCTCTTCGAATCGTTTATTGAGAACAGCACGGGCACTCGCAGAATTAGATGTGCTTGCTTCTCTTGCAGAAGTAGCAGCTCTGGGAAGTTACGTGCGTCCCGAAGTGGTAGCTGAAGACATCCTCGAGATACATGAAGGAAGGCATCCAGTCGTCGAACACTACCTGAAGGGAGAGCGCTTTGTGAGCAATGATGCCATTTTCGAAGAAGGGGAGCGCATCCGTATCCTGACTGGCCCCAACATGTCAGGGAAGAGTACATTTTTACGTCAAGTCGCTTTGATTGTACTGATGGCACAGATTGGGAGTTTCGTTCCTGCTGCCTCTGCCCGAATTGGTCTGGTGGATCGCATCTTCACCCGCATCGGAGCACAGGACGAGATCTATTCAGGTCAGTCCACCTTCATGGTCGAAATGGTCGAGACATCGAACATTCTTCATCATGCTACCAATCGGTCATTGCTCATCCTGGATGAGATTGGGCGTGGCACCAGTACTTATGATGGTGTGTCCATTGCCTGGGCGGTGGTCGAATATATCCACAACCATCCATCCTTGCGCGCCAAAACGCTTTTTGCCACTCATTACCATGAACTAACCCAGCTAGCAGATCTCCTACCGGGGATTCGGAATTACAACGTAGCGGTGAATGAAAGCGGAGGTAAGGTGGTATTTCTCCATAAGATCATTCCCGGCGGAGCAGATCGGTCGTATGGGATCCATGTAGGACAGCTGGCTGGTCTGCCAGCTCCTGTAGTGCAGAGAGCGGAGCAGATACTACTCCAATTGGAGAAATCCTCTGGAAAGGCAATCAAAATTAATCCAGAAATACCGCAGCAGATGGCACTTTTCCCTGAAACGAACCCTTTGCTGGATGATTTAAAGAATTTAGATATCAACGCCCTTTCCCCCATTGAAGCTTTGAACAAGCTATATGAATGGAAGAAGAAGTTCTTGGACTCCTCTAGATAATATGCTTAGGCGCTTATTAAAAAATAGTTCAGGTGAAACTCACGAATCTAGGAGAACTTGGATTAGAAAGAATCCATTCAGATTCATATTTGCTCTACTTATCATCATAAATATTACCCTAATTGCCATTAACGCTGGTCTCTGGATTACGGCCGCTTATCAAAAGCTCTTTGTTCGCGCGGATTTTACATCTTTTTACACTGGTTTTTACCTAGTCAGGGTGGGTGAAGGGGCTAATTTATATGATGCGGCTCTCCAATCAAGCTACCAACAGCAATTTATGGACGGTATTACTTTTGAAGGTGGGGTGTTGTTGTTTCCTAACCCGCCCTTCGTTGCTATCGTAATTTCACCCCTTTCATTACTTCCACTTAGCCCAGCATTTTATGTCTGGTCGCTGATGCAATTAGGTCTGCTTATTTGGGTATTGTTCAGTCTTAACCGTCTCTTCTCCCATTGGGATAAACGAGAGCGCATTGTATTGATAATCACCATCTTGGCATTTTGGCCATTGACCTATAATTTTTTACTTGGACAATTCTCATTATTTCTGGTTATTGGTTTGCTGCAAATGTACATTGCGATGAAGAATTCAAAATTAACCCAGGCTGGACTTTGGCTGGTCTTATTGTCGATTAAACCACATACTCTACTCGTGCCTGGAATGCTGACCCTGAATAGGCGATATTGGCATGCAGCTATTACTGCAGTGATTACCGGCCTCTTCATTTTTATCGTCACCTGGCTAATTATTGGGTTGAAGCCCTGGCAGGATTATATTCGATCACTCCTATCCCTTGGCTCATTCTTCGGAAAATTTGGGGTTACTCCCAGTACAGAATATACCATCAGGGGAGTATTATCGAATATCTTAGGAAATTCTCAAGGGACCTTGATCAATATCATCAGCACGATTCTTCTTCTATCTGGAATGATCTATGTATGGTTAATCTGGAGGAAAGGTATTCCTCAAGATGATTCAAGATTTAGTCTATATTTTGCATTTACGATATTGCTGTCCGTCTTTTTAAGTTTACATTTAAACCCCCATGATTCCCTGGTTTTGGTCTTACCCGTGGCAATTTTTTATGACTACCTGCGACAGACAAATTATCCACGACGAGTATATTCTATGTTAGTCCTGATCAGCCCGGTCGTCTTTTTTATCGCGGCATTTACGAATTACAAAATATTCGGTGTCATCCATCTGCCGGTAATAATCATATTGATCCTTCTGGCTTGGATGGTTTATTATTTGATCATTGATCGTCGCCGTGACCCGATCCATTCGGTGATCTTAAAAACCACCTGATAACTCTACATGAAAAATATTTACTCGGGTCCAATCATCCAGGGCAAATATATAAATAAACATCTAAATTCTTTTGATGGTCACCTTTTCAGGTTCGATCTCGATATACCAGTAACCAAAATCTCCAAATTTATACTCGAGATATAGATAGTTGTGCTCCCGCTCCACTTTAACTAATTCAATAGGTTTTTGAAAACCGAATGTTACCAGCTTGTCATCCCATTCCCCCTGTTCTTCTGGATCATAGTCTTGAGGAGGATCGAAAAGACGCTCAATCTCGGATTCTTGGAGCAGAAGGCGGAGGATTGCCTCGGGTACATCCACAGACCAGAGCAGACTGGCGGTGGCTTGAGTCTCCACCTCACTGATGCGTTCTGCTTCTGTTAATTCCCATTGCACTGGCGACCAAATACCTGTTAAGCCATCTGCATTCATCGTTTCAGGATCGATGACACCTGGCATAATAATCCTCCATATTTGGATATAAGATAAATCTTCAATATAAGATTACCTTGTAAGACAGGTTCTTACAAGTCCCAATCGTCGCACAGGTTTTAGGAATAGCAAATTATATATTAGGCTGAATTTACATTGATTGTGGTAAACTATGCGGTTGGGTTTGTCCCATAAATGTGAAATATACTACAGGTCTTAAATATGATCTGTGAGGAATATAACGCGTATGAATGATAACAGGAGGCATTAAATGACTGAAAAAAAGTGGGTGTATTCATTCGATGAAGTGAATTTAGCCGAGGAATATGTTGGCGGTAGCTGGGAAGGAGTACGGGGATTGCTTGGCGGAAAGGGATCCGGGCTTGCGGATATGACCCGGGCAGGAGTTCCGGTCCCTCCAGGGTTTACCGTCACCACAGAGGCATGCAATGCCTACCAGGCTGAGGGCAAATTCCCACTGGGTATGTGGGAGCAAGAGCTGGAAGCATTGAAAAATGTCGAGCGACAGACCGGAAAGAAATTCGGTGATCCCGGAAACCCGTTGTTGGTCTCATGCCGGTCAGGAGCCAAATTCTCAATGCCGGGCATGATGGATACCGTGCTCAATATCGGATTAACCGATGTGACTGCAGAAGGAATGGTGAAATTAACCAACAACCCGCGTTTTGTATATGACTCTTATCGCAGATTGGTGGAAATGTTTGGCACAGTGGTGTTGGGCATCTCTGATGAGGCATTCGAGGCACCTTTAGCTGAGTATAAGCACAAAAAAGGCTATAAACTGGATACCGAAATGACTGCTAAGGATTGGAAAGCCATCACTACGGCATTTAAGGCTGTGGTTAAAAAAGAGCAAGGCTTCGACTTTCCACAAGACCCCATCGTTCAGCTTAAACTGGCAACTGAAGCCGTCTTTAAATCCTGGAATGGCAAACGGGCTGTAGATTACCGGCGGGCAACGAATATCCCAGATGACCTTGGCACTGCAGTGAATATCGTTACCATGGTGTTTGGTAATATGGGTGAAGATTCGGGTACCGGGGTCGCATTCACACGTGATCCCTCCACTGGGGATAGAAAGATGTTCGGCGAATACTTGCTGAACGCCCAAGGAGAGGATGTGGTGGCTGGCATTCGTAACGCAGAGCAGATCGACCACCTCAATTCCAATTTGCCAGAAGCTTATCGCCAGTTCATGGAGATTACCGGCAGGCTTGAAAAACATTACCGCGAGATGCAGGACGTGGAATTCACCATTGAGCATGGCAAATTGTGGATGCTACAGACGCGTAATGGCAAGCGCACTGCAAAAGCTGCGGTAAAAATTGCCGTGGATATGGCTAACGAAGGGTTGATCAAAAAAGAGGAAGCAGTCTTGAGGGTCACTCCTGAGCAGGTGGATACCTTGCTGCATCCACAATATGATGCTAAAGCCATGGAAGTAGCTAAAAAAGAAGGGCGTTTTTATGCTAAAGGGGTGAACGCCTCCCCGGGTGCGGCGGTCGGGCAGGTATATTTCGATGCCAATACCGCTGAAAAACAGGCCAAGCAGAACAAGCAGGATGTGATTATGGTGCGCCCGTTCACCAAACCCGATGATGTGCATGGCATGATCGCTGCCAAAGGGGTGCTGACCAGCGAAGGTGGAGCCACGTCTCATGCTGCGGTAGTTGCCCGTCAATTTGGCATCCCATGTATCGTGGGTGCTTCACAGATCAAAATCGATCTGGAAAATCGCCTGATGTCGGTGGATGGCAAGGAAGTAAAAGAAGGTGAGTGGGTCTCGGTGGATGGCACCACTGGTGAAGTATATTTGGGACAAATTCCCACAACTGCACCCAACCTGGAGGAGCAAACAGACCTGCTCACCCTGTTGAAATGGGCGGATGAGATTTGCGCTACACCGGGCATGCGAAAATTTGCTAAAGGTTGGCCTACCAAGGGATTGCAGGTATGGGCGAATGCAGATTACCCGAAGGACGCTCAAAGAGCACGCACTTATGGAGCAGTCGGAATTGGGTTGTGCCGGACTGAGCACATGTTCTTTGAAAAAGATCGTTTACCTATCGTACAGCGGATGATCCTGGCAGAAAACCCAGAAGATCGCAAAGCTGCTTTGGATGAACTGTTGCCTTATCAACGGGCGGATTTCGATGGATTGTTCAGAGCAATGAATGGCTATCCGGTGATCATTCGATTGATTGATCCACCTTTGCATGAATTCATGCCTGACGAAGAAGCGTTGCTCGAAGAAGTCATTACCATGCGGGTAAAGGGAGAAACCGCCGGGCTGGCAGAAAAAGAGCGACTATTGGCAGACATCCGCAGCATGCATGAGAGCAACCCCATGATGGGCTTACGTGGAGTGCGCTTGAGCATATATATGCCACAGATCGTCGAGATGCAGGTGAGGGCGATATTCGAAGCTGCTGCTGATTGTGACATCGACGGGGTGGTTGTCAAGCCTGAAGTGATGATACCTTTAACTGGTACGGTCAATGAATTAAAGTGGATCCAACCTCGTCTGATCAAAATCGCCGATGCAGTCATGGCGGAAAAGAAGGTCAGCTTTTCCTACAAATTCGGGACGATGATCGAGATTCCGCGTGCCGCAGTGACGGCTGGTGAGATTGCGGAGTATGCTGAGTTCTTCTCCTTCGGTACCAATGACTTGACCCAAATGACTTTTGGATACAGCCGGGATGATGCGGAACGGAACTTCTTAGTGACTTATATTGCTGAAGGCATTTTACCCAGGAACCCATTCCAGACTATAGACCGGGCTGGTGTTGGACGCTTGATGCAAATGGCGATTGACGATGGGCGCAAGACCCGTCCGGAGCTGGAAGTGGGTATCTGCGGTGAGCATGGTGGTGACCCTGATTCGATCGAGTTTTGCCATATCGCAGGTAATAACTACGTGAGCTGCTCACCGTTCCGCGTACCGATTGCACGCCTGGCGGCTGCCCATGCTGCTCTGAAGCACAGCGGGAAGGGGTTGGCGGAGGATAAATAACCTCGATTTTGCCATCAGTCAAAAAAGGGTTAGATTTACTTGAGGCTACCCGGATATATCGGGTAGCTTTTTTATTTCAGAAGCGATTATTAATCGAAATAGAAAAAAACGAAAACGAACGAATATTTTTAGGGTGTGTAGTTTGTTTTTCAGGGTAAATGCAGATATAAGTGGGAGAATTGAATTGTAATAAAAAAATTGCATTCAATTAATCTTTTCAACGAACAAGCAGGGCGAGTGGCAACGCTCCAGATCGATGAGCAATTTGGGGAAAGTGGAAACATGAGAAGGGTAAGTTGTATTTGCATTATAGCACAAATGTTCTATTTCTACAAGGGTTTATGGAAATT
>Ga0315289_10009373_pt1 | contig 14095 bp, 17 predicted proteins | sample YL17G11_40_MG_FD_203452 | JGI IMG/M metagenome (GOLD analysis project Ga0315289, IMG submission 203452) | Sediment microbial communities from Yellowstone Lake, YNP, Wyoming, USA - YL17G11_40 | ecosystem: Environmental > Aquatic > Freshwater > Lake > Sediment | place: USA: Wyoming | collected...
AAAACATCTTTTTTTCGCCGCAGTCACCGCGACTTCAGGAATCGTGAGGCGGTTTGCGCCGGCGCAGAGTTCGATCACTTCGTCGGGCCGCAGTCACCGCGACTTCAGGAATCGTGAGGCGGGAACGCGAAAATTGCAACCTCCCGCGCCTCGGTTGCCGCAGTCACCGCGACTTCAGGAATCGTGAGGCGGATGTCTTGGGCGATGTCCAACTTGATTCGCACGGGCCGCAGTCACCGCGACTTCAGGAATCGTGAGGCGGCGCAAAAAGGCGGCGGTCAGGCCGTTGCTTTCACCAACCACGGCTTCGTCTATTGGACCGCGCCCAGTTAGCAACGGCCTGACCGCCGCCTTTCTCGTTTCACCCCGAATCTCCACCACCCCTCGTCGCTGTGACCAGGCTTCGAAGGACTTAGTTTTAACGTCTTGCTTCCGGCCTCTCTGAAAACGGAATTGGCGTGCTTGGCCGTTCGGCAGGCCGCCGTCTACTCTATCGTTCGCGCCTCTGCGTTGAGAAACTCTCGGCTCGCCGGGAGTCTCGCCCCACCGACCAGAGACTTCGCGATCAGTTCTAGCGTGGAAAAGTCTATCCCCAAAGTTCCGGCGTTTCATGCAGTTTTGCCAGCAGGCGCGTGTCCGCAGCCGGAAAATCGTGCTCCTCCAGTTCCTCCGGGCCAATCCACTTAAACGTCGGGCAACCGAGAGGCTGCGGCTCGCCGCGCTTCAGATGGCAGATGAAAAACTTCAGGTGTACCGTCTTCTCCGGGTAGTCGTGCGTGACCTGTTCCAGCATCTCGCCCACCGAGACTTCGATGCCGAGTTCCTCGCGCAGTTCGCGAACCAAACACTGCTCGAACGTCTCGTGCGGCTTCCGCTTTCCGCCGGGGAATTCCCACAAGCCGCCCAGGTGTGCGTCGGCCTGGCGTTGCGTGATAAGCAGCTTGCCGTTATGGAAGACCAAGCCGGCGGCGACTTCGATGACCTGTCGAGGGTCGAGGGTCGAAGGTCGAGAGCCGGCACAAGGCATCGCCGGGCAACCAGCCCTCGACTCTGGACTCTCGACTTTCGACCGATGGTTCACCGACCAATGCCCTTGTAGATGAACCCGAGCTTTTCCATTTCGGCGGGGTCAAACAAGTTGCGCCCATCAAACACGATGGGATGGCTCAAGGACTTGCGGGCGCGTTCCAAATCCAGCTTTTTGAAAATTTCCCACTCGGTGGCGATGACCAGCGCGTCGCAACCGTCAGCGACCTCATTCATGTCATCCACGTAGGCAACGCCCTGCAAGACGACCTTGGCCTTTTCCATAGCCTTGGGGTCATGGACGCGGAGCGCGGCACCTTCCTTTTGCAGGCGATGACACAACTCAACCGCCGGCGACATGCGAACGTCATCGGTGTTTTGCTTGAAGGCCAGGCCCAGCACGCCAATCGTCTTGCCTTTGAGCACCCAGAGCGTGTCGGCGATTTTCTTCACGAACCGGTCCATTTGCGTCGCGTTGATGCGCTGGACTTCTCTGAGCAGGCCGAAATCGCAACCGAGTTGCTCGGCGATTTTGATGAACGCGCTCAAGTCTTTCGGAAAGCAGCTTCCGCCAAAGCCCAGCGAGGCGTCGAGAAACCGCCGGCCGATGCGCTTGTCCATGCCCATGCCGCTGGCCACTTCCTGCACGTTCGCGCTGGTGGCCTCGCAGATCGCCGAGATGGCGTTGATGTACGAAATCTTGAGCGCGAGAAACGAGTTCGACGCGTGCTTGATCAACTCGGCAGAGTTGATGTCCGTGACCAGGATCGGCGCGTCGAACGGGGCGTAAATCTCCTTCATCGCGGCCACGGGGCGCGGCGAGCGCACGCCAATGACGATCCGGTCCGGTTTCATCAAATCTTCGACCGCGAACCCTTCGCGGAGAAACTCCGGGTTGCTCACCACGTCGAAGTCCACCCGCGCCTTGCAGTAGCGTTTGATGGTCTCCGCCACCTTGTCGCCTGTCTTGACGGGCACGGTGCTCTTGTCAACGACGATCTTGTAACCGCTCATCGCGCTCGCAATCTCGCGGGCCACTTTTTCGATGAAGCTGAGGTCCACCGAACCGTCCGGCAGGGGCGGCGTCGGCAGGGCAATGAAGATGATGTCCGATTTCTGAACTCCTTCGGCGATGCTGGTCGTGAAGGCCAGCCGAGCGCCGGCCGCGTTTTTTTTCACCAGTTCCTCCAGCCCAGGCTCGTAAATCGGGATGCCGCCGCTTCTCAGCAGTTCAATTTTGGCGGCGTCGTTGTCCACGCAGACCACGTGGTGCCCAACCTCGGCAAAGCAAGCGCCCGTCACCAACCCGACGTAACCCGTCCCGATGATGGTCAGCTTCATAAGCAAGAAACAGAGGCCGGAATGAATTTAAGTCTTAAATTTGAACGCCCGCGAACCGGCATTACTTCCTGTCCTGGATCGGAAATTGACTGCGCATCATGCCCGCCACCGGGCCGCCAACCAGCGGGCCAACAGCGGCGTTCGGCGCGTTGTTATAAATCGCGCCCACGCCGATAAAAATGGGCGCAAACGCGCCGACCCGCTGGGCCAGGTATTGTTTCAGCAACGTCCGATTCATAGGTTCACGGCTGATTGGTCTGGAGAGCCGGGACCGGGGACGAGAAGTCGGCTTGCGCCGGCGCGCCGAGGTTTGGATTGGAACGTTTCAATTCTTCAAGCCCCATTTCGGCCTGATATCCCAGGGAACTCATGCCTTCGGCTCGGGCCACGTCTTCGAACAGTTTGTAAGCCCGCGCCGCCTCGTTTTGGGTTTGATACAATCGGCCAAGGGCGAGCTTGGCGCGCGAAACGACCGGGTCCGTCGGACGCCGTTCGACAATGTCCTTGAAGGCCGCCGTCGCCTCCGGCAGCTTGCCTTGCGCCTCCAGGCAAGCTGCGTTGCCATACAAGGCCGCGCTGCGGAACGGACTGGCTGGGTAGTCGCGCAAAAACCGGTCGAACTGAGCTTTCGCCTCGGCGTATTTGCCTTCCGTGAACAGCGCGCCGGCTGCCCACAAGCGCGCGCGCGCCGCAGCACTGGTCTTGGGGTAATCATTCACTATCTTGAGGAAAGCGCTGGCGGGCACCGGAACGAGACTACCCGTGGCCGTGGCAGTGGGTCGAAGGTTGGACAACTCAATATTGGCCGTTGCTTCCACGTTGCTCTGCTTCCAAACGTAAAATGAAACGGCCAGGCTTGCCGCGGCCACCACGACTGCGAACACAATCAACTTTGATTTGTTCCGCTCCGCCCAAGCCAAAACGGCGTAAAAGCCGCCTAGATTTGTCTTTTCTGCATCCATTCCAGAGCGGAGATTTTCCGGCGCTGCCGTTAAAACGCAAGCTTGAAATCAGGCCCGGCAACTGGGAAAGTGGATGCCGTCTCAACTTGACCTGAATCATGCCACGCAAACCAGCAAAGCGCACGCAGCCGAAAACCGCCAAACGCGAACAAGTGGAGAAGGCCCGACTGTGGTTGAACTACCCTGCCCGGACGATCAAGCGCCCGTTGATCTGGGAACTTGGCCAGAAGTTCCCCGTCGTCACCAACATCCGCCAGGCCAGTGTGACCGACGAAATCGGGATTCTCTGCCTGGAACTGGAGGGCAAACGCGCCGACATCAAGGGCGCAATCAAGTGGCTGGAAAAGACAGGAGTCAAAGTCGAGCCGGTCGAGATCAACGGGATCGAAAGCTGATTGTCCAGGTTTATTGGTTCTTCCGAACAGGCTTTCGCAGAAAACGGAACTATCTAGGCGGCGGTCGGCGTCTCACCTTGATTTGTGCCAGCGTATGAGCGATGGACGCGCTCACGGCTGCAACTTCCGCCTGACTCATTCGCTCGGCCATGCGCGCCTCGGCCCGGCGCCGCGCTTCTTCCGCCTTCGCGTCGTCGAGCGTGTCGCCACCCACGGCCATGTCGGTCATCACGGCAACGCGATCCCCGGTGATTTCCACAAAGCCCTCGCCCACGACCAGAAAGTAATCCCGCCCTTCCTTGTGCGCGACGATTTCGCCCGGCACAATTTGCGTGACGAGCGGGACATGGTTGGGGTAGATGCCCAGCTCGCCTTCGCTGCCGGGCAGCGTGACCATCTCCACGTCGCCGGAGTAAGTCTTTTCGTCCGGTGTTACGATCTCGAGTTTCAGTGTCGCAGCCATGTTAAAACCTTGAATGGTTACATCGTTAAATCGTTGAATCGGATTTGGTCTCGCTGTCCACGGTTCAACGATTCAACGGTTGAACGAATCACGCTTGTTCTTTGATTTCTTCAATCGCGCCTCTCATGTAAAAGTCGCTCTCCGGCACGTCGTCGTGTTTGCCCTCGAGGATTTCCCTGAACCCGCGCACGGTTTCGGCCACGGGCACCTGCCTGCCGGGGCGGCCAGTGAACACTTCCGCCACCGAAAAAGGCTGGCTGAGGAAGCGTTGGATCTTGCGCGCGCGGTAAACGGTGACCTTGTCCTCGGGCGAAAGCTCGTCCATGCCCAGGATGGCGATGATGTCCTGCAAGTCCTTGTAGCGTTGCAGCACCCGCTGGACGCCCCGGGCCACGTCGTAATGTTCCTGACCGACGATGTCCGGCGACAACGCGCGCGAGGTCGAAGCCAGCGGGTCAACGGCGGGATAAATGCCCAGCTCCGAGATGGCGCGATCCAACACGATGGTCGCGTCCAAGTGCGCGAACGTCGTGGCGGGCGCCGGATCGGTCAGGTCGTCCGCCGGCACGTAAACCGCCTGGAACGACGTGATCGAACCTTTTTTGGTCGAAGTGATGCGCTCCTGCAGGTCGCCCATTTCCGCGGCAAGGGTGGGCTGATAACCGACGGCGCTGGGCGTGCGGCCCAGCAGCGCGGACACTTCCGAGCCTGCCTGCGAAAAACGAAAAATGTTGTCAATGAACAGCAGGACATCTTGATTCTTCTCGTCGCGGAAGTATTCCGTAATCGCCAAACCCGAAAGCCCCACGCGCAGGCGCGCGCCCGGTGGCTCGTTCATCTGGCCGTAAACGAGCGCGATCTTCGATTCACCCAGGTTGTCCTGCCGGATGACCTTCGCCTCCGACATCTCGGTGTAAAGGTCGTTGCCTTCGCGCGTGCGCTCGCCCACGCCGGCGAACACGGAAACCCCGCCGTGCAGCTTGGCGATGTTGTTGATCAATTCCATGATGATGACGGTCTTGCCGACGCCGGCGCCGCCGAAGGCGCCCACCTTGCCGCCTTTCAGGAAGGGGCAAATCAGGTCAATGACCTTGATGCCGGTCACCAGCACCTGCAGCGACGTGGATTGATCCACGAGCGGCGGGGCTGGACGGTGAATGGGATAACGCTTTTCCGCCGTGACCGGCCCGCGCTCGTCCACCGGCTCGCCCACGACGTTGAGCACGCGGCCCAACACGCCCGGCCCGACCGGCATCGAAATCGGTCCGCCGGTGTCCACGACTTCAAACCCGCGCTTGAGGCCGTCGGTGGTGCTCATGGCCACCGTGCGCGCCCAGTTGTCGCCCAAATGCTGCTGCACTTCGAGCGTGAGCTTGGTTTTCCCTTGAAACGGCAGGTCGTATTCGACAGTCAGCGCGTTGTAGAGGGCCGGCAGTTGGTCGGCGAACTCGACGTCCACCACCGGGCCGATAACTTGAACGATTTTGCCTTTGTTCATGCTTGGGATTTGAAATTTGGAATTTGAAATTTGAAATCAAGCGGAGCGTAACTAGCCCATCGCCATCTGCGCGGTGCTGATCTCCAGGAGTTCATTGGTGATGCCGGCCTGCCGCATTTTGTTGTATGCCAGTGTCATGTCCGCGATGAGTTGGTTGGCGTTGTCGGTGGCGTTTTTCATGGCCACCATGCGGGCGCTGTGCTCGCTGGCTTTCGCTTCGAGCAGGACCTGATAGACAAGAAAGTTCAGGTAGTGCGGCAGCAACGCGCCAAACACCTGCGCCGCGTTCGGCTCGAAAAGGAATTCGACGCTGGGTTCTGCGGCGTCCTCGGCCTGGCCCGACTCGGACGCTGGTTTGGCAGGCGTTGCGCCCAACTCCACACGCTTCAGTTCGCCCGCCGGCAGGAAGGGCACCAACTGCGGTCGCTGTGAGAGCGTGTTGAGGAAGCGGGTGAACAGAATGTCCACGTGGTCCGCTTCGCCTTTCAGGAACATTTCCCGGGCAAACCTGGAGATGGCCCGGGCCTCGCTGAACTGGGGCGTGTCGTGGTAGTTGAAGTCGGCTGCCAGTTGCCGGCGCGTGCGCGCGATGAACTGGGCGGCTTTTTTGCCCGCCGTGATGTAAAGAGTGGTGTCCTTGTTGAACTTGACCGCCTCGCGCAGCAGATTCGAGTTCAGCGCACCGCAGAGGCCCTTGTCTGCACTCACCACGATAACCGCGTGCCGGCGCACGGGTCGCTCCACCGTCAGCGGATGCGTAAAGTCGCCCGCGTGGGCCGTGACCGCAGCGACGAAGTTGGTCATGAGTTGGGCGTAAGGCCGGCCCGCGCGCGCCATCTGTTGGGCTTTGCGCATCTTCGACGAGGCCACCATCTGCATCGCGCGGGTGATCTGCGACGTGCTGGTGACGGACTTGATGCGCCGGCGTATGTCGCGCGTGGTTGCCATGAAAAACTATCCTCTGCGTTGCACTCCGACCCGATAAGGCGGCGCGGTTTCCCGCACCTGAAAACCGATTTCCCGGCGCGGTTCCGCCGGCGGCTCGATCAGTTGCCGAATCGTCTCGAACAGGTCTCCGATTGCTTCGTCGTGTTGTCCGACGCGGCCTTCCAACCCGGCCAGCTTGCGCGCCAGTTCCTTGTTCGCCGCCAGTTGCTCGCGCATCCACACGAACGCCCGAACGACGCGGATGCTGGCTTCGATGGCCACCGGGCTGTTCAAAACGCTGGCCAGCATGATCGCGCCGTGTTCGGTGAAAACCCAAGGACGCTTCGTCCTGCCACCGCGGGCTGGTTTTGATATCGCAATTTGCGATATCAAAGCTGCAACCTCTTGGCGCGTAAGTTGAAAGGCAAAGTCCTGCGGGAACCGGCTGTGGTTTCGTTTAACCTGTTCGTTCAGCCGCATCGTCGAAACGCCGTAGATACGCGCCAAGTCAAAGTCCAGCATGACGCGCTGTCCGCGAACGGTGAGGATCAAGGACTCAATCCTTTCCGCAGGAACGATTGCTTGTTCGTTGGCTGTATCCATCTATCTGCCAGATTGTCCCACGTTTGAGATCGCAAATTGTGACTTCAAACGCCTTTATTCATCCGACCATTGCTATCCGTAAGTCTGCTTGAACTCCGTCACCACCGTCTTCAGTTCCGCGGTCAGCGCATCGCCCAGCGTTTTGTCCTTCCCGATCGTCGCCAGCAGTTGCGTCTTCCTCGTCGTCAGGTAATCCGTGAGCTTGTTTTGGAAGTCCTTGATCTTTTCCACCGGCACATCATCCATCAAATCGTTCTGCACGGCCCAGAGCACGGCGACCTGGATTTCCACCGGGATTGGGTTGTAAGGCGGCTGCTTGAAGATTTCCACGATGCGCTTGCCGCGCTCGAGTTGGGCCTGCGTCCTGGCATCGAGGTCGGAGCCGAATTGCGCGAAGGCCGCCAGTTCACGGAATTGCGCCAGGTCCAGTTTGACGCGGCCGGCGACCTGCTTCATCGCCTTGATCTGCGCGGCCGAGCCGACGCGCGAGACTGAGATGCCGACTGATATGGCTGGGCGGATGCCTTGGTAGAACAAATCGGTTTCGAGGAAGATTTGGCCGTCCGTGATCGAAATCACATTAGTCGGAATGTAGGCGACAATGTCGCCCGCTTGCGTCTCGATGATGGGCAGCGCCGTCAGCGAACCGTTGCCGTGCTGCTCGTTCATGCGCGCGGCACGCTCCAGCAAGCGGCTGTGGAGGTAAAACACGTCGCCCGGATACGCCTCGCGCCCGGAGGGCCGCTTGAGCACCAGCGAGACCTGCCGGTAAGCGACGGCGTGCTTGGACAGGTCGTCGTAGATGATCAGCGCGTCCAGGCCGTTGTCCATGAACCATTCGCCCATCGCGCAGCCGGCAAACGGCGCGAGATACTGGTTGGTGGCCGAGTCGGACGCCGCCGCGACGACGACAATCGTGTAGGGCAGCGCGTTGGTTTTCTCCAACTCGGCAACGATGCGCGCGATGTTCGACTGCTTCTGGCCCACCGCGACGTAAATCGAATAAAGCGGGCGGTGGCTTCGATCACGGGCTTCTTCAGCCGCCTTGTTGAGCCGGGCATTGTTGATCATCGTGTCAACGCCGATGGTGGTTTTGCCGGTCGAGCGGTCGCCAATGATCAACTCGCGTTGGCCGCGGCCGATGGGGATCATCGCGTCAATCGCCATGATGCCGGTCTGGACCGGCTGGTTGACCGAGCGGCGCTTGATGACGCCCGGCGCGATCTTTTCCACCGGATAAGTCGTCTCGGCCTTGATCGGCCCTTTGCCATCAATCGGCTGGCCCAGCGTGTTGACGACGCGGCCCAACAGCGCCTTGCCCACGGGGACGGAGAGCAGTTTGCCGGTCGTGCGGACTTCCTGGCCTTCGCGGATGCCGAGATAATCGCCCAGAATGATCGCGCCCACTTCGGTTTCCTCGAGGTTCAACGCGAGACCCATGACGCCGTTGCCAAAGTCGAGCATCTCGTTGAGCATCGCGTCCGTAAGGCCCTCGATCCTGGCCACGCCGTCGTAAATTTCGCGGACGGTGCCGACGTTTTGCCTGACGACCGCCGTCTTTGCGCCGGCGATTTGGGCTTCGATTTCCTGCAATATCGAACTCATAGCTGTTTCTGAAATCGGAAAATCATTTCGGCTTTAATCGGCATTTTCACACCCTGTAGCCGCAAGCTTCAGCTTGCGCGGTGGGACGGCAGCAAATACGGGGCGCGATCCCGCCGCGGCGGGATCGCGGCTGCAGCCAGTGACAATTTCCAAACGGGTGCGAAACATGCGGGTTAAAAGCTTTCCTCCAGCACGGCCAGCCGCGCCCGGATCGTCCCATCTAAAACATCGCTGCCCACCTTGACGCGCAACCCGCCAATCAAGTCGGGATTTCGAACGAAGGCGACGTCCAGCCCAGGGCCGTAGCGGCGCGCCAGGTTTTCCTGCAACACACTCTGCCGGGCGAGCGGAAGCGGGATAAAACTCTCCACGCGTGCCGTTCGACGCTCGACATCCAGTCTCACCAACCGTTGGAAATGTGAGAGGATGGCGAGGTAACCGCGCGGCTTGTTGGCGATGACCGCCTGCACCGCTTGGCGCACCCTGGCCTCATCCAGCAAACCTTTGACGCGACAGCTCGCAAAAAGTTGCTTGGCGCTGCGCCGGGCCTGTTTGGATATTTTCATGCCACGGGTTCCTCAATCTGAAATCTCAAATTTCAAATTTGAAATCTTTTAGGCGGCCAACTCGCGGGTCGTTTCCTCCGCCAACCGCTGCTGGTCTTCCGGTGTCAGAACCTTCCCCGTGACCCGTGCCGTCGTGTCCACCACCAGGCGGCCCACTTCGCGGCGCAACTCAGCCAACATGCGGGCGTGTTCGACTTCGGTGGCCTGCCCGGCCTTGTCCACAATCGTCTGCGCGGCGGTGAGGGCCGCTTGCGTTTCCCGCTCCTGCACCTGCGCCGCTGCGGCGCGGGCGTCCTCGATCAACTTGTTGGCCTGCTGGCCGGCTTGGACCACGATTTCCTGCGCCTTGGTTTGGGCCTTAGCCAATTGCCGCTTGCTGTTTTCGGCGTTTGCGAGGCCTTCAGCAATGCGCTGGCGGCGCTCTTCGAGCACCGTGAGAATCGGCCTGTAAGCGAAGTGGTAGAGAAGGAAGGCCACGATCGTAAAGCTCACGCATTGGCTGATGAAGTGCGCCCAATCGACGCCGAACTTCCGCGCGGTCTCACCAGCCATGTTGGCCAGATCAGCCCCGATGTCCGCAAAGAAAAGCAACTCGTTCATTTTTCCGATGGTTGCTGGTCAGGCGCGGGGCCGTTCCGACACCGCGCCCAACGAATCTCCGCTGCACTAGGGCGAGGACTTCACGAGGAAGATGGCGTAGAACACAATGGCTTCGGCAAAGGCAATCGCCAGTATGGATTGCACGAGGATCTTCGTCGCCGCGCCGGGATTGCGTCCCACCGCTTCCGCAGCCTTAGCCCCGATCCAGCCCACACCAATGGCGGCCGCAAAGGCAGCCAGCCCAATGTGCAGGTTACCGCTCATTTGCGCCAACACAGACATTATCATAGTTTTTCCTTTCGCTTGGTTCAGACGGCTCCCGCGCGCCGGGCACGGTCCAGCCGCAGAAATCTAGTGCGCCTTCTCATGGTTGCTGTCTTCATCGTGCAAGCAGATCAGCATCGTGAAAACCGCCGTCAGCAGCATGAACACCAATGCCTGCACCAAGCCCACGAGCAACTCCAAAAAGTAAAACGGGATCGCAATCAGCCAGCCCAATCCCGGCCACACGTTGGCCATCGCTTCCAGCATGTTCTCGCCCGCAAAAATGTTACCGTAGAGACGGAAGCTGAGCGACACCGGTCGGAACAGGATGGAAACCACTTCGAGCAGCCCCACAGCGATGAACACCACGCCCACCAAAATCTTTAGCGCGCCGGTCAAGTCGCCTTTGGGGCCAAACAGGTGCAGAATAAACCCTTTGACCCCGTTCACTTGCAGCGCCCAGACCGTCCAGCAGGCGAAGAAAATCATCGCCATCGCCAGTGTCATGTTGAGGTCCGCGTTTCCGCCGCGCAACAGCGGTCGCGCGACCTCAAAGCCGTGCGCCGTCGGGACGCCCCAGCCGATGGTGCCCACGCCGGGAACCAAACCGAACCAGTTGGTGAACAGGATGAAGATGAAAACCGTGGCGAAGAACCAGAAGGTTCTTTTGACCAGGGCTGACCCAATGAGGCCTTCCAGGAAATCATGGAGCGTTTCCACGAGCCATTCCCAGAAATTCTGGGCGCCGCTCGGGACCTCTTGAATTTTGCGGGTCGCCATCCGGGCGAACACGATCAGCCCCAGCGCCACCGCCCACGTCACCACCATCGAGTTGGTAATGGGAAAACCGAACGGTCGCGCAATTTCCACCGCGGCCGCCGGCAAGCGATGTCCTTCACGTGCCACGGGGGCCGCCGCCGCATGCGCAGCCGTTTCCGGCCCTGCCGGCTCGACGGACCACGTCAAAGCCGGAGCGGCGGCCAGAATGGCCGCGGTCAAAATTGTCCTGACAAAGTGTCTTGCGTTCAAAGCTCAAAAGCTGTGTCAGAGGACTCGATTCAAACTTTCGCCTTTGGCCCACGCGACCAAGGGAGCAAAAGACTTGCACACGAACGGAAGACTCGACAAGGCATTTTTTGGGAACTAAAGCAGCCCAAATCCCGAAGTGCAGCGCCGCCGCGCCGGGACTTTGCCATGCCGCCTCGCGCGGCGAAAGAAAACCGCACGCGGCCAAACCAGATGAGTTTGGCCAGCGGGCGAAGACTTACCCTCTTTGCGCCGAGGCGCGCGCGCTACTCCGCCAGTTCAATCTTCGTGGCGGTCAACTCCAGCTTCCCGTTGACTTCCTTGACCGTGCCGGTGGCGGTGACTTTCCTGGGCGCCTTGCAGATCTTCCCGTGAAAGTCCTTGCTCACGTCATTGTCCGCCAGGTAGTACGTCACTTTTTTGCCACCTTTTTCGGCTTGGATGACGTTTTGGCACGTCTCGGATTGCTTTAACTCGCATTTGGCGCACATCCCCTTGCCCGTGATGGTTACAACTTCATCTCCGGCGAGGGCGCGAACCGCAGTCACAGCCAGAACCAGCGCCGCAACCGAAGCAACTATGGCCAGTGATTTTTTCATATTTTATTTCCTGATGGTATGGATTCGTTTTCACAATAACATTAGATAGACAGCCGCGCAAGTTCCCCCGTTCAAAGCGGAAACGCAGCGGAAATCAGCCCGGCGTGCAGCCCAGCCTATTGGCCTGCTTTACACAAAATCAAAACAACCGCCGACTGCTCACCGTCCGCAGCAGTGCTTGTGTTTCTTGCCGCTGCCGCACGGCGAAAGGAGAGTGGAATGTGGAATTCAGCACAAACCTGATTCATGCCTTCCGGCTTTTGTCCCGCTTCAGACTCTCCGGAAGCGCAATCAATTCAGATTTGCCGCCGTCGGGCTGCCAAACCACACGACCGTCTTCGAGCAGACGGACGATTCGTCCGCGCGTCGAGCCGCGCAGCGTTTCGACCCGGTCGCCGGCCTGGAGGGACGCCGCTTCGCACAGGCTTTCGACGATCTCCAACATCGCTTCCCGATCCAGCACGCCGGCGATGTAGTGGGCCACGGCGGACATGATCTCGCGGCGGCGGCCCGTCTGGAGGTCGGCGAAAACGAAGTCAACAACCGTCCTGCCGACATCGGCAAAGGTGTTGCCGTTGAAGAAGAGGAACGGAGCGCGGCGGTGGCACTGCCGCAGGAACTCTATGGTTTCGTCGAGCGATAGGATTTCGGATTGTTTCCGCCGCCACTCCGCTTCAACCGCTCCATAGCTCTCTGAATTCTGGCCGTGCTGCGCGCCTCCTCTTGCGCACGCTCCTCGATTGAGGCCGACGACAAGCTCCCAACTCCGGTTTTTGAGAAAAGCGGCTCGGGCTTGTAGCGGTGACTGTTCGCCAAGACCTCCTCCAGGATGTCCTCGTCGGTCAGGTGCTCCAGCAGGTCCAATCGCAGTTTCATCGGCCATAATGTGCTCCCGCTTGGCTTCCACGGCAAGCCGCATTTTCGTCATCCACCCTACAACGCCTCGCGTCGAAAGCGATAATTCTCTTCGAGAGCAGGCGAGACGCCCGCCCTACCCTACCGCCCGCAGCAATGCTTGTATTTCTTGCCGCTGCCGCAGGGACACGGGTCGTTGCGGCCGACTTTCGGGCCGGTGCGGACGGGCTTGGCCTTTTCCACCGCCGCCGCCGCTTCGCTGACGACGTCGCTGGCCTTTTGGGCTTGCCCACCGGAACTGGCGGTCGCGGTGCCGCCGCCGCCGCCGAAGGCGCTCGTGGCCTGGTGCAGCGTTTGCTGCGGGACGTTGCGCAGAAAGTTTTCGAACGCCATCAGGCTCGAGGCGCTGCGGAAGATGTTGTGGCAAATCTCACTTTTGATGTTGACCATCAATTCGTCGAAAATCTTGTAGGCCTCGGCCTTGTATTCAATGAGCGGGTCGCGCTGGCCGTAACCGCGCAGGCCGATGCTGTAGCGGAGGCTGTCCATTTCGTAGAGATGCTCCTGCCACAGCTTGTCGATGGCGCTCAGGATGGTGTAACGCTCCACCGCCTGGAGCGCCTCGGGAGTTTCGTAACTGATCTTCAGGTCGTACGACTTGCGAACGTTGTCGGAAATGAAATTGCACACCGCGAATTGCGCGGGACTGAGGCCGTCGTAAACCGATCCCGCCACCGGTTTCTCCGTGCCCAACTCGGCGGCCTTGGCGATTTCGGCTTCCGGAATGCCGAGCGGGAAATTCAAATTCACCCAGTCCGCCAACTGTCGTATCTTCCACTCGTTCGGGTCGAATTGCGCCGTGGTGAATTGGTCAACCTTCTGGATGACGACTTCCTCCATGATGTCCATGAGGCGGTCGCGCACGTCTTCGCCGTGAATGATCTGGTTGCGGAAGCCGTAGATGACTTCGCGCTGTTTGTTCATCACGTCGTCGTATTCGAGCGTGCGTTTGCGGATTTGGAAGTTATGGCCCTCCACCCGCTTCTGGGCCTGCTCGATGGAACGGTTCAGGAGCGGGTGCTCCAATTCCTGGCCTTCTTCGAGGCCCATTTTCTCCATGTATTTGACGATCTTGTCCGAGCCGAACAGGCGCATGAGATCGTCCTCCAGCGAAATGAAGAAGTGCGACGAGCCGGGGTCGCCCTGGCGCGCGCAACGCCCGCGCAACTGGCGGTCAATGCGCCGGGCCTCGTGCCGCTCGGTGGCGAGGACGTGCAGGCCGCCCAGGTCGGGGATGCCGGGGCCGAGTTTGATGTCCGTGCCGCGGCCGGCCATGTTCGTGGCGATGGACATCAAACTCGGCCC
>Ga0315289_10009375_pt1 | contig 14094 bp, 9 predicted proteins | sample YL17G11_40_MG_FD_203452 | JGI IMG/M metagenome (GOLD analysis project Ga0315289, IMG submission 203452) | Sediment microbial communities from Yellowstone Lake, YNP, Wyoming, USA - YL17G11_40 | ecosystem: Environmental > Aquatic > Freshwater > Lake > Sediment | place: USA: Wyoming | collected...
AGAGAATATAATTCTGGCCTGAAACTTAGAGGTCGCATCTACTTGATTTGCAAGAAAATCGTGATCAGGAAAAATGCTAAGTCTTGATGGTGCACCTGCGGGATGTGGGCTACATTCAAGTGGATAGTCTTTCTGTTCATGGGAGTTACAGAGGGTACAGTCTGGATCAATGGAGAAATGCACCAGAAGATTGCTAATTTGAATGACAATCTTGTTAAGATTATTCGGCTATTCGGGCCGGTTTGCGAAAAATATTATGGATTGGAGCGTTAATGCGGAATGCAGGTTTTATCGAGCTTCTGATGATGTTTCTTTCGTCTGCCCTATGGGCAAATGGAGGGCCTCTCCGGCGTCATAGAGATAACTGGCAGCAGAATTGTCGGGGTAATTGCGAGGCTACCTCTCAGCCAGTCATGCTCCCTAGATTCTGATACCCAATATATCTCAAGATCTTCTCCCTCAGGTCCACTATCAGCTCGCTCTCTCTCTGCAAGATCTCATCTACCAAGGCAAGGATATCTGCCTCCCCATCCCAGTTGCCAGCGAGGATCTCTCCTGAGCCGCTCTCTCTAAGGAACAACCCCGCCATCCGTGAGAAGAAAGGGAATTGTAATAGCCCTAATACACAGACCTAGTGAGGCGAGCATGTAATCTCAACCCAACTGTTCGGCCCTTCAATATTCTCAATCTTCACCGGATCGGAGAATGGACTGGCCCCACGGAAAGCCTGAATAACCAAGTAGGGTTTATCTGGATTATGGAGTCTATCAGAGCTGTATGTTATGCTAAATGATCCGTCCTGTCTTGATGAAACCGCGCTTCCGATATCATATATATTGCCTTCAAATATTTCCTGCAACCTTACATCTACTCCTGCCCTGACAGCGTTCCCTCCTACATAATTAAGGCGGCCTTTGATCTCGCGTGTATATGGCTCTGTAGGCTTAATGAGACCATTCGGAGAGACTATGCTTACAGTAGACGTAGAGGGTTTGCCTCCTGGAGGAACTGGGCCAGCTGGTATGGGGGAGTTTAAATCGAATTTCACTTCTTTGCGATCATCGAACCCACCCGGACTTGCGTGTTTTCCATCTCTTACTTCCACCATCACATGATGAGTTCCGGTTTCAAATTGCGAGGTGGTCCATGTCCATATAGGATTATTGGACCAGAGAGGAACAGTCATATTATCATGTGTCGAGCGAAGAATAGTCTCATTATCAAGGATGAATTTGTAGAGTATGTCATCTCCATCGGGATCTGTAGCATTTGCAGTCCAGGTTATGGTTGTTCCCGCTACCTGCGGACTCTGTTTATCCGGCGTTAAACCATTTACAATCGGTGGCTTATTTAGGAGTGCAATTATGGTAAACTGAGATCTCTTGGAATCATCTCCCTCTGGGTCATGCTTTCCATCCCTGACTCTAACATCAATTGAGTGGGATCCGATATCAGCAGTTGATGTGGTCCAGATCCATGAGGGATTGCTAGACCAATTCGTCTCAGGCTGATTATCAAGGAAGAACCTATACTGGATCGGATCATTATCCGGATCATTCGCCTTTGAGGTCCATGTTATGGTTTTGCCTGCCCCTTGCGGGCTGGACTTATTGGGTGCCAGGCTGCTGATAGCCGGCGTCTCATTGACCGGCGCTACAGGCATTGGTGCAGGCGCGAGCGTAGGTGCGCTTATGATAAAGCTGGCGGACTTGCGATCATCAAAGCTATCCTCCTTTGCATGCTTGCCATCTCTAACCCAAACCTCTACCTGATTTTCGCCAATATCTGCCTCGCTTGTATTCCACGTCCAGGTGTTATCTGCCGTCCAACCTGTCTCTGGCTTCGAAACATTGCCTGTTGATGGCACACTCAGGAAGAACCGGTATAGGATCTGATCCTTCTCTGGATCTATGGCCTCAGCCGTCCAGACAACTACGGTTCCTGCAACCTGGGGGCTGGTCTCATTTGGAGTCAATCGGATAATTTCGGGTGGCTTATCTATTATCTCCGGCAGCTTGGGAGGTTTTTCCATACTGACGTTCGGCGACCTAAGCGGATACCAATCCACGCTCCCGCCTCCTGGTATCGCATTCTCTCTGTCGCATATCCCGTTGCCATTGGAGTCAACGCAGTCCGAGTCACCGTAGTAGTTGCCTACACTGCGGTAGTTCCATTTGTTGATGTTTGTTGGGTCAATATTGTTGTCGTAAGCATTGTGATCTGTGTTCTGATGAAGTTTATTGAGATATAGGATGTTTCCGGAGCTTCTCAAGTCGATGAATATTCCATAGCTATTGTCCGTTGCTGTATTTCCAGAAAGAGTATTGTTTAAGGATATGCATCCCAGGTAAAAACCGAACCCGTTTCTTATTGCCTTGTTATTTTCGAGGGTATTGTTTCCGGCGGAGCAGAGGTAGATCCCATATTGCTTGTTATCCTCAACCTCGTTATCCTTGACAAGGTTGTTGTTTGAGTGTACATATATTCCCGCCAGGGATGCGTTCTCAGCCCGGAAGCCCTGCAGGACTATGCCGTCTGAAGAGAGAGTAATAGCGCTGCTCTTGCCCCCAGCATCCACTGCGGGGAGGCTTATGCCCTGAAGTGTCAAAGGCTTGGTCACATTTACAGTCTCCCTGTAGGTCCCGCCTCTGACCTCAATGAATGCTCCAGGAGAAGCAGCATTTACTGCCTTATGGATGCTCGTATAGTCGCATCCTTCAGAACAGACGGTGATGTGTCCAGCTGCAGACGGCCCTTGTTCTTTCAAGAGGAAGGACCATGTGCGTTCGGCAGCATTGCCCTGGAGGTCTTTGACCTTCATTGAGACAGAATGTCTGCCTGCTGCTAATGGCCTTTGTATCGTGTACCAAATCTTGTTGGGAAAGACGCTGGCATTTTCAGTCACATTCGAACCATCCACCGTCAAGGCCACTGAAGTTGCGTCCACTCCAGAATCTTCGTCCTTGAGAGATGCACTGATAAGCGGCCTTATTTCGCTAATCGTTGAACCATTTTGGGGCCGGAGATCCATTATCTCAGGTGGCTCAGAGTCGGATGAGATTTTAAATGACCAAGACTTAGCTTCCTTATTTCCGTAGTTATCTTCCACTGTCACCTGCGCTATGTGGCTTTCATAAGACAAAGCCTCTCTGGGCGTGTACCAGACGCGTGAAGCTGTAACCGTGGACTTATCTGTGACATCCATTTCATCCACCGAGATACTGACTGAGCTGATATTCACCCCAGAGCCCTCATCTGCGAGATCGGCACTGATCATGGTCATATTATAGGTCGTTGAAGATCCCTCATGAGGTTGTAGGTTACTTATTGTGGGCTTGCTCAAGTCCGGACCTGTCACAGAAAACGATTCTGTCGCCTCGTTGTTGTCATAATCGGACTCATTGATCTCATGCAAGGGATTGACCACGACCTTGATGTTGTGCGCTCCGGCTTCAGCCTGCCAGGTGAAGCTCACGTTCTCCTGGGAGTACTCGGCCAGGTAGAGAATTGGCTGGGAGTAGATCAGGCGATCGTTATCCCGGAACTGGACCTCGACATCGAGCGCCCCCATGCTGCCCAGGTTGCGAACTGTGGCCTCGATTGTCGCGTTTTCTCCCTGGACCGGGCTTTGTGGATTGATCTTGATATCGTGGGAGGTGATTGTCAGGTCCGCCTGGCGGAGCATGGCGCCGCTGAGGTTCAGGACTGCAGAATCAGCCTCCTCCTGGCTGGAAGCGCAGACCGCTCTCCGCATGCTCTTGAAGAGAATGTCGATCTTGTAGCCGTCCAGGGGGACGTAGTAGCCCCGGTTCATGCCGTCTACGTCCAGGGTTACTGTGTTCACCGCTGCGCCCCTCTCAACGTAGTTCAGCCATGCGGGATCAGCCCTGAAGACGTAGTTGCCCCGGGGAACGGTATTGTTGATGTAGCCGATGACGTGGCCGTTCAGCCGGACGGACGTATTGAAAGGCTGATAGCTGGCTGGGGGCTCCCTGGCGAAGAAGAGTCTGACATAGGCCCCCTCGATGTTGCTGTTTGAGGAGGACTGGCTTGCGCCAGAAGCGGCTGGATCAGTTGGCTGTACGCTTGCCACTACTAGTCGAGCTGGATCGCGAGAGGAGGGCGACCTACCGGTTCCAGGGCTCTGCCGGGGGATGTAGCCGGGCGTCTCGAACTTGTTCTTCAGGGGAGCGTGGTTGATGCAGCTCTTGACAGAGATGCTCTGGGTCTGAGTCAGTCCGCTCTTCGTGACATCCTTAACGCAATCGATTTTGCCCAATCCTTCGAATTGATTAAATATGTGTGCTGCAGCGAGACTTAGTTGCTCTTTGAAGGGATCGATGGGCGAATTGCTGAAAGGAATCCATCTATAAATACTTTCATACCATGCGTAATTATAGGCCACATCGCTCCCTGCAACAGAACCTACGAACATGACCCCAAAGATATGATACCAAGGCCCCATATTGTCCTTTTCATATTTGTCCCTAGGAGGTCTTAGATTTTCAAGTTTATCCGAAAGGATTTTGTCATCTCCTGGTAACGCTATCTCTAAGTTGCCATTGTTATTGGTGACAGTAAAATTTTTTAAACCCTTTTCTGTAAAGTAACCTTCGTAAGCTTCTTTATAGAAATCATAAGTTTCCGGAGAAACAGGAACGACTAATAATATCTGGCTACCGCTTTTGCCTCGCTGTGCATAAGCGATCTCTTTGAGGAGGTTATGGCAAGTCAGAAGCGCGGATTGCTTATCTCCATTAGTTACATCCAAGGCTAAATCAAAGAGCTTAGCTGGCGAAATGCTTAATTCTTTCTCTTTGGCAACCTTGATTGCTAGATCTAGATCTCGACTGGACTGAAGTCCGGCATCCAAACTTCCATGAGCCCCCAAAGTATGTGCTACCCAAGGATTTTCCATGCCCGTAATTGATGGTTTATTTGATCTTGTAAGGAAGTGCAAAAGACTACGACGATCCGCTATCTCATGAAGCGGTTGAAGCGGTTCACTAAGACTGAACTTACCGAATTTATCAGGTAAAGGAGGCACATCTGATTCCTCCGCGCTTCCAAGCTTTCCCTTGAAAACCAGTTCGCACTTGCTAAAACCCTCTAGAGCGTGGACAATTGCACGTTGCCGATCTCCTTCTGGATTGGGAAGCCTTAATGTAGGACTCTCAATCTGATTCTCAATCTGCGCAGATACCACCCAGAAACATTGCGCAACTATAATAATGAGTGTCAAATATATCGATAAATGTCCTCTGATATTGCCTAATGGTATCATTTTCCCTCTCTCCTTGCTAGCACTTAAACTACCTTCTGCCCCTTTGGTAGGGTATTGAAGTAATTGAGAATGCTCTTCAGGTCTTCCTGGGGGGCGCACTGCAGAGGCTGCAGGCCCGCGATGATAAATATCAATGCTAGAATAAATAAAACTCTAACTATGCGTTTTAGCTTAATATCAATTAGGATGATTTTCCCCTCCCACGTCAAATGATATGTTCGCGCTGGAGGATGTAGCCAGCTTGCCAGGGGAAGAGACGCTCATAGACGCCTGATAGTCCCCAGGATCAGCATAGCTAAAGTTGAAGACGATCTCACCTTCCTCAATCTCGCCAAATACGTCAAGATAGGAGTAACCCCCCCTATTCATCAAGTGGAGGACTGGAACTGCATCCTCATCAAGGTCTGCCTTAGAGCCACGAATTATGAAGGGAGGCGACACTAACATTATGTTCCCCTGACTGGGACCTGTCAAGTCAAATGTGCTATTGGCATCGGAAGCGCTCTTCCAGGCGATGCTCATCGGCTCGAGTGCCAGGCTGGAGGTGTTATTGACAGTGAATCTTCGTTTTTCTGTTAATACGCTGTAACCATCAAGAGAGACCTGATACTCGTACTCCCCGGCAACTCCATAGACTATGAATGCAGCGCGGCCCCAGATGTCCGTAGTGGAGTTGAGAGTCTTTCTGCCGCCATTGCCTATGATATTCAGCAAAGCTCGAGCCGCATAGGCAGGCTTTCCATTCTGCTCAACTTCCGCCTCGATCCTCGCCATGTATATCAGAGGGCTTCCCTCTGCGTTCTGGAGCCGGAAGGAGTCCACGGCCTCATCCTTGGGATTGGTGTTGGGATTGGAGTCGTCGTCAAGATCCTTTGCGAAGCTTATGTTCATCTTCGGCTGCTGCCCCACAAATATGCTCTTGCCGGGCGGCACTGCGAACCGCACAGATAGGTTACGGCCGGCTCCAGCAGCCGATGCGGTGATCGCGCCCTCCGCTTCCGTGAAGCCCTCGTATAAAATGGGCTCTGCTATGAACTCCAGGCTCTGGCCGGCGCCAAGGTAGGCGTGGTCCACTGAAGGGGAGAAGACCAGGAGGTCCGCCAGGTCTCTGCTGGCAGAGACGCTCAGGTCGGAGAGGGGATCGCCGCGGTTGGTGATGCGCAGCGTCTTTGCCAGTGTATATGGATCGCTCCTCACCTCCTCAATTGAGTAGTCGATCACTGGGAAGTGCACCTTCAGGTTGACGACAGCCGAATCGGTTATCGGCTCTGCACCAAGATTGGTGAGGTTGAGCAGGATGCTGTACTCCTCGGATAGAGCATCCTGAGCGTGGAAGACCAGCTCAATCGACCTCGCCTCATCCGGAAGTAAGGCAATCCTCTGGTCCACTGATCCTTCGCCCACGAAGTTCAAGGCCAGGTCCTGCGGAACGCCCAATACCTGCATGAGCAGCTCATGGGGCTTTGTGTCCATGTTCTTAACATCTATGAAGACCGACTGGTTGTAGTCCCTCTCGATGCTGAAGTTGTAGGCCTTTCTGTTGAAGGATATGGCGTTGTCTATGAAGATCCGCCGCACATCGCTCTGCGAGGCCCCCCTGGGCGTCTCGCTTCGAACATAGTACTCGTAGAGGCTGTTGCGGGACAGTCCGCCGACCTTGACGGCATGCACCTCTCCAGGAGCGCCGAAGATGCGCCTGAATTCAGCCGCACCCTCAGACCTGACGAAGACCTCGCTGCTCGCGTTCACAGGCGTCCTCCAGGAGACGAGGACCTCCTCAGATCCAGTTCGGGCATTGTCCTCCGGCTGGAGGTCGGAGAGCATGGGAGATGAGGTAACGTTCAGGGAGGCCGTCGCCTCCTTCGAGCCGCCCAAGTTGCGGGAGAAGGCTCGCAGCAGGAGGGTGTGGTTGCCATCAGCGGCGTCTTCTGGTATAGACACCTGCAGGGCGATTTGACTTTCCTCCCCTGCTGCCAACTTCACTGACTCCGGAAGAGAGATCCAGCCCTCTTCCACCCCAGTGAGGTTGAGATCCAGTGAGTCAGGTGCTGCCTGATCGTTGGAGAGATCGATGGTGAAGCTGGCCTGCCCGCCAGGGCTGGTCGCTGCACTCTCTGGCGAGAGGCTGACTCTGAAGGTATCGTTGAGTCCCACCAGCGATCCTGAGGCCACTGTTATCACCGTGATGGCGGTAGCGTTCCTGCCAGCGTTGTCTGTTGCCCGCAGGGTGACATTGTGCTTTCCCGGCTCTGTCCAGCCTGGGAACTCGTAAACGGGCGAGCTGACGTTCACCTCGTAGATGCCGTCACCGTTCAAATCCCATTCGTAGGAGGTGATGGTGCCAACTGAGGTGGAGCGCGAGGCGTCCAGGCGGACAGGACGGCCGAGGCCCACGGTCTGATGCGACCCGGCGTCGACATAGATGCCTGCAGAGCCTCCGAAATAAAATGTGATATTAATCTGCCATGAGCGGCCCGGCCCGAGATCGCTCAGGTTCCACTGCATCCCCACGGCCACATCGGCGGCGCCCTCATCCGGATACTTGTTCAGGCCGTTTAATGCTCCGTCCGCCCAGTCAGAGCTTGTCTCGAAGCCATAATTTTCCATTCCGTGGCCTGTAGAGGGTTTGTCTCCTCCAAAGCCGTTCCTGAAGTACTGGTCGTTGTTCTGCCAGACAGTGTCTGTGCTCCCAGTGTACCAGCCGTAGGAGTCGCCTGATGTCACAATGTCGAAGTCCACCACCTCGAAGAAGCGAACGTCCTTCAGGGTCTGTGTGGAATCGGTATTCTTCAAAGTGTAGCTGATGTTGAAGTACTTGGCGTCGCCGGGCGGGAGATATACCTCGCGGGTAACGCTCAGATTTTCACTGTGAAGGCTTGCAGTCCTGCCGTTTTGGCTATCCTCGAACCTCTGGTCTACTACAAACTCATAACCGTCAGAGGCCCTGGTTGTATTCCAGTCTCCAGTGTATACGCCGAAGTGCTCCAGGTAGCAGGCGTCGCCCCATGTCTCTGGGGCGTACATGAAGTTCCAGAGATTGCTTGAGGTCTCTCCAAACGAGACTTCCATGTAAGTATTATTGGATTTATATTCGGCAGAGGCGGTGCTGGGAAAAAAGATTACCATAATCAATAAGCAAAATATGATAAACTTCCAACTTATGGATATTCTGGCCATATGAATCTCCCGCTATCCAGCTATTTCGTATCGAAGCTATAAAAGTATGATTGTTACGGGGAGAAATGACAATTGCAGAAATGTCCATTCTATTCTAATTATTGTATTTTTTAAAGAGTCCTTCTTTGAAGTAATCTTAGATTTGTATATTGGTCATTGAAGAGCATGAAATCCCAGGTGGATTATAATTTGGTGGTACTGGGCGAGGCTGCTAAGCAGATCCCCCCTCCGTAAGAGATCGCCACTCTAAGGTCCAGTGGCACAAAATTGCTGGTTTAAGAGATATATCTGTCCACAGATATTTTGGCTTAGATGAAGATGTGCTTTGGGATATCCTGCAAAGAGAAATTCAGCCCCTTTTAGCTCAGATCGATCGGATCATGGATGAGGAGGCCTATGAGTGCTGAATCGGATGCTGCTGTTGTCTGGGACCAGCCCTACACGTGGGGATTCTTGGGGCGCTGGGGCATCTCAAGCCGCACTCCCGAATCTCCCGGGAAGCTCTGACATATCCGGCCTGCTGTTTGGATCTAATGCATTATTCCTGCTCTCAAGGCACAGAGCTAGCGCGTCTTCGCACCCACACTCGAAGGACGAGCACAGTGGCAATCTGACTTGGGCATATTGACCAAATCTGCACCCTGATTACCGATAATGACCTGAGGGATGTAATACTGGTCGGGCACAGCTACGGCGGGATGGTTATAACCGGCGTCGCCGCCAGAGGGGCCTGAATCAGCCGTCTGGTGTACGTCGATGCCGCATTGCCCGATCCCGGGACTTACGCTGTTTGACCTTATTGCCTACGGCAGTCGTGATCCCATGTCGTTTGAGGGACTGGAGCCGGACGCGCCTTATGTGGAGAAGCTGCAGTTTGACGGAAGGAAGATACAGTCATTGCCCAAAACCTATATCCTCTGCACCCAGAGCGAGTTTGCCTCCGTTACTCATGTCGCCATGCAAAAAATTGCCGCCGCCAGAGAAGGTTGGACCTACATTGAGATCCCGTCATCCCACGTTCCAATGGCTTCCATGCCAGAGCGGTTTTCGCTGCTGCTGCTGGAAGCTGCTGAGAAATAGGTACGGGCTTAGCTCATCCGTATGAACCTCTAATGTTTTAGTTTATTAATGCCATCTTTTTTCCCATTTACTGCCGCCGGATTTGATCTGCATATGCTTGGTGTGGCAAGCATCAATGCGGCCGAATGGTTTGTCTCCCTCTCCCAAATCTGGCTGTCCTCGGGCGCTAGAAGCTTACAACTTCTTGCTGCGATGCGTCTTTTTGTATCGCCCAGGTGCCCTTACCTCCCGCTCAAGGTCGCGGGCGGCATCCCTCCAGCGGTCGCGGGGAGCACTACAGGTGGGAGCGGGTTGAGAACGGTTGATAGATCGATTTGCTTTCCTTCTCATTGCCAAATGACTCGGTGCGAAGGGAAGCGGAAACATCGATAGAGAGTTTTCCCTGGAGCTAAACACATTCAGAAATAGCAGTTGAGCTGATTTGAGGGCCTCCGGCCCAGGCTGAGGGCACGGATATAGAGTGAGGCCCAGTATGTCCAGGGACTATCTGCTCTTTCTTGAGGATATGCAAATAGCCTGCAGGAAGCTGTTGCGTTACACTGAGGGTCTCACCTTTGATCAGCTTGCTGAAGATGAAAAGACCTAACTCTGCCGTAATTTATAATTTGGTGATACTGGGCGAGGCTGCTAAGCAGATCCCTCCATCCGTAAGAGATCGCCACCCTAATGTCCAGTGGCGCAAGATTGCTGGTTTAAGAGATATATCTGTCCACAGATATTTTGGCTTAGATGAAGATATGCTTTGGGATATCCTGCAAAGAGAAATTCCGCCCCTTTTAGCTCAGATCGATCGGATCATGGGCAGCTATTTTGGGTAACTATTAATAGTAATAATATCTATTTCTGCTTGTTAATCTTGAAAAGAAAAGGAAGCAAAGAGGAGGGAAAGATTATTAGAATGGTCTAGTACCTGCTATGTATGCTAATGTTGCTCATAGTAGCGTGCTCGGCTGAAGCCCAAAAATAACAGTAGTGTCTAACGATTACGTGACCCATTAGATTTTTTGGGCGATACGGCAGCTTCAGCCTCAAACTAGAGGTATTAAAGAGAAAACAGCAGTAGGGTAAAAAGAGGATCGAATATGTGTAAATTAAGATCGCTAGTATCAGAAAAGAAGTTGCTAGCTGTCGTTTTTTTATTGCTGGCAACTCTTATGGTCGCGGTGCAGGCACAAGACCAGCAGAGTCCCCTTAAAGACAAGGAGAAGAAGCTAGCTGATCTTGTTAACGAATATCGTGGGGATAATGGTCTTTCGGCTATTCCGATCACGAACTCGTTAACTGAAGTCGCTAGAACCCACATTATTGACCTCAATACATACCATCCCGACACAAAGAACTACGGAGCTGGTGTCTGCAACACCCATAGCTGGTCTAACCACGGTGCTGGCGCTTGGACAGCAGTATGCTACACGGGTAGTGGAGGGACGTCGGAGTCACAGAAAATGTGGAATAAGCCAAGAGAGATTACAGACTACAACGGCGATGGTTACGAAATTGCGTACTGGGACAGCTCAAACGCGACAGCGTCAGGTGCGATGAACACGTGGAAGGCCGAGTTCCCCCCCCTCCATCCCGATGTCATTCTCGAACGCGATATATGGCAGGGCTCTGCCTGGAAAGCTATGGGCGTTGGCATTGATGGTAATTATGCTGTCGTCTGGTTCGGCAAGGACATAGATCCTGCCGGGTCGGTGCCCACCACCGGCACATTAACCAGCGAAGATCGTCCGGAGATTGAAGGGCCGTCTTGCACAAAATCGTACTGTACCGATGTTAATGTATTACACAGATGCGATCACGGCAGTGAAACAATAAAACCTCAAGGTTGCTTCCTTAAATTATTTGGGCCACCGAACGAGCAATTCAAAGTGGGCGATGGGCCTAACGCATTTGCCGAAGTCTATTATGCAGAGTTCAATGTGGACATTGTCGGTGGAACTGGCCAGGCAGATCCAGCCCTAGATGCGCCTAAGCTGATAATCTTAATTGATAAGACATTGAGTGGCGGCGTTAATTTAGTACAGGATAGCCAGTTCAAGATAAATGACAGGCCAGCAAGAAAGCTCAAAGACTCCAGTAGCAAGACCGCCGATGAAGGAAAAGACAAATTCCTATACAAATTGGCAGTATCGGATTTGCAGGTAGGAAAGAATACTCTGACAATTAATCCAAAAGGAGATGACTTTGCTATCTACAAGATATGGATAGAGAACGCACAAGGAGAGCGGATTTGGCAAATGAAGGATGATCCGTGCTCATATCAGAGTGAATGCGTATTTAATGATATGTATAACCCGTATCAACTTGCATGTAATTTTACAGCGACTTCACATGTATGCAAAGAGAGGAAAGGAACTGGCAAGCCATGTGAAAAGAACTTCGAATGTGTGTCGGAAACGTGTTCTGGAAATGCATGCACGTAGGCACACATCACATTTTTTAATTGGTTGATTTTCAGCCTCGAATGTTGTACATACTTTTCAACAATCGGATTGAGACGTCTCTGTGAAAGAATCGATCATAAACGAGATTATTGGAGCTAATTTCAGGTAGCTTGCCAGTTTTGATATTGTGGTTCTATGCCTACTTGTCTATTCTTTCGCTGAGTGGGATGATCAGGAAAGGGCTCAAGGATTCGGGACAATCTATCCCTGATCAGAAAGGAAAGCCCACACAGAAACCGACTCCAAAGTGGATTTGCTTCCTTTTCTACGGTGTGGCGGACGTGACTAGTTGAAATCGGGAAGAAAATCCATCACGAGATAGCTAACCTCAAAGACTCTTCTGATTGTAGTAATCAGAATTCTTGGAAGAGACTGCGAAAAATATTATGGCATGGAGGCATAAATCCCACATTCCGCACTTCGACTTCCTAAATCAAGTATTTTTCCTGCCAACGATTTTATAATATGATTACAATTATTTTTATTAATCATAACCAATATTTTTGTGCTGGCTTCCTCCTGCATTCATTCGGTGAAGCAAGGAAGATCTCTGTGCGCTCAAATAATCAATTTAATGTGAAATTTCGGAATTGAAAATTTTTATTTAATTTAAATAATTTCAAAAAATAGTCTATATCGATAGCTGTAAAAATACTGAATTAGAGACTCAATGTGCGGAATGTGGGATTAGGATAAGAACCCACATCCTGCAGGTGCACCATCAAGACTTAGCATTTTTCATGATCACGATTTTCTTGCAAATCAAGTAGATGCGACCTCTAAGTTTCAGGCCAGAATTATATTCTCTAATAATTATAGCATGAATCTCTCTTGAGGCTTAGTCGCATTCTGAGATCATATTAAATTAACTGCTATTTATTTTTAACCTATATCTGTGCATAATTAAACTCTAAACATCTATTTGTCAAATCGAAAAATTCTAAATTCTTAATGACCTACGTGCGGGATGTGGGCTAATCATTCGAGTTATCCACTCCAGAGTGCGGCAAGCAATGAAAATGATCCAAAAGACCTATATTCTATCTGGATTTCGGCTCAAATGGAGCGTAAAGAATGGATCATAGATATCCTAAGTCTTTCGCTCCGGTGCATAATCCTGGTGATCTTCATGGTGAGCCTAGTTTCATTTTTTGCATATCATATCACAATTCCCATTCTCATCAAATATACATTCCTTCATTTTCATTTTATCTATATGATATATCTTGATCTTTTCGTTATCCAATGAATCTGGATCGATTATTATGAACGAATTGGTGCATGAATTGCCACCTTCCTCTTTTACCCATGATCCACAATTATAGATAGCCAGTTTGTTATCTAGATCCGTTATTTTTCCCGCAATATGAGTGTGCCCAAAGATATAATGGTTTATTTTATGGCCACAATTTCCTTCGTCTTGCATTAAATTTAGATAAGCATAATTTTTCTTCCCTATGCTAATGTCGTTTTTCACGATTTCAGGCAATATTTTGCTGACTGTTTTCCCTCGCATGTTGTTAGCACCTGGAATCAAAATGCCTGTTATCCTTAAGGCCAGCGAAAAGGCCAATATTATCAATAGAATTCCCAAAATTCCGACATGCATTGGTGAAGGGGACAAGAGGGAATAGAAAAATACGAAAGTGATTAAGGCGACAATAAGCGTAGTCCATCCCGATTTGATCCAATCTGGCACAGGCGACAATTTACTTGTTCTCCAAATCAAATCTCTTGCTGCTCTTACAACATCGTCAAGTTTAGAGTAATATATTAACGAGAAGACCGAAGAGAAATTTCCTTCAAGATCAAAATACACCTTTCCAGGAGATTTTCCTTCTTTTGGCAATATTTTTCCATATATTTTTGATTTAAAAAAACGCTTTGCTAAAAATATGTAGATTTTTGCCAAATAAGATACAAGTTTGCGCTCTTCCTTTGTATTAAAATGTCCATGATCGAAGTATACAGTCCCTAAACCATTATAGTCTTTTGCAAAACTTAATATAATGGGTCATTTATTATCCTACTATGAAGGGGGAGAGGATCGAACTGGCGAAGCCAAAAGAGATAAGATCTAGGCTTCGACACGAAAAAGACGACAGA
>Ga0315289_10009376_pt1 | contig 14094 bp, 22 predicted proteins | sample YL17G11_40_MG_FD_203452 | JGI IMG/M metagenome (GOLD analysis project Ga0315289, IMG submission 203452) | Sediment microbial communities from Yellowstone Lake, YNP, Wyoming, USA - YL17G11_40 | ecosystem: Environmental > Aquatic > Freshwater > Lake > Sediment | place: USA: Wyoming | collected...
AAATATTGGATGGTAGCTGCTCGTCAATATTCTTCACAATTCAAATTACTTCAAGGAAATCAACACTTTAAATATATCCGTGAATATGAAGATAAAAAAGATTTCTATCAAGCGAAAAAATTTAGTCGAGAATATGATGCTTTTACTATTAATGATCTTAAAGAAAATGCATTGGTAAGACAAGGAATTACTTATTTTAAAGGGCTTACTCCTGAGAATATATCGATATTATCTTTTGATATAGAATCTACTAATATTAAACATAACGCTTCATCTAAAGTACTGCTTATAGCCAATACGTTTCGTATTGGAAAACGAATTGAACGGAAATTATTTAGTTATGATGATTATGAAACCGAAAAAGACATGTTCGAAGATTGGTGTGAATGGGTTCAAGAAAAAGACCCTTCAATAGTATTAGGCCATAACATATTTATGTTTGATTTACCTTATATTGCTTATTGTGCTAAACGTTGTGGTGCCCGACTCGAATTGGGTCGCAATTTAACTACGATATGGTTTGATAGCTATACTTCAAAATTTCGTAAAGATGGTAGTCAATTCTATGATTTTAATAAAGCACATATATTTGGTAGGGAAATAATTGATACCATGTTCTTATCTATTAAATATGATGTGGTTGAACGTAAATATGAATCTTATGCTTTAAAACAAATTATTAAACAAGAAGGACTTGAAGTTAAAGGCAGGGTATTTTACGATGCCGCTAAGATTAAAGATAATTATAAAAAACCTGATGAATGGGCATTGATTAAACGATATGCTCAATTTGACTCAGATGATGCCCTAGCGTTATTTGATTTACAAATAGCTCCATATTTCTATGTCGCGCAAAGTATTCCAAAATCTTTTCAAGAGATATTATGTACGGCCACTGGTTCACAAATTAACTCTATTTTAATTAGAGCGTATTTATCTAAAGGATATTCTCTACCACAAGCTAGTGAAACTAGTAAATTTCAAGGAGCTAACGTTTTTGGTAAAGAAGGTAAGTTTAAAAATCTATTAAAAATTGACGTATCATCTTTGTATCCTAGTATTATTCTTCAATATAAACTATATAATCGTAGTAAAGACCCTGATGGTTATTTCTTAAAAATGACTGAATATTTTACAACGGAACGTTTAAAGAATAAACAATTAGCTAAAGAAACGAAAAATCGTTATTATAAAGATTTACAAGAAGCATTTAAAATATTTATTAATTCAATGTTTGGATTTTGTGGAGCAGAGGGACTTTTGTTTAATGATCCTGAAATAGCAACATTTATTACTAAAACGGGACGTTGGGTATTCGACCAAGCTCTTAAATGGGCTACAGATAAGAATTTTTTAATTGCTAATGGTGATACTGATAGTATTATGTTTTGTAAAGCCGATCAATCAGAAATTACTTCAGATGAACAAGAAGCAATGCTTAATGAAATTAATTCAATATTGCCAGAAAGAATTAGGTTTAGTAATGATGGATATTGGAAGGCGGGACTTATCGTTAAAGCTAAAAACTATGTATTGTTTGATGGAACTAAAATGAAAATTAAAGGATCGGCATTAAGACCTGCAAATAAAGAAAAAGCATTAAAAATGTTTATGGAAAGACTTGTACGTCATCTACTTAATAATGAAGAAAGCGAATTAAATGCCCTATATAATGAATATGCTAAAGAAATCTTAAACTTAAAAGATATTACTAGATGGTCAACAAAACATACAATTACTGACGCCGTAATGAAATCGCCACGAGCTAATGAAAAGAAAGTATTAGATGCTTGTAAAAATATAGATATCCAGTTAGGTGATAAAATATGGTTATTTTTTAAACCAGATAAAAGTGTATGTTTACAAGAAGAATTCGATGGAACCTATCATAAAGAAGCTCTATTTAAAAAACTATTTGATACATTAAAGATATTTAAAGCCGTTATTGATATTAAACAATTTCCAAATTATTCATTGAAACGAAATCAAAAATTATTGGAGACTTTATGATAATAAAATTATGGTATTGGCTTAATCGTCGATGGCGACATATTCCATGCAAAGGCGAGATTTCTACTATCTATTCAATTATATTAAACCAGGGATTATATGTTACTGATAGAAAACGTGAGATTATTATTAGATATGTTACTGGAATGGATTTAGAACAAATTGCCGAAAAATTGAATATTTCTTCATTTCGAGTATGGGCAATTATTTGGCGAATTTATCACGACTATAAGAAATATTTATGAAAATAGTATTTATATCCGATACCCATAGTTCGCATTGGCTTTTTACTATTCCTGAATGTGATATATTAATTCATTCGGGTGATTGTATGAACAGTGGTTATTATGAACAAGAACTCATTGATTTTAATAATTGGATACAAAAACAACCAGCTAAACATAAGATAATAGTGCCTGGAAATCATGACCGCCTCGCCGAGAATAATACTAAGCGTTTTAAAGAATTATTACCCAATATACACGTTTTAATTGAAGAATATATAGAAATTGAGGGTTTAAAAATATTCGGAACTCCATATCAACCCGAATTTAATAATTGGGCATTCAATCTGCCTATGGGATCGAAAAAGCTTATATCTAAATGGAAACGAATACCTAAACATCTTGATATTCTTATCACTCATTGCCCTCCATTTGGAATTTTAGATTATTATAAAGAACAGCAATTAGGTGATCCTAATCTTTTAGATCGCGTTAAAACCGTTTTACCTAAATATCATGTATTTGGTCACATTCATCTTGATAATCACGTTCAAATCCATAAAGAATTCAATATAACCTTTATTAATGCCTCAGTTTTAAATAATCATTATCATGTCTTTAATCAACCAGTTATTATAGATATTCCTTGACAATCATCCATTTTATATGCTAAACTAAAATTAGAGGTAAAGGATGAAACTATATAGTTTAACTGATTATAAACTCTCACATGACGTAATTAAAGAACTTCCTATCGCTTTACAAACAATTGAAAGATTTCGTAAACAATTGATAATATTTGGAAAATTTAAACTCATTGCCGAATTAATACGTCACATCGACGTACTTTTAATTGATGGTACTAATTTAATTAAACAAATGGAAGATATAAAGAAAACGAAAGGGTATATAAATGAATAAAATGGATAAAAAAGAATTATTGAAAAAAGTTATTGATGCCATTCAAAATGTTGCTGATACACTCAAAATACATCCAATTGAAGTTACGAAATCTTTATTAATTTCTAATAGTGATGTTACTGATTGGGATATTCGATTAGTAGGTTCACTTGATTTAATTAAAAAATCTCGTTTTCCAATTACGAATAAACAACTATCTGATATTAAAGAACAAAAAGATATTAAAGAATATATTCATGAATTAGAAACTAAATTATCTGAAAAAACATTAACAGAAGAAAAAGTTTTAGAAGCAATAGAAAAAAATATTACACCAGTTAAGATTAAATCGTATAAATCGAAAACAACCAATAAACCGAAATTAGTTCGTGATATTGTAGCGGTTTTAACGGATACTCATTATGGTTTAATTGTAAATAAAGAAGAAGTTAATAATGTCAATCAATATGGATGGATGGAAGCATCAAGAAGAACCGCATATTTCATTCAACAAATTTGCGAATATAAATTAAATAGACGAGATGAAGTACAAAATTTACATTTAGTTATTAATGGTGATATTTTATGCGGAAGTATTCATGGGCTTAAAGATCGTACAGCAGAATTAATGATTTTTCAAGTTAATGGTGCTATTCATATACTATCTCATGCAATTGCTCGTTTAAGCGAGAATTTTAAAAATGTAGTAGTTCATGCTCAAGCAGGTAATCATGAAGATTTGGCTCATCGGCGTGAAGGTAATCACCGTGTTCATGCTCAAAAATACGATAATTATGCTAATATGGTATATTTCGCATTATCGGCTATATTTAAAGATACCCCAAATGTATCCTTTAATATGAATAAATCATTACAATTAGATTTTAATACTCCGGCTGGTCGAGTACTTGTTGCTCATGGTGATATTTTATTTGGAAAAGAATTAGGAAATGTTGGTGCCAAAATTAATACAAAAGGATTAGGTGATGCTATTAGAAGATATAATGCTGGCGAAATTAGTCGTAGCAAAGACCCTATTAAAATGTTAATACTCGGCCATTGCCATTCTTCGGCTCATTTTATTACCGATGATGGTGTAGAAGTATGTATTGTTCCATCATTAAGCGGTACTGATCCATTTGCATTTAGTTTAAATTTTAATTCGTCAATTACTCGACAATTAATTTTTGAAAGTACTGCCGATTTTATGTTCGGGGATAGTCGTAATATTCAAGTCGATTTAGCTGACAATATGGATTATCTTGATGAAATTATTCCTATTTTTCAAAATGAATTGAAATGGAGTAAGTAATATGAAAATTATTTTTCTTGACGTAGATGGTGTCTTAAATTCGGAAGGATTTGCTTATCGTGTTCCTAATCATAATTTTCGTCGAGATTTAGACCCTATTCCAATATCTTATTTAAACGGATTATTTGAGATATTTAAAGATGAGCTTCAGATTGTAGTTAGCTCTGATTGGCGAAAGATATATTCATTACCTGAATTACGAGAAATTCTTACGGAAAATGGATTTAAACATTCAGATAAAGTTATAGATGTTACTGAGCAAAATGATAATGGACAACGTGACGAAGAAATATTAGATTGGGTATATAAACATATTAATGATGTAACTAGTTATGCGGTTATTGATGACTATCCTGATATTTTAAATATGGTTAAAGATAATTTAATTCTAACTGACTATATGGACGGATTTACTTTTCGTGATTTAGAAAAAACTATTATGATGATGGTAAATAAGGGATAATATGAGTAAACCAAAAGCAATTGAACTTTCTATCGATCCATATATTGATACTGAAATCTTTCAAACTTATGGTATATGTATTCCTACAAAAACGATAGACTTAGGTATTAAACCAACTGATGAAGGTGATATTCAAATTGATGATGAAGTAGCAAGTCGTTTAATACGAAATTTACATATATTAGATAGCTATGAAGGTGATATTACAATTTTATTATCAACTTGTGGCGGTAATGATTATGCGATGATGGCAATATACGATGCCATTAAAGAATGTAAAAATAAAGTTATTATTAAATGTTACGGACGTTGCTTTTCGGCTGGGGCTTTTATATTACAAGCGGCTGATGTGCGTTTATTACATCCATTTAGCCGATTAATGATACACTACGGCAAAGCTGACGAAGATGAATCTAAATATGAAGTAAGAATTTTAGATAAAAAATATGAAGATGTATTATTTAATTCGATAATCAAGAAAAATCCTACTTTTGATAGAAAACGAATCAAACGAATGTTAAGAAATGATACTTATATATCTGCACAAAAATCAGTGGAATTAGGATTTGCTGATGAAATTATATATCCAAAGGAAAAGAAATGAAATCGATTAATATCGGAATTATGAGAAATTATGAAGCGGTTGAGTTGACTACATTATTTACTTGGAAATCTTTTCAAATCAAATTAATGAAATGTAAATTAAGTTTAGGTATTGGATATTGGGATCATTCATCGACTACAAATATTTATATTTACTTTTTTAATCGAGTAATTATTTTTCGTAAATTAAAAGGAGAATAAAATGATACCAAGTTATTCGTCAATTTACAATTTAGGACATCGAGCTTTAATTGATCTTTTTTCAACAGAAGTTGAGGTAAGTGAGAAAGTTGATGGAAGTCAACTGTCATTAATGAAAAAAAATGGAGTATTAGAATGTCGTTCTAAAGGACAACAACTAGTGATTGAAGCTCCTGATAAAATGTTCACTAAAGCTATTGAAACTGCAATCGAATTACTTCCCTTATTACAAGAAGGGTATATCTATCGTTGTGAATATCTAAATAAGCCTAAACATAATTGTTTAGCTTATGATAGAATTCCTAATAAATATTTAATTGTGTATAACATCGATAAAGCCGATCAAGATTATATGTCTTATGAAGAAATGACGGTTGAAGCCTCTCGTTTAGGATTGGAAGTAGTTCCTTTGCTTTTTAGAGGAGTCGTTGAAAATAAGGCAATGTTGTTTGAATTCTTAGAAAGAACATCTATATTAGGTGGTCAAAAAATTGAAGGATTTGTCATTAAGAATTATAAACTATTCGATCAATCTAAAAAAACATTAATGGGTAAATTTGTATCTGAAGCATTTAAAGAAGTGCATCAAAAAGATTGGAAGATAACCAATCCAGGTAAAGGTGATGTTCTAGAACAATTATGCGCCATGTATCTCACTGAAGCTAGATGGAATAAAGCTATTCAACATTTAAAAGAACTGGGTCAACTTACTGATAGTCCGAAAGATATTGGTAATTTGATTAAAGAAGTTCAGACTGATATTCAAAAAGAATGTGAAGATGAAATTAAAGAAAAGCTTTATAAATGGGCCAAAGAAAAGATTCTCAGAGCTTCTGTTCGTGGCCTTCCTGAATGGTATAAAAATGTCTTAGTTGATAAACAATTTGAAGTAAAGAATAATGGATAGTATATTATTAGATATTATAGGTGCCTTTGGAACAGTTTGTTTCAGCCTTTGTTTAGTACCACAATTATCTAGGGTATTAGATAAAGGACGAGTTGATGGTCTATCTATCTGGTTTCTTTACCTTAATCTAATTGGTGAGTTCTTTACGGCCTCTTATATATTTTTAAAACACAACTGGGATTGGCCTCTTTTAATTAGTTGTTTTATTAATATATTCCTACTTATTACAATATGTCGCTATTATTATTGGCCTAGAAAGCCTATAAAGCGTCGTAAAAAACGAAAAAAGAAAGTCTTGACAAATAGTTAAATATCTGATATTCTAATACTAATGGAGGAAATATGAAAGACACAATTAAAATTAAACGACTTAATGAAAAAGCCAAACTTCCATCATCTGATTCAAGTTATGGAACATCATTTAAAGTTGTTGCTATTAGTGAAAAATTACATCCTAATGGATTTTTAGATTATGATATAGGACTTGCTATTACGGTTCCCGATGGATTTATTGGACTGATATTCCCTTTAAATACAATTGAACATACTACATTAGCTATGCGATCTGGTGGAATTATATATCCGAATTCACAAGAACCATTAAAAGTATTCTTTAGATCAGTGGTGAATAGTGGAGCGACCCGTTATAAACTTGGTGAAGAAGTAGCTAGAATTGTTATAGTTCCATTTCCTCAATTTGAATTGGAGTTGGTATAAGGAGACACCTTGGGAAAAGCAAGATCGAAAAATCACGATGCTGACGAATATTACAAAGGTCAAATAAGAGAATTAAAAAGTATTAATCGTAGACTTGAACGACAACTTAAAGAAGTACTAAAGCATCAATCGACAAAATCAAAGAATGATTGTAAAAAAGAATCTAAAGAAAATATATGTCAAAATTGTGGAAAAGGGATTTTAGAATCAGTTGATTTAGGTATTCGTATTATAACCTCATGTCCATTATGTGGATATCGTGAAAGTATTAAAAAATGATATTTGAAGATGAACTATTTTTTGAAAGTGCTTATGAAAGTTCGATAGAAAACCTGGCAGCGTTTTGGATTTCTGAATTGACTAACAATCAGCTTTTAGATGGTATCTATCGTTTCTCTAATCGTTTTGAGAAATTTTCTCCAACAAAACATTTTATTTGTATGATTCTATTAAATGAATTAGCTTATAGGGATTTATTAAAATGAAATATGATTCTAAAGATGATGGTATAACCCATATTAATATTTATAGTAAAGGTAAAACTTTATTAGGTAAAATGCTATCAAATTGGTCATACTATCCAATATATTTAGTATTAGGTCGTTTTAATTCAATTGAAGGATTAATATTTTATTTAAGTTCTAATGATGAAAAGTTAAAAGAGTTGAAAGAAAATGGCTAAAGAATTCAGCCTTCATTATTATATTATCAGTGTGTTAAGACGCGCATCCTATCGTTTTCGTAGTCGCACTATCGCATTTGGTCGAGCAAGGATTAAAAGAGGTTTATATAAATGTGCTGATTGTGATGGAGAATTTGATCGTTATGATGTTCAACTTGATCACATAGAACCTGTAGTGGACCCTATCGACGGATTTATTAGTTGGGATATTTTTATTAAGCGTTTATTTATAGAACCAGAAGGCTATGCTTGCCTATGTAAAAACTGCCATAGCATCAAGACATGGCTTGAAAAACAACTTCGTGAAGAATTTAAAAAATAAATGTATACAGGATTAATTCGAATAGAAACAAATTATTTTGTTGCTGGTATTATTGTAGAAAATAATATAGTCAAAGATGCTGCTCCAATTTTAAAATGGTCAATAGGTAAGTCAATTCAATATGTTAAATCATATTTTCAAAAATCTAAGAAATTAAAAAGTTGGATAAAAATTCCTTGACATCTATATATATTCTATGATATACTATGCTCATAGGAGAATATAATGGATATTAAATTACCGTGGATTATAGACCCTAGTACAAAACTTCCTTCAGTATCATTAAGTTTATTAGTATTAACTTTTATTGGCGTTATCACTACAAATGTCTTAATGCTTACTAAACAAATTGAATCTTCAGCATTTACTGAAATCTTCTACGCTTGTGCTGGATTATATTTTGGCAGGAAGCTCTCTTTTAGTAATGGAACAAAAACTTTAGATAAAACGACTGAAAAAACTACTACTGTAGAACAGGAGCAAACAAATGTTTAAAAAAACATGTATCGTATTAGGATCAATTTTACTAGCTACTTCAATCCTTCTTAGTCCAATGCTTTTTATAGATTTTACTCCACTATCAACAAAAATAACTAAATCTAATCCAACGTCGAATGTTGAAACTCCAATAGTAACCACTAGAGTTAATGATGAATATCCATCTCTTGCTTCATTTGAACTTCCTGTATTCCCAACTACTTCATCTAAAAAAATGACAAAACACCCAATTATTACATTAGAAAAAAATGATATTATAGTTATTGATGATGTCATTACCGATGAATTAGTAAGTAAACTACAAGTACAATTAATGAAAATGATATCAAAACTAGATAATAAAGCCCCTATTTATGTTATTATGAATACTCCAGGCGGATCAGTGAGAGCCGGACTACGTTTAATGGAAGTATTACAAGCCCAAAATCGTCCAATTCATACAATCACATTGTTTTCAGCTTCTATGGGATTTATTCTAGTTCAAGGACTTGATGATAGACTTATTGTCCCTACAGGAACATTAATGTCTCATAGAACTACTATGTCTATTCAAGGTAAGTTAAATGGTGAATTAGAAAATAGACTTGGAATATATAAACGTGAAGATAGATATTTAGATGTTTTATGTGCTGATCGTATGGGATTAAAAACAGATGATTATCAAAAACTAATCTTTAGTGAATATTGGGTTAAAGGATTTGAATCTGTTAATCAAAATGCTGCGGATAAAGTTGTCCTAGTTAAATGCGGTAATTCTTTAAATAGTACACATACTAGTGAATTTAGCGTTCTAGGAATATCCGTTTCAGTTGAATTTTCAGATTGTCCTTTAATTGAAGTTCCCCTTTCATTTAAAATTAATGATGGTGGTTTTGGTGATAATTTAGATGTAAAAACTTATATCAATTTACTATATACGGATAAAACCAAATTTGTTCAAGATTATATCATTAATAATCGATATATGAAATTTATCGGTGAAACTCATGAATAAATATGTCTTAATCGTGCTTAGTATTATTGTAGTATTAGCGGCTGGTTATGCAATCGGTCGCTACGTCCAACCATCTAAAATCATTACTGAAGTAAGAGAAGTGGTGAAAGAAGTCGTAAAAGAAGTAATGAATAAAGATATTATTACAGTCATTAAAGAACGCATTCTCCCTGATGGTACTCAAGAAAAAGAAACTACTATTATTGATAAAAGTACTTACGAAAAGGAACAAGCAAAAGAACAGTATAAAGAAGAAATTAAGATAGTTGAAAATAAGAAGCATGATTGGCAAGTAAGAGCTATTGTTCAAAATGATGGATTTAATCAATTTATTCCTAAATATGGTGGAGGTATAGAACGACGAGTAATCGGTCCGGTATTTGCTGGTGTTCAATACGTTCAAGATCAAAATATCGGTTTAAGCGTATCTGTGGAGTTCTAATGGACGATATACAAAGACTTCTTGAAATTGCAAAGGCTGACCTCAAGGAAGGCAAAATAGACAACACAGAAGCTTTACAGTTCGCTATAGCGTTTAATATTAAAGCTGGTATTCATTCATATCAAAGTATCAAAATTTATGAAGAATATGTTAAATGGTGCGGCAAACGAACTCCTCAGACTAAAACCAAATTCATGACTGATTTCGGTAGGATATTCCCTTCGAAGCGAACGGCTAAAGGAAAGTATTATTTATTAAATCTCGAAGAATCAACATTAGAAGGTGTATATGGCGACAAAACGAAGTAAAGCGAAATATCCAGCATTAAAACCTCAATATAATTCTCGTACTCGTCAAGAATATATCGATTATGATTATGTGAATACACTTTCTGATAAAGATAAACAATATCTTAATGATTTTACTGAAGAATGGCTTGGCGGTAATTTTAATCACGAAACGTCTAATTTACAAAAAACTAAAAAACAACGTAAAGATTGTTATGATAGGAATAACGCGAGAAATAGATGTATTTACACAATAGCTAAAGCTAGATCACAAGTTATCGATCCACCAGATAATACTGTTTTTAATGAAGATAATAGATTAGTGAGTTTTATCATTCATAAAATAATGGAAGGTGAATTAACTTCTGAAAAAGAACAATTAATTAAAATGATGATAAATGGTGAAATAAGTCTATCTAAAATCAAATATTTAGTCGAAAATGAAAAAGATATAGATAAATTAGGTGAAGATATACAAAAGCAATTTTTAAAACCATCCAAAAAGTTTTCCGGCACCACTAAGAATAAGAACAAGAGTCGAAAGTAATCCTATAAATTTTAATACACCTTCTATTTGAGCTTTAAATTTATTTAAAGGAATTATCTGTTCTTCTAATATTTCAGTTCGTCTTATATGTTCATTTAAAATTACATGCTGTGATGTTAATGTTTTAGACTGTTCAATAAGAATTTTTCGGATATCTTTTAATTCGTTTAATATTGCAATAGATAATTCTTCGCTCATACTATTTCCCTTGTATTTGTCTATAATACTTTCTAAATCCAGGTTGCTCTAAAAGTGTTTTTAAAATAGCCATTCTACTCATATCATCTTTATCTTTTAAATTATCTAACAAACGAGCATAGGGTTCAAATCCTGGTCCTAAAGCTCTACCTTTTTGATTAATAATATCTAAATCACTAGAATTTGATTTTGCAAATTTATACATATCTTTAGGTTCTACTTTGCTCTCATTTTCTTCTCTACGAATAACTTCTTCTTTAGCTGCAATAACTGGTAATTTTGAAGGAGTCTGTGGTAATAAAGCTTGTTTAGCTTGTTCTTGTAATTTTCTAGCTTGCCAAACACCCAAATGTTGTGTAGGAGTTTTACCTGTTTGAGCTTCAATAGCTCTACGGGCTATGAGTAATCCTGGTCCTAATGCGGCTCCGACTGGTCCAGCACCCATTGCGCCGAATGTTGATGCTAATCCACCAGTAGCTAATTCACCAACAGTGATTGGTTTTATTTCTTTATTTAAAATAGCTTTTTCACTTAATAATGTTTTTAATGGATATAATGATGAAAGATCACTATTTAATTCTTTTAATTTAAGCGCCGCTTTTGGATCGACTGAAGATGCCATTCCATCGATTCGAGCATTAACTAATCGATATACGTCACGCAGATATGATATTTTATTTTTTAATTCAGGAGTAGCCGTAAGCCATGATTTTGACCCAACTCCGATTTCATTTGCAATTCGATACTTTGCTTCTAATAATTTATTAACATCACCAGATAAATCTGCCCCTTGTATTAAATTTAATAAAGGTTCGGCATCTTTCATTAAAGGTGCTTTCTCGGCTGGACTTAACATCAATCCATCTAATCGATCATTTAATTTCTTTTGAGCTAAATCAGTTAACTCGGATACTTGAATTTCTGGTTGAATAGATAAGTTTAATTTATCTGTAGCAGCTTTTCTTTTTAAAAGTTTTTCTCTTACACCACTTAATATATTTTTAGCATCAGCTTTTTTAAGTTGAATTAAATCTTCGACATGATTTTCCATATCAAGGAAACTACCTTTATGTGATAGTATATTTTCTTTTAATAATATATTTCCCATTTTATTAACTTGATTAGCATCAACATTTTCACCAGCAATTTCAGCACCTTTAGAGAATGCTTTTTTAGTCCATGCGGCATTAGGAGCTAATACTTCTAATGCAGTTTTGGCCGCTTTACTAGATAATTCTTTAGATAGTTCTTCGGCTGGTTTTTGTGCACCTTTTAATGCTTTAATACCAACACCAGCAGCTTTTAATCCACCACCAACTACTGCGCCAGTAGCGCCACTAGTAACGATATCTTTGCCCAATTCGGCGATATTTGTAGGAAGTTCTTCTTCTGGAGTACCAATTATCTCGGCTTTACTTGTTCCGGCCCCATATAAACCGCCATATTTTGCACCTTCTAAGGCCGTTTTACCTACTCCTTCGAGTATTTTTCCTGCTTTTGCTGCCTGTACTGCACCTTTTCCAGCAGATAATAGACTTCCACCAGGCAATGGAGCAGCAATTCCTCCAACAACGGAACCAGCTAAATAAGATTTAGGATTGGCTTGTTGAGCTTCTTCACCCATTTTTTCCATTTCATTTTGATATTGACGATATAGTTCAGTCCAAGATTTTCCTTCATCTTCGCCTAATGTTTTTTCATATAAAGCTCTTAGTGCGGCTCCACCTTCATCAGCTAATCCAAAACTAGCACCTTCAGCCGCCCCTAACATTGCAGATTTAGTTGGTGTATATTCTTGTTGTAATGCAATCTGATCGACTTCTTTTTGTGCATCAGCTTGATCAGCAAGATATTGATTAGGATCAAATCCTTTTTTTTCTTCTTGAACAGGTTCTTTTAAATATTCATTTGGATCGAAAACCATTATAATACCCCTTTAGCTTGTAACTTTGCTTTTACTTGTGGTGCTTGAGGATCATCTGAATGTGTTTTTAACCATTCTAATGCTTCTTGATCTTGTGGGGAAATCGATTTAGGAGATTCTTTCATTATTTTTGGTGCGGTTTTATCTCCACTTTCTTGAGCTTTTCTTAATGCTACATACGGATTAACAACACCTAATGCTTCATCAAAAGTAACCGTTCGTCCTTGTCCAGCTTGAGCTTGTTGATATAAGGCGGCTGTTTCATTATATAGTTCATTTTCCATATTTCCAACAGTACTCTTAAATGTCGCTGTTAAATTACGAATACTTTTTGCTACTTCAGGTGTCATTTTAGCTTCAGATAACGCCATTAAATCTGAATGTAATCTACCTAGAACATCAGAGTTTTGAATATAACGTTTAACGTCTTGATCAGTTAATACGCCACGTTCACCTAGTGCTTTAGCTAATACTGGACCTAATGATTTTAATGCAGTAGCATCGCCACGTTCAGCCGCTTCAATCATTGGTTCGACGTTAGAAAATGCAAATTTAGCTTCTTTAGCCATTTTAAAACGTGGGTCTTGTTTAACTTGTTTTTGAGCATCGACTCTATCTTTTTGTAAATCATTCGATGTTCTAAAATCAAATTGTTTTTGTTTACGTTCTTCAGCTTGTTTGGCTAAATCAAGTTTATCTTTATTCATTTGTAACGTTTGTAATCTGATTAATTGCATCATTGGATCAATTTCTTTAACAAAATATTTATCCAATCCAGCTTCTTTCAATTGTTTAGCTGATAGATTTTCAACTTGTCCTTTTAATTGAGGTATCTTTTTCAGCACAGCATAACGAGCTACTTT
>Ga0315289_10009377_pt1 | contig 14094 bp, 9 predicted proteins | sample YL17G11_40_MG_FD_203452 | JGI IMG/M metagenome (GOLD analysis project Ga0315289, IMG submission 203452) | Sediment microbial communities from Yellowstone Lake, YNP, Wyoming, USA - YL17G11_40 | ecosystem: Environmental > Aquatic > Freshwater > Lake > Sediment | place: USA: Wyoming | collected...
AGGAGGTGCTGGTTCCGGAGCCGTCTTACGTATCATACAAGCCCTGTGTGATGTTCGCCGGAGGCGTGCCCGTGCCGATCCCAACGACAGCGGCCGCCGGCTTCAAGGTTGCTGCCGATGGCCTGGAGGCCGGTGTGACGGCGCGAACCAAGGCCGTCCTGGTGAGCTACCCGTCGAACCCAACCGGCGCTACCCTGAGTCGTGAAGACCTGCAGGCAATCGTCGACGTTGCCCGAAAACACGACCTGTTCGTCATTTCCGACGAGATTTACGACCGCCTCACTTATGAGGGCAGCCATACCTGCGCGCCGACGCTCGAAGGCGCCTACGAGCGCACGATCCTGTTGAACGGCTTCTCCAAGGCTTATGCCATGACGGGCTGGCGCGTGGCGTACGCGGCCTCAACCCCCGACGTGATCGAGTGCATGATGAAGATCCACCAGTACACGATCCTCTGCGCGCCGATCATGTCCCAGATGGCGGCGATTGAGGCGATCCAGAGCGGCGAGGGCGACAGCGACCAGATGGTCGAAGAGTACGACCGGCGGCGGCGGGTGATAGTGTCGGGCCTGAACTCGATCGGGCTGGAGTGCCTGATGCCGGGCGGGGCGTTCTATGCGTTTCCATCCATTTCCGGGACCGGGCTATCGTCGGAGGAGTTTGCGGAGCGGCTGCTCTTTGAGGAGAAGGTCGCTGTAGTGCCGGGGAACGCGTTCGGCGAGTGCGGTGAGGGTTACGTCCGGTGCTCTTATGCAACAGGGGGCGATCAGATCCAGATGGCGCTCGAGCGCATGGGCCGCTTCGTAGAGAAGATCGGCGCCCCGGGCCAGCCGACGCCGGCCCGTCGGGAATAGAAGCGCCCGCGTCCCGTCCAGAGAAAGTGGAAGACGCAGGGCTCGGATTCGGACCGCGGCGGCCATCATCCCTGAACACATTCTCTGCACTTTTCACTTGAATTGTGAGGTGAAGAAACTGCGCAAGTTGACTCTCCTGCTCATCATCGTCCTGTGGTCAATCCCGGCCTATGTCCTGGCTCAGGGGAAGGTCGCGGGCTATACGACCTGGGATGACAACTACTTCTACGCTGCTTTCCAAGTTGATGATCCGGACATCACCGGCACGAACAACGCCCCACATTCGAACCCCTGGGAGGACGACTCAGTCGAGATCTTTCTGGAGACGGACAACCGGCACAGTCCGGGCAGGTCCAAAGCTACCTTCCATATGGCGGTCAGCGCGGCGGGCGGGTCCGCATTTACTGTGGGAAGCGACGAGGGAGTCTGGAAGCCGAAGAAGATCACCAGCTTCAAATATGCAACAACGGCCGAAGGTTCCGTAAGTAATCCCAACGACCTGGACGTGGGCTACACGGTCGAAATGGCACTGCCCTGGTTTGAGCTCGGAGTCAAGGCCCCGACGCCTGGCACGATGATGAGCTTCAATGTGGTTGTGAGGATGCGGGGTGAGACGAGCAAGTTCATCAGCCTCTCACCTCTGGTGAAGACCGAGAACGATATCCATGACGCGTCGAAATGGGTGGACATCGTCTTCACCGGCCCGGTGTTCGGAGCGGCGACTCTTTCGCTGGAGAAGATCGTCTCGTCCCGCTACGTCGCTCGGGTGCCGCTGATTGACGGCCGGATTATGCCCAAGGAGTGGAATAAGAACACTTCCTTCGAACTCGCGCTGCCCACAGAGCCGCTGAAGCAGCGCAAGCACGAATTCCAGAAGATGATCCTGACGTACTATTTCTACTGGTATCAAGGCGACCCCCGGAAGGCGGCGCCGTTTGGTCACGTGCGCGCAGACGACGGACGAAGCGAGCTTACGGATCAGCCGATCCGCTCCGCTGGGCCATGGTTCTCCTATGACAGAGTGCAGTGGCACAAGGATGAGCTTTCCGACATCCGACGCGCCGGGATTGACATCATTCTGCCCGTCTACTGGGGCGATCCGGGGAACCGCGCAGGATTCGCCGCCAAGGGACTTGATTGCATGGTCGAGGCCCTGCGCGACCTGAAGGCAGCCAAGAAACCCTATCCGCTCGTTGGTATGTTCTTCGACACTACGGCTATGTCGGTGGCCTACGGACGCAAGCCTGACCTGCGGGATGAAGAGGTCAAGCGCACGTTCTACGGCATGATCCACGATTTCTTCCTCCGCATTCCGGAGGAATTTCTGGCACAGGTGCAGATGGCGGACGAGCGCGCTGCGCGGCCCTGCTACATAATTGATCTCTACACGAGCAACTGGTTCGAAAACCTCGATGCCAGCTTCCTATCCTACGTGAACGACCGCTTCGCAAAGGACTTCGATGCCAACATCCTGTGGATCGGCGCAAAGGACTACAAAGAAAAGGCGCCGGGCTTCGACGGCTACTGCAGCTATGGTGCGGGACTCGGATTCAGCTACGACGACACGGCCAAGATCAGGATAGCCGCCGTCGGGCCGGGCTACGACGACTCAGCCGTGGCCGGCAGAACGACTCCGATCCGTCCGCGGGACGCAGGCGATACCTACAAGGCCGACTGGGCCAAGGCGCTCGACAAGCTGCCGAACTGGATAATGGCTGACGGATGGGACGAGCTTCACGAAGGGAGCGACATATGCGGCAGCCGGCAGTACGGCTTCAGCTACGTTGACGCGACGGCGCTCGAGTCTCTCAGGTTTCGCGGCCCAAGGGATTATGACGCCAAGTATCTCAGGCACGATGTGCCACGGGTCATTATGCCGGGGAGGTTCTACCAGGTGAACCTCCTGGTGCAAAACGATGGGGCCAAGCCCTGGCGCGCTGCGGCGGGCTACGCGCTTGCTTACCGCTGGTTTCAGGAGGGCCACTTGGTTGCCGAGTGCCCGGTCAAGGTCCCGATCCAGCAGGACGTGCTTCCCGGCGCGGCTGCTCAGATGACGGTGGGTGTCGCGGCTGTCAGACAGGCGGGCGAACCGCTGCCTGAGGGTGACTACGACATCCGCTTTGAGATGGTGCGGTTGGCCGACGATAAGTGGTTCTCTTCGCTGGGCGATGAAGGGCTCTCTGTGCCCATCCGGATCGGGAAGCCGGACGAGCAACGGGCCGCGTATCTGAGCATAGAAGGCCCGGTTATGATGAGGACTGCGACGGACTACCTGTTCAAAGTGAGGGTCCGAAACGACGGCTCCGCGACATGGAAGGCTGGCGTCGCGGCGATCGGATGCGGGCTTTTCAGGCTGTCGAGCTACCTGCACGGCGGGCCTGGGGACTCCGAGGAGGAAGTCAAGATAACGCCGATCCGCGCGAACCTGGCGAAGGATGTGTCCCCTGGGGAGGCCGCCGAGGTTCAGGTCACAGTCAATCTTAAGGATGAGGCCGGGCAGCCGATTCCGGCCTGGAAGCAATCGGAGCCGTGGTCCTATCAGCTCAGGTTTGACCTCTGGGACGGAGCAGGTTGGATCTCCGCAGCAGGCGCAAGGGCACGGGGCACGATCGTTGACATCTTTGAGTCGGACTGCGGGGCAAGCATCCTCGCCGCCGATGTCCCCAGCCTTCTCGATGCCGGGAAGACCTACGATGTCAAGCTCGCCGTGAGGAACAACGGGCCAGACCCCTGGACTCCGCAGAGGCACAGCTTCGGGTACCATTGGTACTACTTGGACGGCATCGAAGCCGTGTGGGATGGGGAGAAGACGCCGATCAAGTCCCCGATCAAGCCGGGAGAGCCTGCGATCGTGACTGCAAAGCTCACCGCGCCGCCTTACGACGGCCGATATATCCTCGCCTGGGACCTCGCGGAGAAGGGCGGATGGGCGTCAACTACGGAGATCTCGCGGGCGGGCGACGTGCTCGCTCTGGAGGTGACGGTTCAGCGCGGCAGGCTTGTCTTTGCCGACCTATCGAAGCTCTTCGACACGGTAGGCACCAGCCCTGACAGGAACCGCGAGAGCGGCAGCTTCGACGGCACGGGGCTATCTTTCCCGGCGGAGTTCGTGCCTCCGGATGCAGGAATCGGGAAGCCGAACGACATCTACCCATGCGGTTATCTATGGAAGGCCCAGGGGAGCGGGCTGGAGTCGTCCAGGCGCATCAGCTTCAGGTACGGCGGAAAGGTTGCGGGCGAGAAGAACGCCATTACCTGTGCCGGACAGACAGTCCCCGTGCCGAAGGGAAAGTATTCGAGGCTGCATGTGCTCGGCGCGGCTGTCGAGCAGGACCAGGAGGCGGTGTTCGGGCTTGGGTACGAGGCATCGGCCGAGCCTGCCAAGATCGTGATGAGCTCGTGGACGGCGGAGCCGGCGCACGGTGAGGACGCGGCATTTGTCGCGCTCCACAGGCACTCGGCATCGGGCGATGAGCGCGGGGTCAGGTGCTTCCTGTTCCACTACACGATTCCAGTTGATCCATCGCGGCCCCTTACCTCTGTTGTCCTGCCGAAAAACGACAAGGTCCGGGTGGTAGCGATTACGTTGGAGAAGCCATAACGCGGGGGAGGTAATACTGTGAGCCTAATAGAGTGTGCTCTCTTAGTTGCATTGACGCTGACAGCGGCCTCGGTCGTCCACGCGCGGGACGAACGCTCCGCAGCGCGAGAGTGGGCCTCCGCCGCGCTTCTCGGACAGGGCTCGACAGAGCCTGGCACGGACCTTGAAACGAAGCTACCGTTCTCATTCGTTTACAATGGCAAGCCCTCCGCGGACCTGCTTGGGTCCTGGAAGCGGACGGCGAAGAAGGAACGCGCCAGAAGCGGCAAACAGCGGCACATTGTCACCTACGCAGATCCAGCAACGGGATTAGAGGTCATCTGCGAGGCCACGGTTTTCATGGACTTCCCCGCCGTCGAGTGGATCCTGCGGTTTCGGAACAGCGGCACGGGCGATACTCCACTAATCGAGAACATCCTGCCTCTCGACCTCGGGATCGCTGCTCCAAGCAAGGACCCCGTCGTCTTTCATCACGAGCACGGGAGTACCGCGGAGCCTACCGACTTCCTGCCGATTCGCGAGCCCGTCGCTCCAGGCTCAGAAATCCGTCTCGCGCCAAGCGGCGGAAGGTCGTCGAACGGCGTCATGCCGTTCTTCAATCTGGAGCTTGGGAGCGGCGGCGGGATCGCCGGGGCGGTCGGCTGGTCGGGGCAGTGGCAGATGCGACTCAGCAGGACGGCGGACCGGTTGAGCCTGCAGGCCGGACAGCAGACGATCCATTTGAAGCTCCATCCCGGCGAGAGCATTCGCACGCCGCGGATTCTCCTCGTAATGTGGCAGGGCGGCGACGCTCTGCGAGGGAACAACCTGCTCCGAAGGTTGGTGCTGGCACATTATACGCCCCGCTACAAGGGCAAGGTTGTCGTGCCCCCGATCACGCTCAACGCTTGGTTTACCTTCAACGGAGGGAACGACGTCACTGAGGAAAACCAGCTCGAGGTGATTCGGCGCATAACATCTCTTGGTCTGGAAGGCTTCTGGCTGGACGCGGGGTGGTTCGAAGGAGGCTGGCCGAGAGGCGCCGGAAGCTGGGTGCCCAAAAAGGAGGCGTTCCCACGAGGTCTGAAGCCGCTCGCCGATGCGGCTCACCAGCGCGGGATGAAGTTCGTCGTCTGGTTCGAGCCGGAGAGGGTTGACGGCTCCTCCCGGATCTGGCGAGAACATCCTGAGTTTGTGCTGAAGGCGACAGAGGAGGGCCTGTTCAACCTGGGCGATCCGGCGGCGCGTCGGTGGCTGACCGACCTGCTCTCGAAGTGCATTGCAGATTGGGGCATAGATATCTACCGCAACGACTTCAATATGGACCCACTGCCGTTCTGGCAGGCAGCGGACGCTCCCGACAGGCAGGGAATTACGGAAATCCGCTACATCGAAGGGCTGTATGAGATGTGGGACGAGCTGCTGCGAAGGCATCCGGGACTGGCGATAGACAACTGCTCGAGCGGCGGGCGGCGGATAGACCTGGAGACGATAAGCCGCAGCTTCGCGCTGACGCGCAGCGATACTATTGGCTGCGCGAGACCGCTGCCCGCGCAGGACCAGGTGCAGTCGGCAGGACTCAGTCTCTACGTGCCGCTGCACTCATCAGGCGTCTGGACGTTCGATCCGTACTGCTTCCGCAGCGTTGCAACTACCGGCACCACCATCTGCCCAAACCCTCTGGCCAAGGAATTCCCGATGGCGCAGGCCAAGCAGGCCATCGAGGAGATCAAGGCGCTGCGTGACCTTTGGCTGGGCGACTATTACCCTCTGACCGACATCAACACGAGCGAACGCGACTGGTGCGCTTGGCAGTTCGACCGGCCCGAGCAGGGCAGGGGGTTTGCGATGTTCTTCCGCCGTTCGGAAAGTCCGGATTCGGGGATGGTCGCCGGGCTACGGGGGCTGGACCCGAAAGCGAGGTACGAGGTGAGTTTCGCCGAGACATATGACGTGAAGAAAACCCGCGTTATGACCGGCGAGGAGCTGGGTAAGCTGCGCGTTGAGATAGGCTCGGCGCCAGGGAGTCTCGTGGTTACATACCGGAGGGCCGACGAGTAAGGACGACATCGAGGAGACAGGGAGCGCCCTTCGCCATTCCAGGGCCGAATTCCTGCCCGATTGCGACGGATTGAGGCGTTCTTAAGGAAAATTTCACGAATATTTCTCGGCTCTCTCGACAAACAGGCCGCTTACCTGTTGTCAAGTTACTTCAATATGAGTTATAATCGGGCCGGAGGGTGACTACAGCCGTGGAGATCGAACTCGAAAAGTTGGACGCAATCCGAAGCCGGATGAAGGTCAGCTACGAAGAGGCGCGCAAAGCCTTGGAAGAGACCGGCGGTGACGTCGTCGAGGCACTGGTGCATCTGGAGAAGCGGAAAGGGGATATGATCTCCGTCGGCATTGAGCTCTTGGACGACATTCAGAAACTCCTGGAATCTGGCACGGGGAACAAGCTCCGGGTCAAGTTCGGCGAGCGAACTGTAGCTGAGTATCCGATTGCGCTCACGGCCGCGGCGGCGTTCATTGTCGGCTTGGCAGCTGTTTTGGTGAGCAAGTCATCCGTCGAGATAGAGACAGAGGAAGGCGCATCAGAAGGACAGGCAACATGAACAAGCCCGACATGTTGAGGATCGCACTGTTGGATCAGGGTAGGCCTAGCCCAAGCCACTACGCCAACCTGACGGACCAGCAGATCGTCCGACTCGCGCAGGCCGGCGAGGAGGCGGCTGTGGAGTGCCTGCTGTATAAGTATCGAAGCCTGGTACGGACCAAGGTGAGGTCCTATTTTCTGCTCGGAGCAGAGAAGGAAGACCTTCTGCAGATCGGAATGATCGGCCTCTGGCAGGCCGTTGTGGATTATCGGGCTGACAAGGAGATCTCGTTCCTGTCCTTTGCGCGCATCTGCATCGAGCGCCACGTCATAACCGCGATAAAGACGGCCACCCGGCAGAAGCAAGCTCCGCTGAACACGTCCGTATCGCTCGAATACCCCTCCGACGACAGCGAGTCCGAGTGGAACCTCGCAGAGATCCTGGTCTCCCATGATATGGTGGACCCGGAGGAACTTGTCCTGAAGCGCGAGGACAATACGAGGCTGCAGGACATGCTCCGGAGGCTCTTGTCGGACTTCGAATGGCGCGTATTGGGCGGTTATCAGATGGGCAAATCCTATAGAGAGATCGCCTCCGAGCTTGAGTGCAAGACCAAGTCTGTGGACAATGCGCTGGCGAGGATCAAGCGAAAGATCTCCGAAACGCCCTACTCCTGGCCTGGCGTGAGCGAGCCCAACTAGGTGTTGGGTTCTGGGTGTTGGGTGTTGGCCTCGACGGCCCGGCGTGACCGCGCCGGGCCTGATCGTCACTCTTCCTGCTCCGGCGTTCCCCTATTCTTTCGCCTTCACCTCGTAATCCACGACCTTCGGGCCGGGGAAGCCGCCCGCGAGGGAGTCTAGGTTGAGGACAGCCCCCTGCTTGGCGATGAACGGTTTTGCCAGCCTTAAAAGCTCCCGGCCTTCGCGGTCCACTACACGCGAGATGCGCACAGGCTCCCCGAAAGCCCGCAGCACGCGCAGCCGGAGCATCTTCGGCGGCGCATAGTCAAGCCAGCACCAAAACCGGCTGAAGTAGACGGGAATGTGCAGCTCAGTGAGGTACGTGGCCGTCCTGGGATCAATATAGAGCGTCTCCGCCGGCACGTCGAGCGTCGCGCCGGAAAGCGCGTTAAGCACGTGCCACGTCGTCGGGCAGGTCATGTAAGAGAGCAGGAATTTCTCTTTCCCGCTCGGGGCCTCATAGGCCAGCAGTTGGTGCCACGGGTTCTGGTTCACTTCCCAAGCGGTGTCATAGACGCGTTTGATGACGTCAAGTCCGTCGTCGGTGTAGCCCTGATAGATTGCTTCGCAGCCGATGTAAGGCTCGTGCTGGAGGACGAAACAAACGTCCGTCGCGATCTTGCCGTCGGGCGTTACCTCCATAGGCGGGACAGGTTTGAACGGCTTGACGTGGCGGGCTATGGTCTCGCGGACCACACTCTCTGTCACATCGTCCGGAAACGTGGACCCGGTTCCAGACAGCCTCGAAAGCCAGTCGCCAGCAAGCTGAGCGATGAAGGAGTTGGGATTCTTCTCGCCGGTCTTGGCCTGATACTGCTTGATGAAGAACTTGCCGTTCCAGAGGTTCCCCATCATGGACTTCTGGACCAGGGCGAACCGGCTCCGGTAAGCCTGCCACATCTCATCATCTTCCTCGACACGAGCGATCTCAATACCCGCCTTGAGCGCGCCGAGGTAGCAGCTCGCCGAGTAGGAGAACGCTCCGGGGAAAGCCTTCTCGTAGTCATAAGTGCTGCCTCCCTCGGGAATGGCATCGCCGTCCTTATCTGCCGACTCAAGCCATGCGAGCGCCTTCTTGACATGAGGGTACATCCGATCCAGGAACTGCCGGTCCCCAGTCCAGCGATAGAGCTTCAGCACCTGCATGATGAAAGAGCAGGAGAGGTCGGGCCAGTCGGTGACCCCGTAGCTGACGTTTGGGTCGCCGATGACGTTGTGGACGTTGCCATCGAAGTGGCTGATGCGGCCGTCGGCGACAGGTTTGACAAGGTCCTGGCAGCGCGCGAAAAGCTCAAGCTCGCGCATGTCCAGCTCAGGAAAGAGCTGGGTATAGAACGCGTGGGCAGCCATGCGCTGATCCATCGTGCCCGTGGCGCCGCCCATAGTGATCGGGCTTTCCATGACAGCGAATCGTCCGTCTTTTGTGAGAATTCCGCAGGCGAATACCGAGAAGGCACAGTTGATCAGTTTGTGCTTGAGCCAAAATGGCAGGTTGGACTCCAGCACCGGGCGCTGCCAGGCGAGGGTCTCCTCCCTCAGCCGATCTTCGTTCTTGGCGACATACTGAGCGGTGGCCAAGGGATCCTCGAAGCGATTCAAGTAGTAATGCCCGACGTCCTCCTTGCGCTCCTCGGTCGCCGGCTGTTCGATATGATGGATGGTGACGTGGTGCGGCATGAACCAGACGACGAGGAACCTGAGCCGTTTTTCTTGACCGGGGCCGAGGGTCGTCCTGGCCGCCACCGCGCCCCCGAGGCCGCCGCCCGCTGCGCCGAGCCTCCCGCTCGATGAGAAATCCTCCCAGAACCCGACGGACTTCCCAGCCGTATCCCAGGCTGGGCAGGTTGTGACCTCGACGCCCGGCGCCTTGCGCGCGGCCAGGTAGTATTGCCCGACGACGTTCTGTCTCTGACCTTCGTAAGTCTGCTTGGTAGAGAAAAGCACGCCCTCAAGCCCCCGGGAAGGTGAGGTCTTGGCCTCCTGGGAGTTTCCTTCCGTGCTCTGCCACTGGGCATCCTCGCGGCCACCAAACCCAAGGATGTTCTCCCACGTCAGCGCGATTGCGGCGGTGACCTTCGAGCGGCCAGTGTTCTTGAGGTGGACGTCGAAACAGGCCACGGGAAGGCTCGAATCGGCCGCGTTGTTTGCGATGAGCGGCGAGAAGGCACGGAGCGTCACTTCCACAGGAAGCTCGCGGTCGGAATACGCGAGCGTCACCATCGGGAACATGCCTACGTAGCTCGTCCCGGCCACGTTCTCGACGCCCTCGTACTCGTCGGAACCGGCAAGGCGGAGCACGCGGACGCACTTCTTCTTGCCATCGTCGGCGAACACGGCGGCGAACGTGCCCTTCATCCAGCCAGTCGGCCTGTCCCAATTGTGGTTGATGGTAAAGTTGCCGAAGGATCCGTCCGTCAGAAGCTCCACCACACCGCAGCCGATGCCGCCGAGCGGCACCCCTGATCGCCATCGCTCCGAGGTTATGGCTCCAGTGCTGCGGTCGAACCTGGCCGGCGCCGCAAGGGCCAGCGCCAGAAGTGCGAGTGTCAGTATCTGTACCAAATGCTCCATCTTTTCCTCCGTCGTAGGCTGACTGCCAAGGAAAGATTTATAGTCTTCCGGGTCAAATCCCTCCGGCTTGCGTGAAACTGTCTTGGCCTGCTGGGCGGGATTTGCGCGGCCCGCCAGGCCCCTTCAGTGCTCAGGCGAGCACCTGGGCGCGGAGTTGGTCACGAGAATGGATGCCAGGTGGGCGGACAGGTTACGACTTTGCGTCGCCGGGGAACTGAGTGCGGGCGAAGATCGCCTCCGGGCTGACGCTTTGGGCTGTTCGCTGATACTCGCGGGCGAGCGACAGGTCTCCCCGGCGGGCGGCGGACCGGGCCATGTCTGTGTAGGCAGCAGCTAGGTTAAACGCGGCAAACCGGCTTGAGGGCGTTATCTGCAGTTGCCTCTGCCAGAACGATACGACCCACTGATAGTTGGCATCAACCTCGGAGCAGGCAAGTGTCGCGAGGCCAAGTGCTACGGAGCTGGCAGCCCGGTCCTGCCATTCGAGCGGCACGGGGCGCGCATCGCGGTGACTCAGGCCGACGAACAGTATGAGTCCAGCGAGAACTGCCGTGGCAAACATCGGTCTGATGGAGCCGGAGCGGCGCTCGGCGACGGTTCGAGGGGTCGTCGGCCACCCACCTTGCGCGCGGCGCGGGGTGCAGAAGAGATCCAGCATACGGTCGTAACGCGCGCGCGAGCTGGCGTCCCGGAGGACCTGGTATGCCTCGATCAGGCGCCTCAGCCGCTCCTGGGCGTCGGGCAAGGCAGGATTAAGGTCGGGGTGCCACCTGCGGACGAGCCTTCGGTAGGCATGCTTGATGTCGTTGCTGCTCGCGTCGCGCCCAACGCCGAGGACCTTGTAGTAGTCGTTCCACACGATCGGGATTCCTCCGAAGCCACGGCGCTTACAACTGTATCTTAGCATGCCGGCGCCCGCACGTCAAGAGGGAATTCGCAGACCCGCACGTCGGATGTCGAAAGCATGAGCGCGAGGTGACATCTGTTATCCGATGACCAGTCGTTCTGTCTGGCCTATGGTATCGCAGATGAGGATGCAAAGCGAAGCGGTTGAGGAGGGAAGAGTGGGGCCAGTCAGGGGATCGGCCTGCCGGCTGCGGCCGGCAGGCCGCCCCGCTCATCAGGCAGCTATCTCTATCTTGCCAGCGAGCTCGGAAACCAGCCTCAACGACCGAAGCTTGTCGAACACGAGCCCGGAGTCGTCTCTTCGGTGTGCGGTGCCCGCGCAGACAGAGCAGAGAACCTCCGCACCCGTCTCCTCTATGTACTCCGGCAGGTTCTTTATCTCCCCGCCGCACTTGCTGCACTTCATTCCAGATCACTCGCTTTCTGGGCCAACGCCAGATTCCCGTCACCAATGGCGCTCATCGCCAGCGGTGCTCATGGCAGGCCGCCATCATACGCCTCGCTGCTTCATTATACCCCAGGGGGTATCCGTCTAAACGCATGGGACGAAAGGATAATAGCCTCTGCCGCAGTGCATCGACGTGAGCCCTTCATCGTGAGGTCGGGCGGTCGCCCGGTTGACGCACGGCTGATTGAGGTGCTATACTTTTGGCTGCACTGGAGTGGCAAATGAACAGAGTTTGCGTGCTCGGACTCGGGTATATTGGCCTGCCGACGGCTGCCCTGGCCGCGTCCAGCGGGCTCCGGGTGGTCGGGGTTGATATAGACCCGGAAGTCATCGAGAGCCTATCCAAGGGAAGGGCGCATTTTGCCGAGCCTGAATTGGACGTGGTGGTGGCACGGCTTGTCCGCGAAGGCCGGTTGTCCGTGCGATCCTCCCCATGTCCGTCCGACGTGTTCCTGGTGGCTGTCCCGACCCCGATCAATGAAGACAAGACTGCCGATCTAAGCTTCGTCAAGTCCGCCGTGCGCTCGATAGTACCAGTTGTCGAGAAGGGAAACCTGGTCATCCTGGAGTCCACCGTACCACCCGGAACGACGGAAGACGTCGTGGCTCCAATACTTGCGGAAAGCGGGCTCCAGATAGGCGTGGACCTGTTCCTGGCCTACTGTCCCGAGCGGGTGCTGCCGGGGCGGATATTCGAGGAGCTTGTGCGAAACGACCGTGTTATCGGTGGAGTCAATGGGGAGTCCGCACTGAAGGCACGCAACTTCTACAGAACCTTCGTCCAAGGGAAGGTACATACTACTACAGCTAGGACCGCGGAAATGGTCAAGCTGGTCGAAAACGCTTACCGCGACGTGAATATCGCGTTCGCAAACGAGCTCTCGCTCATCTGCGACCAGGTGGGAGTCGATGTCTGGGACGTGATCGAGTTTGCGAACCGGCATCCCAGAGTGAGGATCCTCCGACCCGGTCCTGGCGTCGGCGGGCACTGCATAGCGGTGGACCCCTGGTTTCTGGTCGAGAAAGTGCCGCAGGCCACTTCGATCATCGCGACGGCCAGGCGAGTCAACGATCGGATGCCGGAGCACGTCGTCTCCCGTGTTGAGTCTGTAGTTCCGACGGGCGGCAAGATTGCCTGCCTGGGAGCAACCTACAAAGCTGACGTCGGGGACTTGCGGGAGAGCCCTGCCCTGCGAGTGATAGAGGAACTGAGGAGGAAAGGGTACGAGGTCGGTGTCGTTGACCCGCACGTCGAGAGCGTTGACGGTTTCCCCCCGGTGCCCTTGGCCGAGGCGCTACAGGACGCAGACTGTGTCGTCCTGCTGGTTGATCACAGCGAATTCAAGCGAGTGGATGTCGAAGAGCTCAAGAGGAAATTCGTGGACGGCAGACTGATAGACACGAGGGGCATGTGGCGCGAGACTGAGTCGAAAGTCGCGCCGCGGCAAATCGGCGCGCACGAGCCGGCTGGGTCGGACCCGAACGCATGACCATTTTCGCCCTGGGCAGCACACCCATTCCTGAGACCGTGCGTGAGACACCCCGGACCCCGTACACCGACCCGGTGTATTGGCAGAACGCGCGCATAACCTCTCCGGAGCAGGAACGCATAACAAGGACGGTCGAAATGGTGCCCGATGGCGTGCACTCGGCCCTCGATGTCGGCTGCGGGGACGGAAGGATATCGAACGGCCTTCGGGAGTTGTGCCCGGTCGTGTCAGTTGACCTCAGCGAGCCGGCTCTGCTCAACGTCGGCGGCCTGGCTGTTCGCGCATCGGCCTCGCGGCTGCCGTTCCCTGACAGTTCGTTCGATCTCGTCTGCTGCACCGAGGTGCTTGAGCACCTGACAGATGACGACTACCGGTCGGCGCTCTCGGAGCTGACACGGGTGACTTCCCACTACGTGCTGCTTTCAGTGCCGGCGGATGAGAACCTGTTTGACGAGTCTGCCAAGTGCCCCGGCTGCGGGAATCTGTATCACATCTGGGGACATCAACGCAGCTTTTCGCGTGAAAGGATGGGTCAACTGCGGCCCGACCTGTGCCTGCTCCGCGCGCGCCAGTGCGGCAAGATCAGACGCAGGACAGCGCTGAGCAGGTGGATAAGGCGGCGCCTTGGGGGGCAGTGGCCGGTGAACAAGTTTGCGGCATGCCCCCGGTGCGGCCGTCCCTCGGAAGATAAGCTGAAAAAGAACTTGATTACCTACGCATGCGCGGCCATGGACAGGATGATTATGCTGCCGCGCGCACCCAGGTGGACGATCTGCCTCTATGAACACAACTAGGGAACTCGATGACGCCAGCCAGGCCGCTCGCAGTGCGGCCAGCCTGAAGAAAAACGCCGCGGCAAGGTTTCTGGCGGAGGGCGTGATGCTGGTGGTGTTCCAGGCATCCGCCAT
>Ga0315289_10009378_pt1 | contig 14092 bp, 12 predicted proteins | sample YL17G11_40_MG_FD_203452 | JGI IMG/M metagenome (GOLD analysis project Ga0315289, IMG submission 203452) | Sediment microbial communities from Yellowstone Lake, YNP, Wyoming, USA - YL17G11_40 | ecosystem: Environmental > Aquatic > Freshwater > Lake > Sediment | place: USA: Wyoming | collected...
CGGGAGCCATCATTTTGGCAGCCGCGCCCTGCACAGCTATGGTCTTCGTGTGGAGTTATCTCACGGACGGCGACCCGGCCTATACCCTCGTGCAGGTTTCCGTGAACGACCTGATCATGCTGGTCCTGTTTGCGCCGCTGGTTCGTTTCCTGGTCAGCGGGGCAGCATCCCTGACGGTGCCTTTCTTGGTGCTGCTCTATTCGGTCATCGCCTTCATCGTGATTCCTCTGGTCGCGGGGTCTTCCCTCCGCGCCTGGTTTATTCGCCGGCGCGGAACGGTTTGGTTCGAGGAAACGCTTCTCCCCAAGTTTGCGCCGGTGACTATCGTGGCGCTACTGGCTACCCTGGTGCTCATCTTTGCCTTCCAGGCGGACAACATCACCGGAAAATTCCTGCACGTTCTGCTGATTGCGGTCCCCATCTTGATTCAGGTCTATTTCAATTCGTCGTTAACATACGGATTGATGAGACTGTTTAGGGTCCCATACGCAGTCGCTGCTCCTGGCGCCCTGATTGGTGCAAGTAACTTCTTCGAACTGGCGGTCGCGACGGCCATCGCCCTGTTCGGCCCGGCCTCCGGGGCAGCCCTGGCCACGGTAGTAGGCGTTCTCATCGAAGTGCCGGTCATGCTCTCCGTGTGTTCAGTCTGCAATCGCACGCGACACTGGTTCCCGGCTGTTGAGCAAGCCCCTTCTGGAGCACGCACGCGGTAATTCGTATTCCCTGATCTTGATGGGCAGCCAGGGGCGGCCCCTGTAGCGGCGGCGTCCTCGCCGCCGGATGGTTGCGACGATGGGGACATCGCCGCTACAGCGAGCGTCGGCGGTCTACGCCCGCCGAATTGCGACGTAGCGGCCGGCTTTAGCCGGCCACGTGCCGTTGTTGGGGACATGGCGACCTGAAGGTCGCCGCTACTTCTTCAAGTCCTCAGGTATGTCGGTCAGGCGTCCCAGCATCTCGTACACTTTGACAATCGCGTGGTCGACCATGCGCTCGCCGGCGCCCACCTCGACCCAAGTGGCAGTGTTAGCCGCACCGTAGCCGCCCAGGGAGGCGGCGCGGATGGTGGGGAAATAACCGTAGTCACCGTTGGCATAGCCGAGGAAGAAGGCGTCCCGCACGGGGCAGCGCTGCCGCCACGCCATCTGGTGCTGGACAAAGGCTTCGCCCGGCACAGTCATCAGGGCAATCCGCTTGTTGATCAGGACGGTGGCCACAGGCAACCGGGGCATTGCGCCCCGGCGCTGTTCGAACGACTCGGCGGCCTCCGGCCCCCAGGAGGCGCGCACCGCTTCGCGAAATTTCTCCATATTCCAGCGCGGGCGAAACTCTAGCCGGTCCTCGGCGAAATCCAGCGTCGCGTCCGAGGCCGCCGTCTGGATGCTTTTCGCCACGCGGGCGGCTTCCCCGCCCAGACGCTCTCCGGTCCAGTCTCGCATCTTCACTGCATCCTGCCCGAGCGGATGGACGGCATAATAGGGGTTGATATCGCCGGGCGCACCCTGCACAAACATGCACAGCGGCTTACCCGCGAATGCCTGCTCTACGGTTCTGATCATCACGCCTGGGTAGTCGGCGGAGTATTGCAGGTTGTCCGAGCCAAACACCACGGGGTGGCAAGCGTAGTTGACGAGAATGGCCAGGGGTTCCCCTGCCGCCGTGTCCACGCGCAGGACCGAAACCGTGGGGTCCACCGGTGACGTAGGGACCATCGTGTTATTGCGCTCGAACCAGAAAATCGTCCCATCGGGCTCCAGGCGCAGCCGGTTGTGGCCGATGTCCACGCTTCCATAGCCGGTGCCGAGGCGCGCTTCAGCGAGGTGCTGGCATGCCTCCGCAATGGCTTTCTCCACCTTTTCCAGAACGCCTGTCTCCCAGTCGGGCGACTGCTTCGGAGGGTATTCATCTCGAATGGCGGGGCCGGAATGCGTGTGAATGGCCGCGAGGAGCACGTAGGAAACCCCGCTGATCTTCCTGGCATCCTCCCGCAGACGCGCGATCCACGCCTCCGCAAACGGCCGGCCCAGGTCAAGGACCACCAAGGCCAGCCGCTTTTCCCCTGCCTCAAGAACCAGCACCCGCGCCATCAGTGGGTCGAGAGTCCCCGTGGAACCGCCTTTACGGTTGGAGAACCCATACATGCGCAGGCCGGTGGGTGGCGTGATTTCCACTTTCGCCACGCCGGCTTTCAATCCCGCGCCCGCCAGAGAAAGCGGGGACGCCAGGAATAGCAAGCAGAAAACCCACATGCCTTTCAATATTCGTAGCACGATTCCTCCTTCCGATTTGCCGAGTCCACAGTCCGCGATGCTTCGCTCGCCCCAGCGGCCGTAGCCTCTGGGGCACAGCCCGCTCAGCATGACAGTGCGCCAGGTGTCATCCTGAGCGAAGCGAAGGATCTCCGCAGGAGCATAGCGAAGAATCCCGAACGTTCACGGTTTCCACAGGCACGTGGTGATGGAAATCGCCGGCAGCGACACGCGCAAGACGCGCCCGCCGGATTCGAGCCGCACCGTCGTCTCCGCCTGGCGGCTGTTGACGAGCTGCGCCACGAGGCCGCCCGCGGGCGTTTTGAAGGCGACGCACCGGACGCCCTTCACGTTCCCGCTCGTCTCAATCCGCACCGCCCCCGGCCGCACGAACTTGCTGAAATGGGCCAGGTAGTAATAGAGCCCCGTGTAGGTCACCTGCTTGGTTTGCCGATTGATGATGACCACCGGGTGCTGGACGTTGGGGTCAGGATTGCCGTGCACGGGAGAGATGGCCCAAGGCCCGCCTTTTTCATCGAGGATCATGTTCCAGTAGATCCAGGCCGCCGCGCCCACTTCCAGGTCGGAGACAATCTGGTTCACCCAAAAGTCGCCGTCTTCCCAGTCGTAGCGAGGCAGGGGAACGTGGCGCGGCGCGCCGGCCTCGTAGGCCCAGCAGATTTCCGTCATCCACAGCGGGAGCTCGGGATATTTCTTGTGCAGGTTGGCGATAACCTCGAAATTCTTGAAGTCGTAACCGTGGTAGGGCAGCGAGGCCACGTACTGCCGCGCCTGCGGGTCGTCCAGCACGATGGGATAGTTCCGAAAGGCATCATCGCGGTTCGGGGCTTCGCTCGGCTGAAGCTTCGTCTTGACACCTTCCTTTGCGAAGAGCGGCCCCACGTGGTTCTTGAGAAGATCGCGAATCTTGGTATAGGGAATCTTGGTATAGATGCCCGGCTCATTGAACAGGCTCAGGTAGTCAATGAAGATGCCGTGCTTCTCGTATTCCTGCAAGTAGCGCAAATAATAGTGAGCCAGGGCGTCAAAGTACTTGGGATCGACGTCCTGCTTTTCCCGGTCCTGCAGATTGGTCAGCATCCAGTCGGGAGGGTAATCCATGGGGGCCTGGAGCATGAAGCGGCCGTATTGGCGCGCTCGTTTGATGAAGGTGATCATGCCGTTGGGCCCGAGGTCGCGCGCCACGGAGAAGTTTTTCAGCTCGACGTCTCCGGGCGTATCGTCGTAGGTGTACCACGGCCCCGCGGAGGCGAAATCCGTGGCGGCAATCTCCGTCTTCATGGCCGTGAAGCCCGCGCCCTTCTCCGGGTCGAAAAGCTGTTGCAGAACTTCTTCCTGCGCCGCGGGCGGCAAATCGTTCAGGCAGATCAGGCCCGCCTCCATCAACGACGCGCCAAACCCATCAATCTTCTGGTCAGTCACGGCCGCGTTGATTTTGAATCCCGGCAGCTTCGCCTTTTCCTGGGCCGCAAACTGGAGCGACGGCTTTGCTGCCAGCCGGTCCCCGGCCTGCGAGGAGACATAGACCTTCACCTCCTGCGCGCCGGCCGAGGCCAGGCCCAGCGAAGCGGCAAGCAGCAAGGCCAGAACGACGCTCCGCCAAGGAAAGCTGCGCTTCGGTTCCGGCGGCTGAATATGATCCTGCATCGGTCTCTCCTCCTCGCTTGCAGTCTATTGCGGCAAAAGTGCCCGCAGCACTTTCTCGAACGCGCGGATGATGTCGTCCTCATCGCGCCGCGTCAGACATGAGGGTATCGGCAATAGGATGCTGCGCGCAAACAGGGAATCCGCCTGCGGGCAGGTCCCTTTGCTGTACTGGCTTCCCAGACCGGCGTTCTCCGCCAGGTTCCAGGGAAAGCCCCGGCCGTCCACGCTGCCTTGTTTCACCAGGCTGATATTGTTGTAGTAGAGGTGCAGACCCCACTCGGTCATGACAACGTTCGAAATGCCTTGCGGAGAGGTCACAATCCCTTCGGCGCGCAGAGCGGTGTTGATTCGCTTGGCGGTATCGGCATCGGGATAAGTAGTAATGAGGAAGCAGCCGGTATCGCCCTTGGGGTCGAGGATTCGGCGCAACTGCACGCGCGGAAACTTCTCCAGGGCGCGGCGGATGCGATATTTGCTGCGGCGCATGTTGCCGACGATGCGCGGCAATTTCCTCAACTGCACGCGCAGCACGGCCGCGCGCAGCTCGTCCAACCGGTAGCCCTTGCCCCACAGGCAAAGATCCGGGTCACTAAAGATCAGGCGGCCGTTCTCGTCCCGCGCATAGCCCAGATCGTGACAGGCGAAGGCCCGGCGATAAAGGCGGAAATCATTCGTCACCACGCAGCCGCCTTCGCCCGCCGTCATGTTTTTGTTCATCTGAAAGCTGAACACTCCCATGTCGCCGAAGCTGCCGACTTTGCGCCCCGCCACGCTCCCGCCATTGCACTGCGCGCAATCCTCCAGCAGCCACAGCTTGCGCGCGCGGGCGATCTTCTGGATGGCGGCGACGTTGCCCGGGGCGCCGCTCATGTGCACCAGGATGATGCCCGTCGTCTTCGGCGTGAGGCGCTGCTCCACTTGCGCGGGGTCCAGGCAGAAGGTGTCGTCGATGTCCGCCAGCACCGGAATGGCGCCGTGGTTGACCACCGCGGCCACCACCGACACCCACATGTAGGCCGGGACGATGACCTCCTGGCCCGGCCCCACGCCCAGCGCCGACAGTGCCGCGTGCAGCGCTCCGGTGCCGCTCGCGACGGCAAGCGCGTGCTTGACTCCGAGGAAGCGAGCGAACTCGGCCTCCAGCTTCTCAACTTCTTTCTGCAACTTGATGCCGTAATAGCGAAACGGCGAGCGCGCCCGCAGCAGACGGACCGCGGCCTGAATCTCCTTGGCGTCCATGTGATGCACACCAGGGAATTCGAGAGGCAAAGGCTTCGTCCGGACCGGCTTCCCACCGTCGATGGCCAATTTTTCCCGGTTCATTTTCACACCTCGCAGATCATGAAATACCGACTTCCGCCAAGCGGCAGCTCCTCGCGCTCTGGGCGGCGGAGCAAGCCAGCCGCCGCTATTTTTTGAGATCCTCAGGAAGATCGCTCAGCCGGCCAAGCATCTCATAGACTCGGGCCAAGGCGTGATCCACGATGCGTTCACCGGCGCCCACTTCCACCCAAGTGGTGGCGCTGGCCGCACCGTAGCCGCCCAGCGCGGCAGCGCGAATCGTCGGGAAGTAGCCCACGTACCCGTCGGCATAGCCGAGGAAGAATGCCTCGCGCACCGGGCAGCGGTCACGCCAGTTAATCTGGAATTCCACAAAGGGCTCGCCGGGCATCGTCATCAGGGCGATGCGCTTGTTGAGGAGCAGCGTCGCGACAGGCACCTTAACTCCATCCGTGAGGCGCGGGGCGAAGGCGTCGAAAATCTTCTGTCCGTAAGCCGCCAGCAGCGCCTGCCGGAACCTTTCCGCCTCCCAACGCGGACGGAACGTCATCACATCCTCGACGAAATCGAGACTCGCCGGCGTGTCGGCCCGGGTCTGGATGGCTTTGGCGACGCGCGCGGCTTCTGCGCCCAGTCGTTCCCCGCTCCAATCCCGCTTTTTCACCGCGTCCTGGGCGCGCCGGGTGGTGGCGTCGTAAACGTTGATGTCGCCGGGAGCGCCCTGCAAGAAAAAGCAAAGCGGTCCGCCCCCGAAAGCCTCTTCCACGGTCTTCACCATCACGCCCGGGAAGTCGGCGGAATATTGCAGGTTGTCCGGCCCAAACACTACCGGGTGGCAAGCGTAGTTCACCAGGATCGCCAGTGGTTTGCCGTCCGCCGTGTCCACGCGCAGCACCGAAACCGTCGGGTCCACCGGTGCCGTCGGCTCCCGCGTGGGATTGGTCCAGAACATCGTGACTTTTCCATCCGGATTCACACGGATCCGGTTGTAGCCGATGTAGGCGACGCCGTAGCCGGTGCCGAGCCGTGCCTCCACAGCGCGCAGCCGCGCCTCCTCGATGGCTTTCGCAATCTTTTCCAGCGCCGCCGTCTCCCAGGCGGGAACCGCGTTTCCAGGATACTCATCCTGGATGACCGGGCCCGCGTGCGTGTGGGTGGCCTGCACGAGCACATAGGAGATCCCGCTAGTTTTCCGCGCGGTCTCTCCCAGGCGCGCTAGCTGGGCCGGCCCGAAGGTACGCCCCAAATCCAGCACCACCAGCGCCAGCCGCTTTTCCCCCGCCTCGAGCACCAACACGCGGGCGTACAAAGGATCCAGCGTCCCCTCCGCGCCCGCCTGCCGGTCGAAGTACCCCCACATCTTCTCGCCGGCGGGCGGAGTAATCTCAACCTTCGCCACGCCGGCCTTGAGCCCCGCGGCCTGAACAGAGGCTCCCATCGCCAGCGCCAACCAGCATCCGGCAAAAGCAACCTTTAGCATGCGCAGCATCGTCCCTCCTGGTGGTCCAGCGATAACCTGCCCGTAGCAAGCGAGGAGCGAGGAAGGTTAACGCGAAACGTGTTGCTTGTCACCCGTTACTGAGGAAGGATTTGAGGAGGGCACACCTCGGGCAGACTAATTCCGTCGGCTACGGTTCGAATCGGATCTCTTTCATGCGCGCGAGCGGCAGCGAGAAATCAAACACCTCCGCGCTCGCGGGGTCGTACTGTTCAGTGATGCCCAAGAGGCGCGCCTCCGCGGGACGATCCGTAGGCATGAGAAATCGGGCGTCCTGCGTCTGCCCATCGCGGAGCGTCAGCTTCATTCGTTCTCCGTGGAACTCGATGCGGTCGATCTTGGAGAACTCCAGCTCGTCTGCGCCTCCGCCCTCCAGCTGGACAGGAAACGTGGTTCTGGGCGGGACGGATTCCAACAACGAGCCGCGCCCTCCCGGAGGATAGAAATCCAGGTACACATCAGACACGCGGGTCGTCTTACCGCTTTGGTCCGTCACCGTGGCCGTGTACCCGAACCGCCTCCAGGTGTTGACAATCTGCTGGCGGTCTTCCGGGCTGCTGGTCACCACCGAATAGGGCAAGCTGCCCTTGCTCAGCCGCACCTTGACCACGCGCCGCTCTTTCAGGTCGAAGTGTTTGTAGAGGAGGGAGGAGAAGTCTTCCTTGACCAGAATAGCCTCGCGGTGGATGGTGACCTGTCTACCCTGCGGGTTAGTCTGGTAGATCGTATCGGCGGCAAGAGGGACGCCGCCCAGCATCACCACTACCGCGAGCGCCGTCAGGTTTCGCGCACAAATCATGGCCGCTAACAAAAAGACCCCGCGGTATGATTCCCGCGAGGCCCGAAGCTTAAAGCGTGCAAAGCTATTTCTTCTTCTTTTTCTCGGACTTGTACACGGTCTGGATCTGTCCCTGGACGGTCTGCAATAAGGCCTGCGCCGTCGCCGCGTTCTTCCCGTTCGGCTCGAGCTTCAAATAGTTCTCCAGCGCCTCAACGGTGCCGGGAACGGCAACCACTTTCCCGTCGGGAGTCATCGTGGCCTTGCCCATAAACGCTTGCCCCAGCCAGAAGAAAGCATCGGCGTATTTCGCGTCGATTTCCGTGGCCTTCTTGAAGGCGTTCGCGGCATCGTCCATCTTGCCCATGTTGTAGCTCACGGCGCCTAGGTTGAAGTAGTAGCGGGCAGCCCCAGCGGGGTTAAGTTCGGCAGCTTTCTGGAACTCCGCCAAGGCTTCCGCGGACTTCCCCATCTCGGCATATACGTTGCCCAGATTGTTGTGCACATCAGGGTTCGCAGGATTGGCCTCGCTCGCCTTCCGGTAGTACTCCACGGCCCGATCATACTGCCGGGACTTGTGATAGCTCTCGCCCAACTTCGCCAGGATAACAGGAATATTCGTACCCTTGGCCAACGGGAGCGCCTGCTCAAACATCACGGCGGCTTCGACGTATTTCTTCTCCCCCAGGAGCACCTCCCCTTGCTCGTAGAGCCCTTTCAGGCCCGTGAACTGTTTGACATCCTTCTCCGCCTCGTCCTTTTGCTTTTGCAGTTCAGGGTTGGCGGCCAATTGCCTCGCTTGGTCATCCTGCGCCCGCGCCCTCTCCTTGGCCAAATCGAAATTCAGCTCGGTCGGGTCCCCGATCCCAACATGCGTGCCCAGGAAAAAGACATCCCTGCCGCTGGGATCCACAAGCGTGACCTTATAGTCGGCGGGCGCCAATCCGATGTGCGTGTATTCGCCTTTCTTACTCGTCTTGACCTCGGATTTCCACTTCACATTCTGACGCTCGATACGCAGCTTGTAGCCGACCAGGGGGTTCCCATTCTCGTCCTTGCACACCCCAGTGAGCGAACCCAACTGCGCGAAGACGGGGCTCGCGCCTGCGAGGAGCATGAGCACGACAGCCAACCCCATCACCTTCCGCAATCCCGACAGCGACATAATTGCCTCCTGCATCTGATACCTTCACTCTATTGTACCCTTTTTGAGATGGTGACTCAACCCCATTGGTTTTCTCGGTGACACACCACCTTGAGCACATTGAGTTTGACAGTCGTCGCGAAAAGCTGTAGCCGAGGCCGGAGAAGTCTCATTGGCCGCATCTGTGATGCCGGTTACGATCCGGCCTCGCACCGTCGAGCTCACCTCCACCGATCAGCTACCATGGCCTTACCTTGAGGGCTGGCGCGGTCATTCGTGCGCCACGCCTTATTCCTTGAACCGAAGTTGCTTCTCAATCTCCTTCACCACCTCGTCAGGAAGGCGGAGAGCCTTCTGCTGCTCCCGGAGGATGGCCCGCTCGCGCGCGGAAATGAAGCCGTCGTCGCGCTTTTAGTTCAATCGCGCTCTCCACGTCAATGAAAATAACCAATCGCCCTCATGGCGGAGAAGACCGAAGGGCTAGCAGGATGCTGAAAAACCCTCTTTGTCATGCTGAGCGCCAGCGAAGCATCTCTGGGGCGTTTGGCAACAGAAGACTTAGATCCTTCGCTCGCCCCGGCGGCCGCAGCCTCTGGGGCGCAGGCCGCTCAGGATGACATGCTCCCGGGCCTTTTTCAGCACCGTCCTAGAAACGCGGGACATCAGGGCGGATGTAGCTCGGGCGGACAGCATAAGGAATGGGATCAGGCACCCCGGCCTCGGCAAAGGCCCGCAAGCGCAACGCGCAACTATCGCAGACCCCGCAGGCAATGTCTTCGGCCTGGTAGCAGGACCAGGTAAGCTCGAGCGGCGCACCCAACTCCGCTCCCCGCCGCACGATTTCGCTTTTGCGCAAGTGGATGACCGGCGTGACAATTTCAAGTTGTGTCGCGGGCTTTGTCCCCGCCACGATGACGCGGCTGAACGCCTCGTAATACTCCGGGCGGCAGTCGGGGTAACCGGAGCTATCTTCGGCTACAGCGCCGATGAAAATCTTGCGCGCCCCTAATACCTCGCCCCAAGAAACCGCGATGGAGAGGAAGTGGGCGTTGCGGAACGGGACGTAGCTGGAGGGGATTTCCTTGCGTTCCAGGTTGGCGCGCTCCACGGCCAGCCGCGCGTCCGTTAGGCTGGAGCCGCCAATCTGCCTCAGGTGCTCCAGCCGGCACACCAGCCGGTGCTCGGCCCGATAGAAGTCCGCCAAAGCATGGAACGCCTGAAGTTCACGCTTCTCGGTCCGCTGCCCGTAAGCAACGTGCAGCATCGCCAGGCGATAGTCCAGATGCGCAATGGCCGTGGTCACGCAACTGTCCATGCCCCCGCTGGCAAGAACGACAGCAAGCGTCTTGGGGTTACGGAGCTCCATGGCTGCCTTTTTCAAATAGCGGACCAACCGCGTAGTTTCTCACCCACTCATCTGTGCTATACTTTGCTCACCATGGGGAGGAGAGCGAATTTCATTATTCAGAGTGACGACCCACGGGAACTCCCAGCATACTCCATTCGCGAGGGTGCGCATTACCTCAGAATCCCGGTAGCTACTTTGCGCTCGTGGGTGCTTGGCCGCTATTACCCAACGGAATCAGGTCCCCGATTTTTCGAACCCATTATAGACCTGCCTGACCAGCACAGAGGCGTCCTCTCTTTCATCAACTTGGTGGAAGCTCATGTACTGGCCGCAATCCGACGTAAACACAGACTTCCCCTGCCACAGGTTCGCCAAGCTCTGCATTACGTAGAGAAGCAGTTCCCTTCAAAACATCCTTTGGCCGACCAAAGGTTCGAGACCGACGGTTTGAATCTCTTCGTCCAGAAGTGGGGTCAGCTCATCAATATCTCCCAATACGGCCAACTCGCCATTCGGCGTCTGCTGGAAGCACATCTACGGCGGATCGAACGAGACCCTGACGGGCTACCTACCAGGCTTTACCCGTTCACCCGGAAGTTCGAGCCCGAAGAGCCGAGAGTTGTCGTCATTGACCCGTTTGTTTCGTTCGGACGCCCTGTCATTGTGGGCACCGGGATTCCCACCGCCGTCGTAGCGGAGCGTTACAAAGCTGGTGAGACCATCGACGAGCTCGCACAGGACTATGGCTACCAACGGCTCGGAATCGAAGAAGCAATCCGGTGCGAGCTCCAGGTCCATGCCGCCTGAGCAAGCGGTTTTTTTCCTGGACCGTTCCCTTGGAAAAGAGAAGGTCGCCGACGCTCTTCGCGGCGCAGGGGCACAGGTCGAGATCCACGACTCGCACTTCTCCCCGGACGCCAGAGATGATGACTGGCTTCAGGAAGTTGGGCGGAGGGGGTGGGCAGTCCTTACGAAGGACAAACACATTAGACGCCGTGCTCCCGAGCTCGCGGCACTCCGAAATGCCAGGGTCTCCGCGTTCGTTCTCACATCGGGAAATCTGACAGGAGAGGAGATGGCAGCCGCCTTCGTCCGCGCACTCAAGCGGATGAGACGGGTCGCGGCTCAGAATCGCCCTCCGTTCATTGCTACCGTGACCCGAGATGGCTCCGTGTCGATTCTTCTGTCAGCCAAAATGCTGGGCCGGAAAAGGTAAGTTTGATCGCGGGATGTCCGTCAACAGAACCCGCCTTCAAACGCCGCGCACGTCCGGCTCCCAAATGAACTTATGGAGCTGGAGCCCCAGGCGCACCTCCAGGCCGTCGCGCAGGATCCATTCGGCCAGCGTGCGCGGCGGAAGTTGGCCGAAGACCGGAGCGAAGATAACTTCGTCCACGCGGCCGCGCACGTTGTGCCTCGCAAGAAATTCTCGCGCGTAGCGATAATCGTTTTCGTCCAAGATCACGAATCTAAGCTGATCCTTGCGTTCGAGTGCCTCGAGGTTCTCGAGGCGGAACTTTCCGCTTTCTCCGCTCCCCGGACATTTCACATCCACAATCTTCACCACGGCTCGCGGCAGCTCACCCACAAAGCGTTCCCCGCTGGTCTCCACAAGAACCCGATGACGCTCGGCAAGAAGCTGCTCGGCCAGTGCCGGGACCTCCGGCTGGAGAAGCGGCTCCCCTCCCGTGATTTCCACCAGCGAGCATCCCAACTGTCGGACGCGCGCGAGAATCTCCTCCGCCGACATCGTCTGCCCGCCCTGAAATGCATAAGCTGTGTCGCACCAGTGGCAGCGGAGATTGCAGCCCGTCAGGCGGATGAATACGCAGGGCAGCCCCGCGAATGTGGACTCGCCCTGGATCGATTTGAAGATCTCCGTGACGAGCACTTCGGCCTTCCTCCCTTCCCGTAGCTCAGCCTTATTCTACCCGATTCGCGGAGCGCACGCCCGGGACGGCCTGTCCCATCCCGGCGAGACTGATACAAAAATGTGACACTTTTCGGTAGAAATCAGCACAAGCGACGTTGTGTCCGGCGTCCAAATGCCCGAGAGTCGGCGCAGGAAAGTGGCTCCTTCTCTCTGAAAGCAAAGGGTTTGCAAGATTCAGGATAATCCTCCAGCAGCGAGGTAGCCCCTTGGCCTTCAGGTTGCATCTACCCCTGTAGCAGGAGCGGAACATGCTCGGCAAGGACGATCTGACAAGAATCCGGGAAGAGCGAGAGGTGCTGGAGAACTGGCGGGCTCATTCGCGGCACGTTGTCGCTGATCTCCTGGAAGCCTGCACGGTCTGCGGCTGCGTCCGCGACAAGGATCGCCTGACCCGGTGCCGGTGGTGCGAGGACGTCTACTACTGCAAGGAGGGCGTCTGCGCCCAGCAGCACCACGCCGCCATCCACCCCTCCGTCGCCTTCTGGACGTGGTAAAGGGCCCCCGGCGTCTTGGGGATTCCTGAGGGCCAGGGGAGGAGGGTGGTAGCTAAATTTTACGTGAGCATTGGCAGACGGGGGTCCCGCTTCAATGTTTGCGACTATGCTGGGCTTTGTTTCTAAGCAGGCTGAGGAGGAGGGCTAACCAGCAAGCCGACAACGGCTTGCCACGGATTCCCAGAATCTTATTTGCGCGGGCTCTGGGGAACGCAAGATGACCAAAAATGCTTGACAACCGGCGAGTCCATGGTATCCTTTTAGGAATGTACGGCTTGCAGCAGCCCAGCCCGCTGCGCGGGGAGGGCGGCGTCCAACAAGATACCGCATGGCGAAAGCTCCGGCGAAGAGAGTTCTTGACTTCCCGACAAGGCAGGTGCTAAGTTGCTCCCCTTTTAGAGGCGATTGAAAACCTGGAAGAAGCACGAGGGACGGCACGAGGCGCCGCTGGAGAGGCCAAAGTCTCACGATTAACAGATCGAGAAGGGTTAGAATGAAAAACAAATTGGTGGCGAACCAGGCTGGGGAGAGCGAGTGGGATGACGGCTAGTCGACGCTAGGTTGGTTTTGCCGCTCCCCTCGGTGGCAACCACATCAGAACATACCTCAGGCCTTGGATCGGGTAGAAAATCTCTAGCTCGCCGTAAGCCTTCTCATCTTCGTCCACGCCGGTGCGGAAGCTATTATCTGTTTCCACGCGCACATACTCAGGCATGTGCCGCACCTGACCCCTACCCAGCCAAACGTCGTATGTAATCCTCTGCGGCTCAATTCCCTTGTCAAACGCCACACGGATCCTCATCTTTTCGGTCGGGTAGGTTACGCACCTGGAATAATACTCATACTCGAGACCTCTCGCCTTCATCTCGTCGACACTCACCGCGTAACTCCCGCGGGCGACCTTCTGATGATAGCGGTATGAAACCACCTGCCCAGGGTTGAGTGCCGGAAAGAAATTGACGCTCCAAAACAACTCTCGCTTGTCTGCACGTAAAACCTCAACGCTGATCCGAACACCCGACTCGTGCCGCGGCTCTGCGCTTATCTCCATACAGCCCTCCACGTCATCTGGCACGTGTGGCGTGGAACTGTGGTACTCGACTTGGGTCACGTTTCTGGCATGCGCTACAAGTTTTAGGTCCTGGGTTGACTCCGCTGATCCGTCAGGATGGATCAAGACATTAACGACATGGATCTTCTTGTAGATTCCGAAAAATTTCCCGGCGAGCTCCGAAAGGGCTCTGTGGCTGGGAACCTCCGGGCCAAGTTTAGTGTAAGCCTCTTGCAAGCTTGAGTACATGAAGTACAGAATAAACCCGATGGCCGCGACCGAGTAGGCCGCAGCTGTTAAGAGGAAGCTATGCAGGGTACGCTGGACAAAGATTTCCGAGATCCTATAGACCGGATACCAACCGACTGCAAACCCTAAAGCGGCCGCATACCTCTTCCAGGCCTCCGGGAGATTTTCCCTAAGTAGCCGCCGAGCGTTTTCCGTTAACGCCATCGACTTCGCCTTTGCGTGCGACGGGTGCGTCGTCTAACTTACCACGACTGCAATTAAAGAGTCAACGTCATGTACTCGTCCAGTAGATTAGTGACACTCCTTGAGTTGGGATGGGGAGGCCGCTTGGGTGAGGAACTCCTGAGGAGTTCGGTAGCCAAGGGCTTGGTGGGGGCGGACGGTGTTGTAGGTCCGCTC
>Ga0315289_10009383_pt1 | contig 14089 bp, 13 predicted proteins | sample YL17G11_40_MG_FD_203452 | JGI IMG/M metagenome (GOLD analysis project Ga0315289, IMG submission 203452) | Sediment microbial communities from Yellowstone Lake, YNP, Wyoming, USA - YL17G11_40 | ecosystem: Environmental > Aquatic > Freshwater > Lake > Sediment | place: USA: Wyoming | collected...
GTCAAAGGGATTTTTATCACAATATTCTTATGTATGGAAGCCAGCCCTCTAGCCTCTTTTACCATCGCATCAAATTCCTGCGCTATAGCCTCCGCGCTTATCGGACCATCCACAATAGAACAAATCTCCTTTAAGAGTTCCTGCATCGGCCGATTCTCCAATGAGATTAAAGTAGGATTTGTAGTTACGCCGTCAAGGACGCCCCAGGAGTTTACCTCTTTTATCTGATTAATGTTTGCGCTATCAATAAATATTTTCATAATTAGCCTCCACTTAAGAATATTTTAACGCAGATATGCGCAAATCAAACGCAGATGGTCGCAGATATAGTTTGATGTTTATCTGCGTAAATTTGCGTTAAATCTGCGAGAATCTGCGTTCAAAATTTTATTTTAATTTAAGGCTGCCTCTAACCAATATCCCTGCTCCAATAATACCCGGTTCTTCTACTTTTGCTTTCTTAATCCGGACTTCCTTTTTAGGAATAAGCATTGCGCGTTCTTTTATGGTCTTTTTAACTTGATTAAATAGAATCTCGCCGCTTCCCGCAACCCCTCCGCCAATAATAATAACCTGCGGGTTAAGTAAATTTACTACCCCTGCTAAAGCCGCTCCTAGAAAATTACCCACTTCCTGCCAGATCTTAATCGCCTTTGAATTGCCGCGATTTGCTAAACTACTTAATTTTTCAAGAGTTATGTCTGGGCCAAAAATTTGCTTGGCTCTTTTTAAAATACGGGTATTTGCGATAAAACTTTCTAGGCATCCCTTACCACCACAACTACATGATGGCCCTTCAATAGCAACTGGGATATGCCCCAGTTCTCCAGCGGCAAAATCTGTGCCCCGGTAAAGCCTTCCCTCAAGGATAAGACCTCCACCCACTCCCGTGCCCAAGGTAATGCAGACAATATTGGTTTTACCTTTTCCATGACCGTAATGTAATTCTGCCAAGGCCATCAGATTCACGTCATTGTCAATATAGGTAGGTATGCCGCATCTTTGTTGCATTAGTCTTGCTAAATAGACATCCTTCCAACCAGGGATATTAGGCAGGTAGTGCACAATCCCTCTTTTATAATCAATGGCACCGGGTAATCCTATCCCTATACCCAGAATATCATTTTTACTTAACCCATTTTTTTTCAGAAGGTTTTGTGTTTCTTTAATTATTGCTCCCAGTAAATCTTTTTTCCGAAAGTATTGCTTTGTCTTCAGGACTAACTTGCTTTTAATAGTATGGCCCTTTATTAATCCTATCTTAGTATTTGTACCCCCCACATCAATGCCTATGATAAATTTCGTTTTCTTTGCCATAGATTTTGTGATTATCCGATAAAATTAATGAAAATTCGTGCGAAAAATGGCTGAACAAATCTCACTAATTTTATCTTAAATGCAGTCTTTTTGCAAGCCAATTTTAAAAAATTGGTATTTGTTTGTGTTTAAAAGATTTACATCCATATCGGAAGGCATTTTTGTGGAGGGAAACTCAAGTTATTTATAGACTCCGTATAGACAGATTCTATTTCTTCCTGTCTGTTTCGCGCGGTATAGTGCCCAGTCAGACCTGTCTATTAATTCTTTTAGATTATCCGCATCCTCTGAGAAATTAGCTATCCCAATACTAACTGTAAGTTTAATAGACTCGTCAAATGCCTTTATCTTAGACCCCAATACGGTTGAGCGGATACGTTCGGCAGCCTGATGGGCGCTAGATTTATTCGTCTCAGGCAATAGAATGCAGAATTCCTCTCCCCCAAACCTACCCAATAGATCTATCTGACGCATGCTGGATCTTAAGATCTTGGATAATTCCCTTAAGACTACATCGCCAACCAGATGGCCAAATTTATCGTTACAATCCTTAAAATGGTCTATATCGATAATCAAAAAAGAAAAACTAAGGTCAAATTTTAATGAACGATGCAGTTCTTCCTCGGCCCTCTGCAAGAAATACCAGCGGGCATAGATATTGGTAAGGCTATCTGTTATCGCCAGTTGTTCGATCTCTTTGTATAATTTTGCCCTCTCTAAGGCCATGGCAAACTGACCGGACAGGATATTAAAATTATCTACATCAGAATCTCTCAGGCCCTCGACCGCCAAATAACCAATAACATTTTTTTCTATCCTCAACGCAAACACCCCAAAGTCCTTCAAATCCTGTGTCAGGGATGAGTGTTCGATAAATCTACAGTCAGTAAGTTTCAGATATTGATTTGCCTTTTCGCAAAATACCTTACTTAATTCTTGCTCATCCAGATATTTAGCCAGTTCCCGCGTTAACTCATATAGAGAAAAAATCTTTTCCGAATCCTGTTGCAATTTTAAATTCTCTTCCTCTAAAGAATTAAGGTTCTGTTCTAAGCCACAGGCATAACTCTCGAAATTCTTAAGTTCTTTCCTGAAAGTATTGTAGCGATCAATAAAGTATTTGTCTATTTTATATACCATTAAGACAACGAGAATTACAGATATTATAAATACAGATAACGGCTCTAATAAGAACATACTTTATTCTTCCCTAATTGTTTTGCCCGATACATAACTAAATCAACCTTGTTTATCAAATCCTCCTCTGATTGGCTGTCAGCGGGAAATGTCACCATGCCAATTGAGACGGTCACATTCGTCTTTTTCCTGCGCAGTATTATATCCTGGGCTGCTATACCATGGCTGATATTATTTGCCAGCAGCAGCGCATCTTTTTTAGTACAATCGGGCAATAAAATCATAAACTCTTCTCCGCCGTATCGGCAGATAACATTAGCCTCTGTGCCTATGATTGTGGTCAGCATCTTTGCAATCAACTTTAATACTATATCGCCGGCTATATGGCCGAATTTGTCATTGTATCTTTTAAAATTATCTACGTCTAACATAAGCAAAGAAACTGAAGAATTCCTTAGCCTGGCTTTTTCTATCTCCTCTCCAAGACGCTCTGCGAAAAAACGGCGCAGGTACAGTCCGGTTAGCCCGTCTTTTATGGCCAATTCTTTTGCGTGTTGATAGAAAAGTGCATTCTGAATTGCCAACGCAAATAAATCAGAAAGGGTAGAAAGCAGTCTTAAATCTTCCGAATCATATCTGGCAATATCTCCTGAATCCAATCGAATTATGCCTATGGGCCTTGATTGCGCAATGAGCGCAACGCTAATCAACGAACCCATAGGGCGTATCTGTTCTGGTTGCAGGCTGCTTAAATCGAACCGAAAGTCTGTCTTTACATTTTCCACAAGCAATGGCTGCATCTTCTTTAAAACCCAGTGGTCAAATATATCGCCCTTTTTTGTCTTTATAATCTCATTCCCTTCGTAGACTCTTGAACAAGCGAGATTCAATTCTTGCCTCTCCTGGTCCACTAAATATAATATGCAATTACTACCGGCCTCTTTAAATAGTTCAGGGATTGCCTTCATTAATATCTTATAAACACCATCAAGTGAAAGTTCCAGGCTCAATTTCTGCACCAGGCCCTCTAGATAAGAGTATCTATCTATTTTTTTATGCAAAGCGACTTTTAATTTCTCTTGATGAGAAAGTCTTTCGTTTAGCGTATTTACCTCTTCTTCAACCTCGCTTCTTTTTAAAAAAAGAAGCCTATTTTTTGTATCGGTCTTTTTAAATAGATAAAAGAAACTGGCTACGGGTAAGATAAATAGAGGCAAGGTTATTTTTAACAGATAGGTGAACTTAAGTGAGATAACTATAATAATCGCCGTATAGACGACTAAAACTAAAAGATGGGAAATGACATTCGAGGATGATTTGGAAAGATTACACGATTGTAAGTTCTGTATCTTTATCAAAAAAATGTACCTTGCTCATGTCAAAGACTAGATCCATATCCTGATTTATCTCTGGCCGATCATGAGCACCAACGCGGGCAATAAAGGTGTGTTTATCTGTGCGTAGATACAGATACACCTCCGAGCCCATTGGTTCAACTACTTCGCAGGTGGCCCTAACTATATTTTCTGGAGGAGCCTCTGACGCGAATAATTTATCATATATGTCTTCGGCGCGGATTCCAAAAGTTACTTCCTTGCTTAAGTAGGAAGACAATGATTTATACATTTCTTCTACAATCTTTACCTGAAATTTTCCCTCGTCAAAATAGAACCTACCATCCTTCTTAATGAGCCTGCCATTCATAAAATTCATAGGTGGGGTGCCGATAAACCCAGCAACAAAACGATTCTTAGGTTTATCATAAATCTGAATGGGATCGTTAAACTGTAATATTTGGCCATCCTTCATCACCGCAATCCTTGAGCCAAGCGTCATCGCCTCAACCTGGTCGTGAGTAACGTATACCATCGTCGTCTGAAGTCGCAAGTGCAGTTTATGAATCTCCGTACGCATCTGAACCCTCAGCTTTGCATCAAGGTTGCTTAATGGCTCGTCAAATAAAAATACCATGGGTTTGCGCACAATTGCCCTGCCTACAGCTACCCTTTGCCGCTCTCCGCCAGATAATTCCCTTGGATATCTGGCCAACAGCTCCCTTCTTAACCCTAATATCTCCGCTGCTTCGTTAACGCGCCTGATTATTTCGCTCTTTGGATAACGCCGCAACTTCAACCCAAAGGCCATATTCTCAAAAACGCTCATATGCGGATAAAGTGCGTAATTCTGAAATACCATGGCAATATCCCGGTCTTTTGCCGGCACGTCATTGACAAGTTTATCACCGATAAAGATACTCCCTGAGCTAATCTCCTCTAATCCCGCAATCATCCTTAATGTCGTTGATTTCCCACATCCGGATGGTCCAACCAGGACAACAAACTCTTTGTTTTCAACACCCAGGCTAACTCCATCTACTGCCTTTATGTCCGGCGGATAAATCTTGGTAACCTCTCTTAAACTTACCTGTGCCATAATCTGACTCCCTTAGCGCATTCGTGCAAAACTATTAACATTATAATACATCAACTTAAATAGTCAAGCAATTGGCTTAAAGTTGTCTTGAGGTTCTTACGATGTATGATCATATCAATAAGACCGTGCCCTAACATAAATTCAGAGGTCTGAAAATTTGGCGGTAATTTCTGATGAATCGTCTGCTCAATTACTCTCGGACCGGTAAAACCAATTAGTGCCTTTGGTTCAGCGATAATCACATCTCCTAATCCGGCAAATGAGGCCATCACGCCTGCCATGGTGGGATTGGTTAAGATAGATAAATAAAGTAGCCCCTTATGATGATGGCGGGATAATGCTGCTGATGTCTTTGCCATCTGCATAAGAGAAAGCATCCCCTCATACATCCTGGCCCCGCCCCCAGAACCCGAGACAATCACCAAAGGTAATTTTTCATGTGTCGAGCGTTCAATTGCCCGAGTAATCTTTTCGCCCACAACAGTCCCCATGGAGCCCATAATAAAACGGGAGTCAGTAACGCAAATAATCGTCTTTTTACCATTAAGAAGCCCTTCGCCCGTGATAACCGCCTCATTTAATCCAGTAGATTCCTGGTCTGTTTTTATTTTTTCTTTATAACTCTTGGGGCCTTTAAAATCAAGGGGGTCAGACGGAAGCATATCTTTATCAAACTCCGTAAAAGTATTGCCATCAATTAGCAAATCAATCCTTTCTCTTGAAGTCAAGGTAAAATGATGGTTGCATTTTGGGCAGACCTTCAAATTCTCTTCCAGGGTCTTATTATAAAGCAGGTCAGAACACCCCAAACACTTCGTCCAAAGCCCATCGGGCATATCTTTCTTCTTAACCCGGACAATGGTATATTTAGGTTTTCCGAATATCGGCATCTTAAATGAGCACGCGATTTACGGAACAAAGTGACGTAAATCGTCTGTGCGAATTTTCCCGCCTCAACACTTTAATGATGAAGCGGGATCCCGCCACCTCTCGTAAAATTATTGTGGCGGGAAACCCCCCACCACTTTTTGTGGATGGTTTGGATTTAATATTAACTTTAATAACAAATTTACCTTTTGACTTAACCCCAAGCACTTTTTCAAAAAGTGGTGGGGGGTTAGCTCGGACATACGATTTAGCTTGCTCTTTGAGCGGCGCTAAATCGTGTCCTCGCTAAAATTTATGTATTACTAACCCAGAAAGTAATTTCGGATAAAAGAACGTTGACTTTGGCGGCATGCGCTCATTATCTAGGGCAATGGAACGGATCTGTTCTATCTTTGTGGGATTTAAGAAAAACACCGCTTCTGCTAAGCCCTGATTTACCATATCCTGTGCCTGGTCTTCGTCTTTAATAAATAACACATCTTCGTCTTTAATGCCTAAGATATCTTTTAGTATCAAGTTATGCAATACGACAACATCTAATTTCTTATAATCACCTGAGCCGCCCTTTATAAAATTTCCAATGGACCTTTCGTTCTTAAGTCTTAATAGAAAAAACCTACCATCGTGATATAATCCAAAGGCATGCTCTGCAAGGCTCGCCTTGGCCATAAAAAGAAAAAGGTCTTCTTTTGTCTTTATCTTTTCGATATCGAACAACCTAGATAAATCTAAGATTGAGCGAGGCAGCTTCTTAATAACCCTGTGTATTGGCAGTATGGTTATCTCTTTGGAATTGATATCGGTAAAATAGGTCAAGATATAATTATATCCCGCCTCTTTATCAAAATCCTTCCTTTTTTTGCAAATTTGATTTAGGTACATCTGCGCTACTTCCCAGCGATGGTGACCATCAGCAATGAAAATGTGCCTATTTTCCATATATTTCTTTAATTTGTTAATGAATTCCTCTTCACTAAATCTCCATAATTTATGGCTGACCTTATCTTGGTCTGTAAGGAAAATTAACTCCTGTGCATTCTTTAAATTTTCGTCGTAGATTCTGTTAATATATTTTTTTTCATCTGAAAATAATGTAAAGATAGGGCTTAGGTTTGCTCTTACCTTTTTAAGTAGCTGGAGGCGGTCCTCCTTGGGGGCTAAATGTGTATTCTCGTGGGCAAATACAGTAGACTCCTCTTTATCTTCCAGGCGCATCAGGCTGATAAAGCCTAATCTTTTTTTCTTTTCCCCTCTAATTGTGTATTCTTGAAGGTAAAAATATATAGATTCTTTCTCGTCGTTTTTGAGAATTTTTTCTTTTATCCAGGTATTAAATAAATGAGCTGCCCGGATATATTTATTTTCCTTCCGGTTATCGCCAGCTAAATCCTTCCCCAGGATAAGACGGATGAGATTAAAAGGATGTTTTGCATGGTATCTATCCTGGTCTTCTGGAGAGATAATATCGTAAGGTGGGCAGACCACTTTTGATAAATCATCGATTTTATCTTGATTGTAACGCAAAGCACTAAAAGGTCTTATCTTTGTCATCTGTTATCTAATACTTTTTGTTTTTTTATTCTTAAATGTTCCAATCGCGGATGACGACGGATTGCCTCGCGGATTAAACGGATAAAAATAAAATAAATCCTTAAAAATCCGTGTGCCGAATGTAGTTTATCTTTGGGGTGATCCTTCGGCATCCCGAAGTATAACTTCTTGAGTCGCTACATTCGGGGCACTATATCCGTAAAATCCGTGATTAAAAGACCGCCTTTAACAAAGTTATCGGTGAAAGAAAGCTCCGATGAGCCCTCCAATAGCATCACTGTAGACATCGCCAACAGCCATCTCTCTACCGGGAACAAAAAATTGATGGAATTCATCGCTAAGTCCGTAAAGAAGGCACAAGAGCATGGTGAGCAGATATAGCCGTTTTACATCTAAGGAAAGGCTAGAGACGCCCAGTGCTCTTTTTATCAAAAATCCTAGTATTGAATATTCTAAGACATGGAGCAGTTTATCTAAGTAAGGAAATTTTATCGGTATGGGCAGCTGGGGTATCGAAGAGACATAATAGATTAGGCTGGCATAAAGCATTACCGGCAACCAAAATTTTAAAAATAAATTTATGGGTTTTTCTTTCATTTGCAGGTTGAACAACTGCCGGAACTCGGAGAACAAGTAGAACAAGACTTAGTAGGTTTTTTCCCTTTTTCTTTCTCAGGTGTCTTCTTTCTATAATCAGTAGAATAAAAGCCAGGGCCTTTAAAGATAATACCGCTTCCCTTCCCGATAAGACGCTTGAGTTTATCCTGATGACATTTGGGGCATTCCTTTAAAACAGAAGCACTCATCGTCTGGAAGGCCTCAAATCTATGAGCGCAATTTGTGCATTCGTAATCGTATGTAGGCATCTTATTTCTCTTGGGATTAGTCCTCTTTGCTTAGGCGCGCAAATTCTTCTAATAGACTTTTTTGCCGGGCAGTTAAATTTGTCGGGATAGTCACATTAACCTTTACTAATTCATCACCCTTACCATAACCTCTTAACTGCGGCATACCTCTGTCTTTTATGCGAAATACCCTACCGGATTGCGTACCAGATGGTATCTTCATTACTACTTTTCCGTTCAATGTAGGAACTTCTACTTCAGTACCTAAACAGGCTTTTACCATGCTTATGTTAATCTCTGTATAGACATCACTGTCTTGACGATGGAATATCGGATGTTCTTTTACCTCAATAATAATATAAAGATTGCCTTTCGAATCAATGCCCGCCTCTCCCTCTCCTCTAATGCGTAAACTCGAACTCGTATCAACCCCTGGAGGAATTTTTACTTGTAATTTACGCGTAACTTTAACCCGGCCTTGCCCTGAACAATTCGCACAGGCAGTAGTGATAATTGTGCCTTGGCCCTGACAACGGTTACAGGTCTGGGCTAATTGAAAGAATCCACTCGACATAATTACCTGGCCTCTACCTTTACATTGAGGACAAGTAGTTTTCTTGGTGCCAGGTTTTGCGCCCGAACCAGAGCAAACCTCGCATACCTCATAACGCGGAACCTGGATAGTAACTTCTTTCCCAGAATAGGCATCTTCCAGAGAAATACTTAATGAATACTCTATGTCTCTACCCCGCGAGCCTCGACGACTTCGCCTGCCTCCTCTTGTGCCGAATATGTCAGAACCAAAATCTCCGAAAACCTCCTCAAACAAACTTCCCCCAAAGCCAAAATCTGATAAGCCTTCAAAGATAGAACTAAAGTCTGCGCCCTTAAATATATCTTCATAGGTATATCTCTGGTCAATACCGGAATGACCGTATTGATCATAGAGCGCCCTCTTTTGAGAGTCGGATAAGACTGCATAGGCCTCGGAAATCTCTTTAAATTTCTCCTCAGCCTCTTTTTTCTGCTCATGAGGAACCCTATCAGGATGGAAACGCAGCGCCAGTTCTCGGTAGGCCTTCTTTATCTCATCCAAAGAGGCACTCTTTTTAACACCCAGTATTTCGTAATAGTCGCGTTTGGTAGACATTTAAATGAGCACATAACTTAGCGAACGAAGTGAAGCTAAGTGATAAGTGCGAATTTAATCCCCCACCACTTTTTGTGAGTGGTAGGGAATTAATACTAAGATTTAAAAAGAAAAACAACTTTCCGAATTAGCCTCACGCACTTTTTCAAAAAGTGGTGGGGGATAAGTTCGGACAAATAACTTATGTCTCCCGCCTTCGGTGGGATTCCATAAGTTATGTCCTTACTTATCTTCTTCCTTGTATTCCGCGTCAATAATATCTTCGTCTTTGCGTTTCTGTTCCGGACCTTGTTCTGTTTTCTCTGCTTTTGGACCCGCGCCAAACCCGCCTTCCGGGCCAGCATCAGCTCTTTGTTGACCTTGTTGTTGTTTTGCACCTGCCTGCTTATAAATCTCCTCGGCTAATTTGTGCGAGGCCGCAGTCAACTCTTCCATAGCCTTCTTAATTCTGGATACATTCTTATCCTTGATGGCTTGCTTTAAATCATTGGTCTTGGCTTCAATGTCAGCGCGTTCACTTTGGCTTACTTTATCGCCAAAATCCTTCAGAGATTTTTCCGTAGCATAGACCAAGGTATCTGCCTGATTAACTATCTCCACCTCTTCCTTTTTCCTGGTGTCTTCAGCAGCAAATTTTTCTGCATCCTTAACCATCTTATCAATCTCTTCCTTGGATAGTTTTTTAGGCGCAGTAATGCGAATAGATTGCTCTTTGCCAGTACCTAAATCCTTAGCTGAAACATGCACAATGCCATTAGCATCGATATCAAAGGTAACCTCTATCTGCGGCACACCTCTGGCTGCAGCAGGAATACCCACCAAATCAAACCTGCCTAATTCCACATTATCATCAGCCATAGGTCTTTCACCTTGAAGAACACGAATAGTCACCGCAGTCTGATTATCTGCAGCTGTGGAAAAAATTTGCGATTTTCTAGTGGGGATAGTAGTGTTTCTCTCAATGAGCCGGGTATCAACTCCACCTAAGGTTTCTATGCCCAAAGAAAGTGGTGTGACATCGAGCAATAAAACATCCTTCATATCGCCTTTAATTATTGCTGCCTGGATGGCTGCACCCAGAGCCACACATTCCATAGGGTCAACCCCACGCTCAATCTTTTTACCCACGTAATCCTCAAGAAATTTCTGCACGATGGGCATACGCGTCGGGCCACCTACCATAATAATACGGTCGATTTCGCGAGGTGATAATTTAGCGTCACTTATTGCCTGCTCCATAGGATGTCGGCACCTATCAATTATCGGAGAAATCAACTCCTCTAATTTTGCCCGGGTAATCGACATGGTCAAGTGTTTTGGACCGGAGGCATCGGCAGTGATAAAGGGCAGATTTATATCCGTAGTAAGAGTAGAAGATAATTCTACTTTTGCTTTTTCTGCTGCCTCGCGTACCCTCTGGACTGCCATTTTGTCGTTCTTTAAATCTAAACCCGTTTCTCGTTTAAACTGGTTTGCAATATATTCAATCAATGTATTATCCATATCAGTTCCGCCCAGCTGCGTATCACCAGAAGTGGACTTAACTTCAAATACCCCTTGCGCCATCTCCATAATCGTGACATCAAGAGTACCTCCGCCCAAATCAAAGACCATAATCTTTTGTTCTTTCTGGGATTTCTCAAGGCCATAGGCAAGACATGCCGCTGTAGGCTCGTTAATTATACGTAAGACCTTTAATCCGGCAATCTCGCCTGCGTCTTTAGTAGCAGTTCTTTGGTTGTCATCAAAATATGCAGGACAAGTGATTACTGCCTCTTCTATCTTATCACCCAGATAAGCCTCTGCGTCTTGCTTAATCTTCTGTAAGATAAAGGCAGAGATTTGTTGCGGCGTATATTCCTTGCCAAAAACCTTGAATTTATAATCGCTGCCCATTTTGCGCTTTGCCGCCTGGATAGTCCCTTCCGGATTTATGGCAGCCTGACGTCTGGCTGGCTCACCCACTAGCCGCTGACCATCTTTACTAAAAGCAACGTAAGAAGGGAACGCCTTACCCGATGCCACGCCTGCCCCTTCAGCAGAGGGAATAATTACGGGTCTGCCTGCCTCCATTACTGCTGCTGCTGAATTAGATGTTCCCAAGTCAATACCGATTATCTTTGCCATTTTACACCTCTTGAATTTATCGAGCGAAGCGAAATAAATTCAATCCCCAGCCTCCTTCGCTCAAGCTTACGGGGCGAGGGACCTTCTGATTTTCCTTAAGTCTTTTCTTCTTTTTTATCCTCTGTTTTATTTAAAGTTGCCACTTTTACCTTTGCTGTCCTAAGCACCCTATCATTAATCATATATCCTTTCTGAAACTCCTCGATTATTGTATTTTCAGACACTTTATCTGTCTCTTCGCGCATCAGCGCTTCGTGTTTATTGTGATCAAAAGGTAATCCTATTGATTCAATAACTGAAATGCCGTTTTTCTTAAGCATCTCATAAAGATGCGATAAAATCATCTCTACTCCTTTTAAAAAAGCATTAAAGTCCTCTTTGTTTTTTTCAGCAAGTTCTACAGACCTCTCTAAATCATCTAAAATAGTTAACAATTCCAAGATTATCCCTTCATTAGCATACTTTAGGAATTCTATTCTTTCCTTCTCCAGCCTCTTTTTGGCATTCTCAAAATCTGCCTGCAGCCTTAGGATTCGGTCCCAATATTCCTGGGCCTTGGCTGAGCTTTCTTTTAATTTGGCGTACTCCGACTCTTTTAGAGTAACAATATGCTCTTCTTCTTTCTGGGCTTCTTGTTTTTTATTCATCTTGTGGTCTTGCATCTTAATTACTAATGGGTGTTAGACCTCATTTATCACATCCGTTAATACACTAGATATGTATTCTAATGCGGGAATAATGTGTTCATATTCCATACGCATCGGACCTAGTACTGCCAATCTACCACTAGGTTTATTCTTAACCTGGTAACTGGAAACAACCAGAGAACAGCCTTTTATTTCTTGGCAATCCAATTCTTCTCCGATATATATCTTTACTTTCCCGCAGAATTCTTGATTGATTATATGCAGGAGACGCTGTTTTTTATCTTCGAGTAAACTAATTAAAAAGCGCACCCTTTGGAAATCCCGGAATTCCGGCTGCTCCAAAATCAAACTCAATCCTTTATAAAAAAACTTGCCTTGCCAATCGATCACTGAGGTAATTGCGGTGTAATGCGTAATCTGTGAGACTAATTCCGAAGTTTTATCCAAGATGTCCTCTAACCTATTAACCCGATTTTCATATTCCTTTTGGATTAAATCCTTTTCTTCCTCAAGGAGTTCCATCTGCAAGATAAGAAAATCCACATAATAGCGATAACCCTTATTTGTGGGGATTCTGCCACCTGAGGTATAAGGATGGGTAAGATACCCTTCTTCTTCCAAATCAGCAAATATGTTCCTTATCGTAGCCGGGCTTAATTCAAAATCCCTGGCTAAATCTTCCGAGGAGACTGGATTTGCCTCTTTAATATACCTATTGATGGTGGCAGACAAAATCGACCTTCTTCTGGAATCATAATCTACTTTTCTCACCATATTAACCTCACTATTAACCTTGTTTTTTTGGCACTCTCTAGACCAGAATGCTAAAAAATAATCATAGCATAAATTATGGCTTTGTCAACCCTTCGACTCGCTTGGTTCGACGTCGCTCACCACAAGTCGCTCGCTCAGGATGAACCCTTCGACTATGCCCACCTCAGTGCCGAGTACCTTGCGTACAGGCACTTCGGTGCGACCTCGTCCCGAGGAACCATTCCGAGAGGGACTCGGTCCCGAGGGAGGCAGGGTTGACACTGAGCCCTTCGACTCGTGGTTCGGCTTGCTCAGGATGAACCCTTCGACTCGTGGTTCGGCTTGCTCACCATCCTTCATCCCTCGAACCATCCCGAGCTCAGTCGAGGGACTTTGCTCGCTTGAGGGCGGAATATTGAGCTTGTCGAAATAGAGCGAAGTCGAATGTGTCAATTTATCTAATCTCATATTCTTCCCCTTTAATGAGCGCTTGACTTACGGAGTCCGAAGGACGAGGTAAGTCAATTGCGCGAATTAAATCCTTGACATTTACCTAAAAATATTTAATTCAAGGTAGATGTCAAGGATCAAATTCAGACTAGAAGTTATGTCGCTGCCTGTTTTGCACTCGCTCCATAACTTCATTCTTCATTTGATCAGCACTCTAACTAATAGAGTGCTAAGAATAAACCAAAAAAATTTACTCCTCTATCGTTGTTTCTAAAATTATTTTTATACCGTGAATGTTCACGTGCTTATCCTCTAAGAGATAATGTATGTATTCTAATCTCTTTATGTTCTTTAAAGAATAAAGCCGGCTTTTTTTACCAATTCTCTTAGGACAAACAATTCCTGCTTTATCCAATTGGCGCAAGGTCCAAACGGGTAAATCCACTAGTTTACTGACCACACTAATCACGTAAACCGGTTCATCAGGGCTAATATAGATATCGAATAGAGGCATCTAAACCACCCTTCTTTTTCAAAAGAATTATAACATAATTTAATAAATTTGTCAAGATATTTTAAAAATTTTTATTAGATATTCTAATTGATGAGACTAAGATTTTATATAAGCGCTTAATTTAGAGGCAGTTACAGCAGGAAGATCTGCCTGGATAAAGATACCTTTTTCCGTATAATTAATGGACTTGACCTGGCCTTCGCGGTAAATCAGGTCTACTAAAGACATGGCATCTATGGGCAGGCATAGTTCCACTGACAGAAATGAACTTTTAAGT
>Ga0315289_10009384_pt1 | contig 14088 bp, 12 predicted proteins | sample YL17G11_40_MG_FD_203452 | JGI IMG/M metagenome (GOLD analysis project Ga0315289, IMG submission 203452) | Sediment microbial communities from Yellowstone Lake, YNP, Wyoming, USA - YL17G11_40 | ecosystem: Environmental > Aquatic > Freshwater > Lake > Sediment | place: USA: Wyoming | collected...
GCAGTTGCTGACCTAGCGAGAGTAGAATCCGAATGACGAATGACGAATGACAAATGGAAAACCGGTGCAGGAATTCTGTCCTTGATTCGCAACCACGCTCCCATCGTAGAAAAGAAGCATTGCATTGAACAAAAGGGTCATGGTAGATCGAGAATCTTCCCGGGATTGAGGATTTGGTTTGGATCAAAAACTTGCTTGATTCCTCTCATGATCTCCAGAATGGGTTCCCCAACCGATATTGCAAGGTAGGCCTTTTTTGCATACCCAATGCCGTGTTCGCCGGACACCAAACCGCCCAGCTCGCGGGCTTTTCCGTATAACGCGGCGAATGTTTCCCGCAATTGGTTCTGCCATGATTCCTGGTCCAAGTTGTCTTTCAGAATGTTCATATGAACATTGCCATCTCCTGCATGGCCGAATCCGACGATCCGGATTCCGATTTTCTGCTGCAGTTGCTGGGTGAACTCCACGAATTCCGCAATCTTATCTCGGGGGACGGCTACATCACATTCGTCCACCTCGGTGGTGGCCTTTAAAGCCTCCAGGAACGAGCCTCTAGCTGACCAGATCGGTTCTTGTCGGTCTTGTGTTTCCGCGATCAGGACGTCAATGGCGCCTGCTTCTAAACAGATCTCCGCCGCACTTTCGTAATCCTTTTCCAATTCCTCTATGGAGTGGCCGTCAAATTTTAGCAGCAAGTAGGCATCGGCAGAGGAATCAGGGAAAGGTTTCTTTAGATACACTTCCGACTCTCGGATGATGTCTCTGCCGATGAATTCAATGGCAGTTGGTGTCGATCGAGCGCGGATCAGTTTGGGTACGGCGCTGATGGCGGTGGTTAAATCGGGAAACGGAATCAATAGGCTGACGGTCTTCTTGGGTAAGGGAAGCAGTTTCAGGATAGCCCGGGTCACGACTCCCAGCGTGCCTTCCGAGCCAATAATCAAATCCTTCAGATCATAACCGGAGCTATTCTTTACGCATTTGTTGCCTAGTTCAAGAATCTCGCCGTTGGGTAGCACCACTTGCAGCCCGCGGATATAATCTCGAGTTACCCCATACTTCACCGCTCTCATCCCGCCCGCGTTGGTACTGATATTGCCACCGATCGTGGCCGTTTTTTCTCCCGGATCCGGAGGGTAGAATAAACCTCGTTCTTCCACGAACTTCGAAATTTCCATCAGCAAAACGCCGGGTTCGACCGTAAGGGTATGGGTGTTTTCGTCGAGTTCCAGGATCCGGTTCATTTTGCTCAGATCCAGCAGGATGCCCTCCTGAAGCGGGACCGCGCCTCCTACCAATCCGGTACCTTGTCCGCGGGGAGTAACCGGAAGAAGTCGTTGATTAGCCCACCGCATGAGGGAAGAGATTTCCTCCGTGGTTGTGGCCTGCACGACGACCGCCGGCATACCCCGAACGGTATTCATTTCATCGTGACTGTAGTCTTCACTAATTTGAGATCCGATGTGAACGCGTTGCGGTCCGCACAGCGATTGAAAAAAGCGGAGGTCTTCTTCCCGGATGGGCTGATAGATCATGTTGGGCTCCTTCGCGTGGAGAGTAGCCTTTCTGTCAGTGGGGGAATAACTTCATAGAGATCCCCCACCACCCCATAGTTTGCTACCTGAAAAATCGGCGCATCGGGATCATTGTTGATCGCGAAAATGCACTCGGAATTCATGATTCCTGCGGTGAATTGGATCGCGCCGGAAACGCCGCACGTGATCAAGAGATTCGGTTTCACCGTCCTGCCGCTGAGACCGACATGCCGCTTGGCTTCCAACCAGCCTTTTTCCACCATTGGCCGTGTCGCAGCCAATTGACCACCGAGTGCATCCGTTAATGCTTGGACCATCGCCAAATCCTTGGCGTTGGCAATGCCCCGGCCGGCCACTACCAAAACCGTGGCCTCTGTGATATCGGTTTCCCGACCCCTTCGGACAGCTTGTAGAATCTGGATTTTCGAATCCAACAACGATTCAGCAATTTGCATCAATCGGATCTTCAACGCTGGATTCGGAAGCGGTGCAGCTTCCCGCATTACTTTATAGCGCACCGTGGCAAACTGGGGTCTGTGATGCGGTGTAGCGATTCTGGCCATGATGTTGCCACCGAAGGCGGGGCGAATTTGCACCAATTCGCCTTCCGGCTGCATCTCCAGTTCCGTGCAATCCGCCGTCAGGCCTGTGCGGAAGCGGGCCGCCATCCGAGGTGCCAGCGAGCGACCAATGGGAGTGGCTCCCACCAGAACGACGGCCGGTTTTGTCTGGCGAATGAAGGCTTCGAAGGCAGCCGCATAGGGTTCAATCCGAAAGCCGTCGAGTTGGGGGTGGTCGAATTGTACGATCTCGTCCACCCCATAGGCGGAGAGGGTTTCCACCAATGAGCCCAGCTTATGCCCGATTAAGAGAACAAAAATGGGTTGGTGATTCTTAGCCGTCAATTCCTGCGCCTTGCCTAGAAGTTCCAGGGTGACAGGATGCAGGTTTCCCTCACTATGCTCGGCATAGACCGCGATCCCGCGCCATTGGCTTGTATCCGACGTCACCTGTTCGTCCTCGACAAACTCAAACACTCCTGGTGGCCCGTTCGTCTCGCACAGTCGACACATTTTGCAGGCTGCATTGATGGCATAGTGATCTCTTTGAAACTCAATCGCATCGAATGGGCACAGGCCAATGATTCGGCTGGCGTCTGTAATCTTCTCGGTATGGATGACGAGCTTATCGGGCATCGGATTGCCACAGTTTCAAACGCTTGATCTGCTCTGTCATTCGTTCGGCTAGCTCTGCACCCGTTCCGGTCCATCGAACGCGAGGTTTGTCAGTCTGGGGTGGGAACATTTTCTCGACATGAGTGGGGGATCCATCCAGTCCGAATTGGCCCAGATTATTGGATACCAAATCGGCACAACCCAATACTTCGATCGGTTTGTTTCGGGCTTCGTTTTTTTTACGAAAGGAAGGCAAGCGGGGTGGAAAAATGTCTTTCTCCACGGTGATCAGGCAGGGGTATTCTACTCGGACCGTCTGGACCACATCCATCAGATCAACAGTGGCCACCAACGCGTTTTCCCCTAGTTCCAGGATGCCGGAGACATTGCACAGGTGGGGGATCTGCAAAAACTCCGCGATTTCCGGTCCTACTTGCGCTGTGTCTCCATCCGTCGTTTGCTTGCCACATACCAGCAGCTGAGCCTTGGCCACGGCCTTCTGGATGCCACAGGCGATCGCGAAAGCCGTGGCCAAGGTGTCTGACCCGGCCAACCGGGGATCACAGAGCAAAACCCCTCGATCCACTCCCATCATAAAGGCTTCGCGAAGGATCTGGGCTGCTTGCTGCGGCCCCATACTGATGGCCGTGATTCTTCCCCCCACTTGCTCTCGGATGCGAAGGGCCGTTTCGATCGCGTAGAGGTCAAACGGGTTGATCTTCATCTCCGCACCTTCCCGAACCAAAGTGCCTGTCGTATCGTCCACTTCCATCTTGGAGCTGTCGGGCACTTGCTTGATGCAAACCACGATCTCTGGCACGATTTCCCTAGCTTTCTTTGATCGGCTCTCGCTCGAACCGATCGTCTTCCACCATGGTGGATACGCCGTTGGGGATCACCACAATCCGTGCATCTTTCCCTTGCATCTGCAGAGCCATTCCCACCGCTTCCTCAAGGGTAAAAGAATGCTCCAACTGCATGGCTCGAATGATCTTCGGGTCGCAATAGGGAGTGACCAAAATAACCCGGTGATAGGCTAGGATGCGGGAGAGGATTTGGAATTCCCATTGATCGGGGATCGTTTGATCGCGGGGAACGCGACAAGTACGCCGATGCAAGTCCGCTGGCGTTTCGGAGGAGGACAACATCTGAAAAAACGAATCTCCACCGTGACCGTCTTGACAAGCCGCCACGATGATGATCACGCCATTTGGCTTGCAGCAGGATTCCGCTGTGCTCATGCCCTTCACGGCCTGGTAGATATTTCGGTCCAGCGGATAGCCGCCATTGGAGGTGATCACAATGTCTCCTATCATCCGAGGAACGGTAAACCATTCCCGGAGGAACTGGACTCCCTGCTCATGCGCGGTTTGGAGGTTTCCGCTGTAGGCCTTGATGATGTTCCCATCGTCCCTCAGCACCACGTTCAAAATGAACGCAAGCTTCGCCAATTTCGCCGCTTCCAGCATGTCCCGGTGCACAGGATTGCCATCCAGGTTGCCTGTGCGAGCATACTCGTGTTGAACGAATTCGGCGCAATGATTGGCCATGATCGATTGGTAACCGGCAATACCAGGAAGGATGCTTTTTCTACCGCCCGAGAAACCGGCGAAGAAATGCGGCTCGATCAGTCCCTCGGCCACAAGCAATTCCGTTTCCGCAGCCAATCGATTGATCCACAGTTCGTTTCCCGAGGGCAGGGTGGCGATGCGGACCAGGGATTCCTGGTCATAGGCGGAGTGTTGGATAAGGGTTTCCCTGCAGACGATCTCTTCACCAAACTTCTCCCTCAGTTCGGATGCTGTCATCGCTCGATGACCCCCGGTACCCACCAAGATTGTAATCTGAATGCGGGGATTGGCCTTCCGGATTCGATGCAGCAAGATCGGAAGGGTTGATTTGCTCGGCATTGCGCGCGTATGGTCGCTGGTGACGATGACCATGGATTTTTTTTTGCGAGTCAACGCCTCCAAAGACGGGCTATCGATCGGATGATCCAGCGCTTCCTGAATCAAGCCACTATCGTCCGTTGCGTAGGGGTATTGCCCGATCGGTGGCACAAGAATGCCTGCCAAGTTGTGTTTCGGCAGGAAGGCATCCGTTCGGCCCTTGGCCAGGGGGATCGAGATTCGCTCTAGTTCGGGCATCTCACTCTAAATGGCCAATCCATTTGTTTGGAAATCAGCCTCCTGGGGAAATCGGGGTTCTCCGTCATCCGGCGATTGACAATGTATTATATATATTGTATTCATGAAAATATCCCAGTGGTCAAGTTAAAAATCTGACCGGAAGGGTTTCTGTGGATCAAGGGGTCATGGTTTGGTCTGTTCATGGTATTTATCATCAGTGGAGTATCGCTCGGGCGCAAGCTTGCCTGTTCGACGTCGCAGTGCATGATCCCATTAGCCAAGTCGTAGGAACCTTTAGTCCGCAGGTGTTTCGAGCATTTCGAGCACATCCCCTCTTCCCGCCGCATCGCTCTCGCGTATGGCAGACATTCAGAGCCGTGGTTCATTCCCTGCACGATCCTGACTCTTTCCCACCGGCGAGGAGATCAGAGCCGTCCATTGGGTTCTTTGGACAAGAAGGAAGGGATTGATGGCACAGCCCAACAATGGCAATCATCCCCTGAAAGAGATGATGGATGAGTTGGAAACCATTCCCCATCGGATCATCTCCATCGTAAAGCTGGCTTCGCCCTTGGCCTATCTGATTGCGCTGGTGGCAACGTTTGTGCTGACCGGCCTGTTGATTCTCCTGTTAAATCGCACCAATCCATTGCCCGCATTCCAAGACTTCTTCTCGCACAGCTTCTTTTCCGAATACGGCATCTTGGAAGTCTTGGCCAAGTCCACACCGATCATCTTAGCGGGCGCTGGGATGCTTTTGGCCTTCAAGTGCGGGTTGTGGAATCTGGGTGCGGAAGGGCAGATGGCCATCGGCGCCATCATTTCCTCGGCCATTGGCATCTATCTGAATTTGCCGAGCTTTGTCATGATCCCTTTGATCCTCCTGGCCAGCATGGTCGGGGGTGCTCTTTGGGCGGGGATCGCTGGGTTTCTAAAGAGCCGCTTTCGCGTTAGCGAAATGCTTTCTACGCTGATGCTGAACTATATCGCGTTGAGATTCCTGGACTACATGATCAACGGCCCAATGAAATATACCGCCACCAACTATCCCCGGACCGCGGAAATCCTCCCACAAGCCCAACTTCCTTATCTCAGCTATCCCCTGAACACATCCTTGTTCCTGGCTATCCTCGTGATCCCCGTGGTCTGGTTTCTCCTGAACCGGACGACACTGGGGTATCGCCTGAAAGCGGTTGGGATGGGCTTGGGATCCGCCAAGTTTGCGGGTATGGATGTCGCCAAACTGACCATCATCGTGATGCTGATCAGTGGCGCCATTGCGGCGCTGGGTGGCTCCGCCGAAGTCATCGGAGATTTCTATCGGATGGAGCGAAACGTGACCGGTGGCTACGGATTCACCGCCATCCTAGCCCTGATCATCGGCAAGGAGAACATCATCGGTTTGCCGTTGGCTACCTTCCTGGTGGCGGGCATGATAGTGGGAGCCAACTCCCTGACTCTAGCCGGCATCGATGCCCAGTTTTCAATGGTCATGATTGGGGTTCTGTTGGTTTGCGTGGTGACTTCCGGTTATGTGGAGAGCAAATTGAGAAGGAGATACGAACTTGCTTAGCCAAATTCTTGCCCAAATCGAGAGAGAACAGGACGAGCTTGTGCGCTTTGCCGGCGAATTGATCCATTTCCAAACCCCGGACCCTCCGGCGCATAACACTAAGGAAATCCAAACCTGGCTTGCCGCCAAAATGCAGGAAATCGGCCTGAAGACCTGCTCCTACGACCTCTATCCGGACGAGCCACTCCTGGTAGGAGTCTCCGAAACCTCCGACGCGGGTCGCACTCTCACCTTCAACGGACATATCGATGTGGCCCAGGTGAACCCCGACGAAGCGTGGGATTTTCCCCCGTTCGAACCGCACGTCCGCCAAGGCTATTTGCACGGCCGAGGCGCCACCGACATGAAAGCGGGGTTGGCTGCGGCTTTCTGGGCCATTAAGACCGTTCTCCAATCCGGGGTGAAATTGCACGGCAATCTGATGTTGCAGGCGGTAGGAGGAGAAGAAGCGGGGGAACACGGAACGAAAATGCTGTTGGAAAAGGGGCACAGGGGCCACTTCGCCATCATTCCAGAACCGACCGATCTTCGCATCTGCGGGCAGGGGGGGGTGGTGACGATGTGGGTGACAATCAAGAGTCCCCAGACCTACCACGATGGGATGCGGGCACGGATGATCCATGCCGGCGGCGGGATCGACGGAGCCAGCGCTATTGAGAAAATGGGGAAAATCATGAACGGCATGCAGGAGTTGGAGAGATTTTGGGCCGTAACAAAGAGCTATCCCGGCATGCCTCCCGGTTCCACCACCATCAATCCGGCCGTGATTAAAGGAGGAAGGCATCCTGCCTTCATTGCCGACGAATGCGCGCTGTGGTTCACGATCCACTTCCTGCCCAACGAATCGCTGGAGAAAGTGCAAACCGAGGTCCTCGATCACCTGCACCGGATCGCGGAAGCGGATCCCTGGTTGCGCAACCACCCGCCTGAACTCGTGTTCGGTGGTTCCTCGATGTTTCGAGATCGAGGGGAAATCTTTCCGGCCTCCTTCGTGGACGTGAATAACCCAGACGTCCAACAATTACTTCAGACCTTTCAGCAGGTCCTGCATCGGACCCCGGAGACGATCCTCTTTCCCTCTGTCTGTGATTCCGGTTGGTTCGCGGAATCCGGAGTCCCGGTGGTCATTTGTGGTCCCGGCTTGTTGGAGGAAGCCCACGCCATCAACGAGAAAGTGGAAATTCGCCAGGTGCTAGATGCCGCGAAGTTGTACGCGGCCTATATTCTGGCCTTTTGCGCCTGAGCCTGGTCATGGTGGAAAAGAGGACTGCTCGATGGAGATGATCTGGGATTTGATTCTAGGCACCTTCAACATCCTGCCAGTGTACCTGGTTGCAGCTTTGGGCGGCTATTTATCCCAGCGGGTGGGTGTTTACGACGTCAGCATGGAAGGCAATATGACGCTGAGCGCCTTGCTTGGGCTTCTCGGTTTCTATCTAACCGGTTCCCCCTGGGTCGGGCTGGTATTTGGTTTTCTGGGAGGACTTGTTTTCGGCTTGATACTGGGCTTGTTAGCCATCCGATTGAACCTCAATCAGATCATATTGGGATTCGGTTTGTGGTACATCGGCATGGGATTATCCGGTTCCTTATTTAAACTGTATCTTCCGCAAAACTTCGTCTCCACCGGTTTTCCTTCTCTGGCCGCAGTCCTTGGAATCCAGGGAGGTTATTCCGGGATTGCCAGACTAATGGACGTCAATATTATTTTCTACCTCTCCCTTCTGCTCGTGGTGGTCATCAGCGTGATTACCTACAAAACCAAGCTGGGAGTGTACATGCGCGCAGCAGGTGAAAACCCGGCCGCGGTTGATGCCGCCGGCATCAACCTGTTCCGGCTTCGTTTTTTTACCGTGCTGGTGGGTGCCGGGATTGTAGGAGTAGCGGGCGCCCTGCTGTCAGTGCACTACCTACAGGGATTCACCCAGAACATGGTGGCAGGGAGAGGGTGGATTGCTTTTGCGATCGTGATCTTCGGTCGTTGGCGCCCCGTGAGCATCACCCTTGGTTGTTTGCTGTTCGCCGGGATTTTTGCCCTTCAGATTCGGTTACAGACAATGGGAATCAATCTGCCGTCTGAGCTGATGACCGCCCTCCCGTATTTTGCCACCCTTCTCATGTTAACGATTATCATGTCTCAGAGCCGGAGCTTCAAAATGCCGTCAGCTTTAGGCCTTCCCTATTACCGAGAATAATTCTGCCCAAAGGAGGTGACGAAAGCCATTTAATTCGTGGTTTGGTGAGCACTTCGGTTTTTTGTAAAACAATCTAAAGGAGGGATTAATGAAAACAGGTAAAGTTGTATCGATTCTTACCGCGGGGATCCTACTGGTTGCTTTGTTGGCAGGGTGCGGCGGCGGAGCCACCACGCCTACTCCTACTACCTCTTCCGCCAGTCCTACGCCCTCGCCGACTCCGTCAGCCACCGAAATGCAGGTGGCGGCAGTGCTGTACGGGGTAGCCAACGAGGGTACTTGGGAACCTGCTGCTTACAATGCGATTCTGGACGCGCAGAAAAAACTGAATTTCAAGTTGAACCTTTCTGAAAATACGTCCACACAAGATGCAGAGAAAATCATCCGCGACTGGGCGTCGCGTGGCGTAACTGCGATTTGGGCTCACAGCTCGATTTATAATGAGGCCTTAATCAAGGTTGCCGGCCAATTTCCGAATGTGTATTTCATAGCCGAAGGAGGCTATGCAGAAGATTCCCCCGCTGACCCCAAACCAGAAGCCGGACCGGAAAAGTTCCCTGCCAACGTGGTGATGTTGGGGGATACTCCCGGTGAAGGGAACTTCCTTGCAGGCTATGTCGCTGCCTTGGCGAGCATAAAGGGAGCGGTGGGCGTGTTGCAGCCATTTGAATCTACCGGTCTGAACTACTATACGAACACCTTCGTTCAAGGAGCGAAGCTGGCGAAACCGGACATCAAAGTGCAGGTGGTGATGGTGGGGGACTACGTTGCTCCGGCGGAAACTCGCACAGCTATTCAGAGCTTAGCCCAACAAGGCTTTGATATGATCTTCACCCAAATGGATGATAACTCGTCGATCTTAGAGTGCAAGGCGCAGGGAATCCTTTGCATTCCGATGTACATGGACAAGCATGATCTGGATCCCGAGACCGTGCTGACCAGCGTGGTCTTCAACTGGTTTGTTCCCCTCTATGATGCCTTGGCTGCCGTGAAGGACAACACCTTCGCGACCTATCGAGAGACCAATTTCTTCCGCCCCTTAAGCGTGAAGGATAACGGGCTCTATCTGGGACAATGGGGCACCAAAGCCACGGATGAGATCAAGAACGCCGCTGAGGATGTGAAGGCAAAAATCATTAGCGGGGAAATCAAAGTTCTAGCAGACTACGAAAAGAAGACATACTAATAGGCTTTTCCATGTTTTTCTTGCACAGGCCCGAACCACTGGGCCTGTGCAAGAACCGAAGAAAGGAGAGAGATGGAAGAAAGAAAATCGAATCCAGATTGCGTAATCCGAGTCTGTGACTGTTCCAAGAGGTTCGGTAAGGTCCAGGCCTTGGATTGCGTATCCATTGATTTCCGACAGGGGGAGATTCATACGTTATTAGGGGAGAATGGGGCAGGGAAAACCACTCTCATGAACATCATTTATGGCTTGTATCAAAAAGACCGGGGGGAGATCATCATTGGGGGTAAGACACGGGACATTCGATCCCCGCAAGATTCCTTAAAGCTCAATATCGGAATGGTGCCACAGTTCTTCAAGCTGGTGTCCGACATGAGCATCTTCGAAAACATTTTTCTATTCATTCGGGGAACGAGGTTTTTTGTGGAACGGAAGAAAATCCGAGAGGAAATTGTACAGCTTTCCCGGCTCTTTGGATTTGGACTGGAAGAAAAGCTGCACGTGGAGATCGCCAATCTATCAGAAGGCGAAAAACAGAAAGTGGAGATCCTAAAAATCCTGGCTCGTGGGTCGAAAATCCTGCTGTTTGATGAGGCAACGAACGTCCTAGCACCGAATGAATTGGAATCTTTCCTGCAAGTGATCAAGGATTTAAACCAAAAAGACTACACGATTCTGTACATCACTCATCGTCTGCAGGAGGCGTTGGCCATCTCCCATCGAATCTCCGTCTTTCGAAAGGGGAGGCTGGTGGGAACAGTCTTGGGGAAAGACGCTACCTACGATGGGTTGACCCGCATGATGGTAGGAGCCGACCTGGTGCGGAAGCAGATCACGCATCAAGCCATTCGCGGGAAGCGCGTCCTTCATTTGGAAAACCTCAAGGTGAAGGATGACCGGAATTTGCCCGCGTTGCGGGGTGTTTCCTTTGAATTGCATGAAGGAGAAATCGTCGGACTGGCGAGCATAGAAGGCAATGGAGCCGATATCCTCGCTGAAACGATCATGGGATTGCGAAAGCTACAGGGTGGAAGCATCCACTATCAGGCAACCGACATCACGCATCTCTCACCTGCCAACAGAATGAAAGCCGGGATCGGTTTTATTCCCAGCAGCAATACGTTAATCCCTTCCTTTACCGTCCGAGACAATACCATCCTGGACTACCCCGATCGAGAACCTTTTTCTACGAAGGGATTCCTGCATGCAAAAGCGATCACAACGCATGCGGTGAAAATCGTCTCTACTTATCAGATCCAAACTCCCAACATCTATCTGCAGGCTGGAAAACTATCTGGCGGTAATCGGCAACGCTTGGCTCTGGGGAGAAAGCTCGAAGTTCAACCAAGGTTGATGATCGCATACATGCCCACAAAAGGTCTGGATATCAAATCACAGAACTTCATTCACGAAAAGCTGCAGGAATTAAAACGAACGGGGTCGACCATCCTTTTCATCGGTACGGATCTGGACGAATTGCTTCAAAACTGCGAACGACTTTTGGTGATGTACCGGGGAGAAGTCGTTCGCAGTTTTAGCGACCTGAGTCAGGTTTCTAAGATCGAAATTGGTTTGTCGATGACCGGTGGGGCGCAGTATATTAAGAAAGAAACAATCGGTGCATCGGCATAGTGTTAAGTCCGCCTGGGACGATTTCAAGTTGTTATTTAGCGGCAAATTACTGTATAAAAAGGGTGAGGATTAGGGCCTAAGGAGTCTCACCGTTGAGGACCCGCCCCAATTCTTAGTGCAAAGCTTGTTGCCTGGACGGTGCGCATCCAAGCGAGCCCGCCCAAAATCTCGATGCCACCACCCAGTCGGCACCAGGTCACTTTTTACCCGTTTTATATATTCTACATATTGACCAAGAAACCATAAGGCATTGTCATCATACCTGTCATGACTCACTTCATCGGTCGTTTCGAGCTGGGTAAGAAATTTGGTTATGAAATCTTCCAGTGTTTTTCCTGTTTCTCCTTGATAAGCTTCCGTCTGTAATGTTCGCAAGTACTCACGAGGAGACGAGCCTGTTTCCAATTGTTTTCTGCCTCCTAATGTCTTACCTCGGCTTGGTTGAGGCATCATGGGGTAACCTTCAACCAATCCTACCGACCAGCCTGGAACGGCACAAATGCGTCCATTATTGACTGCTTCCAATTTGGTCTGTCCCCGATGATCGCTTGAATATTCTTGAGGAAAGTAGACAAGCTCGTCCGTATCGAGCGCCTGTTTTAAGGTATCCCAGATCCAGACTTGTTTTTCGGTATTGACGCGAACCGGGATCAAAGGATCTAAATAAGAACGTCTGGTTTGATAGATTTTTCCTTCTGCGGCGTGTTTAACAATGGCTGCTTTCATTCGCTCAATCAGAAGGGGTTTTGGCATTGCCATGGGTGTTAGCTCTAAATGATCAAACCCTTGGGGAACTTTTCTGTCTACAAGCTCTCCATTCTGAGCAAATAGTTCTACAACTTGTTCTTTGGTTGGTAGGGGATACTCTTTTCCATCGATTCCAATCACCCCAACGCTTTCTGATTTCGGAAGAAACGCGAGAATGCCGGTCCGGCTCAAGGCGGTAACGAAACAAGCATATTCCCTCTCAACAGGAAACAACTGTTCTGATTGGGTTTTTTTCTTTTGCATGATTTATTTCATTAATTCATTGGATGACTTCAAGTTGTTCGTTCCGCTTTTCGCGGAACTCTGAGCTTCACTCGGCTTGGAGGCTAGTTCTATTTCTTCTTTATTCCTCTTTCTAAATTCTCCTTGACTCTATATTTAACGATCTTTCTCACCAAGTAAAACGGAATTGGTTTATCTATCGGAAACTGGACAGAACCTTTTGCGTGCCTGTACGGTGACAACTCTTTATGGAAAGCAACGATTGCCGATGATGCCGGATAGAACCCAATGTGATTCTTGTATGCTGCGAAATGCACCAAGTTGCCGTTGAGCTCAAATGTGGGTATCCCGTAACTTATCGTTTCTTCTGCATTAGGTGCAGCCTCTTGGATTGTTTTCCTCAGTTTTTCCAAAATTATCTGAACATTAGGAGGAAAGATCCCGATATACTGATCTATGTTTTGGAATGGTTTTCCCGGTGTGGTCATATCTAAAGTCAATTCTAGGACATTCCAGATTAAACTTGATCCAGCGTTATGCTAATCTCAGCTTTGCCGATGTGGTGGAAGTAGCTGCGAGCGAGCCCGATGGCTCATATTCGGGCTTCGGCGAAGATACGGTCATGAAGAAATGCATTAACTTAAGGTTGAAATGGGCAACGGGTAACAGGGCGGGAGGCGATCTTAGGAGTAGGACAGCCTATTTATCGTCGGGGAGGAGTGGTTCCGAAAGTATCTCCCACTTCTTGGTATTGAACTCGGATTCTGAAAGGACGCCCCGCTTCCTCAACGTATCCAAGTTCTGGAGTAGTTCGATCGCCGCAGCAGCCTTGTCTGGTGGCGCTCCGAGATAAAGGGTTTTTCCTCGCTCGAACTCCTCTTCTGTAATAACGCCTGCAGCCAGCAGTTGGCCAAGTCTCTCAATCTCCTGGGCGACGCTCTTCTCAGCGACAGCGCTAGCACTCGTGACTATGACCCCTGTAGCACCGGCAGCCTTAATATTATTCATCAGCGCATCGCTGAATGCGCCGTACACCTTAGAGCCTTTCGCTTGATCGGAAAAAGAGCCCATCAGATCTAACATCTTCTCCTGAAGGTCGGGATTGTTCGGATCTCTCTTCAACCTTTCCACAGAGTCCAGCAGGTTTCGCGTCGCTTTCTTATTCGATCGCCGCTGCGCAATGACGATCACAACGGCTATCAAAACGGCTGCCCCGGTTAAAGCTAGGACAATCACCAAGAATACGTTGCTATCCATACCGTTACCTTATTTGCATCCATGGTTCTCCCGACCGACATCACGCCTCACCGGTACCAGATTCACTGCGTTTACCTCGCGAAGAGATTACCGATTCATTCAATTATACTGTTCTTCCCACATCGCCTCACAATGGGAATACCTTCTTTTCGGGGGGGGCGCAGCATAAGACATTGGGAGGGTGTTCGATCGGAATGGTATTCGGATTTCCGCTCGTAGCGATTCTTCTTAGGGAGAATAATTGGTGGCTGTCCCCAATTACCTAGTGGCTGTCCCCAATTACCTTCATTATGACCTCGTCGCACGCTCACGAGCCAGTCGCATCGGCTCGGTGACCCACTCTCGAACCTCTTCAACCACCCCATCCAGCGCGGGTGCGTCGATTCGATTCTTGCCAAGGAAGGCTTTCCACT
>Ga0315289_10009385_pt1 | contig 14088 bp, 6 predicted proteins | sample YL17G11_40_MG_FD_203452 | JGI IMG/M metagenome (GOLD analysis project Ga0315289, IMG submission 203452) | Sediment microbial communities from Yellowstone Lake, YNP, Wyoming, USA - YL17G11_40 | ecosystem: Environmental > Aquatic > Freshwater > Lake > Sediment | place: USA: Wyoming | collected...
CTTTCTAAAGTAATAGTTTGCGATTGTTAATTAATAACTTCTATTTTTTATTTATGAAATCCTGTGCCAGCGGGTATCAACTTCCCTATTATAACATTCTCTTTTAAACCTCTCAATTTATCCTCTTTACCTTCAATGGCTGCCTTTATTAGAACTCGCGAAGTTTCTTGAAAGGATGCAGCAGATAAAAAAGAGTCGGTTGTCAGGGCAACTTTGGAAATACCTAGCAGAATTGGCTGAAAAGTTGCTAATTTTTTCTTTTCTTTTTTTAGTTTTAAATTAGCTTCAAGGACTTCTGCTTTTTCTCTGATTTCACCGGTAGTAAAATTGCTATCTCCTTCGTCTTTTATTCTAACTCTTGAGAACATTTGTTTTACTATAACCTCAATGTGTTTATCATGGATGGTTGCTCCCTGGGAAACATAAACTTTTTGAATTTCTTTAACGATATAACGCTGAACTTCTTCTTGACTGGTCAAGCGGTGAAGCTCTTTTAAATCGATGTCGCCTTCGGAAAGAGGCTGGCCTTTTTGGATTGAATCTCCCAGATTTACTAAAATTGCCTGGCGGGGAGGAATTCTATATTCCGCTATTTCAGGTTTCTTTTTCCCTTGCTTAGTATCTCCTTTTATCTTTATTATTCTTTCTGGAGTGATCTCAATGACTTTACCTTCGATGGTAGAAATTTGAGCCTCTCTTAAAGGGGGTCTACTTTCAAAAATTTCCTCCACTCTAGGTAACCCCAAGGTAATATCTCCTTCGCCAGCCACTCCTCCTAGATGGAATGTTCTCATTGTTAATTGAGTTCCTGGTTCCCCAATCGCTTGGGCTGCAACTATCCCTACTGCTTCTCCCATATTAACTAAGTGATTTCTTCCTAAATCCCATCCGTAACATTTTTGGCATATTCCTCTATTGGATTGGCAGCTTAGAGGAGAGCGGACTTTAACCTCTTTAATACCAAGGTCAATAATTGAGTTAGCTCTTTCCCAATCAATAACCTCGCCTTTTTGAATTATTGCTTTTTCTTTTCTCTTCTTTCCTTCGGAATTAGGATTCTTAATCGTTTCTGCAACTACTCTTCCTAAAATCTTTAAGAGAAAATTCTGTCCTATTTCATCAGCATCATCTTTAAATATAGTAAAAGACTGATAAGTTTGACAATCCTCTCCAGTAATTACAATTTCATGGGAAACATCAACTAATCTCCGGGTTAAATAGCCAGCAATTGAAGTTCTCAGAGCAGTATCTGCTGTCCCCTTTCTTGCTCCATGGGTTGATATAAAATATTCCAGGATTCCAAAGCCTTCTTTATAAGAACTCTTCACGGGTAGTTCGATTATTTGGCCCATAGGATTGGTTACTAGCCCTTTCATGCCTACCATCTGAACTGGCTGAGCCCAAGAACCTCTAGCACCTGAGGAAATAATAGTGAAAACTGAACTTAAAGGAGGCAATGCTTTGGGCACTAATCTTTCAATTTCTGATTTAACTCGCTGCCAAATCTCAATCACCTGATTTCTTCTCTCTTCTTGTGAAAGAAGGCCTTTTTTAAAATGGCTGCTGATAGTTTCCACTTCTTTCTCAGCGGCTTTGATTATCTCTTCTTTTTCTGCTGGTACTATTAGGTCATCCATCCCCCAAGATATCCCAGACTGGGTGGCAGCATCAAATCCCAACTCTTTTATTTTGTCTAGACAGATCGTTGAATTTTCTAATCCTGTCTTTTCAATAATAATGCTCACTATTTTTTCTAATTTCTTTCCTGTAATTTCTTCGTTAAAAAAAGACATTTCTGAAGGAAGGGTACGATTAAAAAGAATCCTGCCTACTGTTGTTTCGTAAAGCTTTTTATCTATACGAACGTTAATTCTAGCCCGTGGATCAATAGTACCAGTGTCATAGGCTAAAATTGCCTCGTTTTGAGAGCCAAAAAGTTTACCTTCTCCTTTCGCTCCTTCTTTTATCTGAGTAATCCAATAGCAACCCAAAACAATATCCTGGCTAGGAGAAACAATTGGGGTACCAGTAGCTGGTTTTAGAAGATTGATTGAAGACAACATAATATCTTTAGCCTCTTTCTGAGCCTCTTCAGACAAAGGAAGGTGAACAGCCATTTGGTCTCCGTCAAAATCAGCATTAAAGGCCTTACAGACTAAGGGATGAACTCTGATTGCTTCGCCCTCAATTAAAATTGGCTGAAAAGCCTGGATGCCTAGGCGATGTAAGGTAGGAGCCCTATTCAGTAATACCAACTTATTTTTAACAATCTCTTCTAAGATAGCCCATATCTCATCGGTTTCTTGCTCAATCAAACGACTAGCTCCCCTGACATTGAAGGCTAGTTCTTTTTCTAAAATTCTCTGGATAACAAATGGCTTGAACAATTCTAGGGCCATCTTTTTTGGTATCCCACATTGACTAAACTTTAAATCAGGCCCTACTACAATTACCGATCTTCCAGAATAATCAACTCTTTTTCCTAAAAGATTTTGGCGGAACCTTCCTTGCTTCCCTTTAAGCATGTCAGCTAGAGATTTTAAAAGTCTTCTTCCTCCGGTAGTGGCCTGGATGGTTGTGCCTTTCCTCATGCTGTTATCAATTAATGCATCAACTGCTTCTTGAAGCATTCTTTTTTCATTCCTAATGATTACCTCTGGAGCCCTTACCTCTATTAAGTATTTTAGACGATTATTCCTATTAATTACTCGGCGATAGAGATCATTCAAGTCAGAAGAGGCATATCTTCCTCCATCTAGCTGAACCATCGGCCTAAGGTCAGGAGGCAAAACAGGTAGGATGGTCAAAAACATCCACTCTGGTCTAATCTTTGCCTTTTCCATGGCCTGGAAGATTTTTAACTTTCTTAAGATCTTTTTTTGGTTTGTTGAAAGTGCTCCTTCGGCATCCTTTTTTAATCTAGAAATTTCTTTCCGCAAGTCAATCTCTCCAAAAATTTTTCTCAAAATCTCAGCCCCTGTACCTGCTTCAAAAATCTGGCCATATTTTAGAGAAAGTGTATGATATTCCACTTCTGAAATAATCTTTAAAGATTTTAGTGAAAGAACTTCTTCTCTAGCTCTGTCTCTGGCTTCTTTAAGTTCTTGAAGCCGAGAAGATAAAAGAGCAGGCTTTACAGCTTTCTTCTTTTTGCTCTTTTTTCCTTCGGACTTAAAGCTTTGCAATTTTGATTTATATTCTTTCTCTATATCCTCCAAGGCCTTCTTTTTACCTTCTTCGTCCGCTTTAGTAATAATGTAGGCAGCAAAATAAATTACCCTTTCTAATTGCTGGGAAGGAATATCCAAAACCATTCCCATTCTTGAAGGAACGCCACGCAAAAACCAAATATGTGATACTGGGCAGGCTAATTTAATGTGGCCCATCCTTTCCCTTCTTACTTGAGATTTTGTTACTTCTACTCCGCATTTGTCACAGACAATGCCTTTATACCTAATTCTTCTGTATTTTCCGCAATAACACTCGTAGTCTTTTGTCGGACCGAAAATCCGTTCATCAAAAAGGCCATCTTTTTCCGCCCGTTGGGTTCGATAATTAATAGTTTCTGGCTTAGTTACCTCTCCATGAGACCAAGATAAAATTCCTTCGGGCGAAGCCAATTTTATTTGGAGTGCTTCTAAATCAGCGACTCTCATATTGTGTAATTATAAAATATTATTTAATAAATTATAGCTAAAAATTAAGAATAAAAACTGCTGTCTACTCCCTTTCTCTAGGTTTCTCTTTTACTTCTATATTTAAGGCTAAAGCTTTCAGTTCGTTAATTAATAAATTAAAAGAGGCTGGCAGGCTGGGTGGCTTAATTTTTTCGCCCTTCAAGATTGCCTCATAGGTTGCAGCTCTGCCAAGAACGTCATCAGATTTTATGGTCAGCATCTCTTGAAGAGTATAGGCTGCCCCATATCCTTCTAAAGCCCAAACCTCCATCTCGCCGAATCTTTGTCCGCCGAATTGAGCCTTACCCCCTAAGGGTTGCTGGGTAATCAGAGAATATGGACCAATTGAACGCATATGAATCTTATCTGCCACCATATGGATTAATTTCAGCATATAGAGATAGCCGACTGTAATTTTTTCTCCAAATCGATCACCGGTCCAACCGTCATATAAAATAACCTTACCATCCTTAGGGAGACCAGCCCTCTCCAACTCCTCCTTTATGTCTTTTTCTGTTGCTCCAGCTAAGGCGGGAGAAATAGCAATAAATCCTAATTTTTTAGCAGCCAGGCCAAGATGAACTTCTAAGATTTGGCCTAAATTCATTCTTGAAGCCACGCTAAGTGGGTTTAAAACAACATCAATATGGGTCCCATCTTCCAAGAAAGGCATATCTTCATCTGGTAAAACTTTAGAGATCACTCCTTTATTCCCATGCCTTCCTGTTAATTTATCCCCGGCCTGGATTTTTCTTACTTCAGCTACTTCAACTTCAATTCTTTTAATAACCCCCGGCTCTAATTTAGCTCCTTTATTTCTTTCCCAGAGTTTTACCTCAATAACCCTTCCTTTTTTTCCGTGCTCCATTCTCAAAGAAGTATCTTTAACCTCCCTAGCTTTTTCTCCAAAAATTGCTCTAAGCAATCTCTCTTCGGCGGTTAAATCGGATTCTCCTTTTGGAGAAATTTTCCCAACTAAAATATCTCCTGGCAAAACTTCAGCTCCAGTTCTGATAAGTCCCTCTTCGTCAAGGTCTTTTAATCTTTCCTCGCCAACATTGGGAATGTCAGAGGTGGTAATTTCTGGACCTAATTTTGTTTCTCTAACATCACAGCTAAAATTCTCGATATTAATTGAGGTAAAAATGTCATCTTTAACTAAATTTTCAGAAATCAAGATCGCATCTTCATAATTTCCCCCCCGCCAAGGTAAAAAAGCGACCAGAACATTTCTGCCTAGAGCCAAGGCTCCATTTGAAATCGCCGTTCCATCTGCTAAAATATCTCCTTTTTTGACGACATCTCCTTTCTTAACAACTGGCCGTTGATGAATGCAGGTATATTGATTGGAACGGATAAAATTCCTCAGCTCATAGTTTTTTGGTTTCTGGTTTTTGACTTTTAGAATAATGTGGCTAGCATCAACCTCGCTGACAATACCATCTTCTCCAGAAACAACCTCTTGCCCAGAATCTCTGGCTACTTTCTCTTCTACTCCAGTTGAGACTAAAGGCCTTTCTGGCTTGATTAAAGGGACTGCCTGGCGTTGCATATTTGAACCCATTAAAGCTCGGTTTGCATCAGTATTTTGGAGGAAAGGAATTAAAGAGGTGCCCAAAGAAATTGATTGCTCTGTTGATACATCTATAAAATCAATCTTCTCTTTTTCTATTTCTCCCGGTTCTCCCTTTACTCTTGCCTCTACTTTTTCTTCTAGAATATTCCCTTTTTCATCAATTAAAATACCTGCTGGCGCAATATTAACCCTCTCTTCTTCGTATGCATTCAGGTATTGAATTTGTTTTGTTATTCTACCTTTCTCAACTTTAAAATAGGGGGTCTCTAAAAAACCATAGGGATTAATTTTGGCAAAAGATGCTAAGTGGCCAACCAGACCAATATTCGGTCCCTCAGGGGTTTGGATTGGACAGATCCTCCCATAATGGGATGGTTGGACATCTCTCACCTCAAAACCTGCTCTTTCTCTAGTTAAACCTCCCGGACCAGTAGCAGATAATCTTCTTTTATGCTCCAGCTCCGCTAAAGGATTTTCATTATCCATAAATTGGGCAACCTGACTGGAGGTAAAGAATTCTTTCACCACGGCCATGAATGGACGGGGATTAATTAATTGAACAGGTGTTAAGGTAGCGATATCTAAAGTTGACATACGGTCTTTAATAATCCTCTCCATTCTCATTAACCCGACTCTTAATCTGTTTTGTAAAATTTCAGAAAGTACTCTTATTCTTCTTGTCCCTAAGTGATCAATTTGGTCTGGCCTAGCCTCAGGATCATTATTCAATCTGATAATTTCGGCTACGGTAGCTAAAACATCTTCTGCTCTCAGGACTCGATCTTTAATGGTTATTTTTTCTTTATCTGGATTTGGATTCTTAGTCTTTATTCCCTTTTTTTCTTTTAAAAAGGGGGCTTGTAATTTTTCTCCTTCTATCTTTGGGTCGCCTAAACTCGGCAATCTCTGCTCCATCCGCCATCTCCCTACCTTAGATAAATCATATCTTTCAAAATTAAAGAACATATTTCCAATAAGTTCTCGAGCGGTTTCGGGAGTAACCAAGTCTCCTGGTCTTAATCTTCTATAAATTTCAACCAAAGCTTCGGCTTGATTATGAGTAGGATCTCTTTCTAGAGTTTTTTCAATATAATCAATTTCTCCACGATTAAATGGTTGAAAAATTTCTTTAATCTGGGAATTTTTATCAATTCCTAAAGCTCTCAATAAGGTAGTAGCGGGTAGCTTTCTTTTTCTGTCAATTTTCACTCCTATAAACCCTGACCCTTCGGTTTCAAACTCTAGCCAGGCTCCACGGTTAGGAATAATTTTAGCCCCAAAACAATTTTTTCCAGTAACAACTTGGAGGGTAAAAAATGCCCCAGGAGAACGAATAAGCTGGGAAATAACCACTCTCTCAACTCCATTAACAATAAAAGTTCCCCTTTCTGTCATTATGGGGAAATCAGTTAAAAATACTTCCTGTTCCTTTATTTCTTTCGTCCTTAAACTAACTAATCTTGTTTTAACCCTAAGAGAAGCTTCGTAAGAATCGTTATTCTTTCTAGCATCTAAATCTGATTTATATTTTGGTTCATCAATCTTATAATCGAGAAACCAAAGCTCTAATTCTTTACCAGTATAATCTTTAATAGGAGATATTTCGGCAAATAATTCTTTTAAGTCCCTCTCCCAAAAATTTTTCCAGCTATCTTTTTGAACTTCAATTAAATAAGGCAGAGGTAGAAGGATTTTTGACTTACCAAAGTTTTTTATCTTAATTTCTTTCATAAAATTAAGGTTTAATGAAAGGAATAATTATCAAAAAATAAAACACAAAAAAGCCCTTAAATAGAACTTTTTGTAGGGCGAAAAGTCTTCTTAAGTTTTAGTATTTTTACAAATCAAATGGGGGGTTTCCGATTTAAGGCTATCTCTAGTTTAATAAATTAGAGGGAGATTGTCAACCCTTAAGGCTGTCCTGGCGGAGATTCCTAGGGTTGCACTGAAGAAGGATTCTCAGTAGGAGGCGGAATACTCTTCTCTAACTCAATAGCCACCTGGAGTTCATCTTTCTCTTTTTCAACCTGTTCGGCTGATTGTTTTAATTGATTAAGAGCGCTTTGTAACTCTGGTTGACCTGAAATTACTGGTTCCAAATTGCTAATTTGTTGATTTAGTAAATTCAAAGATCCTTCATATTCTTGCAGAGCTAAATCCTTTCTACCCTCTTCTTTATAAACTCTCGCTAAATTATAGTGGGCCACAGCAAAATCTGGTTTTAAATCAACGGCAGTTTGGAAATTTACTTTTGCCGCCTCAATGTCATTTCTCATATTAAAATAAATCCAGCCTAAATCGTTCCTGTGCTGGGGATTGGTAGGATCTAATGCGATCTCTTGAGGTAGTATATTATTGATAAGAAACTCGTCATTCTGGGCAATAGTTACTACGGTGTAAACTTGCTGGAGATTTTCCCAATTAAAAATATCGTGAGGAGCTAAACTAGTCGCTAGCTGCCCTTCCTGAAGAGCTGTCTTCAAAAGACTCTGTTTCGCATCTTCAGATAATAATTTTTGCTGTTCTCCTACAATGGCAAAATTAAGCGAGTCATTAGATAAGACTCTGTGGTAAACATCATTTACCGGAACCCAATTCCTTGCTTTAACAATGAATTTTAAGACAAGATCTCCGTTCGGCTGCCTCTGGGCTTTTGCAAAATAAAAATCAGCTATAGAAATCTTAATCCCTTGCCATAGTAAAGGAACTAAAATTAAAACTGTAACTATTCCTAGTAGCCAAGGTAAAATTTCTGTCTTTGCCTTTGATGATCCTCTAGGTTGGACTGTTACTAAAGAAAGTTCAATTTCTTTACTGATGGATTGATCAAGCAAATGATAAATAGAAAGAGTTAGCCCTAAAAACAGCCAAAATGCCCACATAGTTAAAGTCGAAGAAGGATTAAAAAGGCTAATTACAAAAAAAATAAGAACAGAGGAAAGACAAACTCTTAATAGTAATTCCTCTTTTCGCCAGATTTTTTTAATGATTCTACCAATTGTTAATAATAAATACAAAAAGGCAAAAAGGCCTAAAAGCCCAAGGGTGGAAATAATTTGGAAATATTCATTGGACGACCTTTCAAATCGAAGGTTCCAATATGGAGATTTATTAAACTCAATTGGCTTAAAAGCAGTAAAATCGAAAATAAAAGTACCCGGGCCCGAGCCTAAAGTTAGAAGCTTTAAATTTCGGAAACCTCCGATTGCAATCGTCCAGCCAGTACCTTGGTTAATTGAGATGTCATGTTGAATTGGTCTATTTTTTAAAAAAGGTATATGTGTTCTTATAGGTATTATATTGGTCAGGCCCAAGAGTAATAGTGAAACAAAGAAAATAATCCCCAATTTAATTAATGCCTGACGAGAAAGGTTTGACCTTGAGAAGATAAGAGCTAAAAAGAAAATTATAAAAACCGCAGCAATGGCAGATAATTGTCCGACTAGAAGAATATAGAAAATAAAAATAGTGCTTGAAATACCAGAAAATATCCACAGAGCTTTTTTATTTAGAAATAGAAAGCCGAATAAAGTAATCGGCAAAATCAGAACCAAAAATAACGAAGCTGCATCAGCTGACCCAGCTAAAGTTAATAATCTGCCTGGGGGCAAAAATTTGGCAAAGGGGTAAACATTTAAAAAATGCAAAATCCCGCTAATGCTTAGAATCAAACCAGAGAGAGAAAGGGCAATAAGAATTCGAGTGACCTGCTCTTTTTCTCGGATGTTACTAGATATCAGGAAAAACATAAGCAAACAGATAGTCAAACTTACCAGGCCTCCCTGCATTTTTGGATAAGTCCCAAAAACTGAAGAAAAACTGTTTATGGAGAAAATGGTTGAAGCAAGAAATATTACGAAGAGAATTAAAATAGGCAGAGTCAGGGGGCTGTGAAGGAATTTAACTGATCTTTCTAAAATCATCTTGATAACCCAAACGAAGGTTAACAAACTTATCAAGGAAAAAAGAAGTATCTGTTTTGGAAATTCAAAAATTTCACTGCTGAATGGCAGAATGAAAATTGGGAATAAAAAAGCCAGGAGAATAATCCCCCACTCAATAATTCTAGAAAAAATCGTAATCAATTTCTGTATCATTTTTTAATTGTATCTTTTTGAAAAATAGTGTCAACTTTAAATATTTCCGATTGAAAAGGTTGGAGCTTCCTATGGGTTGGCTTTAATGCTCTGCAAAATCCCTAATCCAATAAGGGTGGCAGTTAGTCCTGATCCACCATAGCTGACTAAAGGTAGAGGTATCCCAATAATAGGGAGAAGTCCAAGGTTCATACTGATGTGGACAAAAATTTGAGCGATTATAATAGTGGCAAAGCCTACAGAGAATAAACGGGGAAAATTAGTCTGGGCAGATAGAGCAATCCTAAAAATTCGCCAAATTAAAAAAGAAAAAAGGAATAATAAAATCATTACCCCTACTAATCCCATTTCTTCGGCAATAGCAGCAAAAATAAAGTCAGTCTGGGGAAAAGTTAAAAAACCATATTGGGTTTGAGAACCCCGTCCAATCCCCTGACCCAAAATACCGCCGGAACCTATAGCAATTTTGGCCTGTTTTTGGCTCCAACCACTCCCTAAAGGCTCCATCTGGGGCTGAAGAAAGTTAATAATTCTTGCTTTTTGGTAATCAGCGAGTAAAAAAGCCCAGCTAAAAACTAAGAATATAACTCCAAGGAGAACTAAAATTAGAAAGTGGCGAATTTTTATTCCCGAGGCAATCAAAATAACTATCCATAAAATAGTAAAAATTAAAAATGCACCGAAATCAGGTTGAAAAAATATTAAAAATGCAGGAAGGAAAACATAGACTGCCGAAAGAATAATATGCCTCGGCCGATACATTTCAATATGTCTCATCGAGAAAAACTTAGCGAGTAAAATTATTAAAATAATTTTGGTAAATTCTTTAGGGTCAAAAACTAAAGGTCCTAATTTATACCAGCTTTTTACCGTTCTTATCTCCGCAGCGAAAAAAAAGAGCCCTATCAAAGCAACTAATAATATAAAATAAATAGTTAGAATTAAAAAAGAATTATCTCTTAGCACCCTCCAGTCAAAAAAGCTAAAAAAAATCATTAAAAGTAATCCTACTGCCAAGAAAATAACCTGCTTTTTAAAGTTTAGGAAATCTCCTCGCCCTAAAGAACTACTATAAATTGATACAAGGCCTATCCCTACTAAAAGTAAGACTGAAAGAGTAAGAAACCAGTCAAATTTTCGCAAATGAGAAAGAAATTGCATTGTTTTCCTTTTTCACTAGTGGAGCATATTTAAAAATTCTCTTTCTTCGATTGTTTTAACCTTAAGCTTTTTAGCTATATTAAATTTTGATCCTGGCTCTTTACCAACGATAACATAGTTCGTTTTTTTAGATACCGACTCAGAAATTTCACCACCCAGCTCTCTTATCCTTTCCTTGGCTTCCTCTCGAGCCATTATTTCTAGACTCCCAGTCAAAACAAAAGTCAATCCTTTTAATTTTAAGCTTTTCGCTTTAATTTTTAAGCTTTCTATCTCCACGCCAAATTTTCTTAATTTATCTAAAAGCTCTGTATTTCTTTTCTGTTGAAACCACTCATAAATTGACTTGGCCACTACAGGCCCAATGTCTCTAATTTTCTGTAAATCTTCTAAGCTTGCTTTTTTAATTTTTTCTAAAGAACCGAAAATTTCAGCTAAATCAAGGGCTGTCTCTTCTCCCACATTCCTTATTCCTAAAGCATAAATAAACCTAGCCAAAGTAATTTTCTTTCTCGACTGTATTGATTCAATTAAGTTTTTGGCTGATTTTTCGGCGAATCGCTCCAGCGGAATAATATCGCCTTCTTTCAATTGAAATATATCGGCCGGATCTGAAACTAATCCCTCCTCAATTAATTTATCAATAATTTTAGGGCCTAGGCCAATAACATTAAAAGCTCCCTTGGAAACAAAATGGTGGAAATATCTTCTTTGCTTTGCAAAACATCTAGTATTTGGGCAACGCGCCAATACCTCCCTTTCCAGTTTTATTATTTTTGAACCGCAGATCGGGCAGAATTTGGGCATTTTAAATGTTTTTTCTTTGCCGGTTCTTAATTCTGGCAAGACTTTTATAATATCAGGAATGACATCACCAGCCCGGCCGACAATAACAGTATCGCCAATTTTAACATCTAACCTTTTTATCTCATTCTCATTATGCAATGTGGCTCGGGAAATAGTTACTCCTCCGACCTGAACCGGATTTAAATAGGCAACCGGGGTTAAGGCGCCCGTTCTACCCACCTGAATTTTGATATCTTCCACTATAGTTGTTGCTTGCTTTAAAGCGAACTTGAAGGCAATTGCTCCCCTTGGCGCCTTACCTACTACTCCTAATTTTCCAAAAATCTTGTTTGAATTAACAATAACTACGATACCGTCAATTTCATAAGGAAGTCTTTCTCTTTTTTGCTGCCAGGATTTATGGAACTCAAAAACTTCAGCTAAATTTTTACAGAATTTATTATAAGGGTTGGTTTTTAACCCCAGGGTTTTTAGAATTTCATGTTCTTCTTGATGAGTCTTTTGACCTAAATCAGAAATTAAATCATAGGCATAAGAATCCAGTCGCCTTTTAGCGGTTATCTTGGGATTAAGCTGCCGGATAGAACCTGCAGCCACATTTCGGGGATTAGCATACTTTGCTAGGCCTTTTTTACCTTGTTCCTTGTTTAATTTCTCAAATTCCTTTTTAGAGATAAAAACTTCGCCCCGAGTTATTATTGTAGCTTGCAACCTATTAAGATCTATTTTTTTGGACTTCTCGGTCAGATCTTCTTTTTCTCTTAATCTTAAAGGAATAGCTTCAATTGTTTTTAAATTCTGAGTAATATCTTCGCCTAATATACCATTACCGCGAGTTGAACCTATTTTGAAAATTCCCTTCTCATAAATTAATTCTATTGCCAAGCCGTCAATTTTAAGCTCGCAGAAAAAATCAATTTTTTTTCTTTCTTCCGGGATCAAAAGTTTGGAGATTCTTTCCAGCCAGTCCTCCATATCCTCTTTTGAAAAAGCGTCGTTAAAAGAGAGCATTGGCTGGGAATGTCTGACTTTCTTAAATTTCTCTAACGGTTTTCCCCCTATTCTTTGAGTCGGCGAGTCAGAAGTAATTAACTCCGGAAATTCTTGCTCTAAATTAAAAAGCTCTTTTTTCAAAGAATCAAGAGCTGCCTCGGAAATCTCCTGCCTGTCTAAAACGTGGTATAGATAACGATGGTGCTCAATCAGTTTTTTTAATTTTTCAATACGCTGCCTGGCTTCTTTTTTAATCATATTTATCTTTGGTTCTCTTTTTAATAATAACTAAAAAAGATGGTTTAAGAAAGACCATCTTTTTGGTTCTTTTCCATGTTTAAAGTGGAGGATTAAACATGTGTGCCATCTTTCGGGTAGTCTTATGATATCTTTTAAGTAACCTCAATTCCGTTTTAAATTTTTAAGGAGAGGGGACAAAAATTATATCTGCTTGTCCAAACATAGTATTATCTGTTAAAGGATCAGCGCACTGTAACATGGTAAACCATACATAGCAACTTGCCTCAATGCCAACATTATTACAGGGTTTGGGGAGACCAGCCGGGCTTTGCTTATAATAACCAGTAGCATATTCCATAACATAATACTCAGTATTAGCATTTAGCGTCGGCCTCGCCGACTCAGGTATTTCAGCGCAAGACCAATTTGCAGAACCGTCATGGAGTACTGGAATGCTAAAAACTTGACTGCCACCAGAATTTAGGATCTTCACATCTCTTGTTCCTGCCGCGGGCCATCTTCCGCAAAGTTTTGTTACAATAATATCAAAATCGGGCGTCATAAATTTATAGCCCCCAGCAGTAAAAAACGCGACGGAACTAGTAAGACTTCCGCTTCCGCAAGCTGGATCTTGCCAGACTGCAAATTCTGAAGTAGGCTCCGGTGCTACAGACATAGCAGTTTCGATTGCTCTTTTGACACCTTTATATTCGCCAATTGATTTTAATTCCACTTTACGCTCTCCATCTTCGGTAACATAATTTAACCATACTTTATAATTTGAACCTGTATCGTCCAAAGAACCTGTCATCGGACCATTATAAAAACCACCGAGTTCGGTATAATTTTCAGGAAGCCCTAAACAAATATCCATAGCAGGCCAACCCCTGCAATAAGCTGGGCAGGGAATTTGCCTACATAATTTTTCTTCATATAAAATTTTTTCAATTCCGGTATCTGCTGCATAAAAAGCAACGACTGAATTTTCTATTCCTCGTTTTATTTTAAGTTGGCCCACTATAATGGTGCTTAGTCCTACGCCAATACTAAGTAAAATAAGCATCACGACTAAGGCTAAATAGATAGATGTCCCCCGCTGATTAAGGATTTTATTTAAGATTTGAGGGCTTGAAAACACTTTCCTCGCCAATTTTTCAGTGCTTACGCTCCTTATTTTATTTTTGATGGCTCTAAACCTCATGTTGCTTTTACTTTTTTATTTTAGCGGCTGGAATACTCTGCCTCGCTTTAGCGGGACGGGGATGAAAGCCGCTAAAAGAACTCGCCCCGAAGGGGATACTCCGTCCCGCTAAAGCGGGACGGAGTGGTTCATTTAAAAATCGAGGTTTCTTTGAGAAATCGTAGTCTGAATTTTAAAGCTGGGCTGTTCTGATGCTCCTTTTCCTACTTCCATTAGAATGGTTACTTTCGGTTGTTTTTGGTCGTTTATCTTTTCGCCTGCGAGCTTAAAATTAATATTTCTAAGATAAAGATTTTTTGAGGTTAAGGAAATAGGGTCACCCATGTCAGCGCAATC
>Ga0315289_10009390_pt1 | contig 14084 bp, 5 predicted proteins | sample YL17G11_40_MG_FD_203452 | JGI IMG/M metagenome (GOLD analysis project Ga0315289, IMG submission 203452) | Sediment microbial communities from Yellowstone Lake, YNP, Wyoming, USA - YL17G11_40 | ecosystem: Environmental > Aquatic > Freshwater > Lake > Sediment | place: USA: Wyoming | collected...
ACTGATGGTTTGCCAGGCGCCAATGGCCAGCGATCTAAGGATTATAGTGGCTACTTTGTCAGTTATCACCGACCTTGAAAGGATAGCCGATCACGCAGCAGGTAATGCGAAGATAGCCATAATGATAGGCGATGAGCCACCGCTGAAACCATTAATTGATCTTCCCAGGATGACTGAAAAGACGATAGACATGCTTCATAGAAGCCTTGACGCATTTATCAACCATGATGCAGATGCTGCGAGAAAAATAGTACCTGAAGACGACGAGGTCGATAATCTCTATAACCAGGTTTTTAGAGAGTTACTGGTATTTATGATGGAAGACCCCCGGACTGTCACCCGTGCCACAAGGCTGTTATGGGTGGCGCACAACCTGGAGAGGACGGGAGATCGGGTGACCAATATCTGCGAGCGCGTGGTTTTCATGGTCACCGGTAAAATGGAAGAGATGGGCGTGTCTACGTACTGATGCTGCTCTGCAGTAGGCTATTAGTTTATGCATTTTCGGCGCAGACCAGGATGCGTCCGTCAACAACAAGGTAGGCATCGCCTTCAGGCAACACCTTTACCGGGTTTAGATCCATCTCCAGTATCTGTGGATTATCTTCCACCATAGCGGAAATCCTCAAGATCAGTTCCTCGATGGATTCTATATCCGCGCGTTTGGACCCCCGCCAGCCTTCGAGCAACTGATACGCTTTAACGGATCTTACCATTTCGTGTGCATCAATGTCTGTTAACGGATGTATACTGAACGTTACGTCTTTGAACAATTCGACGTAAACCCCGCCCAGGCCGAACATTATCAACGGGCCAAAGGACGGATGCTGTGTGACGCCGACGATTACCTCTACACCGCCCTGCACCATTTCCTGGACAATAACGCCATCCATCTCGTTTCTTTTGCCGATTCTTTCCATATTTTCCGCGATACGAATGAACGCCTTCTCGACCTCATCTCCAGCCCTGCAATCCAGTATAACTCCTTCTACATCTGTCTTCTGTGCGATCGTTGTTGTGAGGATTTTAACTGCTACGGGGCAGCCGATCTCTTCTGCCGCGGCAGCGGCTTCGACGGGCGTCTTAGCCAGCTTAAGAGTGACAAATTTGATACCGTAACAATCCAGCAATCCCAGGATGGACTCGGCATCGAGCCATACCTGGGGTCTGCCTGATTTTTCAAGCGCGGACTTAATAATACCTGCGGCCTTCTCTTTATTTATATCTGCGAATTCCGGGATTTTACCGACAGGTTTCTTGAGGCGCTGGCTGAATTCCAATGCCCTGGAGAGCGCCCCTGCGGTAGACTCGGGGAAAGCAAATGAGGGAACGTACCCTTTTTCTTTAGAACCCAGTTCTATCCTGGGACCTCTCAGGCCCAGGAATGAAGTTATTAAGGGCTTGCCTTTCTGGCGGAAGCCGGGCGCTACCTCTTTGATAATAGCTGCGAATTCCTCGGTGAGCCTCAATATTGGCGGGATAAAAATTGCAACAACGATATCAATGTTGTCATCTTCCAGCAACAACTTTAGAGCGTCCCGGTACTGTTCAATTGAAAACTCCGGCGATGTATCGATGGGATTTGACAGATTAGCTCTGGTTGGAAGGATTGATTTAAGCTGCCGCACTGTCTCTTCAGCGAGTGCCGGCACTACCAATCCCCTGGCACGGCAGGCTTCCGCCGTCAGTAAAGCTGGTCCGCCGGCGTTGGAGATTATTGCCATGTTTTTACCTGACGGCAAAGGTTGATTAGCCAGCAGGCTGCCGGTATCAAAAAGGTCTTCCAGTGTGTCAACCCTCAGTATGCCGGCTTGCTTGAAAAGGGCTTCCGTAGCTGCCTCGTCGGTTGCCATGGCAGCGGTCTGAGAAGTGATAGCCCTGATCTGATGCGATGTCCTGCCGCTGGTGACAGCAACTACAGGTTTTTTAGAGGTAATACTGCGTGCTATTCTGGTGAATTTCCGGGGGTTGCCGAATGATTCAAGGTAAAGCAAGACTACATCAGTGTCAGGGTCATCTTCCCAATACTGCAGTAACTCGTTGCTCGATATGTCTGCCCTGTTGCCTATACTTACAAATGTAGAGAGGCCGATATTCAGGCTGTTGGCGTACATCAGTATGGCCGACCCCAGCACACCGCTTTGCGTGGCAAATGCTATATTGCCATGAGGTGGAAAAACCGGGGAGAACGTGGCATTCAAATTAATATCGGGATTTGTATTGACCATGCCCATGCAATTTGGTCCGAGCATGCGCATCCCGTAGCTGCGGATGGTCTTAAGAAGCTTGTCCTGTCTTTCCATGCCTTCAGGATCACCTGTATCGGAGAAACCGGAGGAGAACACCACGACGCCTTTCGCTCCTTTGTGGGCGCACTCCTCCACGATCTGCTGGACTTTCTCAGCTGGCACTATAATGGTGGCCAGGTCAATATCCCCGGGAATATCCAGGACGGAAGGGTAAGCTTTGATGGCCGCGATAACTTCAGCGTTCGGATTTACCGGATAGACGACGCCCTTAAAATCCTGCTGGATCAAGTTACGGAACACAAAATTCCCGATAGTATTGGGCCGTCTTGAAGCCCCGATCACTGCCACTGATTTGGGATTGAGAAACGCCCTGAGCGAAGCTATAGAAGCGAACTTTTCCCGTTCCACAGTTTTTTGCTCGACAATTGCTGTTGGAGACAGATCCATGATGCCTACATACGTTGTTCCCTGCATCTGCCTGTGCATGGTGAAGCCGCTGTTTATCAGCACATTCATCATATCCTGGTTTTCAGCCAGCACTTCGGCTTCAAACGATATAATGCCTTTTTCCCTGGCTATGTAGGCAAGCTGATCGAGAAGGTGTGAACCTATGCCCAAACCCTGGTATTTATCCTCTACCTCAAAGGCAATTTGCGCCCGCTCAGCTCCCGGTTGTTTGGCATAACGCCCGACCGCGATAATTCGTTCGTCCACATCTTCACCAAGCGTGCCGACAAGCGCAAATGTGTTGTAATAATCCACTGTGCAAAATCTACGCGCCTCTTCCCTGGACATGTGGTTAAGGACGTGGTGGAAACGCAGGTAGATAGTATGCTTGCTTAAACGGTTGAAGAGAGCCAGCAGTTTTTCTTCGTCGGACATTTGAATAGGCCGCAGATGTAAGCTGGAACCATCCTTCAGCGCGACGCTGGTGGAGTATCTCTCAAAGCTCCTGCTATCCAGTCCCATCGTCATCACAGTGCCCCTTAATAATCTTCAACAAGATATATTATTTCAAGTTAAAATATTAGCCCACTTTAGTTTGTAACGATTTAATTATATCTTCGGCTTCGGCCACCATCCGCTCCATTACTTCTTTGCAGGTTGGCAAATCACGGATGCGGCCGACGACCTGTCCGAATGGAACCACCCCGGTCTCGAGGTCACCGTCATTCAATATCTTGCCAAGCGCTTCAATACCGATCGCCTGCTGGGCGAGTTCGGTAATGCCCCTCTTCTGGAGGCTGCCAACAAACAATTTCCATATGGGGATGTCCACCTGTTTTCTAAGCGCCAACCCGGCTTTAAAAGCCGCGATGTAGGAAGTTCGTCCCGATGACATTTCCACGGCCCGCTTGTTCTTGTACCAGCGGCCGGGAAGGCCATCTATACCGGCCGAATAGAGGGTATCTTCCATGCTTGTTTTCAAAGCTGTCTGTTTGATATTGGGATGCACATCGCATTCCTGGGTCAACAGAAAGCGCGTGCCCATAGCTACTGCGTCTGCTCCCATAGCCAGCGCGGCAGCCAGGCTCCTGCCATCGCAGTGTCCGCCGGCCGAAATGATGGGGGTCTTGACCTTGCTGGCGATCTGCGGAACCAGCACTAAGCCACCCACGTCACCGCCATGTGCCGCGGCCTCATGTCCGGTTACTATGAGTGCGTCTGCACCCTGTTCTGAAGCCCTTATGGCGTGGCGCTCGGTGGCCACGGTGGAAATGACTTTGCCGCCATACTCGTGGGCTGCCTTGATAATCCAATCACCTTTGCCCAGGGCGAAGTTGATTATCGGAGCTTTCTCTGCAAGCGCCATCTCACAATTTTCCTTGCCGTTGGGGAAGATGAGGGTAACGTTTATAGCAAATGGTTTGTCTGTCAACGATTTTATTTCCTGGATAATGCCTTTAATCTGGTTCGGTGTATTGGCGACACTATTAAATATTCCCAGTCCACCGGCGTTTGAGACCGCTGCGACAAGCTTTGGCAGGCTTACGTATGCCATTCCGGAGAGCAGGATGGGATGCTTGATTCCAAATGCTTCTGTGATTCTGGTTTTCACGTGTTGATTTCCTCCCTTTAATATAATCGCTGGCTACCAAACGCTAATATTCTCAAAAAATATATCTGTTGTCAAAGTATCGAATTCCTTATATTTTGTATACGTAAGTAGGAGATGAGGGATGTGCGAAACACTTATTTTGATCGATAGTCAATTATTCTACAATACCTCATAAAGTGCAATCCGGCACGGTTTGACATTACTGGCTGACGGTCATAGACTGTGACTTGTGGGAAGGGGGGATTCATCATGAAGTGTCCGAGGTGTGGACACGAGAACCGGGAAGGAGCAGGGTTCTGCGTAGAGTGTGCCCGGTCACTTGAGGTGGAGCCTTTGTGCCCTGAATGTGGGTATACTAATCCAATGGGCAACAAGTTCTGTGGGCAGTGCGCCCACAGCCTGGCCGAGCCAACTCCCGAAAAACCACACCCGCCATCACCTGTGCCTGCCTCCTTTGCCGGCGGCCGTTATCAGGTCAAGAAGTTCCTCGGCGAGGGGGGCAAGAAGAAGGTCTACCTTGCCCACGACACTCTGCTCGACCGGGACGTGGCCTTCGCCCTGCTCAAGACTGAGAAGCTGGATGACACGGCCAGGGCCCGCATAAAACGCGAAGCCCAGGCCATGGGACGGCTTGGTGATCACCCGCACATCGTCACCGTCTTTGACCTCGGGGAGCAAGAAGGGCAGCCCTACATGGTCCTTCCCCTCATGTCCGGGGGCGATGTGGAAGGGCTGATTGAGAAGGCAATCGAGCACAGGCTTCCCATCGAGCAGGCCATAGCCATCGCCAAATCTGTTTGTCTGGGTCTGGAATACGCTCACGCCAAGGGAATTGTACACCGTGACCTGAAGCCGGGCAACGTGTGGTTGAGTGCTGATGGCGCGGTGAAGATAGGTGACTTTGGTCTGGCACTGGCGGTGGACCTGTCGCGTCTGACCCAGTCGGGAATGATGGTAGGCACGTTTCATTACATGCCGCCGGAGCAGGCGATGGGCGGGGAGGTAACAGCCAGGGCTGACCTTTACTCTCTGGGGGCGATGCTCTATGAGATGGTGACGGGGCGGCCACCCTTCGTCGGAGACGATGCCTACGGTATCATCGGTCAGCATATCAATACGCCGCCGGTGTCACCCGGCTGGCACCGTCCTGAGCTAACGCCAGCTCTGGAGGCCCTTATTCTGCAGTTACTTGAGAAAGACCCTCAGCGGCGTCCTGCCTCGGCTGCCCAAGTGCGCCAAGCTCTGGAATCCATTGAGGCAGGGACGATTAGCCAAGCGCCATCACGGGAAGCGCCAGCTGTGACCGGGAGTCCGCTTTATCGCCGGGTATTTGTCGGTCGTGAGGCAGAGCTGCGCCAGCTTCAGGCTGGCTTTGATAGCGCCATGTCAGGGCAGGGGTCACTGGTTATGGTCGCGGGAGAGCCTGGTATCGGCAAGACCGCCCTCTGCGAGCAGCTGTCCACCTATGTCACCCTGCGGGGCGGGAAGGCCCTGGTGGGGCACTGTTACGAAGAGGGGTCTTTGTCGCTGCCCTACCTGGCTTTCGTGGAGGCGCTGCGGTCATACGTCCTTACCCGTGATATCAGGGGCTTGCGGAAGGAGCTGGGCACCGGCGCCGCTGACGTGGCACGCATCGTGTCGGAGATTAGGGAAAGGCTCAAGGTAAAGCTGCGGCCACCGGGAGATCCTGAGGGGGAGCGCTACCGCCTGATGCAAGCTGTCACTGGCTTCCTGAGTAATGCTGCCACTGTCCAGCCGCTGCTGGTTGTGCTTGAGGACCTGCACAGTGCCGATAAGGGCACCCTGGAAATGCTTACCCATGTCTCCCGCAACCTCACCGGGACAAGGCTATTCCTTGTCGGCACATACCGTGATATAGAAGTAGACCGGGCGCATCCTCTGTCGGCGGCCCTGGCCGAGCTGCGCCGTGTCTCCACATTTGGACGTGTAGTCCTTCGTGGCCTAAATGCCGACGAGGTCAGGCGAATGCTGGAGAATATCACCGGACAAGATGTCCCCTGGGGCCTTGCCGAGGCGGTTCACCGCCAGACGGAGGGGAACCCGCTTTTTGTTCAGGAGGTGGTGCGCTACCTGGCTGAGGAGGGACTGATCACCCGAGAACAGGGGCGCTGGCGGGCGACCAGGGATACGCCGCTGGAAATGAGCATACCGGAAGGATTGCGGGACGTCATCGGCAAGCGCCTGACTCGCCTGAGCGCGGTGTGTAACCGCCTGCTCTCCGTTGCCTCCGTTATTGGGAGAGAGTTCCGGCTGAAGGTGTTGCAGCGGGTGGCTGGCGTAGCCGAGGACGAGCTTATCACTGCCCTGGATGAAGCAAAGAGAGCCGCGGTGGTAGAGGAACGGTCTGCAGTGGCTGCGGCGGTGACTTACAGGTTCGCCCACGCCTTCTTTCGCCAAACGCTCTATGAGGAGATTATTGCTCCCCGGCGCATCAGGCTGCACCAGCAGGTAGCGAAGGCACTTGAGGAGCTATATGCCAGCCGTCTGGAGGAACACGCAACCGAACTGGCCGAGCACTTTTCCAACTCATCAGACCCCTCTGACCTGGCCAGGGCGGTTAGCTATGGTGAGATGGCAGCACAGCGGGCGTTGTCCGTCTACGCCTATGGTGAGGCGGTACGGTTGCTGGAGCAGGCGCTCAAGGTACAGGAGGTAATGGATCCGGAGGACAAGGCGAAGCAGTGCGATTTACTCTTGGCTCTGGGCGATGCATTTATCCTGGCCGGGGAAACTCGACGCGTTGTCGATATAGCACCCCAGGCACTGTCACTGGCTGAGGCTATCGCTGACAACACGCGGGCGTCCCGGTCCTGCCTGCTGGCAATGAAGGGGCTGATATTATATGGAACGCCAGCGTGGGCTTCTCCCGAGGCAGCACATTGGGCTGGGCGAGCCGACCGCTACGCCGAGCCCGATACAGTGGAGCGTGCCTGGGCGGATGCGATGCTGGGTCTTGTGAAGTGGTCTGGAGTTAGCTCCTCACCAGAAAAGGTTGTTCTCCAGAGACGAGCCCTTGACCTGGCCCGTCGTCTGGGAGATCCAGATACGTACTGGATGGCAGCTGGCTACTGGCTCTTTACCGTGTCAGCGCCACAGCATGATGAGGAGCGACTGCGACTGGCGGAGGAGCTGGTGGAGCAGTCCCGGGCCGGCGTAGACGTGTTTCTACTCATCTCATCATTGTGGGGTATGGTGAACGTGTTCCTGGAATTTGGCCAGCGCCGCCGTGCCGAAGAGACCATGGGTGAGATGCGTGCCCTGGCCGAGCGCAGCGGACAGGCGAACCTGCTTATGGTGTCGATGTTAAGTGACGCTATCCTGGCGATCTGGGACGGGTGCCTCGAGGAGGCGGTTGCGATCCGCCGCCGCATGTTGGCCCGTGGTGGGGAGTTTGGCATCCTTGAATTTGCAGCTTTGTGGTCAGCTTGGGTCCTGCCTGCGCGGGTACATCTCGGGAACTCTGGCCGAGCCCTGGAGCGCAACCTTCAAGAGTCGAGAAACCAACCCCGTAGCGTAGCCTCTGATGTGATGATTCTGTTCTGCCTGGCGCATCTGGGCCGATATGCCGAGGTGACGGAGATGTTAGAACGGTGGGTCATGGCACGTCCCGACATTGGCTCGGCCGATGACGAGACCGTAGTGTGGCAAGATATCGCATCAATGGAAGCCGCGGTGCTGGCGGGACATCGCCAGGCGGCTGAGCTGCTCCTTCGCCGACTGGCTGGCAGTAGCGTCCGCACGACTGGCATGTGGCTCACGACATGCCCAGGCCGCCATCTGGGCGCTGCCGCTGTCCTCCTGGGCAGGCCCGATGAAGCCCGTGCCCACTACCAGGAGGCGCTGAAGGCGGCTAGCGAGATGAGATTCCGCCCTGAAGTTGCCCTCACCCGGCTCCAGCTTGCCGAGCTGCTCCTGGAGCATTATCCGCAGGAGCGGGCTGATGCGCTGGAGCACCTTGACTTTGCCATCGCCGAGTTCCGCGATATGAAGATGCAGCCGTCACTGGAACGCGCCCTACGACACAAGGAGATTCTCAAGGCGTAAGTCCTTGTCTCAGAGTCGTCGGGTAACAATTAGCCAATGTTAATAGATGATTTGCTAAAAGTTCGTATAGGGATGTGCGAAACTCCCTGAACGATGAAAACTGACTTATTCCACAGTGCGGATCTTAATTCTCTTCTTCGAGCCACCTTTAGTAACTATTACTCCCTTAGCACTATTGGATAACATTCTGACGGATTGAGTCTTTTTAAGAGAAATGCTTTTATTCTTCATAGTCTATACAGAAGTGGAAGGCATTGACTATTTATAGTAGCAGTAATACTATACTGTTGAGTTTCATAGTTGATAATATATCTAAACATGACAGTCATACCACACACGGATACAACATTCATAACTAACGAGGGAGAAAAGAATCTTCGGGATAGATTCCGCGTTCTGATAAAGGATACACGGTTCTTTGATGTGCTGGTTGGTTACTTTTATACCAGTGGTTTCTACACGCTCTACAAGTCGTTAGAAAATACCGAGAAAATTCGGATCCTCATCGGTATAAATACAAGTAAACAAACCTTCAATCTTATTCAACAAGCTCAAGCTTCTTTACAGGGATCTTTCGAATTCTCCCATGCAGAAGCCAAAGAAGCATTCTCTAATGCCACTGCTTTGGAAATGGAAAACTCAGAGGATAGTAGCAGTGTTGAAGAAGGTGTAAATAAGTTCGTAGAGTGGCTCCGCAATGGCAAGATGGAGATTAAAGCATATCCCACGGAAAATATTCACGCTAAGCTTTACATCATGACTTTTGTCGAAGGTGACAAAGATGTTGGTCGCGTAATAACCGGCTCCAGCAACTTCACCCAGGCTGGCTTGATAGATAACCTTGAGTTCAATGTGGAGCTTAAGGACCGTGCTGACTACGAATTTGCCCTGGCTAAGTTTAATGGGCTTTGGGCAAATGCCGTAGATCTCAAGGATAAATACATTGAAACCATTCAGAACAGAACCTGGCTTAATAATACCATCACTCCCTACGAGCTTTATCTCAAATTCCTGTATGAGTATTTCAAAGAGAAGATAAATATTGATCAGGCGAGCATTGAAAATAAATATCTACCAGAAGGCTTCTTAGATTTAGAATATCAAACTGAAGCGGTAAAAGATGCCAAAAGCAAACTTGAAGAATATGGAGGCGTTTTTATTTCCGATGTAGTAGGACTGGGCAAGACATACATCTCAGCCATGCTGGCTGGCCAGCTCGATGGCAGAAATCTAATCATCGCTCCACCTGCTCTGTTATATAAAGATAATCCTGGTTCATGGCCGAATGTATTTTCTGATTTCAGGATTCCTGCCGACTTCGAATCTATGGGAAAGCTCGATCACCTTATCGAGCAAGGAACTGACAAATACAAAAATATATTCATCGATGAAGCACACCGATTTCGCAGCGAGATGAATATAACCTATGAAAAACTGGCTCAGATTTGCCGTGGCAAGCGCGTAATTTTGGTGACAGCTACGCCTCTTAACAATTCTCCACGAGACATCCTCAGCCAAATAAAACTATTCCAGAAAGCTAGAAAGAGCACGATACCCAACCTGTCTAATTTAGAGCAGTTTTTTAACGGACTTTACAAGAAACTTCAAGAGCTGGATAGACAGAAGGACTACGATGAATATATCAGTACAGTAAAAGGAAACGCTAAAGAAATTCGAGAAAAGGTTCTTAAGTACTTAATCGTACGCAGGACACGTGCTGAAATTATTAAGTATTTCAACGAAGACTTGAAACAGCAAAAACTTAAATTTCCCGAAGTGGCTGACCCCGAACCTGTTTTCTACCAGTTGAATGACGAAGAGGATGCGATTTTTAATAAAACAGTTGAGTTGATTACGACAAAATTCAACTATGCACGTTATACACCAATGCTCTATTACCAGGGCACAATAACTCAACCGGAAGAACTGGCTCAGAAAAACATGAGAAAATTCATGAAGATATTGCTGGTAAAAAGGCTTGAGAGCAGTTTTTATGCTTTTAAGAAGTCGGTCAGCAGGTTTATCAAATCATATGAACAATTTTTGCAGGAATTCGACAATGGTAATGTATATGTCAGCAAAAAATATGCCAACAAGCTCTTCGAGTTCCTTGAGGATGATGACGATGAAGCGATACAACGACTCATTGATGAAGATAAGGCCAGGCAATATGAAGCGGTAGACTTCAGTCCTAAATTCAGAGAGGAATTGAAGAATGACCTGGCAGTCCTGAAGGAAATAGATAAACACTGGCAAAAAATAGTTAGAGATCCAAAGCTATTAACTTTTGTTGATGTCCTCAAGAAGAACAAGGTTCTAAAAGAAAATAAGCTGATCATCTTTACGGAATCCAAAGAAACCGCCGAGTATCTCGAAGAACAAATCAATCGTATATTTCCAGGACAGGTACTTTCTTTTTCTGGAAGCTCGGGGGCACCCATCCGCGACAAAGTTATAGCTAACTTCGATGCTAGAGCCAAATTCCCTAAGGACGATTATCGCATTCTTGTCACCACTGAAGTGCTCTCGGAAGGTGTCAATCTTCATCGTTCTAACATAGTGGTAAATTACGATATCCCGTGGAATCCAACGCGTTTAATGCAGCGGGTTGGACGTATCAACCGTGTAGATACCAAATTCGATAAGATTTATGCTTTCAACTTTTTCCCTACAACACAATCAAATGACCAGATTAAACTAAAAGAGGCAGCGGAATACAAAATTCAGGCATTTATTGAGATGCTGGGTGCTGATGCGAGGCTTTTAACAGAGGGAGAGGAAATAAAATCACATGACTTGTTCACAAGATTAACTACTAAACAGACTATCACCGGTGAGGATGAGTCTGAAGAAAGCGAGCTGAAATACCTGCAAATTATAAGAAATATCCGTGATAAGGAGCCGGACCTGTTCGAAAAAATTAAACGTCTGCCTAAAAAGGCGCGCACTGCCAGATTATATGATAAGGCAACAACTCAGCTTCTCACCTATTTTCGCAAAGGCAAGCTGCAAAAGTTTTACCTCTCCAACGATAAATCTACCCAGGAATCAGACTTTCTTCTTGCCGCAAGGCAGCTTGAAGTAGGCAGGGATACCCATAGAACAGAACTTGGCAATGACTTCTATGAATTACTTATTCAAAACAAGGATGCGTTTCAATTAGCTACCACTGAAGAGGTGCAGGAGACAAAGATGAGAGGTGGCAGAGACAGCGCTACATTTGTGCTCAAAATATTGAAATCAAATCAAATTAAGCATTTTAAAGGCTATACTGAGGATGACGAATTTTATCTGAAGGACTTAACAAGGCTTATTGAAGAGGGTGGCTTGCCTAAACAGACTACCAAAACATTAGTGAATGAATTGAGCAAAGAAACCAACCCACTAAAGATTCTGGCTATACTTAAGACTAACGTTGCCTCGGAATTTTTTAAGGAAACAGTTGCAGAAAACTCTGCTCAGACTTCCGGTCCCCGTGAGGTAATTCTTTCTGAGTATTTGGTGAGTGAATAAATATGACGAAAGCCCAAAACAACTATGCCTTCATTGATAGCCAGAACCTCAACCTCTCCATCCGGGAGCAGGGGTGGATACTGGATTTTCGGAAGTTCAGGATATATCTAAAAGATAAGTACGGCATAGCTAAAGCATTTATTTTCATAGGATACGTGCCTCAGAATCAAGACTTGTACACCAATTTGCAGAAAGACGGCTACATCTTAATCTTTAAACCGGCGCTGAGTCTGCCTAGTGGAGGCGTCAAGGGAAATGTCGATGCGGAGCTAGTTTTGCATGCAATGATTGAGTGCCAGAACTACGATAAAGCCCTGATTGTTACCGGAGACGGAGATTTCTATTGTTTGGTGGATTACCTGGGAAAGAACGACAAGCTACTGAAACTCTTAGTTCCCAATATGAATAAATTTTCCTCCCTATATCGGAAAATGATGCCATATGTCGTGTTCATGAATAATCTGAGAGATAAATTGGAGCATGTGTAGAATATGGAATAAAAAAAGAGAGGCATTACCGCGGGACGGAACCCTTTGGATAGCCCCTCATCGTGATTCTAATGTTAAGAGTAGCAAATACATGGATCAGTTGTCAATGGTAAACGGAGATTAGATGGACAGGCAATCCGCAATAAAAATAATCAAGGACACTTTTGAGAGTTCTTTTGATAAAGGACGGTTCACCAACCTGAGCAAGAACCTTGTCAAGTATCTTGATAGTTCAAAGAACTTTACTTACCAGGGCAACATTATCCCCGATGCTTACGAGCAAAGCATACAGACCCTGGAACGCGTGGGCAAGTATGAAGATGCCGATGGCCATAAGATAGATATCCTCATTGTGCGGTTAAAGAAAGAGCAGTCCCTTGAGCGTGCCCGGACCATGCAGAGAAACTTTGTTGCCTGGTACTTGAACGGTAGCCGGGGTGGTGAACTTAAGGATGCAGCTCTGGTTGCCTTCGTTTCGCCAGAGAGTGAAGACTGGCGTTTCTCTCTGGTCCGCATGGACTACAACATTGCCAAGTCGCCAAGCGGCACAGTGAAGGTTGAGACGGAGCTTACCCCTGCACGCCGGTATTCGTTCCTTGTCGGCGAAAATGAGAGTAGTCATACAGCGCAGGTGCAATTACTCCCTATCCTGGAAGATGACGAAAGAAAACCACTGCTCTCCGAATTTGAGAAAGCCTTCAATATTGAAGTTGTCACCAGGGAGTTCTTCACAAAATACCGGGAGCTCTTTTATGACGTTGAAGAAGCGCTCCAACGACTTATCAAGCGTGATGAGAAGGTTAGGAACGAATTTTCTGCGAAGGGTGTAGATACGATCAACTTTACCAAGAAATTGCTGGGGCAAATTGTTTTCCTCTACTTTCTGCAAAAGAAAGGCTGGCTTGGCGTATCCGAAAATAAAACTTGGGGAGAGGGAGATAGAAAATTCTTACGAACACTTTTCCACAAAGGCCAAGATAACGGAAATAACTTTTTCAACGATTATCTTGAATATCTCTTTTATGATGCTCTGAATAATCAAAATAGAGGTGGTGTTGATCCTAGCTACTATAACCGCTTTGATTGCAAAATTCCGTTCCTCAACGGTGGCTTGTTCGACCCCATCAATAACTACGATTGGGAGCATATTGATATTCTCCTCCCCAATAAACTCTTTTCTAACCAGGAGAAAACGAAGGAAGGAGACACTGGCATTGGAATCATGGATGTCTTTGACCGGTATAACTTTACCGTTAAAGAAGATGAGCCTCTGGATAAAGAGGTAGCCGTTGACCCGGAGATGCTGGGAAAGGTATTTGAAAACTTACTTGAAGTAAAAGACCGTAAATCAAAGGGGACTTACTATACTCCGCGTGAAATCGTCCACTACATGTGCCAGGAAAGTCTCATCAATTATCTGGATACTGCCCTTAACATCGGGGATGTGCCATTAGTGGCAGAACCTCCCCCGCAAGGAAAGCTGTTCGGCAAGCCAGACCCTGAGCAAGCTACTCTGAAAGCACTAGGCTATCGAGTGATTGTGCCCCGCGAGGATATTGAAGCCTTCGTTCGTATGGGGGAACTGGCGATCGAGCACGATACCCGGGTTGAGGCTTATGGTAAGGAGACAGAGCGTTATTCCTATAAGCTCCCGGAAAGTATTCGACGGAATGCAAAGCAGATAGATGACAAGCTTGCCAGCATAAGGGT
>Ga0315289_10009391_pt1 | contig 14084 bp, 13 predicted proteins | sample YL17G11_40_MG_FD_203452 | JGI IMG/M metagenome (GOLD analysis project Ga0315289, IMG submission 203452) | Sediment microbial communities from Yellowstone Lake, YNP, Wyoming, USA - YL17G11_40 | ecosystem: Environmental > Aquatic > Freshwater > Lake > Sediment | place: USA: Wyoming | collected...
CAAAGAAACAGGGCTTTGACTGGATGAAAAGACGAATTAAGGAATCGCTTGCACCAGGTAGGAAACTGCACATGGCAGTTATGCATGCAGATGCAAAAGATGAAGCCAAGCAGCTCCTTAAGGACATTGAGACCGAATTCCCCTGCAGGGAGAGCTTCATTACCACTCTTACCCCAGTCATGGGCATTCATACCGGGCCCGGACTGGTTGGCGTATCCTTCTTTGCAGAATGAAAAAATAGTTATCTTTGGTATAATTTTCTTAAGTCCCTGTAGCTCAGGTGGACAGAGCACAGGTTTCCTAAACCTGGTGTCGGCGGTTCGAGTCCGCCCAGGGACTCCAGATCTATTAAAGAATCCCTCGCTTAGAAACTTCACAAAACGGTTTTTGGATTTTAAGCATCTCGAATATAAATCGATTCCCCGGTCGGGCTTGGTATCAAAACTGCTACATCACTTCTTAATAAGGCGGGGAAACTCCCGTTCCCATTCCCTGATCTTTTCAGCAGGAATGCCAGCAAAATCTCCGTTAGCAGTCCACCCACCGTCACAAGCAATGAGAGCGCCGGTGACATAAGTTGACAATTCGGAGGCAAGAAATACGGCGACCTTTCCTATTTCATCCGGCTGTGCAAAACGATTTAGGGGTGTTCGGTAGTGAAGAGCAGCTTCCAAGTCAGGTTTTCCATCAATAACCGCAAAGGTCGGGTCTGTGATAGTCACTCCGGGTGCAATCGTATTGACTCGGATACCAAAGTGTGCCCATTCAGCTGCCAGACAGTGAGTCATCATGATTACCGCCGCTTTAGCTGAGCAGTAGCAGGCATTCGTTGGTGACCCCACCATCCCCATCTTGGAAGAGATATTAATAATGGAACCACCGCCTGATGACTGCATAATTCGGGCGGCTTCGCGGCAGCCCAAAAAAACGCTTGTCGTGTTAACGCGGAACAGGCGTTCCCATTCAGCCATCGACTGCTCCATTGCCGGAGTCACAATGTGGGAGCCGACATTATTAACCCAGATATCGATTCTGCCGAATGCCTCCACAGCAACCAACGCAAGACGCTTGGTATCCTCTTCGTTAGTCATATCTGCTTCGCAGACAATCGGTTGCACACCGCTTACTTCCCGGATTAATTTCGACGTCTCTCGTTCATTCTCCATATCCTGTGGGTTACAACTGCTTCGGTGATTCAAGAGCACGCGCGCACCTTCCCGGGCAAACTCCAAGGCGATCCCGCGGCCAATTCCTTTCGTCGAACCAGTTATAACAGCGGTCTTTCCTTTCAGCAATGCCATAACGTACCTCCCTTCAATTGGTTATTCGTAGCCATTGTCTGATCACACCTGGTAAAGGGGTTTCCCGTTCGTCAGCATCTCATAGACATTCAGGGCTGTCTTGCGCTGGAGGTCGGCGATGGCCTCCTCGGAATACCAGCCCATATGAGGAGTGATGAAAACCCGGTCCGGGTATTTCATTAGAATAGATTTTGCGTACTCTTCATCCGGGTACTCGAGCACATCGAGGCCTGCTGCGGCTACTCTTCCATCTTCAATAGCTTCCGCTAATGCGATTTCATCAATGACGCCACCGCGGCTCGTGTTCACGATGATTGTCCCTTTCTTAAGAAACGCCATTCTGTCTCGATCAAGAAGATAATATGTGTCCTTGTTTAGGGGGATATGAATGGAAATAACATCTGAGCGAGAGAGCAATTCCTTTAATGAAAGGAACTCCACCCACGGATATCTATCCTTATCCTGAAAATACGGATCACATGCAAGGATAGTATTCCCATAAGGCCTCAGTTTTTCAACCACTCGCTTGGCGATATTGCCGAATGCGATAAGACCTATCGTAAGGTCTCCCAAGCGCCTGATCGGCTTGATCTTCGCATAAGCCCAATCGCCTTTATGGAACAAATTGTTAGCCAGCGTTACCTTTCGAACACAATTTAAAATGTGGGCTATTGCTGTGTCCGAGACTTCCTCTATGCAGTAATCGGGGACATTTGCTACCACAATCCCCTTCTCCCTTGCAGCCTCAACATCAATGTTATCAACACCAATGGCGTAGCGACTGATTATCCGGCAATTCTTCAACCCCTCTATGACTTTACGTGAAATATTCGCAAATTGCACGATTATGGCGTCTGCATCGGACGCGTACTTAAGCACCTGGTCTTCGTCCTTAACACCCCCCGAAACCACCTTGGTACAATCAATAATTTCGACATTGCCTATCTTGCCGAGTATCTCCCTCTCTGTTTCAATATGCGGATAGTAGTAGTCCGTAAATACAATTCTGTAGTGGCCCAGGCCCATGTTCTGTCCTTTCTGTGGATTTCCGCAGTCAACTCCTACCACGTTTTCTAAAGTAGATCGTGATCATGATAAGGATTATTAGACCTTCAGCGATCCTTCGCCCAGCTTCAGGTATATGTAATAGAGTCAGTATACTCTCCATAAGAACCAAGATGATTGCCCCAGCAATAGTTCCCAGATAGCCACCCTTTCCTCCCATTAAGGAGGTACCGCCGATGACCACAGCAGTGATAGACCACAGTGTGTACCTATTACCGATCCCGAGAAAGGCTGTTTGTGTATAACCTGCCATAAATACACCGGAAAGCACGGCGCTGACGCCGCTGATAGCATATGCAACAGTCTTCACCAGTGGTACTCTCATCCCTGAAAGGTTAGCCGCCTTTGCATTGGCACCGGCATATATTAGCTTGCGTCCGTAAACGGAAAAGTTGAGGATTGCAATGACGGTGATGCTCAACAACAGCCAGATTACGACGATGATTGGAATCGAATTCAGGATGTACCCGACCCCGATTTCTCGCAGCATGGGAGAGGCAAGACCCTTCGGCGCTCCCTTACTATAAATAAGCGTGATACCTGTAACCAGGGACCCAACTGCGAGTGTCATCACTAACGGCGAAATACGTAGGTAAGCTACCCCGAGGCCGCTGACAGCGCCGAAGACAAGTCCCAAAAGGATGATCGCAGCGAAAGCCCAGAGGTTATTCGCATCCAGACCATTCATTAATATACAGATAAACACATTCCCCAGAGTAATCAAAGGACCCACGGATAGGTCAATACCCCCGGTTAGCAGCACCAGAGTTTGCCCGATTGCCACGATGCCCAAGAATGAAGCGGCACGTAGGATATCCCCAATGTGTTGGTATTTAAGAAATCCCTTTGAAATGATCTCCCCAAAAAGGAAAAGGACAATGACCAAGAGGAACAGAAAGATAGTCATCCTGTTCCGGGATACGAATCCCCATCGGTAGCCCTTGATTGATGTAGTCTTCTCTAGTGTCATTCTCTTACTTCACTCCTTTCATACCGGGCTTACGAAAAATAGCGCCAATCCTGATTTCTCCTGCTGAAGACGTGGCGGCAAGCGCGATGATGAGAATCAGACCCTTTGCAATGTACTGGTAGAACATGGAGACGGCCATAAGATTTAAGATATTGTTCAGCATCTGCCAGATGTATGCACCTCCGAGAATTCCCAATACTCCACCCGTACCGCCCGCTAAGCTCGTACCACCGATTACTGCAATAGCAATCGAATTAAGAATATAGGGATCACCTACCAAGGGATCCCCGGAATTCATCCATCCCGATAAGTATAAACCAGTCATGCTTGCCAGAAGCCCGCTCAAACCGTACACCCAGATCTTGGTGCGGTTACAGGAAATACCCGATTCGAAGGCAACCGTTTCATTACCCCCGATTGCATATACGGAGCGTCCAAAAGTGGTGCGCTTCAGCACAAGCTGGAAGACAGCAATTGCAAAGATAATGATCAGTAGAGGAACAGGCAGGAAGTTAAAAAGCTTTCCCGTCGTGTATAATGCCACACCCCGAGAGACTTTGCCTCCCGGCATCGAAAGGATAAACAGGCTGACACCTTGCCATACCACCCCCGTAGCCAAGGTGACAATAAGTGGAGGGAAACCTCCCCGGGTGATAATGAACCCATTCACCAAGCCTACAGCCAGCCCGATCAGGGTCGGTACCAGGAGCCACAAAATAATATTTCCAGGCGTGTTTAAGAAGGGAAGACTGACAGCGACGACATTCGCCAGCCCGATGGTCGCTCCGATGGACAGGTCAATTCCCCCGGTAAGGATGACAAACGTCTGGGCGATTCCGACGAGGATAAGCGGTGTGATCCTTGTGAAAAGGTTGACATTGTTGTTCCACGTGAAGAATGTGGGTTCGATAAAAGAAGCCACAAGATATATTAGTAGGAAAATGATGTATACAGGTAAAAAAAGTAGGAGGTTCCTATATTTCTCGGTCATATGACAGCTCCTGCTGCTACAATATCTTCGCGGCTGACGGAAGCCTCCATAATGTTTTCCTCGGTAATTTCATCGCCTTCCAGGCATGCGGTAATGGTGCCCCTGTTCATGATCAGGACCCGGTCGCACATACCGATTAGCTCGAGCATATCGCTTGTACTCAAAATTACTGCTACACCGCGGTCAGCCAGCTGACGTATCAACATGTAGATCTGCTGCTTGGTAGCAACGTCCACACCTTTCGTGGGCTCATCCAGTACGATCACATGGGGATTAAAAATCAACCATTTTCCTATCACGAGTTTTTGCATGTTACCGCCACTGAGCGACTGCGCAGCTTGTTGTACCGAGGATATCTGGATGGATAAGCGTTCTATCATATTCTGGACAACGCTACTCTCCTCTTTTAATTTGATGAAACCCATCCGGCTGTGTCTGTTGATTGTGTTAGCCGCCAGATTTTCCAGCACGGAAAGAATCAGGAAAATGCCCTCTTCGTTGCGGTTTTCAGGAATATAGGCTATACCATGCCGCATGGCCTGAATAGGATTCTTAATGGATACCGGATTATCACCGATCGTTAGCTTCAGGCGATCACACCCCTCAATCCCGAAGAAGGACTTGAGAAGTTCGATCTGACCTTGCCCTTGCAGCCCTCCAATGGCGGTCACCTCTCCTTCTCGGACAGAGAAAGCGATCCGCTTTCCTGATTGTCTCAAGATACCATCGAAAGTGAGGAGTACCTTTGCATCAGTGTTGGTCCCATGCTTGGTTGGGAAAATCTCCGAGATTTTTCTCCCTACCATGGAAGAAATCAACTTATGATAGTTGAACGCGGATACCGAATCAGTGACGACGACCTGTCCATCCTTCATCACAGTGATCCTGTCCGAGATTAACAGCACTTCATCGATTCGATGAGAGATGAAAATGATGCCCTTTCCACGCCGCTTCAGATCACGTAAGATTTCAAACAGGATGGCAACCTCATCGCGAGACAGGGGAGCTGTCGGCTCATCGAAGATGATCAGTTCGGGTTCCTGGGCGAGAACTTTACCTATCTCCACCTTCTGCCTTACTGCCATAGGAAGTGATCTAACGAGGATATCGGGGTCAATGTCAACACCAATATCCTTCAATACAGTTTTCATAATGGTCCTGATCTTTCTCCAACTGATCAACCCGCCAGAACCCCGCGGCCAGACACCCAAAACAATATTCTCCCCGACTGTCAATTCGGGAAGAAGGGAAAGTTCTTGATAAACAACGCCGATACCAGCTTTGCGTGCCTCAGAATAATCGGCAAACCTGCATTCTTTTCCATCAATAAGAATCTTCCCTTTGTCTGGCGAATGGATACCTGCAAGCACTTTCATTAGAGTGCTTTTCCCAGCTCCATTCTCTCCAACCAAACCGTGGATCTCGCCTCTGAAACAGGAGAAATCAACTCCATTGACAGCACGGGTCCCATCGAACGTTTTTACGATCCCCCGCATTTCTAATAGAAGGGAGGGTGATTGTTCCGCCATATTACTCCTCCTATGTCAAAAGTCTTTTCAAAGTTGCAATAATATCTTTGCTGCTTCCAGTATAGGCAGCAGGCTTATTATCATCATTAAAATTGTCCGCCTTATCAGTCATGACAACACTGTTTAAACTAAGAATATTATGTACCTTTTTCTTAAAAGCAGTTCTCATTTTTATATATTTATCCCTCTGACCCATTGAGCCGGCTATCTCTACTCCTTCTTTATTCCTCATTCTTACCTCTGGGATGAGTCATTTTAAAGATATCGTGATATTATCAGAGTATCAGGCGCATCCATTTTCTTTACAGATTTGGATATAACTTTAAATTGTATTGGGTTTACTATCCTTACCTTGCTTACTAACTCTTCTATACCTTATGGTAACTATTCTGTTATAAGTTTCAATTAACCTACTTTTCGGGATCAAATAATCCCCATCAAAAAACGCAGGGGAAGATGAGATCCTCCCCTGCTACTGCCTAAAACAGATTATCTTTCGAAAATCTCCAACACGATGTCCGCGGGAAGCTGGGAGTTGCACCAATAGCTGTCCGGTAGGTCCGGTTTTACATATTGATCCAGAGTTTCTGCGGTAATCGTAGGAATCGGGATAACAATTTCCTTCTCCACCGTTTTACCCGTCAGAGCATCAAGTGCGACTTCAAGTGCTTTGGCACTGCACCATGTCGGCATACTGGTAGCAATTGAGTCGAATGTGGGGTATTTCCCCGAGTCTCTGATCTCCTTCCAGAGCTTAAGGAATCCATTACCATCCTCTCCTGTTACCGGTGGTGGTGTTAATCCTTTCTCCATGTATGTCTCTAATACACCCTCTGACATCGCACCACCTTGGGACCAGATGCCATCGATCTCGGGATAAGCTGCCAGGAGATCCTCCATAGCTTTCTTGGCTTTGGCATAATCCCAGTCTGCGGCTACTTCCTGAACGATCTTAATATCAGGGTACTGGTCGAATACGCTCTTGGCACCCTCAAAACGCTCAGCGGAGATAGCCGTTCCTTTTATTCCGTTGAAGGCGATAATGTCACCTTTCTCATTCATCGCCTTGACCAACCATTCACCCTGAACCCTGCCGAACTCTTTCTGGTCAACTTTAACATGGGCAGTGATGTTGTCTGTGTATACCACGTTATCAAAGTCCACGACGACAATGCCTGCCTTCATCGCTTTGTCAACTACAGGGACAAGCGCTTCGGGGTTCATAGCAGTTATCAAGATCGCGTCAACCTTCTTTGAGATCAGGTCTTCTATATCGGAGATCTGTTTCTCTAACGATTCATCTGCCTGAGTGACAATGAGTTCTTTAACCAGAGGATTTTGGGAAGCGGCATACTGCGCTTCTGCGACCATTTGAACTCGCCATGAGTTACCAAGGCTAAAATTACTCAGCCCGACTACGAAGGTCTTCTCTGCCGCAGTCTCTGTTGTAGCAGCAGCTTCTGTTGTAGTAGCAGCTTCTGTTGTAGTAGCCGGCTTTGGCGCACAGCTAGCGAATATAAGTCCAACCATTGCCAAAATAACAAACCCGATAAGGATTTTTGTTTTCACAATCTATCACCTCCTTGTATAGTTTTTTACGGAGCATTTTGCTCCACTCACCATTATGGTGTTGAACTCATAAAGGTGAGATTAGGATCGATCTGTCGTTCTCTATGTCTTCTCTTTATTCATCCTCCTCCTTGTATAGTTTTTTTAGATATTTAATCTCACCACCATGCATTGAACTCATAGAGGTGAGATCCGACTTTTGTACTTTTATCTTGAAAACATAACCGTTAACATGAATGCTGGGATTATGTTAACCGGCATAGTTCCTTTTCTTTTGGGATGGTGAAGGCTTACAATTCCTTGAGGACTGATATCCTCTTGCGAAAGACTGCCACCCTTCCCAGTGTATCTTAAATAACGCTGCCTTACTGCCATTAGCTCCTGTATCATGAGCAAGAATATATTTCTCCATTTTGCCTTTCCCTTAAATCTAAAATAAATTATTCAGCAATAACTAATTTTAAATTTCTTTTTTTAATTTCATTGATATATTTGTCCGATAATTTATTGTCTGTTATAACCATATCGAAAAGATCAATTTCCCCAAACGAAGTCAAAGAAAACTTTCCGAATTTACTGCTATCTGCTATCAATACTCTGTAGGTGGCTGAATTCATTATTGCTCTTTTGACCTGGATTATTTCTAAATCTGAATACATAATTTCCAAACTGGGAGATATTGCTTCACAACTCATAATAGCTATATCGGCCATTAACTTCTTGAATGCCTCTATTGAAAGAACACCCAATAAACTATTAGATTCCGTGCTAAGCAGACCACCAGACAATATTATCTTAAATTCTGCCTTCCCTAATAGGAGTTGAGCTATATTAATAGTAGGTGTAATTATAGTTAAAGCTTTCTTAGACATTTTTCCCAGTTGACGGGCTACCATCATTACTGTAGTTCCAGCGTCAAGAATTACTATGTTATTATCCTTAATTATCTCAATTGCTTTCCTCGCTATTTTATTTTTCTCTTCGAGGTTTTCTTTTTCTCTCTCGCTAAAAGGTACTGATATTTTTCTTTGAATAACAGCACCCCCATGAAACCTATCAATTACACCTTTTTCTTCCAAGGTACGTAAATCTCTTCTAATAGTAGACGGGGATGCATCAATCAAATCACAAAGATCCTCTACTGTAACAAATTTTTTTCCACTTATAACCTTTGTTATTTTTTTAATTCTTACTGGTTGAATATCTTTGGGAAATTTCATAATTTACTGGTTAAATATTTACCTTAAATATAATTTGTGACTATTAAATTATTATTTTTAACTTTTTTATGGTTATTTATGATTATATTTGATTATATTAATCATATTTAAAAAAAAATGCAACACATACCTTTTTAAATTTTTTTAAACATAATAGAGAATTAATATGCTTAGCAAATATCAATTTAAATTATATTTAAAAGAGTTATCAAACTTTCTAACCACATTTTTCGCCTGTTTTCTATTTTGCAGCAAGCGCAATCCTGTTGGAAATTAGCAAATCCATAGGTTTAACCATTGAAAATTTGAATTTAGTATTCGCCTTTTTTATATCCCACATCTTTGGGCTCCCTGCAACCTCGACACTCTCGCTGCTAATATCACACGCGTTAAAGACTTAGATGTATTCCCGCCATCGATTCCGCTCTATTTCGTGAGGGGGATTAAGAACTTCTATGACCCCAGTAAGATATCTATGCAGGATGTGGGAACTTTAGATTTTATGCGTGGAGAGGAAGCCCAGGTGGCTGGCTTGCTGGAAAACCGGGAGGTGAAGTTGCCTACCATCATCACCATCAACTCCATATCCCGGAATACCTCTAAGAGAAAGTACAATACCCTTTCCGTCTAGCTGCTCAACAAGCCATTGAGCACTTTGTTGACCAAACTGAACTTCATCATTATTCTGGAAAGCAGTATATTTAGTAGTATTAATACCGCTCTTGCTAACAATGGTGACTATTCCGGCATCCTTAGATTCCTCTCGGTGGAACCTAACCTTCCAACATAAATGAGGTTTCCCCAGTCCTATCGACCATACTTAAAGAGTTTCCATGTCCGGGAGCGCCACCGCCCGACAGGGCGCTCCTTCCCTCCCGCCCAGCTTCAAAGGCAAAGCAAATATAATGAAAGGTTTCTCCTCCGGTAGTTGACTCAGATTACACAAATTTTCAACGATGGGAATACCGGCCCCGAGAAGGAGATGGTGTTTTGGGCTACCCTCTGCGCCGACAGGATCCACCGATGTAGCATCTGTCATGTAGGCTTTGATCTTTTTACTTATTAGCCAGCGGATAAGCTTCTCCGATGGGAAGGGGTAGAGGTAATTGTATTCTCTTGTTTCAGCGAATGCCTCGATCCCTGTAGCCAGGAGAAAAATATCCTCCTGATTCAGATTGAATCCGGAACGCTGTACTTCCTCCAGCGTGATCTCTTGATTAGCGGGTTTATTGCTGTATCGGAAAAGCTTGCACGGGCCGAAAAAGCTATCCAGAGAAATCTCTTCTATGCAAGGGACATTGTCAAGGAAGTGCTTGGGTGCATCAACATGCGTACCTGTGTGCACGAGCATGGTAATACGAGTCAGATTAACACCTTCAGAGTTTACCCTCTTAATCCATTGGAATGAAGGCTGCTCGGTATCGGGGTATACGAGCATATCGTTCGAGATAGTGTAACTCAGATCAATTATCCGCGATCTGCTCATTCAAGACCTCTTTCGGTGTGATTTGACAGGTTTTCAATATCGTGCTGGGGATAGCCGGGCCGGGGCAGCAGCCGGGGATGAATACTGTCCGGGGGTCCTTCTGAAAATCTATCGGAGTGCAATCCCCGATTACGAAATAGGGACCCTCACCCAGGTGCTTCTCAAAGTTTCTGTCGACAGCATTGAACCCGAGCATGATAGTCGGTGTGCCAACATTCTTGTTGATCAATTCCCAAACGCCGTCTCTGAGCCAAAAGAGTGCAGGTCCCATGAACCAGGCAAAACAACCCTCACACATCCCTCCTAGCACAACATGGCAGGGAAAACGGTTATATAATGTTTCCAGCGGTTTTTCGACTTTAATAGCGATCTCCTCCTCAGGAAGATTGCCGATAATCCTGATACGAGCACGGTCAATCTCACCCACTCCATCCAGATAAGCAGTCCATGGGAAGATGAGATCATGCCGGTCGATTCCAAGCATTTGCGCGCCAATCGCATCTATTGCCACCGGATCGTTCGATGCCAGAAGAACGCCAAGGAAACGGGGTTTACAGAGATCCGGTCCGTCTCCCTCTCCGACAATGATCCCGTCCCCGAAACAAAGATCCTCAGGAAGTACCTGATGGAGCTCGGAGACCAGTTTCGGCAAGCGAGTCTGGTGATTCTGGAGCCTGACTTCCTGGTCGACGAATCCCACCCAGTTCTTGACGCAGCACGTGAATGAACCAACACGATGTGTTTTAAGCTTTCCAAAGTTGATGAGGCAGTCTGCTTCAAGCGCCTTCCGGGGGACGGTAATGGATTCAAGGATATCACTCTCTATCAGCGGAACAGAAACCCGCTCGGTTGGATCATCGATATCGACCGGAATCCCCCCTGCTTCTCTTACAGCACGGTCCATTCCAGTTGCCCGAAAAGTATCCAACGACTTTAGGTACGAAGCGGATGAATCTCCTACAAACACGCTGCGTACACCATTATCCCATAGCAATTCGATAAGAGCCGAAATAAAATGCGGATCGGTCGTGATGCCTTCGCTAGCGCCGGCGCCGATAACCACATTGGGCTTGATGAAAACCGTGCCGCTGTGTGGGAACGGGATGCCGGCCCCCTTCAAATGCTCAATTACCTGGACTAGCAGGCCTCTGAAATCGACCTTATCGTATTCAGCACTCGAGGATTTCGCAACGGCGACCACGGATTCCATTCGTCTCTCTTGGCGCTTGATCATAGTACCTCCGCAACAATGGAAACAGGTGAAGCATCGAGTCCGATCAAACGGAGAGGGAAGGCATAGATCCTTGTGATCTGTCGCTTCAAGATCGGGCCCATATTCACATCCTCGAAGATCAAGACCGACCGGGTCTGATATATTTCGCTGTCCAACAGGGTTTTGTGGACAGAAAAATTCTGTTGCGGACCGAGTCTGCAACTTTCAATACTCAGAGTATCGATGGCGACAGCTTTTACGTTCAGCAATTCGGTACGAATCAGTCTTGCAGCTTCAACCGAGAGGGAAGGAAAATCATCCATATAAACGTCATGATCAAGCCGTAAGGCATGGTACCCCGTACATAGCAGCAGAATATCAGCTTCGTAAAGAGATGACCCACAGACTTCCATGTCCTCCGGCTGCAGCAATCCGCCTTTTGGCAGCATTTTCTGCACCACAAGAGGCTTGGTGTAGCAAAAGTCTTCGATTGGGATCCGGTCGATTGTCTTCCCTTTATCATAAAAATGAAAGGGGGCATCAACATGCGTTCCATTATGTAAAAAGTGATTCACTATTGTGGTATTAGACTCTCCTCCCCCACTCATGCGAGTGTAGGGGGTGAACTCGTCATGTGGAAGCCCCGGAAATATCGGAGCATCAGGAGAAAGAGAATATGCCATTTCTATAAACATGTTTTTATGCCTCCGGGATTCAAAATTTAAGATAGGAGATGGCCTGGCGAGACCTCGTCAATCTTTCAAAGACATGGGGACCTTTCTTCAGGCTGCACGCCGTAAATAACACTGTGATGATAGCAAGCTGAACGATCCGCGACACCATCACTTCCGTCCGGTAGTTGACTTCCTCGGAGTACAAAGTGATGCAGACATCGGCGATCTTGGCAAGCGGGTTGTCCGCGGAACCCGTAAGGGCAATGATCTTCGCTGTGGGCTTGGCATGTTCAGCGGGAATGACCACGTCCCTGGTTTCTCCAGATTCCGATATGCAGAAGATTACATCGCCCGGCAGAGGCTCGGCGAGAAGTGCGGCGTTGATGTGAGAATCCGAGAAGTAATAACAATGACTTTTCAGGCGGGAGAATTTAAAAAACCCTTCCATAGCGATGGAGCCCGAAGAGGCATATCCAAGAAAAAAAAGCCGCTCAGCGCTGTCGATTAGATCCACAGCCTTCTGCAGATTGCTAGCCGAGACCATGTTGATATTCTCATGGAGCGTTTGGATTGAGCCTTTGAAGATCTTCTGCTTAACCGTCTCAATATCGTCACTGACTAAAATATCTTCGTAGGTATGGTAGAAGGCACTCCCGCCGATTTCTGTAGCCAGGGTTACTTTGAAATTCTGATATCCGGAAAATCCGAGGGTTCGATAGAACCGAACAACATTTGACTCGCTTTTCAAACCAGTCTCGAAGGCAAGTTCGCTGATGGACATCCTGACCGCTTTAGCTGGATTTTTGATGATGAACTCAGCGATCCGCTTCTGAGTTGGCGTCATAATCCCTAGCTTGCTGCGAATCAGTGAGAGAACAGGGAGAGGATTCTGGTTAGCGTCATTTTGAAGTTCTATCATTTGAATATTTACCTCGTAGAAGAATTTTTTTCTATAATATATATTTGCCTTATAGATGTCAAAAAAATATTTTCCTCTGTAAAGCCAAATTAGAAAATTATCATTTGGGGGTTACATACTTACAAACCTGGCAAAAATTTTTTTATATCAATTGTTATAATGATTTAGAAAAATACGTTTGATTCAAAATACTTGCTTAATTCTAGAACCTGGACCTCTCTAACCTTATATATATACCACTTATTAACATGACTATGACACCCTGTGCAATTAGCTGGCCAGGTTCACTTATTCCCATCATAGTTAATATACTGAATAGGATTTTCAACACTAAAACGCCAAATAAAGTTCTTTCTACTCCACCTCGAGCCCCTACAAAAACCGTTCCACCAATAATGACAGCAGCGATAGATGACAATGTATAATTAGAGCCAAGACCTCCCCCTCTATAGGTAAGCTCAGGCACACCGGTATATCCTAACAAAAATAGCCCGGCAATAGCTGCAAATATACCACTAATTATATAAACTATTAAAATCACTATCTTGTTCCTTATGCCCGAGTGATAAGAAGCTACCGGATTGCTTCCTATTGCATAAGTTTCCCTACCGAATACAGTAAGTCTCATTATAACTGCCATGATTACAGTAAGAAAAAGCCATATAATAATTAGAATGGGAATATTACCTACTTTTTCAACACTTAAATATCTGAGAATCGGTGAAGCAAAACCGCTTGTTTTGGCAAAAATAAAAATAGCACCTGTAAGTATTATCATCATTCCCAGAGTCATTACAAATGGCGGAATTCTCAAAAAGGATATCCCTGCTCCATTTATTGCCCCAATTAGAAGTCCCAGCCCCAAGCAGATTAAAATCGGTATTATTCTATTCTCGCCGCCTGAAAGCATAGCTCCCACTGCATCTGTCAGAAGCATAGTTGCGCCTACAGAAAGGTCTATTCCACCGGTAAGAATAACTACGGTCTGCCCTATAGCAGCTATTCCAATTATTGATGTGTCATGTGCAACTGTTATTAAATGCTTGGCTGTTAAAAAACCTGGCTTCAAAATTCCTGCAATTAGAATTATGACACCCAGCATGGAAAACAAAATAATTGTTTGCAGGAGATCCTTATTTATACTCCT
>Ga0315289_10009393_pt1 | contig 14083 bp, 12 predicted proteins | sample YL17G11_40_MG_FD_203452 | JGI IMG/M metagenome (GOLD analysis project Ga0315289, IMG submission 203452) | Sediment microbial communities from Yellowstone Lake, YNP, Wyoming, USA - YL17G11_40 | ecosystem: Environmental > Aquatic > Freshwater > Lake > Sediment | place: USA: Wyoming | collected...
CCGGGGCAAGGCATCGCCTTTGCGCCGTCGTTCGTATGCGCGGAGGCCTTCCTTCAAATGGGCCAGCGATTCATGCAGCTTGGCGGTTCTTTTTGATTCCATGGAGCATCCCTTTCAGAAAAGAATAGCTTTCCCCGTCTCCGTCGAGGAAGACGGGTTCGTAATTGAGTCCCTCCCAGAACCAGTCGGGAGCAGCGTCCAGATTGACCAGGTCGACGTTGCGGACGAGGTCCTCGGCGAGGTCGGCCGCGACGCGGCGGAGAGCCAGGAATTCGTCTCCTCTGATCGGCGCCGCCGGACGGGTGACGCCGAGATCCCAATCGGAGAAAGCTTTAGCCCGGCCCTTCGCTCTCGATCCGAGAAGCACGACGGCAATTCCGGGATTTCGCCGGAGCAGGGCGGCGATGATCGGGCGGATTTCGTCGAAATGCTCGGCGAGAGCGGGCGTATCGCCGGCCGAGACGATCAGTTCGAGGGGATCGCGGCCGAGGGCGCGGGCAATTTTCAGGAAAGCGGAGGCTAAGACGGATTTCCCCCGGAAATAACCGAGGATCGTGTTCCTGTGGACGCCGATCCGAGCCGCGAACCGGGAAGCATTCGGAAAGCCCAGTGCCTTCATCCGTTCGGTGACGGCCATGCGATCGAGAACATATTTCATTTTATCTCTCGTTGATTATTGAATCATAGCAGAAACGAAAAGTCAATATTATATGCATGTGCACATAATATTAGTCCATTTAATTCAGAAAAGTCAACGCTTGGATGGCGGAAGACGATAGTAGCCGTCCCCGAGAAGCTTGAAGAAACACCGGGCGCAGGCCTCGAGATCGCCGACCGCGTCATGGGGGCGATCGTACGAGCGGCCGAACAAATGGACATGAAGCTCGACGAGGGTCGGCCACTTGAATCCCGCGCTCCCCCATCTCGGCAGGCAGCATACCTCGGTCGTCGTCTCCATGGTGCATAGGCCGGGGAGGTCGAGGAACCGCAAGCGTTTATTCAAGCGGACGAGCTCTGCCCCGACGACGCCGAGGTCGAAGGCAAGATTATGGGCTACGAGGGAGATCTCAGGTGAAGTGAAAGTTCTAGGCTCCAAAACCTCCGGAGCCGGCGGCCGATATCCCAAAGAACTGTGGGGACGGAAGCGATTATACGCCCGTCTCCAGCATAATGTCGTCTTCCTCCTCGAAGGACTCTGGTTCGCTTTTGGGGGGCTCGATCCGTTTCGCCGGATGCATGTATTTAACATCCGCGCTCGCCTCCTGTCAATAAAAGCGGGAGCAGCCTTCCTATCCGATCGGGAACTTCGTTCAACATTCCTCTCGGATAGGAAGGCTGCTCCCGGCATAATAAGAAGAATAAGAAAGCTGTAAGGGAGCTTTGCTCACCATTCGTGGCCAGGGTAACGCCTTTCCACAGCGGAATTAAAATTGGAGTGAAGAAAAAATCGGAAACACATCGAATTCGGCTATTCGGTGTATGTCTCCGATTTCAAAAGAGGGGACCGGACGGGAGTTGCGCCGCCTTTTTCGATTGTGATATAAGACCGATGTGGGATGTTTCAACATCGATCCCCCCGGTCAAAATCCCACGCTTCCGTCCGGCCGCTCGGGCCGTCTCGCGCGGCATCTCGAGCGTATTCTCCGCATTCTCACCTGGGTTTTCTACGCTTTTTTCGTCATTCTTTGGTTCAAGGACAACATCGACGCCCTCAAGAAATATCGGGTCAGCTATCTCTTCGCGCTCGTCCCTCTCGTCATCGTTCTCGGTCTGCGGCTCGCCCGCACCGTTAAGACAAGGAGAATCTCCGTCCGGTTCAAGCTCGACAAAACGGTCGCCGCCCTCGTTCTCCTCGTGACCCTGGCGACAGCCGTCCACTGGCCCTATATTTTCCACGGGGAACGGATTTTAAACAGCGATGGCGCCATCTATGCCCTGATGGGGAAGCACATCGCCGAAGGAAAGCTGCCTCCGATCATACCCTACGGACAGAATTATAACGGCAGTTTGGCCAGCCATGTTTATGCGGTCTTTTTCCTCGTGTTCGGATATTCGATTTCCGCCCTCCATAGCGCGGCGGTCGTATTTTACCTGGGTTTCATCATCGTTCAATTCCTATTATTGAAAGACGCTTTTTCGTTCCCCTTCGCCGTCGTCACGTCCTTGTTCTACAGTCTCCCCTTCGGCCAGCTTCTTGCCGTGAGCATGGATCATGCCCTGGCCTGGAGCTTGGTTCTTCTGCTGGGAAGCACGATTCTTTTCATGGCGACGAAGGTCGGTTTTGAGAATAAAACGTCCTGGCTCCCCGGATTGGGATTCATCATGGGCTTAGCGTTCTGGACGCATCAGATCGCGATGTCCTTTATCCTCGCGGCGGTCCTAGTTTTACTGATTAAAACTCGTCCGAGGCTCAAGGTTATGGCCACGCTGGCCGTTTACGGCGCCCTCGGCGCCCTGCCCTTGCTCCTCCAGGAGGTTTTCAGCCGGTTTCAGCTCGTCCAGTTTCTCGGCGAGGGAGAGCCGGGAGCGTTGGCCGCGGCGAAGGTGAAAGGGACGATCCAGCTACTGAAAAGCTTGCTGGCGCCCTTGGACGAAGACCGGTTAGGTTTGATTCTTCTCGTTATCCTTCTCCTGGGCGTGGCGTCGCTTCTCTTTATCCTGATTCGATCCAAGGGAAGGTCTCGGGCGTTGGTATTTCTGATTTTTTTGGTCGTTTTCGGGGGGATGTACTGGATTTCTCGTTTCAGTGGTTATCTTCTTGTGCGCTACCTGTATCCGTTGTATGTGATTCTTCCGGTTTTGCTTCTATCTCCATTTGATCTTTTTAAATCCCGGCTCAAGACGATTTTTGCGGCGACTTTTGTCGCGGCCGTTGTCATCGCAAATGGTTGGCCGGTCTACGTTTCCTACGCGGCCGATGTGAAGCAAGGATCCGCGGCCCTCCGACAGGTCCTCCAGGCGATGCGGACGACAGGCGTCCGGTATTGGCTGGCCGATTACTGGGAATCCTACAACATGACCGCCATTAGCGCCGAAGATCCGATCGTCGGAACGGCTTACTATAATCGGTATTATCCTTATCAACTCGCGATATACGCGGGGGAGAATCATCCTGGTGTCCTTTTTCTCTGGTCGCGTCACCCGGCCGAAAATTTCGAGAACTTATTGAAGACATTGGGCGTCAGCTTCCATCGGCAAAATGTCGGCGATGCGTCGTTGTTTTATGGCCTTGGAAGCCCGGTCTATCCCGGGGCTTTTTATGAGAAAGCGCCGCCGTCCATTCCCAAGCTGGCGTTAAGCGAAATCCGGGAGAAGGCGGGCTTCCTGGAGGCGACGTTCAGGACGGAAGACGCCGGACCGCACGTGAATTTCGGGCTGAAGGTCGAGATCCCAGGCTACAGCTCAGTGATGACGAATATCCCCGACGAGGCGTGCGAATTCTCCGTGGAAATTCCCGCCCCGCCGGGAAAAAGGATCCTTATTCGTTACGGCTTGAATTTTCGAGGCCTCGAGGTTCCGTCCACGGCGCGTGAAGTGACGTTTACGTGCGCGGGCGAACAGCCCGGGGAACGGACAGACGAGGTCGTCTTCCTCCGGGGAATCGGTCCACTCGTAAAGCGGTTCGACCGAAACGGCAACTATTGCGGAAGCGAGGCGGCGTTGGAACTACGGCCGCTGAAGAGCCGGGACGCCAGGCTGCGGTTGGAATTGTCCAACGCGATTTTTTTCCAAGATCGCTACTGTTACGGGCGTTTCGTCCAGGCCGTTCGTATCTCGGTGGCCGGCGGGCCGGCTCAAGAGTTCATCTTGCCGGCCCAACGGAACGTGGTCGACGTGAGCCTGGACGGCGTCCCGCCGGACGGAGATAGAGTCGTCGTGACGATGGAATTTCGTTATAGTTATGTCTTGGAGGACGCGCCGAACGAGACGCTCTCCGCCTTCCTGGAAAAGGCCGAAATCCTTGACTGAATCGTTTCCTCCGTTCTTCCGTATTTTAAGGGGTGACGCTTTTAACGGTCGATGAATTCGGAAATACGATCCTGATCGGCCTTTCGTCCCGGCGATCCCGAAACCGGGTCCGTTGGAATCGGCATCAAGACGGAGGTGAGCGAGGCGGCCATCCTCACCGGGCGCCGCCACGAACGCGATGCTCCGGAGGAATTTCCGCTCCCGGAGCTCGACCGACGGATAGGAGTTTGCTTTTTCGAGCTCCGCGACAATCCTTCCTAAAAAGCTCGGAATCGATACTCCCCATCACGAAAAAACGATAATCCAGGTTGCCGATCGATGTCGAGAACGTTGAGATGGCTCGAAGGAGGCCGTTCGGCCGAATCCTCATCCTGGACAACCGAAAAATCCCCTAAAAGCCGATAGACGTCCCGTCCCTCATGAAATCGCCTGTCATGAAAAATACTCCGCCGGCTCCTCGGCCGCCATCAGGGCGACCTGCTCGAAGACATGGGAGGGCGGCGGCTTCTCGGCCACGAACCGAAGCTTCAGATGATCGATGATCCGGTCCACGGCGGGATAGTTGGTGATGAAGGCGACGACCTTCATCGTACCTCCGCACTCCGGACAGACCATCGGATCGATCTCATAGACTTTGCGAATTATCTCCGCCCAGCCCTTGGACGGGACGCGCTTTTCTTCCTCCTCGGCCATCCGCAGAACCAGAGGAGAGACGCTCGCCTTCCTGACCTTCCCCCGGTGGGCGTTGGCGTACAGGCCGTAATAACGGACAGTGACCTGGCCTTTATCGGGGATATGCGAGACGACCCGGGCGACAAACTCCAGATAATCCATCGTCTCCCGCTCGGCGCCGTCCTGACCGTACCGGTAGCTGACTTTTCCCTCGGGCTCCAGGAATGACAGCCGCTCCAGAGAAAGCAGCGGCCGGATCATGTCTTTGCCCACCCGCTCGAAGATACAATCCTCACGCTTCACAGGCTGGCGCGCGGTCAAGTGGGGGACGCCGGCCATTTCAAGGAAAAGGACGGCGAAATTATTGAAAGACGCGCGAATGGAACTTCCCGCATAAGGTTCAAGCCATTATCGGCGCTGAAAACGCCCGGGGCCATCCGGGAATCAGTCTCTTTATGGGAAACGGAATTATCGAACCGGAACGTCCATCCCTTGATTCTCTTGGCGGCTTTTAACCTGGATTTTTTATGTATCCATCCTTTTCGAGACGGCAATGGCCGTGCATCGCGCTTGCTCATGCTCCTGCAGTGTTATCATTTGGGCTTCGAGGTCGGAAGATATATCAGCCTGGAACGCCTGATCGAGCAGAACAAGGAACGGTATTATGAGACTTTACAAAAAAGCTCACAAGGCTGGCATGAGGGAAATCATAATCCCTGGCCGTACATTGGCTATCTTCTCTATATCCTGAAGACCGCATACCGGGAATTCGAAAAATATATCCAAACGTGAGCATGGACATGATCAGGCGAACTTTGAAAAATTTGCGATCAAAGGGCCTCGTGGAATGCCTGGGCCGCGGCCAACACGCCCAATGGCGCAAGACCAAGAAATGGAATAATGCGTAATACCCATTAATATGGGTAATGAATTGGGTAATAAGCGAAAATAGGGCTGAAGCCTCTTCAAGCAATATTTCCTAGTCATTTAAGGGAAGGCGGCTTGAATTCTTATATGATTCTGTAAAATATTCAATATTATGAAAGAAATTACAGATCCTCGGACGTCCAACTAGAAACCGAAGCCGCCGCCGACATGGACCAAGATCATGAATTGACTCGCCTTCGTATCGATGTTCACCTGTGCTGCGTCCAGGATGAAGGTTTTATAGGTGATCTTCCGGCTTTCCAGCGAGATCCCCCATTCGAATGATTTGTAGATCCAGCTGACGGCGAGGCCGATGCTCCGCAGCTGGCCTTCCTTCCAGCCGTTATTGTCGGCGTCGAGGAACTTGGCGTTGTTGCTGAAGCCGTAGGTCACGAACGTGGAGAGATTCGGGGATTCGAACAGCATGAACAGGGGGTTGAACTTCCCGAACAGAATTCCCACCGTGGATTGGTCCATGGTAAGCTTCTCGTCGAGCCAGAGGTCGTGATCCCATGTTAGGTCCATCCGGTACTCGATTTCGGCGATCTTCCGGAACCCCATCTTGACGCCGACGAAGCTGTTCCAGCCCGGTCCTCCATAGACTTCGTACGGGGCCATGAGATTGTCGATGTCAGGGGAGCTCAGAAAAGTGAGACCGGTGCCGAGAACGCCGTGAAGATAGACGTTGAAGCGGGTGGAGTCCTGTCCCCGGACAGGGCCGGCGAACACACCGAGAGCGAAGCCGACCGCGAGAAGTGAGCGGAAAAGGTTCATAGTTTCCTCCCGTCGACGCGGCCATTCTAGCACCGCCGCGGAAGGCCTGTCAATTATTCGACTTCGGCCTAATCCCCTTCGCCCCTATTTCAATTTGGCCGCCAGCTTCGCGGGAGGGCTGCTAAGCACTCCCCCGATACACCCGGGCGAGTCCTCCCAGTTAAGCGTGCCTTGCCCGCCGAGGAATTTTCTCGTCTGGTTTCCGGTCATCAGGAGAAGGGCTTTATTTCCGCTCCAGACCTGCTCCCCCGGAAACTTCCCGGCCAGCGCGTTGATCTGGGCCGTCGTCAGGTGGAGCCAGCTCGTAGGCGCGTCCAGGTCGTCGACGAGATATTTCGCCGGCCGGTCGCCCTCGGCGGGCTCGCCGACGTTCACGCAGTCGAACCGGTAGGCGGGCGAAGCTCCCCCGCAATCCTCCCCGATGTCTTTGCAATAGTCGATCTGGATCAGGGTCACATCATCGCCGCATTTGGCGGTCGGATAGATCGCGTGCTTGTCCTCGGAAGGGTAGAGGGTTAATAGGCCTTCGTCCGTGAATTCCAGGGCGGAATGCATCGGGTCCGCCTTATTCTGCTTCCATCCGAGGCTGAAACTGACCCCCGTCGGATTCGACAACGACGGCGTGTTGAATGAGAGCGTAACCCCGGCATGTTTCATCTGCCCGCTCGTATACGTGACGCCGAACGCGTTCCAGACGGCCGAATGACCCGTTTCCTCATTGCCGTGGGCGGACGTATAGACGTATTTCAAGCGCAGCGTTTTGTGGTCGTTATCGACCTTCCAGGCCATGATGACCTCTTCGACGTCTCCGTTGTGTTCCCTCGTGTAGTCCTTGAGCAGGTCCCGGATTTTCTGGGCGATCGCGTCCTTCACCGCTCCCGGGACTGCGGTCGGCAGCGTCGCCCAGACTACGATTTGGGCGTTATTATTGACGAAACGGCCGTAATCCCGGCTCCAGGTGACCGCATAGCTCAAAAGTACGTACTGGCAATTCTCCCGTGTCGGATAGGGCTGGACCCGGACGAAATTGAAGACCGGGTGCGCGCTTTTATGCTGGAGCCAGTCCTCTTCCTCATCCAGGATAAAGCGCGGGTTGAGGAGAAGCATGGCCTTGTCTTCGAATTCCTGGTAGAGGCGGTCGGCGTCGATGTCCCAGTTGAAATCGCCGATGCGTTCGGTCGGGACGAAAATGGGACAGGAGCTCGTGAGAATCCGCCCGGCCCCGCTCAAGGTCAAGTTGCATACCGGCGGCTGGGTCCCGCCGCCCCCCGTTCCTCCTCCGCCCGCTACGCTCGTCGTGGTCGTCGACGTCGGCGTAATCCCGGTCGGGACCGCCCAGTACGCAAAAAGAAGACTAGCGCCGTCGACGGCCGCGCCCGATCGTTGAGCGACGAGCACGCGCGTCCCGCTGACCGTGATATTGGTCGTCGCGCTGACGTAGGGAGCATTGCCGCCGTAGGCCGTAGCCATAACAATCGGATAGGTCGTCATGGCCTCGAACGAAAGCGCGTTCTCCGCGGCCACGTGGACCATGCCCGCCGCCCGCCATTTCGGGTCGGGATAAACCGCGATCCAGTCCACGGAGATCTGTTGCGTCACGGGTCCGTTCGCGTCTTTGACGTTCACGGAGAAAAACGACGCCCCCGGGTTGGCCGCGGAGGCCGCGAGCGGGATCCCGTTCTTCTGCGCGTTCATCAAGACGACGGCGGGCGCCGTCGCTTTATGGAGCGGGATATGATCGGCGTTCAACCCGTCGTGGTGCCCGAGCTCGAGCCCGCTCTGCGGCAGCGCGGCGACCCATTGGACCATGACGTTTCCGGTGACCGGGGTGTTATTGAAATCGTAGATCCGCAATTTAAACCCGGTCTTGGTGACGTTCTGGGCGGCGATGAGGACCGGCTTGTCGGCCCCATGCCAACCGGAAGCGATGACTGTCGGAATGTCCCGAAAAGCCTGCTTGAACGTGACTGTCGAATTGTTCCCGTTATAGCCGCCTAGCATCATCTGGATGTCGGGCCCGCCCGTTCCGCCCGTCGTAGTCGTGGTCGTAGTCGCCGGCGCTATGCTCGTTGTCGTCGTCGATGCTTGTCCGCCGGCTTGAACGAGGGCGTTCCGAAAGATAAGGATGTCTTTGACCGTTGTCTGCGCGATCGTGCAGGGCCGGCCTAAATAATCGACTAAAGACGCCGTGAAATGGGCCCGGTCATTGGCGATACCGGTCGAAGCGACGGCCAGGGGGCCCACCCCATAGGCGGAGATCAGGATGGCCGCCGGTCCCGAAACGGTGGGGAACATGATGCCCCCGGTCGCGTCGGTCTGGCCGGTCGGACAAATCGCGAGCAAGCTCGATTTAAACGCCATCCAGTGTACGGTGGCCCCGGTCACCGTATGGCCGGCGTTATCAAACACGGAAACTTGGAACCAGGTACGATTGACGCTGAAATCGAGGTTGACGCGCGCCGAGAGGAGAGGCGTGCCGTTTTTAACCGCATTTGTCAGGATGTGAACTTCGCCGGCCAACGGCTGCGTAAAATTCACCAAGCCGTCCGCGGGGATCGCGAGAGATCCCGTCTGGAGGCCGTATTGGGCGACGGCGGCCACCCAGTTGACCTGGGCCGCCGACGTGACCAGCTGTCCCGACGTATCGACGATCGCCAGGTTGAAGCCGGTTTTGGTCACGTTCACGGCCGCCGCCTTCATGGCCTTTCCGGCGAGGGCCGCGTTCACGATGACGGTGGGAACGGTCGCGAACGACGTTGGGAAGGCTATGTGCTGGCCGTCCGCATAATTTCCGATGCCCGACAACAATGTCGTAGGGGTCGCTTCGCCCGGAGCGGGCCCGGGTATCACCAGAATGAAGACCAGATAAAAGATCTTAAGAATATTGATCACAGGGCCTCTCCTTGAAGAATAGCTTTCTTCCTTTTTAGGATCCGCCGCGCGAATTCCCTTTTAGTCATGCCGTATTAATAGGACGTTCAGCGGCTTGAGTCAAGACGACTTAGACTTTTTTATAGGCGGGTTGCGTAGATTATAAGATTTTGCTTTTCTGTGTTGGACGAGCTTCCCCGCATTCGGCTCGGAATCGCTGCCTCCCTTCACGAAAAAATGATAGTCCCGGCCTCGGGTCGAAGTCAAGAACAAGAAAACTGTCGTGAGATGGGCCCGCCGGCGACATCCTTGTTGCGGAGGACCTGAAAACCTCCCGAAAGACGATAGACCTCCGACGCCTCTCGAAACCCCGTGTCCTCAAAAATATTCCGCCTGCTTCTCGGCCGCCATGAGAGCGACCTGCTCGAAGACATGGGAGGGCGGCGGCTTCTCGGCCACGAACATCAGCATGAGATGGTCGATGATCCGGTCCACGGCGGCATAGTTAGTGATGAAAGCCACGACCTTCATCGTCCCGCCGCATTTGGGACAAATCATCGGGTCGACTTCGTAGACTTTCCGGATCATCGCCGCCCAGCCTTTGGAGGGGACGGGCTTCCGATCCTCCTCGCTCATCCGCAGAACCAAGGGGGAATCTACCGTCCTCGCCATCCGGAACGCACCGTCCTCTACAGGGTGTTGTTCCATCATTTCAAGCGTTTCGTCGCGGAGTATGAGGAGCGTTTCGAGAAGGCGTACGGCTATTTCCGTCCGATCATCAAGGAGGTCGTCGAGAAGTATCTCGACTGCGGCAATCCGCGCTGCGGGTTCGCCCGGATCAGCTGTCGGGACTGCCGGGCGGAACATCTTCTGATGTTTTCCTGCAAGACCAGGGGGTTCTGTCCATCCTGTCATGCCAAGCGTCTTGAGGAGTGGGGGGAGTGGATGCGGGAGACGCTCCTCCTCGATGTCCCACACCGCCAGGTGGTCTTCACGATCCCCAAGATGCTGCGCCTCTTCTTCAAATTCAAGCGCCGGCTCCTGGGCGATCTTTGCCGCTGCGCGGTCCGGGCGCTTCTTTTCTATTTTCAGGCTGCGGCGGGGAAAACACTCGAGCCCGGAGTTGTCGCCGTCATCCAGACGTTCGGAGACCGCATCAATTTCCATCCGTTATGTGGAGCTCCACATAAGGGGTGTCATGTTAAGCGTTGCGTAATGTGAAGTAACCCATATCCAAAACATGAAACTTCCGCCAAAATAAGCCTTTTCGGTAATGGAGCCGGTTGAGAACTACACATAATTCCTTGATACCTCCGAGAGTTGATCAAGCCACTGAAGGATGCTTGGTTTCATCCATTTGGCCCGGCCTTTCGCGATTTTCACTTGTGGTGGTTCGCAAGCTTCCAGGGCCTTGCGCTTCATGTTCATATCAATCTCGATGTAGGCGTGAGTCGTATTGACGTCGGCATGCCCCAGCCAATTCTTGACGACGATAATATCATTTCCTGATTGGAGTAAGTGCATAGCCGTCGTATGACGGTATGTCGCTAAAGACATAGCCGTCATACCACTGCCATGCACCTCCTTCAGTCCGGCGTCGATATCACAGTCATTGCACTCTGGCTGGGACATGAAAGTCCAGCCACCACTCATATGTATGTGGAGGCTGATCTGACAATGAAAGAAAAGGCCCTTCAAAAGCTACAAGACCCATCTTTGAAGAGCGTGCGGTATCAAGCGAGTGATTCTATTTTATCCTTCTTGGAGAGCCTGTGATTATGCTGAGTATAAGGGAACGTAATTGGTTAAAAATCAAAGAAATACGCTAATAACTCAGCATAATTTTGAACTCAGCATAATACGGGCTCTACGCCAACGCGCACCGGGGGAAAGTCAAGAAGGCGAGTCTGAGTCCCTCGGTGCTCCGGATCGTTGAGGAGGAGCTCCGGCGCCTTCCTTCTAAAGGTTGGGCGGCCATGATCCGGAAGGTCTATGAGGTGGACCCGATGATCTGCTCGAAATGCGGGGGCCGGATGAAGGTCGTCGCCTTCATCACGGAAGTTGCCGTCGTGGATCGGATTATCGATCATCTGAAGCTTCGGTTCATCGCCGAGAAGCCGCCGCCGTCGCGAGTCTTGACCGAGGTCGCCCTGGTGGCGGCCGAGGAGCGGGCGGAGTATTTTTCATGACAGGCGATTTCGAGAGGGACGGGAAGTCTATCGTTTTTTGAGAGATTTCGTGGTCATCCGGAACGATGATTTTCCGGACGGCCTCCTTCGCGGCCATTTTCGCGTTGTTGACATCGACCCATGGTCGGGTTTCTCCTTTTTGCGTGAAGGGCGGTACCGATTCCGAGCTTAGCTGGAGGAAAGAACGTGCGACGCGAAAAAGCAAATTCCTATCCGCCGCTCTATCATATGTCCATCGCGGCCTTGGAGATCTGGAGACGGGTCTGGAGTGGTGGGCAAGGGGCGTTGAGGAGCATGATCTGGCAATTATGATGGCACTCAGGTCTGAGCCGGGCTACGATCCCTTGCGATTTCATCCGGCTTATCAAGCCCTATTGCGGAAGATGAACCTGGAGCCGTAAGCGGACATCTGTCCCCCCTGAAATGTCATTATAATTGGCAATAACCATAGTATGTCGAAAATATATCGACATACAATGCAAAATATGCTATATTTCTTCTTAGTCTCAGGCAAGGAACACGCGGATGGCCATCGACGTCAGGGAACGAATTCGGGCAGAAATATTTGATTACCAAACCTTGATCGACGCCTTAGGGGAGCTCTCGTTTCCAAGAGACAAGATCACGGATTTAATCAAGAAGAAGATCATCATAAGGATCAAGAAGGGGTTGTATGTCTTCGGCGACCGGTACCGAAGGCATTCCTATTCGAGAGAATTGCTGGCCAATCTCATCTACGGACCCTCTTACGTTTCCCTTGATTATGCCCTCGATTACCACGGATTCATTCCGGAGAGATCCGAGGCCCTGACCTCGGTTACGATCGGACGTTCCCGCAAATTCCATACTCCGGTCGGTCTTTTCATCTACCGTCAAATCCCCATCCGGTCTTTTGAAGCCGGCATGGTCCTGGTTGAAGAGGATTATGGACAAGCGTTTTTAATGGCCTCGCCCGAAAAGGCTTTGGCCGATAAAATCATATCTGTGCGAGGCATTTCCTTGACTTCCGCGGCGGAGATGCGCCGGTTTTTGACCGAGGACCTGAGGATTGATGTCTCCAAGATCCAATCCCTTTCTCCTGAGCGAATCGATGAATACGCCGGACGTTATCGCTCCCGAAAGCTGAGACACTTGAGCGGATTGGTGAGACGGCTCAGAAAATCCAAAGAGGGGATTCCTCATGAATGAAGCGATCCGCCAACTCCTCGCCAAGTATGAAATTCGCTCCCTGGACGATTCCGTCCGGGCCCTCAGAGAAATCATGCAGGAGATCGCCCTTCTCGGTCTCTGGAGAAGCAAATTTTTTGAGAAAGCCGCGTTTTATGGAGGCACTGCGCTCCGGGTGCTTTATGGCCTGGACCGGTTTTCCGAAGACCTGGATTTTTCGCTCTTGGGGAGGAACGAGAAATTCGACTTAGCCTCTTATAACGATGCTTTAAAAAGAGAGCTGAGCGCCTTCGGGTTTGAAGTCGAGATAGAGAGCAGGAAAAAAATGCCGGGAGCGACCATACAGTCCACGTTCCTCAAGGCCAATACAAGATATCAAATGATCACGGTTGAATTCGACAGGAGCCTCATTCAGCAGGTCCTCAGGGATCAGAAGCTGAACATCAAACTGGAAACCGATACCGATCCGCCTTCCGGGTTTACGACGGCCGTCAAATACCTCCTTCTCCCGATCCCCTTCGCCGTCAAAACATTCAGTTTGCCCGATTTCTTCGCCGGGAAAATGCACGCCGTTCTCTGCCGCGATTGGAAAAGCAGGATCAAGGGGCGGGATTGGTATGATTTTGTCTGGTTTGCCGCCAATCATCCGGAGATGCACCTCTTCCATCTGGAACAAAGGATGCGGCAAACCGGGCATTGGGAGGCGACGTCAACCATCACCCCCAAGGATTTTTTTGCCATGCTGACCCGAAGGATCAGCCAGATCAACATCAATCAAGCACGGCGAGAGGTGGAGCCGTTCGTAAAAAACACAGAATCGCTGACACTTTGGTCGAAGGACTTTTTCTTGGATGTCGCCTCCCGGATCAAGATCGTATGACGGCCTGCTGCGCTCCGGATCCAAAGGCCGGAGGTTTGAATACTCTCAGGCAGGTCACTCAATTCCCGCCTGTTAAGCCCTTCTTGGCCCCCACCACGTCGCCGATCTTGAGAGTCATGAAGCCTGTCTCCAGCCTGGCAGCTGGGATTTTAAATTCTTGACACTTGTCCGGGGCTAGAATATCCTTCTTTTATGAGGGGAAAGGATAATTCCGAGCCCGAGGATTGCGGTCCCATGATCGGGCAGACGGTGTCGCACTACCGGGTTCTGGAGAAGCTCGGCGGCGGAGGCATGGGTGTGGTCTACAAGGCCGAGGACATCCGGCTCAAGCGTTCGGTTGCCCTGAAGTTCCTAGCCGAAGCGCTGTCCCGGGACCGCCACGCGCTGGAGCGCTTCGAGCGGGAGGCCCAAGCAGCCTCGGCCCTGAATCACCCGCACATCTGCACCATCTACGACATCGACGAGCACGAGGGGCAGCACTTCATCGCCATGGAGCTGCTCGAGGGTCAGACGCTGAGAGAGCGCATCTTCGCTAAGCGGCTGGGGGTGGATGAGATCCTCACTGTGGCGCTCGAGGTGGCCGACGGTCTCGAGGCCGCGCACGCCAGAGGGATCATCCACCGGGACATCAAGC
>Ga0315289_10009394_pt1 | contig 14082 bp, 12 predicted proteins | sample YL17G11_40_MG_FD_203452 | JGI IMG/M metagenome (GOLD analysis project Ga0315289, IMG submission 203452) | Sediment microbial communities from Yellowstone Lake, YNP, Wyoming, USA - YL17G11_40 | ecosystem: Environmental > Aquatic > Freshwater > Lake > Sediment | place: USA: Wyoming | collected...
GCCCCCTTTAAATGATGTCCACGTGAGAAGGGCCATCAGCTATGCATTTGACTATGAGGGGTTTATTAAAAACGTTATGGGGGGAAAAGTAACACGTAATCCCGGGCCGATCCCAAATAACATGTGGGGCGCCCCCAAAGATCTTAAAGGGTATGAATATAACTTGGAAAAAGCGAAAAAGGAGCTGGCACTGGCCAAGGTCAAGGTCGACAGGCCCTTGAAGTTTCACCCCATCATAGGCCCCGCACCTGTAAAATCTGCCGGCCTCATACTGCAAAGCGGTCTGGCTCAGATCGGCATTAAACTCGATATCGTGGAAGAGACTTGGCCTGTTCTGACCGGTAAGGCGACCAATATGGACACGTCTTTGGATTTGTGGGCCCATTGGGTGAGCACTTACTATCCCGATCCGAATAACTGGATAGGTGAAATGTACAATTCAGCCCATCACGGAACATGGAAGGCCTCCAGCTGGTATAAAAATCTCAAGGTCGATGAGGTGTTGAACAGGGCCCTCAAAGTCTCCGACATGAAAGAAAGAAAGAAGCTTTATGAAGAGGCATCCCGAATCGTCGTGGAGGATGCTGCGACCATATGGATTTATAATACAGATTGGTACTGCCCCTTCAGAAAAATCGTTCGAGGTGTAAGATATTGTCCTGTCGGATCAGGTCAAGAGGTCCGAGGGATTTACCTGGAAGAGTGAGGAGTTCTTCACCAGACCGGAGCATAAACCTTCACGTTGTTTCGGCAGCCGAGGAAACTTCCATACGCTTACAAAGCGGTGATGATCCATGTTTATGAGAAACTTCGTAGAAAGGAGGAGAAGTCAATGAAAAAGTTTTTGAGCATGGTTTTTTTGGGCCTTTTCGTCTTTCCCCTCGTCCTTTTCAATGGGGAAATGGAGGCGTGGGCACAGGAGACAAAAGGAAAGCGATTTATTTGGGCAAGAGAGCATGAGTTTGACAACCTCGATCCCCATCTGGTTTATGATGTGTCTCGAGTTGCCATCAGAATAAATATGTATGACGGCCTTTACCGCTGGCAGAAGAATCCACCCGAGATCGAGCCCTGGGTTGCCAAGAGTTATAAGGTCTCGGCCGATGGATTAAAATGGACGTTTAGGCTTCGAGAAGGTGTCAAGTTCCACGATGGGAGTGAGGTGACTGCAGAGGCCGTTCAATACAGCATCGAGAGGTTATTGGCCCTGGGACAAGGGGCTGCCCCCCTTTTCAAGGAGGTGGTGAGTAAAGGCAGCACCCGCATTGTTGACAAGTATACCGTGGAATTCAATCTCTCTAAACCTTATGCCCCGTTCCTCTCTATTATCCCCGAACTCCATATTGTCAATCCTAGACTCTGCAAGGCCAATGAAGTGGGTAACGACTGGGGGAGTAAGTGGCTGGCCAGTCACGAGGCGGGTTCCGGCGCCTATCAGCTTGCCAGTTATGATCCTGCCGTAGGAAATGTCATGAAGCGGTTCAAGGATCATTTCATGGGATGGGGAAGCAAGTACGTCGAAGAAGTGGAATTTCGGACCATGCGCGAGGTCGCCTCAAAGGTGCTGGCCTTGCAAAAGGGTGAGATTCATGCCGGGGATGAATATTCTATCCCCGTCGAACAACTCGAAAAGCTGAAAAAAGATCCGAGTATCTACATCGTAAAAGAGCCCTCCATGCGGACCTTTGTCTTCCAGATCCATAACCAGAGGCCCCCTTTAAATGATGTCCACGTGAGAAGGGCCATCAGTTACGCATTTGATTATGAAGGATTCATCAAAAACGTTATGGGAGGAACGGTGAGCCGCAATACCGGGCCGATCCCAAACAACATGTGGGGTGCCCCCAAGGATTTGAAGGGATATGAATATAATCTGGAAAAAGCGAAAAAAGAACTGGCCCTAGCCCAGGTGAAGATCGATCGGCCATTGAAGTTTTACGCCATGATCGGCATCGCGCCTATAAAATCTGCCGGCCTCATACTTCAAAGCGGTCTGGCTCAGATTGGCATTAAACTCGAGATCGTGGAAGAGACCTGGCCTGTTCTGACCGGTAAGGCGACCAACATGGACACCTCTTTAGATATGTGGGCTCATTATGTGAGCACGTACTATCCCGATCCGAACAACTGGATCGGTGAAATGTACAATTCAGCCAACCATGGATCGTGGAAAGCCTCAAGCTGGTATAAGAATCCTAAGGTCGATGAGATGTTAAACAGGGCGCTCAAGACCGTCGACATGAAAGAAAGAAAGAAGCTTTATGAAGAGGCATCCCGAATCGTCGTGGAGGATGCTGCGAGCATATGGATTTATAATACGGATTGGTACTGCCCGTTCAGAAAATCCGTACGGGGAGTTAGATATTGCCCTGTTGGATCAGGTCAAGAAGTTAGGGGGATTTATCTGGAGGAGTGAGGGATTCTTCACTGGGATGAAGTAACATTATAATAGTAAAGAATGTGACGTCGAGGGGGGCCTGTTTTCTGAAAAACTGAAAAGGGAACGGCCCCCATCATCGTCTTTTCGGCCCGAATGCCATACAGATGAGAGTTACTCCCCCATTATAATCATGAGGGAAAGGATGTACGTTCTAATCTTTCATCCGGCAGAAGAACAGGGGTATGATGAAGGCAGATCTCCCTGTCTGAGACTTATTTCCAAGGAGCTTCCGTGAGGATTTTATCCTTTATTCTGGGTCGGTTGACCATGATCCCGTTCGTGATCTTCGGATTGATCACGCTTGTCTTTTTTATCGTGCGGGTGACGCCTTCCGATCCTGTATCTTTTATTGCCGGGGAACGTGCCACCAAGGAGCAGGTTGCGGAACTGAGACAAAAGTGGGGTTTGGACAAACCTCTGCCTATCCAGTTTCTCATTTACATCAAACAGGTTGTCAAGGGTGATTTTGGCATCAGTCTCTACACCCACCAGCCGGTGATGGACGATTTAATGAAACGGCTTCCCGCCACGCTGGAGCTGACGATCGCCGCGATGTTTCTTTCTATCCTCATGGCTATCCCTCTGGGGATCATTTCGGCGTTATGGAGGAACTCCTGGTTTGACCATCTGCTTCGGGTGGTGACTATCGGTGGAATTTCAATCGTCGGCTTCTGGTTAGGGATCATCCTTCAGCTCGTGTTCAGTTATAAATTGGGGTTTTTTCCCCTGTCAGGCCGGATTTCCGGCACAGCACCGCAATACATCACCGGTTTTTATGTTATGGATTCCGTCCTGACGCTCAATGGGAATGCCCTTCTTAGTGCCATAAAGCATCTGGTCCTTCCTGCCACAGCCGTTGCCTTTTCTTCATTTGCCGTGATCACACGGTTTGTACGAGCGGGGGTATTGGATGTCCTGAGGAGTGATTATGTTCTTTACGAGAGTGCGATGGGACTGCCGTCTTTGATTATTATTCTTAAATATGTTTTTAGGAATGCGATCACCTCCGCGGTCACCCAAGTGGGTCTTGTCTTTGCCGCACTCCTCGGAGGTGCGGCGGTCGTCATTGAAACTGTTTTTGACTGGCCTGGGGTCGGCCTTTTTCTGGTCCAGTCCACGCTTCTTGCAGATTATAAGGTGATCCTCGGCGTTACGGTCTGGATAGGTTTCGTCTTTATCGCTGCCAACCTGCTGATCGATATCGCCCAGGTGATTGTCGATCCACGAAGAGTAGGGAGATGAGAAGAAGCCAGGTTGTACTGAGCAAGATACTGGAAGACAAATTGGCGCTCACAGGGATGTTGATCGTCTTTTCCGTGATGATGGTTGCCGTTTTTGCACCCTGGCTCGCGCCCCATCCCCAGGACGTATCACAGATCCATTTGACGGAGCGACTTCTTGCTCCGAGTTTCAAACACCTGTTGGGAACCGATGATCTGGGCAGAGATCTGCTCAGTCGAATCCTATTCGGTGCGAGGGTCTCGTTTACCATTGCGGTGATCGCGGTGGGGCTCTGTATTATCATCGGTGTCCCGATTGGGCTCTATGCAGGCTTCTATGACAATTGGGTCTCAAGTCTCATCATGCGAATTGGGGATATCTTCTTGTCCGTTCCTCAGGTCGTCCTCGCACTGGCCATTGCGAGCTCCCTTGGAAGGACCATGGAGAACATCATCCTGGCCTTGTCCATCACCTACTGGCCATGGTTCAGCAATATCGTTTTTGCGGAGACGAGAAAAGTGAAGAAGATGGTTTTTGTTGAAGCCACCGTGGCCCTGGGCGCTACCACTTTCCGAACGATCCTCTTTCATATCCTGCCCAACGTCCTCTCCCCGATCATTATCCGAAGCTCTGTGGGGATGGGATTTACGCTCCTGACCGCCGCAGCGCTCGGATTTATCGGCGTCGGCGCTCCGCCGCCAACGCCTGAGTGGGGGATTACGATCGCCGAATCCAGGCGGTATCTCCCTGATGCATGGTGGTTTGCCATCTTTCCGGGGATCGCCATTTTCATCAGCGTGATGGGGTTCAACATGTTGGGAGACGGTCTTCGAGATATCCTGGATCCTCGCATTAGACGGGGTGGTCAAAAAGCGAAACGGGAAGGAGAGGAATAGTTTGCAAAGGCTGTTGGAAATTAAGGAGCTAACCGTCCATTTTTATACGGACAATGGGACTATTGAAGCCATTGATCAAGCCAACATTGGAATATCTCGTGGAGAAGTCGTGGGTCTGATAGGTGAAAGCGGCTGCGGCAAGACAACCACGGCCAGAGCAGTTCTGGGTATCATCCCTTCACCGCCGGGGAGAATCGTTCATGGGGAGATTGGTTTTCAGGGGCAGGATCTATTAAAGATGGATCGACGTCAGTTCAACAAGCTCATCCGGGGGAAGGCCATAACACTGATTCCTCAGGATCCGTTCAACTCTCTAAATCCTCTTTTTACCATCGGCACTCAGATTATGGACATTATGCGGTGGAAATTCAAACCTCGGGAAGATCATGGAGAAACAGCCGAAAAAAACACCTGGGTCCTTTCAAGAAGGCAAAAGCAGGACTATCGAGACAAGATCATCCACATGCTTAAACAAATGCAGATCCCTTCACCTGAGCAGCAATTGAGAAAGCATCCCCATGAACTGAGTGGCGGACAGAGGCAGAGGGTATTGATCGCCATGGCACTTCTCTCCGGTCCCTCCCTCATTATTGCAGACGAACCGACGACGGCACTTGATGTCACCATCGAAGCCCAAATCCTCAGGCTCTTTCGTCAGCTGGTAAAAGAGTACGGAGTCTCCGTGCTGTACATCACTCATGACCTGGGTGTGGCCAGTCAGATCTGCGACAGGGTCTTTATCATGTATGCCGGCCAGGTTATGGAGTCAGCCCCTACCTCATCCTTTTTCAGGAGTCCCTTGCATCCTTATACTCGAAAACTTCTGGAAAGCCTGCCAAAACCGAGCGGTGAGATATCAGATATACCTGGTGAGGTTCCCAACCTCATCAATCCTGGACCGGGCTGTCGCTTCTTTTCGCGCTGTGACCTGGCAGATCCAAAATGTAAAAAAAGAAAGCCCCAAGCGGAAGAACTCCTTCCCAATCACTGGGTAGCCTGTTTTCATCCGGTCAAGGGAGGAAATACCCCCATTTCCATGACCGATTTTTTGGAATGATTGAGAAAATGAGTGTTGATAAAGAAATCGCTTCAAGCCTTTCGGAAATACAGGAAACCGAGATCCATCAAGAGAACCAGGAGCCCATCCTGGAGGTAAGGGGTCTAAAAAAATATTTTCCGGTTTACAGTAGAATATTGAAACGAAAAATCGGTTGGGTCAAAGCCGTCGATGGGGTTTCCTTTAAAATCCGAAAAGGGGAGATATTCGGTATCGTCGGAGAAAGCGGCTGCGGTAAATCTACATTGGGAAAGACCATCCTCGGCATATATAGGCCGAATGAAGGCTCCGTCGTGTTTAAAGGAAAAACCATCTCTAACCTGCCCGCGAAAAAGGTGCGCAAGATTCGAATTGGACTTCAATATGTTTATCAGGATGCCGGTGCCTCTTTGGATCCGATGTGGGTGATAAGGCGAACCCTGAGGGAACCTCTGGTTATACATGCCAAGTTGCCGAATAAGGAGATAGAGGAAAGGATTGGGCGTGTTTTAGCTGCCACAGGATTGAAACCAGACCATCTTTCCCGCTATCCCCATGAATTCAGCGGAGGACAGCAAAGACGTCTTGGATTAGCACGGATTCTCTGTCTGAATCCAAGTCTCGTCATTCTGGATGAACCTACTTCCGGGCTGGATGTATCGGTTCAAGCGACCATCCTCAAATTATTTATAGAGATGAAGAGCCGATTTGACCTCACCTATATCTTCATCTCTCACAATCTGGGTGTAGTTCGAATGATGTGTAATCGTATGGTGGTTATGTATGCAGGAAAGATCGTTGAAATAGGAGAGGCCGAAGGAATCTTCCATGCTCCCATTCACCCTTATACCAAAGTCCTTTTGGCCGCCATTCCAGAAGTGGGAAAGGAGCTGGATCAAGATAAAGATCTTTCTTTAATAGGCGAACCACCCAATCCAGAGAATTTCCCGTTGGGATGCCGTTTCTGGCCCAGATGTGGCTATAAGATGGAAATTTGTGAGACAAATGAGCCTGTGCTCGAATCGAGAACAGATGGCCGATGGGTGGCGTGTCACTTGACCCGCATGAAGTGATCTTCAAAAGACGATTTTATTGTAATTCCTTCAGACATCCCTTACCCTCGCGGCGTGCCCTCCTCAGAGCATCGATTAATTTGTTCCTTCCTCTTAAGGGTTGGTTTATTAAAAATCGGTTTTCATCCCCGTTTGAATTTTGCAATTTAAATTTTGCATTGAAGTTTAGCCGATTTGAAAGAGCCAAACTGTTACATAATGTCTACTTTCAAGCTTAATGAGTTGACAAAATAACCGTAAGTTAAAAACCGAATAGTTTTCACGCAGGATTCAGGCTCAAGAGTTAGAACTATTCAGATTGGTCACTAATTTATCGATAGATTCCTGGTGAAAAAAAGGGATAAGAGCATCGAGGACCTAATCTTTATAACTTCCATAGGTTTCATAATAGGTAATTTCTTCTGGATCGAGTCGAGACGGTTTTGATGACACCCTATCAGTATATCCAACTGGGATCAAAGCTAGGACTTTAACGCCGTCGGGCACCTTCAGGATATTGGCGACCTTATCATGGTCGAAGCCCGAAATCCAACAGGCGGCAAGTCCCAGATCCACCGCTGCTAAAAGGAGATTCTCTATGGCCGCTGCTACGTCCATCAGTACATTGGTTCGTGCCATTTCTCCATATCTTGCCACGGCTGGTTTGATGTTGACACAGGCCACAATTAGCATAGGGGCCTCGAGAATCCACTTCTGTGGTTTTCCGGTTTTCGCCATATAGCCGATGAAAGTTGCATCAACCAGTCTTTCCCTGTTGGTTCGATCCCGTACCAGAATGAATTCCCAAGGTTGTAAATTCCCACCAGTTGGAGCCCAACGAGCTGCATCCAAGAGCTCGTAAACGATATCTTCTGGCACCTCTCGATCTAAAAAATGGCGGACACTGCGACGAGTTCGAACGACATCCCTAAAGTCCACTATGAATCCCTCCGAAGTTTCTTTATGTCACGGTTACCATTTCTCATTGTGGAAAAAATCTGACACCTCCATCGTTGGTTTATCAACAACCTGCCTTTCAGAAGCCTCCCTTCGGCCTATGGCAACCAATGCCATTGGTTCGATGAATCTTGGAATTCCTAAAGCCTTCCTCAGTCCTTCAGGATCGAATTCCCGAACAATTCCTGTCGTCCAGCCTTCATGAATGGCAGCAATACGAAAGGCGAGCAGAAACCCACCTACATCTCCAATTGCAATGAGGAGACCTCTCTCACTTCCAAAGCGTGCGCGAACCCGTTTAACATCAGTGCAAAGGACAATAACAACGGGAGCCTCCCTTAACCAAAATGCTCGTCCGTTAGGATCATTACGCATGAGGGAATCCCAAGTCACCTGAACGATCTTCTCTTTTGTTTCCACATCCCGGGCTACGATGATTTCCCAAGGTTGGAGATTCGCCGCAGAGGGTGACCACCTGACCACTTCCAGGATATGAACAAGAGCCACATCATCAGGACATTCTCTGGTCATCACCGGCACATCCAACAATTTCTGCAAGGTCGATAAAATTTCTTCCAGTTTCATTTCTTATTTTTATGCCTCCTTTGCGCTAATAATTCGGTTAGGTTAGGTTTGCCATTTGGTAAAATGGTATTTATGATTTTTGGGAATAGGGGGTCATATCTTCATATGTCAGCAATTTTCTTTTTGAGCACTCTCTCTGGCCGCCTATCTGACCTTAAGTATTCCTGCACCTGCTTGAACGCTCCTGGAACCGCCGTATATCCAACGCCAAAAACCTTTCCAATCTCCCTGTTCAAATATACGACAAGTTGATATAAGACGTAAATGGCAACATCTTGGTAAAACAGACGTCCGCTTGGCTGATGTCTCCGGTTGAACCAAATAAAATAACTGACGGCAAGCCACTGGATGGGACGTTATATAGGGGACAAAACCTCCTTCAGGGTTTCGGATTCTGGAATTACCACCTCTATATTATAGTAATTCAACTCAGTCAACAACGTCCCCTTCGCATAGGGAATTATTTATCAAAGAAGGATGCCTATGTCAATACCGAATTACCGAAGCCTGACCCCACTGACTTCCATTGGCTTAAATTAAAATCGCTGTTGGAGGAATAGGTAGGGTCAATAGTTAATTATTTATGCCTGACCCCAAAACCTGACAAGATTCGTTTCTGTAGCTCTGGATTCATAGCGGGTTCTGTCAGGTTGCGAAAACGTATCGGACTTAGGCTAGCCTAATGGCCTGAGTCCACTTATCTTGGTGCCGGAAAACAATGCCGCATAACGTCTGGCGTGTTTGCGCCGTCCCGTTTGCTGCCCTGATAGACTAATTCCCTTTGCAGCAAACGGGACGGAATGAACACAATAAAAAATCTGATAAAGTGAATGTCGTAAACACGCCTGTTGTGCGTTCGTGCTTCTTTTCGGTCGCGTTAGCACTAGTCAAAAAGTTACTTGTCTGAATTTGATCGTTCCGCAATTTGATAATAGTAGCTAAATGGTTTGTTATAGTCAATAATTTGTCTACTTTTAGTTTTTTCTGCGGGTTTTTCATTCTCTCTTTCTTCTTCTTCCAATTTATCCAAGTCCTTAATTAATTTGTAATAAAGTTTACTTCTTGTTCTGTCAAGCTGCTTAAGTTGCTTAATTGAATATTTGTTTTTATTAAGTTCTTGAAACCCGTTCTTCCAACACATTTCATTTTCAATTTCTGAATAATTCCAAATTTCAACTCTGCCTACTGACATTCCAATTAGTCTATGAATTACTGATTCTGCTATCCTTCCATTACTTGCTCTCTTATCTTGTTTTATTGCAGTTGAAATTTCCCTAATTACTTCGTGTTGTTTTTTGAGTTGTTTTTCAAGCGAACTTTTTCTAACTCGTATGAATCCTTTATGGTGAATTTCATAGCCAACAAAACCAATCCACGGGAATCCATCATTGTTAACGTCATCCCACTTATATGGACCTTTTGATTTTGAATTTGGTTCCCAAAATGGAGCCAATGAAACAGGTGCAAGTTTTCTAAGAGGTTTTTCTCTTTTACATTTTAGTGTTGTGGAATGTTCATGAGGAACTAGTCCTAGTTCTTTCAAAGTGGATTTGTAAATATCAATTCCCTTTTGACATTCATCTTTATTTGGGTGCATAAGAATCATATCATCACAAAATCTAACATAGAATAGGTCTGAGTTGCGAATAACATTTTTGTCTGCATAGTCCAAAACAATGTTGGCAATTAGTCCTGATAATGCACCACCCTGTGGGATGCCAATTCTTTCCTGATCAATATCTGTATAGTATTTTAGCTTTTCAAATTCTTTTTCTACCCAACCGAACTCCCCTCTTGCAATTTTGTATTGTTCCCAATACTTATCATCTCTGTTTAGTCCTTTCACGTCTTTATTGAAGCAATAGCATTCAAGATATTTATAAAATATTCTTTGAGGAATACAAGTATCAATGTCTTGATTATCTTCACTTACCTTCTTGATTAGCGAATCAAAATGTTCTACGATTATTTTATGATTTACGGAATCATAAAATTTTTTCATGTCACATTCACCAACCCAAAGAGGAGTTTCTTTGTAGGCGCTTTTGTACTTAACGATTTCCTGAATTGCATTGTGGTGAGAAATAACTACTTTCTCGTCACCAACTTTGTTAACTGCACGAAATGCTAATGAGCATTTTTCAAAATAAGGATCAAATAATTTTGTAAGATATTTATTCGTAATACTTAAAATGATTCTGTCTTTAAGATTGAAAAGCGATATTGGTCTACAAGTATTTTTGTCATCATCCTCTAATTCCTCCGGTCGTTTCTTGTTTTTTGGCTTTGGATAGATAGTGGGAGAAGAAATGGTATAATTTGAATCTTGAATTGTCTCTTGTATTTCTTTGATGAAAGAATTTAAGTTTAGAACAAAACCTTCAGTTGGTTTTTCCTTTCTGTAATACTTGACAGTTTTTATTAAGGAGTAGATATTTTTATCTACTGAACTTATTTTTTGTTTTGAATCTCTTTTGTATCTAGATTTTTCACCCAAATCTTTCCATTTTCTTTTGGTTGGAAGCAATTTATCTATGTCGGCTTGAAATCGTTTCTCATAATCTGAAAGTTTATTAGTGTCGTTTTTATGGTAATTAAAATAATCATCACCTGTCAATAAGTGGATAAGATGCTTTTTGTTTCGCTGTTTTGCAAGCGTTGCTCTTGTCCTACACAAGTAAAATATTATGTCTTCGTCTTTAAAATAGTCTTTGAATATTTTCATAAATATTAAAAGAGAGGGGGAGTTCCGGAAAAACATAGCAGCTTGGCCGCTATGCCATTAACCATAATACTGACAAATGTCATTTCACCTATTAAGGCCTGAGTGGTGAAAACTGTTAGCCAGGCTGAAAGTCGCGACTACTTTTCCTTCGCCGCCTTCGGTACTCCCACCCCTCTTTGATTTTTAGTGTAGTAGCCTTTTTTATTTGCGAAATATATCATAGTGTTTAAATTTATTTCGCCTGTTTTGTTTTTATAGCAGTAAATCAGCATGTTTTTGCAGTTTGTTTCGTTAAACTTATTTCCGTCAATTTTGGAAAGACTTAAAAAATATTTTTCTCCTATGTCATAAGTAAATGTATTGGATATTGCATAAGCAACCCTATACCATTCTTCGTAAGAATAGGTAATAGATAAATTCCGTTTCGTTAGAAATTTAATAATGGCTTGAATAGTTTTTCTGTTGTTTGGGTTATTCTTGTTTTGGGGATTAAATAATGAATCCAAATTATCTACTGACTTAACCTTTTTTGTGCTTTCAATTTGATTTTTGACTGTTGGTTTAACTAATTCAATTTCATCGATGACAAAAGGAACGAAATCACTCTTTAGGGATAAGTTTGGGTCGTGAGATAAAAAGCATAGTCGTGTTGTGTCGCTTCCGCTTCCGTCCAATTCAATGTTATATTTTTCTGAAAAATATTTTTGAAATTGTATAAAAGCTCCTTTATGGTAATCATCAATGAATTGGTTGTTAATGTCAAGATTGTATAATAAACCAACAAGTCCTTTAATCCCTTTTTGAGATGGTGATACCCATGAGGCAAAAACATAATTATCTTTTTCAAGTGTCGTTTTTACTCTTTCGAATTCATTTGCATTTACTTTATCAATGTCAAGGACAATAATTTGGTTGTATTCTTTTAGATGTTCTTTTTTTCGTTTTCCGTCAAATGTCCCGCAAAAGGTAACTGCTGGTAAGTTTTTTTTGTGAATATTGTATCGATCTGTTTCTCCCTTTTGAATAAAAGATCTTAGTCTATCAATTTGCGAAAAATACTTTTCACTTTTAATTTCATCTATTACTTCTTGAATGGTCATTTCCTTACTTAAGGGTGTCCATGCAGATGTTTGAAATGATACTCGTTTGTCAAGAAGGTTTTTAGAGTCCATATTATCGTTTAAGTGTTCTCGTAATTGTTAGTGTTTTACTGTCTCTGTAGCATGACGCACAACTCGTTCACATCCGAACTTATACGAATTGGTTCGTCTATCTCCTCAAATATGGGAGAGTAGACGAAGTTCGGATATACTTCCAAAAATGGTGGTATAGGCGAACTGGTTCGGATATACCACCTCTGGCTGCCAGTGATTCAGCTTTTATCACCCTCTTATTCATCACCACCGCCTTTGAGATTTAAATTGTGTAAGGGACTTTTTATCTTTCCAACGCTTTTCGTACTCACGTGGGTGTAAATTTCAGTTGAAACGAGGAGAGGATCATACGGAAAGGAAACGATTATGCGACCAAATGGATCATTTGAGATTTGAATTCTGGCCATCAACCAACCCCATCCTTTGTTAAATTTTTAAGGAGAAAAATCTAAGATATATGTTTTGATATACAAAATATCATAACCATTAAATATGTCAAGTGTTTTTGGGATATGAATTACTCCTGGTTTTACTTCCTCCCTGGCGGCAGGCAGGTGGTATTGAGGGGCGAATGAATTAGTTTACAGCATATTTCGAGTGGCATGGTGGGCTCTCCGCAGGGGCTCGGGTGTTCGGTATCCCTGACAGGTATCAAGGATAAGTTGAATGCTTGTTTGAAGATCGATCCCGTGACCCGGGGAGACGAATAGAGGCTTTACGTTCTCTTTCGTTCTGAGAACAGCACCCACTTCTTTTCCTTCTTTGCGAATCAATTCAAAACTTCCTTTTGATGGTCCTGGATATATGAAATCACTTAATAACGGGGTTTTGGTGCATCCGATAGAAGGGAGGTCCAACCACAAACCCATGTGTGATGCAAGGCCAAATCCTCTTGGATGGGCAATGCCTTGCCCCTCGAAGATCATCACATCTGGTTTCAACTTCAGGTTTTTAAATGCCTTAATGAGAATAGGGCCTTCTCGGAAACTAAAGAGGCCAGGGATATAGGGGAAATGAATTTCTCCTTGAGCCGTTACGGAATCTATAGTTTCCATCTTCGGAAACGAGAGAACGACTATTGCAGAGAAAAGAAAATTCCTATCTTCTGAGTAAGCGACATCTCCACCTCCGATCGTCTTTACTTCGGAGAATGTGTTTTCCAGGATGATACGATTCCTCAAATTCTGTTGAATTTGAATCGCTTGTTCTACGTTAACTTTCCAGGAATGGAGGGGTTTCACCATCATTAGTCGCTATGCGCAGAGCGCTAAGCGCTTAGCGTCTATTATCAAGGGTAAACCTGTTCGATCTGACCCTTGTGCACTCTCAGGATGGAAAGCGTTCGAATCGTTTTTCCGCCTTCTCCAAAACCCTTCAGGCCAGAGACCCCTTGAAAATTTTGAACCTTCCGGAGTTCATCTCTCATCTGGATGGGAGATGAGATTCCTTTAGATCGAATGATCTCTAGCAAAAGTCGTGCCCCATCATAACTGAGGGCTTCAAGAGTTTCTGGCTCTTGCTGGTAGGCCTTTTGAAATTCTTCTACGAAACGAGCCACCAGTGGGGAAGGGGCTTTTTTAAAAAATGTGTCAACAAAGATTGCCCCTTCTGCTGATTTTCCTGCAATCGAAATAAGGTCTGGGCCATTCCAGGCATTGGTTCCCAAGAAGGTCAATCCCCTTACATCAAAATAAGCCATGTGGGAAAGAATGAGGCCAACCCGGTCATGGGTGTCAGGGATGAAAAGACCATCGACAGAAAGACCCAGCTTGAACTCCTCCTCACCCTTTGTTCGTCGGGAGGTTTGTTTCTGCGTTGTCTTGATCCTAAAAAAAGCTTTAATCTCCTGGCTGAAATCGGTTTGTTCTTCATGATAGGCCACTACACCCAAGACTTTCCCACCCCTCCGAACAACCTCTTGGGTGAAGAGGTTCTTAAAGTGGAGCCCATAGGCCGAGTTAGGATAAAATACGCCAAAGGTTCGAAGTTCCAATTCTTTGGTGGCATAAGTCACAA
>Ga0315289_10009395_pt1 | contig 14082 bp, 16 predicted proteins | sample YL17G11_40_MG_FD_203452 | JGI IMG/M metagenome (GOLD analysis project Ga0315289, IMG submission 203452) | Sediment microbial communities from Yellowstone Lake, YNP, Wyoming, USA - YL17G11_40 | ecosystem: Environmental > Aquatic > Freshwater > Lake > Sediment | place: USA: Wyoming | collected...
AATTTATAGATCCTGATTTTGGAGTGAAAGCAGTAATTTCTTTCTTGTTCTTAAGAAGCTGTACTCTGACTACTTTTATTAATCCAGAATGTGGCTGCTTTTGCTCAATTGCTCTTTTGGCAAGAACTATTCCCCTTGCTTGTGGAGCTCCTTCTAAAGGATCCTTTTTCTCTTTAAGATGGAGCATTCTAACATTGAACTTGGTCTTCTTCCATCTATATCTTTTTGCTCTTTTTCTCATTTCTCTTCCGCTAAACAACCCCATAGTATCACTAATGTATTTGCATATTTAGAAATAAGACTTTAAAAATGTTTTGGTTTAATAGAAAGGTAGCCTCGGCAGGATTCGAACCTACGTTCCAGGGTTTCTTTCATAGCAAAGCTCAATGCTTTAGTCAGATGACCAAAGCCCTGTGTCCTTGACCGCTAGACGACGAGGCTGTTATATTATAAAATAACATAAATCAAAGATTATATAAATATTTAAACCATATTAAAATAGTGATTTCATGAGAATTTTACAGTTCCATTCAGATTTCATAGAATATACACCAGTGGAAAAAGAAATAAGAAATGCTGAAGAAGCAGAAAAGAAAACTGTTAGGTATGAAAATATAGTAGTAACATTCACTGCAGTTGAAAAGGAAGACACAACTGCTATCGCGAAAAAAGCTATTGATGAAATAAAGCAAAGCTTGGAAGTAATAAAGTGTAATAAAATTCTAATCTATCCGTTTGTCCATTTATCTAGCAATCCAGGATCAGCAGAGCTTGCTCTAAAAGTTCTAAAGGAAATGGAAAAATATTCTAAGGAATCTGGACTGGAAACTTATCGTGCTCCATTCGGCTGGAACAAGGCTTTCTCATTAAAAATAAAAGGACATCCATTGGCAGAGCAATCAAAAGTTTTTACAAAAGAATCTATCAAGGAGGAAATACCTGAAGCGGTAAAGGCTGAAGAAAAATTAAAATCGTTCTGGTATATCATTGATACAGACGGTAAAATGGTTCCTGCAGAAGATTTTGATTTTAAGAATCACATCAAGCTGAAAAAATTAACTGATTATGAAATTGTAAAATCTAGAGAAGTTAAGGAAATGCCACCTCACATAGTACTGATGAAAAAAATGGAAATAGCTGATTTCGAACCTGGAAGCGATCCAGGCAATCTACGATATTATCCGAAAGGTAGACTAATCAAATCTTTGTTAGAGACTTATGTCACCCAAAAGGTCGTTGAATACGGAGGGATGGAAGTTGAAACTCCTATAATGTATGACTTGACTCATCCTATATTGGCGAGCTATCTGAACAGATTTCCTGCAAGACAATATATTGTAAAATCTGATGACAAAGAATTCTTCCTAAGATTCGCCGCATGTTTTGGACAATTCTTAATGACAAAGGATGCACAGATTTCTTATAAAAATCTTCCTTTCAAAATATACGAACTAACTCGATATAGCTTCAGAAGAGAGAAGAGTGGAGAGTTAGTAGGATTAAGAAGACTACGAGCTTTTACTATGCCTGATGTTCATGCAATGTGCGCTGATATTGAGCAAGTTAAAAAAGAATATCTCATTAGATTTGATTTGTGTAAAAGCGTTCTAAAAGGCTGCGGCATAAATGATGATGATTACGAGATGGCTATAAGATTTACCAAAGATTTTTACAACGAAAACAAAGATTTTATAAACAATCTGATTAAGCATCACGGCAAGCCAGTTTTGGCAGAGATGTGGGAAAAGAGATTTTTCTACTTTATCTTAAAATATGAATTCAATTTCATAGACAACATAGACAAGGCATCTGCATTGTCAACCGACCAGTTAGATGTAGAAAATGCTGAAAGATATGGAATAACTTACATTGACAAGAATGATAAAAAGCAATATCCGATGATATTGCACTCTTCTCCGTCTGGAGCAATCGAAAGAGTGATGTATGCTTTGTTGGAAAAAGCTGCTACTGATTCAAAAGCTGGAAAGAATCCAGTGCTACCTTTGTGGCTATCACCAATTCAAGTTAGGCTTTGTCCTGTAAATGATGATTACATAGAATATTGTGAAAGAATAATGAAAGAAATGGAAAAGAATGAGATTAGGGTCGATATTGACGATAGAGTTGAAAGAATTCAAAAGAAAATAAGAGATGCTGAGATGGAATGGATTCCATTCATAATTGTGGTTGGGCAAAAGGAAAAGGAATCTGGAAAACTAGCTGTAAGAATAAGAAAAAGTGGAGAAATAGAAAATATTTCTTTAATAGACTTGATAGAAAAGATCAGAATATTGACATGTGATTATCCCTTCAAAGCATTATCAATTCCTAAATTCTTGACAAAAAGACCAAGGTTTGTTTAATCTTTTAAAAAATTAAAAATGAAATCGGCAGTAACACTTATCTAAAATAGAATTATATTTAAGCTTATTAATCGGTTTCTATTTTCTGCCAGATAAAGTCAAACATTGGTCCTAAAACGTCTGCTGCTACGTGTTCACTTTGAGTCCAGAAGGCTAAATCTTGAGTAGGATGAACATCTTCATCTGTTAATGCCATAATAACATGAGATCCATCAACAACACAGAATCTTCCTGCTATTTCTGGCTTTGTTATTTTCTTTACTTCTGCAAATTCCTTAAGTTTTTCTATTAATGGTAAATGTTCTTTACCATATTGAGCTGCTATTCTTATTTTAACTCCTTTCTCTGCTGCTTTCTTTAGAATATCGCTGTGGATTGTTTGTATGTCATTTAGACCTTTTGTCGTTGTTAGAATTGAAATGCTATTTTTCGCACCTTTAAAACAAGATTCTAGCTGTTGATGTAATGCATTTCTCCCTCTCAGCGATCCTGTCATGTCTCCTGGTTCTACTAATTCAACACCTTTCTTGTATATCCTTTCTAGTTCTTTCAAAACAGGAGATTTTTGGAATTCTGTTATTCTTTCTACTGTTATTTTTGTATCTTCCATTATTTTTTTCTTAACTCTTTCTAAAGATTCGTTGGGCGCCATTGCAACATACTTTAGCGGTTTGGCTGTTTGTATCATTACAAATCCTTTCTCTGCTAGAGACTCTAAAACATCGTAAGTTCTACTGTGTGGAACCTTTGCCAATGAAGACAACTCGCCTGCCGTAGAAGTTCCCCTAGAAATTAAAGCAACCCATAGCTTTCTTTCATATAAGTTTAAACCAATTTGCTTTAACGCATCTAATATTTGTTGTGTAACTACCATCTTATCACTTTAATTAATATTTATGTTTAATATTTAAAGTTTGCCACTTTGTGGTTAATAATTGTATGCATAGAAAAGTATTTAAATACTCACTAAGCGGTCGTAAAAGACTGCTTTTCAAAACTCATTTAATAGTGTTAATTTAATAAAGAATTTAAGTATGTGTTATAAATATATAACAGTGTTATAATGAAACCATACTGTGAGATTGCTTCGCAATATTTGTTACCAACTTTACGTGCTTTAGTTGCTAAAACTCTCATAGAAAAGTATAAACTAACTCAACAGGATGCTGCTTCAAAATTAGGACTATCTCAAGCTGCCATATCGCAGTATATGAGGCAACTAAGAGGATCAAAAGTAAAAACTATAGAAAAAGATAAAGCCATCATAGATGAAATAGAAAAATTTTCAGAAAAGATTGCTTCTGGAGAATTAAAATCTCTAGCTGCCTTAGATGCTTTTTGTGAAATTTGTAGAACAGCGAGAAAGAAAAGGATATTGTGCGAATTTCATATAAAGTATTTTCCTGAGCTAAAAGATTGCAACATATGCCTAGAGTAGTTATGGCTCTATAGCTTCTTGGCAGATATCTTTACCAATTTCTTGTAGCATTGTTTTGTTTATGTATATAGTAGAGTTTGCCCTAACTGCTATTGCTATTGCATCTGATGGCTTTGTATCTAGTTTTAATATTTTATCTTCTTTTCTCAGAATTAAGTTTGAATAATAGAACTTTCCATCAAATCTTTCTATAACAACAGAATCCAAAGTTATATTAAAGCTTTTTAAGATTGCTACAATCGTGTCATGGGTGTTCGGCCTTTCGTTTATAATGCCTTTAACTCCAGATTCTATAGATTCTGCTCTTTCTGCAGATGTTTCAGCAACTATCGCTGTGCAGTTGTTTCCTATAAGAATTGTTGTTCCTGAAACTTTAAGGTAGTCTGCAATGACATATTTTGAAGTGTCTATTTCAATTAAACTTATAATTGAATAAGCCATTATAGAAGATAGTATCAGTAAAACTAATGCTATTAAAGGAGCCTTAGACACTTTCTTTCTCTTCATAACAATCTTTATATTTTTAAATTAATAAAATTATTTTTTACGTCTAACCATAGGCAAATGCGTTCTTGAATTTTCAAAAACTTCCATATCAGCAGGCAAATCAATTGCGTCTTCTTGGTTCTTAGAGAAGAAAAATAACTTTCCTCTTCCATGTAACCAATACTTCTGACCTTTACTGTTCGTATGTTCGTAAGCCATTCATACCGCCTCCATAAATCTTAGTTGTAATTTAATTTAAAATATAAGTATATAAACAAAACATTTTAAAGAAAAATAGAAAAAATATATTAATAACTTAAAAAATTGCTCTATAGCAGCATAGTCACTGAATTACTTTAGGTTTGTCCATTCTGTTCTAACAGACGGACAGTTCTTTGCTGTGAATCTTACTTTATCGCTTGTTGCAAGTCCTGAAAATGTGCTGTTAGAGACTCTGCCTGCAGCACCTGAATTTATTGAATCACCTGCATTCACTGCAGAATCGACATTGCCATTTGAATGGAGTACTTCTATAGTAAAACCTTTCAAGTCAACGTTCCCTGATTCAAGAACTGCTGTCACAGTGTCGCCTCCACCTTCTATTTTCGGGTACTCAGCTGTTGCAAAAGTCAAAGTTCCACCGACACAAGATGGCAAAGCACTTAATTGCTGTCTCGTATAGTTTGAAACAAAAGTAGCTAAAATTGCTGCTAAAGTCATTGTTATTGCTATTAGCAAAACCGACGCTATTAAGGGAGATATTCCTTTCATGTTTATCAAGTCTTATTTTGAATAAAGTTGTATATAAAGATTATTGTGTATAAGTGATATAATATTGGATATAGTCTTCTTTTAGAATTCCTTGTTGATTGTCTGACACCGAAGTAATTCTAATTCTAATTAAGTTATCTATTGAAACGTAATTTGAAAGGCTTGTTGTTTCACTACACCACCATTTTGTTGGTGTATTTGCCAAAACATTGTCTGAATCACAACCACTCGAAACCCATCTAGAGTTTGCAAAATCATAAATCTGTAAACTATAAAAATCTGTTTCTGGAGTTGTGAAATTTATAGTAACATTAATTGAATACAATAATCCTGTGTAGCTCACTGAAGAAGAGTTGTGCCAAACTTCTAAATTATATCTTTTTGGTTTAAAATCAAAATCAAAACTAGGAAATTCTAGAGAAGATACTGAAGTTTCTAGAGCAGAGCCGCCTTCAGTATTTGTCCAAGACAAAGTATTGCCATCAAAAACTTTAGCCCACAAGTCAGCAGAATCATCTTTTATTATAACCATTGTTTTATTTTGGTCCAAGAAGCTTAGCGTCAATATGTTGTTATCTTCGTTGCTTAGAAGAGGTGTTGGTGAAAAATCAGTAGCTGTAATCCAAGCATTAGAAGTTTTATTGTAAATATAATAATCAACAACAGTGTTTGTGGCAGCGTCAGAATACACTAAAATGCCATAAGGACTTGTTCCTGTCCAAGCCACACCATGCAATTGATTCGGAACTGCATCCGAAGCATATATTGTTGTGTCATTTGCTCCGAATTTTAACCAAGAAGTTCCATTCCATACACTAGCTTGCAAATCATCTTGACTGCCACCATTACTTTCAGAAACTAATATGTAGTCACTTCCGATTTGAGGAGAAACGCTTATAATCATTCCTGTTTCATTGAAAGCTGCTTGAACAGCAGTTGAATATGTACAGCTTCCAAACGGTTTTGTTGTATATCTCAAGTCTTCAGTATTGTTTATGCTATGAACTATAAGCAAATCTCCAGATACTTGTTCATAACCAGCATCAAACTTCCTGTAATCAGGATAATATAGGTTCGTGCTTAATGCTGAGGATGGTTCACAGCTCCATGAGTTTCCATCCCATATAATAGAATTCAAACTGTCTCTAGAATCTGAATATACTAGAGCAATCTCATTGCTGTCTGGCCTTGCTATAAGCTTAATCCATTCCACTATACCTGACGTTATAGTCACTGGAACACTTTGCTGTGATGACCAATGATCCCCATACCATATCAAATACTTTGGGGTCGATGTATTATCAGAATATACTAGTAGTGCTCTGCCGCTATTTTGTTCGTAAGCTAAATCCATTTTATGTGCATTAGCTGCTGTAGAAGTTGTTGTTAATTCTAAAACAGAGCCACAGAGTATACCATTATGCCAGCATAATGTTCCGGTTTGATTAGAGTATATCTGAACATTAATATCATCATACGAGTCTGCTGTCAAAAGAATGTACTCATCTTTTGTTGGAGATGCCTTGACAGATACCCATTCAATCGTTCCTCCAACTGATCTTGCATTAAGCTCAGAACTCCAAGTCTGACTTAGACTGTTCCATGTTCTATATCTAGGCATTTGGACTGATCCTTCTCCATAGACTAAAATACCATCCCCAACCAAGCTTTGATAACTTTCTTGGATATCATAAGTGTTAACTCCCAAGTCATTCAAACCGCTGGGCACTCCTCCAATATTCATTCCTCTAATAACATAAGGAAATCCGTTCTGATTATATTGATTAGTAAATGTTACAAGCGTTGGTGGTGCGAGCGGTGTTAGTGAGATATAAACCATTTGTTTTTGAGTCGTTATATTATATCCATTGTTTCTTATTGTTAATGTATGATAACCTCTTCCAAATTCATCTTTACCTACAATTTGAATATTGTCATAAGATAAGTTTAGATAAATCATGCCTGTTTTTCCTGTAAAATTAATTCCATCTTCTATTTTAGAAGCTCCCTCTGAAATTATTTGCCCTGTTGATTCCATAGAAAATGTTATAGAATTTGTTGAATTATCGATTTTGTAATATCCACCTGATATGCTAAATCTTAAAACTCTCGTAGATCCTTCTCCCTCAGATAAAACGTTTTTAATTGCATTATCCATTGAAACTAGATTGTTTTTTCCTTCCTGCATTAAAAGTATTTCTTTTGTCTTTTGAGTTGAAGGTCCACCGAGCTGTAAAGCAAAGAATACCGCTGTAATAGAAATGATGAGTATTAAAACGCTTGCTATTAATACGTCCACACCTTTCATGTATACACCGTTCTGTTTATTATTAAGTTCTCTAGCAAATAATAATTTCTTGAAGATAGAGATATGTTCATGTAAACTATAGTTGTTGGTCCTGATGAAATTGAATAGACGACATCCTCCACATATCCTTTTTTCTCAAAGACGTCTTTTGAAAAATCTATAAAATCATTTAATCTGCTTGAGACGTTTTCTTGATTTATTAGTGCGATATCAACTGTTTTTATTAGCTCGTTCTTAAGGTTTGAAAAACTTTCATAGAATAATTCATCTTGTCTTACATCAATTGTTTGAGTGCTTAACCTAGTTATAAACAAGGCTAGCAAAACTAGAATCGAAGCTATTATAAATATTTGACCTTTCATTTTGACCAAACCCAAAGATTAATTACCTTTCTATTGTAGTCATTTTCTCCTGCAATCAAGTAGCTAGAAAGATAAACTGTTTTATTATAAGGAATGTTATTATCTATGCAATCTGAAGATGAGCAAATCTTAAACTTAAAATCTGCTACCACTGGTAAGCAACTTTTTAAACTACTATCAAGTTCTGTATTCATGCTGTTTACTGCATAATATCTTAAAAATCCATTTTGGTCCAAGTAGCTAAGACACGAATATCCAGCTTCTGAAAACTTTATTTCGCCTTGTTGTTGAATAGGAAAAATCATCATTATTCCAACTAAAACTAAGGCTGACCCTAAAACCGCTTCTAATGTATGCATCATACCTCTCATTACCACACCTTTAATTTAACAAAGTTCAGATAAAGTGTCTCATCTTGCCCCTCGACAAGCAAAGGAATTGATTTAACTATTACATTTGCAGTCAAAGGAATTTCAATTCCGTAATCACATTCAGAAACATTAAAGTTATTTAAAAATCCAAACTGATTTTTTGCATCTATATAGCCTAAATTCTTTAATTTTGAGCATTTGTTCTTTGAAAGAACGTAAACATATTCTTCAGACAAGATTACGCTTGTTATATTATTTTCATTGTTTGTATAATCTATGTTATTAGTTGGGACACCTTCATAAAAAATATTTACGTATTTCTTCTCATCAGAGTCGAAGCTTAAACTAAATGAGATGTTCACCTTAGTACCATCATCTGAAATTGTTGGTTGTATCTCATTAAAGAAATTGTCATAAACATGAATCTTGTTTATGAATGGCATTACTGCTATACTAAGCGTCTCCGTATGAGGATACGAACCTGTTTCCATAAAAGAAACTTGGATTTTTTTAAAATCTGATATTAAACTTTTATCATCTTGTATCTTAAAAAGCTGTTTTGAAAATGAGGATGCTGACTCCTCTAATCTCTTTGCTGTAAATAAGTTAAAGTCGTTCGATAGTTTGTTTGAAACAGAGATTACTGAGTATGTTAAAATGCTTATCATCATTAAAATTGCTATTGCAAAATCTATTTGACTCATTGAACCAATCCTATCTTTATTTTTTCATTCTGCTTATCTACTTTGATAGAAGCTGGCATAAGAGTTGTTCCGCTTAATTCAGCATCAATATATAGTCTTCGACTTAATTCAATCGGTTCGTTTCTAACAGACGCATTAATCAGCAATAATCCTTGGCTTAATGTTATACTATATTTTTTATTACCTATTTTCTCAGGTAAATTTAATTTGAACAGACCAGTAGTATAGTTTGATGTCTGATTAGCTAAGCTATAAACTTCTAATATCTTGCTCTTAATAGAATCTGCAAAATAATTTAACTCGACTGCCGTCAAATCCATCTCAATTCTTGATAAAGAAAGATAAATTGAGGATATTATCAAACTCATTGCTATTAAACCTAACAACAAAAGTACGCTGTGGGATAAAGTAGGATATATACCTTTCATAATAAATGATAGTCTAAACTTTAATAAAAGTTTACATAAAAAGGAGAAATGCACCATAGCCTATTATCATTAATATAAATGAGTGCTTTAATCCTGCTAGTAGACTATTCTCTGCCATTTTACCTACGACTAGCCCTGAGAAGAAACCTTCTATTAAAATTAACCATTGAAATATGTCAGAATAGATTTTACTTGCACTTTCCATGTCAGACATACCTATATCTGTAGATGAGAATGCGAAAAGACTAGGCACAAGATATTTTTGTAGTATTATTAAGACACCGATGAAAATGAAAAATATTATATAGCCTGTAACCATTTGATTGTAAATTGCAGAAAATCTTTCCTTTCTTATTTTGTTTATTTCTTTTATTGTCTTGCCGCTTGCATCTAATATCTGAGTGATGTCTCCTCCACCTGAGTAAGTCTCCACTATGGTAGAAATAGTCTTTTTGATTAAAGGTGTTGTTTGACTGGAAAATTCCTTTAAAACTTGGTCAAATGGTATAGACCAGTCTATTTTGGTGACTATCTTCTTGATATAGGGTGACAAAGCTCCATAGTATGTGCTTTTTGTTGCGATGACTGCTTGAGTTAAGGTCATTCCAGTCTTGATATTTTCCGTGACATCCCTTAAAAAGTCTGGAAATCTTTCTTCTATTTCTTTATTTTCTTTATACTTTCTGTATTCAAATAATGCAGGTCCGGTTACGACAATACCTATTGATAGAAGAGTTAGTGGAAGATAAAAAATCGTGAAGAAGTTATAAAGATAAATTGAAACTCCTATTATAACAAATATTAAAATTACTTTTGTTGAGCCTGTCATTCTAGTTTTCATTAAATCACATCTTTGGTTGGGTAAGGCAGAGGAATGCTAGGAAAATTGAATTTAAAGCTGCTAGAGCCACTGTTCCCAAAATCATTAGCTCTTGTATTGTAAAGCCAAAAAGGTCCCCTCCCATTATGTTTAAGGCAGCTAAGACAACAATAAAAATCATTGGAGCTGCTATAAGCAACGCAGTGTAAATATCCGCATAGGTCGATAAAACCTGGTTGTACTTCTCTCTTTTAACAGCGTATTCGAACATCGCTTTCCCAGATTCCTCGATCAAATAAGACTTTAAGCTGCCTCCGCTTTGAATTGTTGTAATTATGCCTTCTAAAACGTCTTTGAAATCTGATGAAGGAGATTTTTTAGCATTTTCTCTTAAAGCACTTATTTCGTCTAGTCCAAAAACCTCCACATTCCTTGCTATTTCTCCTGTTTCTTTGGATATTTCTCCGTATTCTTTGAATTGTGAAAGTATCTTAAATATGGTTAAAGGCGGTGCACCAGATTCTGATATTGCTGCCATATGTGTTAAGGCAAATGGAAGATTTGCTTCTATATCTCTTTTACGACTTTGTGTTATTGAAAATGGGTAAATAAAAATGAGGAAAAAAGTTAAGCACGCGAAGAATGAAGGGACTACTGCTAGGCCAAACAGCGCAAATAGTATGTTTAATCTAAGGTAGATTGATGTAATTAAAGTCAGTGAAAATGAGAAAATGAATATTATGGATGAGAATAAGAAAGCTATTGATAAGTAAGTCCTAAACAACACTCTAGCGTTCGCAGTTATTAGAGCTTCTTTTAATGATATAAAACTATTAGAAAATTTATCGGATGGTTTACCGAAAAGCCTTATAGAAAGTTTCTTTAAAAATTCAAATTTCTCTTTTTCAGGCTGCTTTTTAACTATAGGTAATTTTTTAGCCTTCTTTTTATGCATATACTAAATTTTAGAAAGGTCTATATATATTGTTACTTTACGTAAGCTTCTTCTTTTGAGTAAACTGTTATGCCTTTGCTGGTTATCTTGTAAGGATGAATCTTGTTTGAATGATCAGAGTTTCTCATTTTCCAAACTGTTAAAGACCTTGAGAACTGTGAACCCACTTTATTATAGTACAAGACTATAACGCCGTCTGATACGAACTCTTCTACTCCGAATCTTGACAAAGATTCTTGCATAGGAAGAATTTCAGATATTAAAAGTGTTGTACAAGAAAGTTTTCTTAACAAGAATGCTACGTTAAATATCATTCTTCTTATTTCTGGAGTGTCTCTAACGTATAAACCTAAAGCAGATACAGAATCTATAACAACTCTTTCTGCACCTAATTTCTTTACATTAGTCTCTATCAATTCGTAAATATCTTCAACATGAAACGGATCGTATCTTACGAAAACGACCTTTTCTTTCTTCTCATATGGTGTAAAGTCCCATCCAAAGCTTAAGCGATTTTCTTTTATAGCTTCTATGGGTTCTTCAAAGCTAACATAAACAGCTGATTGATCATAATCCTTAAGGCCGTTGTAGATAAACTGAGAAGACATGAGTGTTTTACCTGTTCCAGCAGTCCCAGTTAGAAGGTTTAATGATCTAGGTATTAGCCCGCCTTCTATTAATTCATCCAATCCAGTTATACCTGTTTTTACTCTTTCTTTTATCATACTTTAATTATAAACAATTTTATATAAAAGCTTTTATGCCCCCGACGGGATTTGAACCCGCGACCTTCGGCTTAGGTTCGGCAGGTATAACTACTGGAATACATGCATGTAATTTTGATGAACTTTTCCTTGGAGATAATTCTCTGACCATATCTTGTAGGGTCTAACAATCTTGATAAAATTCATTGAATTTGTACCGTACAAACTTATGTTAAAATAATTTTTTCTATCAAGTCTTTGGTCTCTGACGAGAGATGTTTTATACTTCATTCCTAATTGAGTTAAACAATATTCTACAAGGAAAATTAGTTTCTTGTTTGTATTGGTAATTTTTATTAATTTTCCTCTTCTGGTACTTGAAAAATTTACATTACCCTCAGCATCAAAAATGCCTCTTAGGAATGCTTTACATTTTTCTAAAGTATCTAACTCATTACTTTCTAATTCATGTTTAACTTCATCTGTTAATTTCTTTTCAGCTACCAGTGTAAATTCATCTTTTCTATTACCTTGTTTTTGACGTTTGTACAGTTTAGTCTCAAATCCAATCTTTTTTATCAATTTAATATAGTGCTTGATTAGATCTTCATTTGTATTCGAAAAGGCCACTCTATCATCTAGCCAAAATCCGTCTCCTAGGAAAAATCCTACAATTTGTGTTAGTTCTTCCATGTTCTTACCTTACGCCGCCGCTCTGAATCCAAACTGAGCTACGAGGGCATAATGATTAATAGAAATTAACAGTATAAAAATACTTTTTTAAATGAAGACTTTAATAGCTTTCTTAGTTGTTATTGCTCTTAAAAGAACTTTTCCCAAATCAGAGCTTTTAGAAACTTTTATCTGGCCTGACCTTCCAATGGTTGCTGAGAACAGATACTCGTTATCTACGTAAACGTTCGCGTTCTTTCCTGCAATTTTACTCTCAAACGATAAAACAACATAAGCTCCTGTCTCATTAATTGTAAAGTTCATCTCATTTCCCAAGGACTCTACCATTGGTTGGACTTCTATTGATACGCCTAGTTTGTCCTCTATGGATTTTATTGTTTTTCCATCCTTTCCAATTAACCTTGGTATTGCCTCGTTCTTAACTTTTGCAATTATCTTACCGTCTGAAACAAATTCTATCTCTGCTGATGAGTCGAATCTTCTTATTTCTGTTTTTATTTTTTCAGATGCCAATTTTTGCAAAGCTGATCTCTTTTCTTCCTTGACTGGAACGACTACTGTCTGCTCACCGTATGTATAAACTTCATATTCCAAATTCGCTGTTTCAAAGTCTCTGACTTCTACTAATGGCCTTGACAAGTCTTCTTCAAACATACCGCTTGGAACTCTTACTACTAAATTCAAAGAATAAACTTTTTCAACGATGCCAGATTTAATAAAAATTATAGTATCAATGACGTGTGGTATTACTCCTAGTTCTACTTTTCCTATAAATCTTTGTATTGCATCCACTGGATCAGTTGCATGAACAACTCCTATCATACCTATACCTGCTAATCTCATATCAGCAAATAACTCAAAATCCTTTGTGTTTCTAACATCATCAAATATAGTGTAATCAGGTCTTACCAAAAGCAGGATATTAGCTGACTTTGCAAAACTCCCGTTTAAAGGACCATACTGAGTTATTTCTGGGGGCACTTGCAAATCTCTTGGCTGCTCTAAGGTTTTAACAATTTTTCCTTTTTTAAAATAAAATTCTGCCAAGCTTGCTGAGAATGTAGATTTTCCAGAGCCAGGTGGTCCAGCAATCAAAATTCCCTCTGCTCTTTTTTCTAGTCTTTCCTTTAGCTTTGCAGAAAGTTTATAATCATCTAACGTCAGCTTGACAATCGGTCTTACCAATGTTATTTCCAATCCATCTGAGAAAGGTGGTCTTGCTATGGCAATTCTCTTGTCCTTTAGTTGGACGACAGTTGCACCATATTCACCCAACTCAACAAACGAGTCTTCCTCGTACCTCGCGGCATCAAGGATTTCATTTGCCATTTCTTCTAATTCTTCCAAGTCCATCTTCTTTTCTCTTAGTGAGACGAGTTTTATGTCTCCTGGTTTTCCTCTCTTAGCATAAGGAGTTGCTCCTTCCTTCAAATGTAGGGATAATGTATCAGGCGTCAGAAGGTCTTCAATCTTTATTTTCTTTTTCTTTTCATAAGATTCAAAATATTTAACGCTTATTCCTTGAGCTTCACCAACCAAGGCCTGCAGCAAGTCACATGTCACAAGAACTGCACCATTCTCCCTTGCAATGTCCTGAATTAAAGCATCTATTCTTCCAGATCTTGCAAGTAGAATATCCTCATAGCTTGGTCTCTCGCCAACAAATTTTAAAATAATCT
>Ga0315289_10009396_pt1 | contig 14082 bp, 10 predicted proteins | sample YL17G11_40_MG_FD_203452 | JGI IMG/M metagenome (GOLD analysis project Ga0315289, IMG submission 203452) | Sediment microbial communities from Yellowstone Lake, YNP, Wyoming, USA - YL17G11_40 | ecosystem: Environmental > Aquatic > Freshwater > Lake > Sediment | place: USA: Wyoming | collected...
CGCGGGATGGCAAGCGGGTATGATTGGAACAGTGGAGTACCGGGTCGGAAACGAGGCGGTCGCGGCGGATAGAACTACCCCCGATCCTCTCGTGTTGAACTCCCTCATGGCAAAGATGAGGGAGGGAGGATGCCGTTACGTCGTGATGGAGGTCTCCTCTCATTCCCTCGACCAGCAGAGGGTTGGCGGCCTCGAGTTTGACGTGGCCGTCTTTACGAACCTGACCAGAGACCACCTGGACTACCATAAGACCCTCGGCAACTACCTCCAGGCAAAGGCATCGCTTTTCGAAACGCTTTCTCCGGTACAGAAAGATGGATTCCGCAAGCAGGCGGTCATCTGCACAGACCAGCCGGAAGGATGGTACATCGCCAGCAAGACAAAGGCGCCGGTCGTGACGTACGGCTTCAACAAGCGAGCCGACGTTACTGCGGAAAACGTTCGGCTCGACGCTTGGGGTTCATCCTTCGTGGCTCGAACGCCGTGGGGCTCGCTCCACATGGAAAGCTGTCTCATCGGGCGACACAACGTTTCCAACATCCTCGCTGCGGTGTCGGCTGGTCTTTCTCAGGGTGTGGAGGCCAGCACAATTCGGCGTGCGATCCGCAACACTCACCCCGTCCCCGGGAGGCTCGAGTTTGTGCCGAATACCAAAGGATATAGCGTTGTCGTGGACTACGCCCACACCGAAGACGCGCTAAAGAACGTCCTCACCTCCCTGAGGGAAATCACCAAAAGAAAACTGATTGTCGTGTTCGGCTGCGGCGGGGACAGAGACCGCGGAAAAAGAGAAAAAATGGGCGCGGTCGTCAATAGGCTCGCAGATTTCGCGGTGGTCACCTCCGACAATCCCCGAAGTGAAGACCCCCTTGAAATCATCTCCGAAATCGTCCGCGGTTTCAACGGGGGACGCGACAATTTCACGATCGAGCCGGACAGGCGCGCGGCAATCGCCGCGGCCATCTCAATTGCGAGGGAGGGTGACACAGTCCTCATCGCTGGAAAAGGGCATGAGACTTATCAGGAGTTCAACGGTCACAGGATAGATTTCGACGACAGAAAGGTCGCGAGAGAGCTCCTTGCCTGCGCCTGACGAATGCAGGTCCTTAGAGCGAATGTCGGGCGCGGCACAAATGGGTTGGAAAAGGCAAGCAGAGGTCCTGCGTGGACTTCCGCTTGAATAACGATGAGTTCCATCGGCGCATCTGAATTGGTCCTCGCCGTTATGGGAAGGCAAATCGCCGGACGGACCGAGAGAGTCTTTACGGGCGTATGCACGGACTCTCGGTCCGTCCGGAAAGGTGATCTCTTCATCGCCCTTGTGGGGAAGCGCCTCGATGGGCACGACTTCGTTTCAGAAGCGGTTCGCCAGGGCGCGGCCGGAGTTGTAGTGTCGCGGGAGTGTTTTGTTGGCGATGATGCCCGCGACGTTGTCGTGGTCATGGTGGATGACACAATTAGGGCCCTGATGAGGCTCGCCGCATGGCACAGGCGGCGTCTGCGCTGCCGGGTCGCCGCGGTAACTGGCAGCAACGGCAAAACCACTACGAAAGACCTTACCTGGGCAATTCTTTCGCGCAGGTACAGGACAGTCCGCAGCCAGGGAAGCAAAAACAACAACATCGGCCTCCCGCTGACCCTCCTCCAGATTGATGACGAGGCCGAAGCAGCCGTGCTCGAGCTGGGGACGAGCGCCTTCGGAGAGATTCGCCTGCTCGCTTTCATATCCCAGCCCAATGTCGGCTGCATAACTAACGTCGGGCCCGCGCATCTCGAGTTTTTCGGAAGCGTCCAGAACGTCGCTTCCGCAAAGGCAGAATTGTTGGAAGAACTGGAGGAAGGCGCCCCGGTCATCCTCAACGCCGACGACGAGTGGTCGGACTGGGTTCGGCACAAGGCCAGGGGACCTATTGTGACCTTCGGAATTCACCGCCAGGCCGATTTCATGGCGGAAAACATCTCCGCCAGAGACGGAGTCGTTTCCTTCCGGCTCGTGGCGAACCTCTTCGGGACTCGCCGAACAATCGAGCTGCCGTTCCCCGGGGCACACAACGCCCGTAACGCTCTGGCGGCGGCAGCCCTCTCCTCCCAGATGGGCCTCGGGATTTCGGAAATCGAGGAAGGGCTGGCGGCAGCGAGGCTTCCTTCCATGAGATATGAAGTGAGCACGCTTTCGGGAATGACCGTGATTAACGATGCGTATAACGCCAATCCCGTCTCGATGATGGCCGCGGTCTCGTCTTTTTGCGAGATGGAAGTTTTGGGTCGAAGGATTTTCGTCTGCGGCGACATGCTTGAGCTTGGACAACATGCAACGGAAGCCCACCGACAGGTCGGGCTTTTTGTCAAAAGCAAGCCGATTGATTACGTGGTTGCTTTCGGAGAGCTTGCAGCGGTCCTCGGAGAAGCGGCTTTCGGGGAAGGGATGCAAGGCGAGAAATGGATTACATGCCGTTCGGTAGATGAAACTGTTTCGGTCCTGATGCGCGTCGCGGCGCCCGGAGACGCCATTCTCGTCAAAGGGTCGCGGGCGAACGCCATGGAACGAATTGTTGATGCCCTCAGGACAGCCGAGGGCAGTGAATCAAAAGGAGTGAAAAAGATATGAACGACCAACCATTGTCGCAGCACGGTTCCGAGGCTCCATCCGTCGGAGCAAAACCGGCCGTGCGCGAGTCCAACCATAGGGCTTCCGCCAGCCACGGCCTCTCGTCTCTTGGGGCCACGCTGGCTCTGGGATTGATTATTTCGACGGTTCTGGCGACGCGCACCATCGAGAGGATCAAGCTCGCAAATCAGACCATCAGCGTCAAGGGGTGCGCCGAGCGGTTGATTGACTCCGACATGATTGTCTGGGGCGCCTCGTTCAGCAACCAGGCATCTCAAATGGCCGACGCCTACAAGAAGATGAAGCAAGACCTCCCTCTTGTGCTCGATTATCTCCGAAGAGAAGGCGTCCCGGAATCCGAGATGGCGGTCTCCTCAATCTGGACAAGTCCTCTTTACGCGAAAGACGAGCGAGGACACGCCACCGACACAATTACCGGCTACCGCTTAAGCCAGTCGGTGCGCATACGCTCGGGAGAGCTCGAACGGATAACTCGCATCTCCAGAAGCTGCACAGACCTGATGGAAAAAGGGGTCGAGATTACCTCTGATTCGCCTGAGTACTGCTACACGAAAGCTGACGAGTTGAAGCTGGAGATGCTCGGCGAGGCAGCTCGTGATGCTAAGCAGCGAGCAGAACGCCTCGTGAAAGACAGCGGCAGCAAAATCGGGACTCTACGAACGGCCTCGCAGGGGGTGTTTCAGATAACGCCCGCTTACTCGACGGAAGTGTCGGACTACGGTGTTTCGGACACCTCCTCCTGGAAAAAGAAAATAAGGGCGGTAGTTACGGTCAGTTACTCGATACGTTGACTTCGCTGCGGTCCCGGCGCCACTGAGCGCCTCACGTGAGCCAAAGCGAAGCGGGAAGTCCTTGTATGCTTTACCATCTTCTTTACCCGCTCAGAGACGTTTTCAGCGGATTCAATGTTCTGCGGTACATAACCTTCCGGGCAGCGATGGCTGCCGTCACGGCCCTGGTTCTTGGGATTGTCCTCGGGCCGTATGTCATCCGCAAGCTATACGAACTGAAGGCGGGGGCCCCGCTGAGGAAAGAGGAGTTCTTCGCCCTCCATGCCGCCCACAAGCAGAAAGACGGCGTTCCGACAATGGGGGGAATTCTAATCCTGATTTCTGTTCTGGTGGGAACTTTGCTGTGGGTGGACGTCCTGAACGTAAACGTGGTCATTATCCTCGTAGCTACCGTGTGGCTGGCCATCCTGGGATACGCAGACGACTTCAGAAAGGTCACGAAAAGGGAGGCGAGAGGAATACGTGCCCGATCGAAATTCTTCTGGCAGGCGGCGCTGGGGGTCGGGATTGGAGTGCTTTTAGTTGTTCTTCCGGAAAAGTCGGGCTACAGCACGAAGCTTTCGGTTCCGTTCTGGAAGCACCCGCTCCTCGATTTCGGGCTGGGATACATCGTTTTCGCGGCACTCGTGGTTGTGGGGAGCGCCAACGCGGTAAACCTGACGGACGGTCTGGACGGCCTTGCCATCGGTTGTTCGATAGCAGCCGCGTTGGCTTACGGGGTCATCGCTTACGTAGCGGGCCACGCGAGCTTCGCAAAGTACCTCAACATTCAGCACGTTCCGGGGACAGGGGAGCTTTCGGTTTTCTGTGCGGCGGTGGTTGGGGCTGGTCTGGCGTTCCTGTGGTACAACGCCCACCCGGCTCAGATATTCATGGGGGACACAGGCTCCCTGGCTCTTGGAGGAGCCGTGGGGGTAATGGCTCTCCTGGTCAAAAAGGAACTGTTGCTTCTCATCGTGGGAGGCATCTTCGTCATGGAAGCCGCCTCCGTCATCCTCCAGGTGTTTTCATACAAGACCAGGAGAAAGCGAATCTTTTTGATGACCCCGATTCATCACCATTTCGAGTTGAAGGGATGGCCCGAGACGAAAGTAACGACGCGTTTCTGGATAATCGCGGCCATCTTTGCTCTTTTGAGTTTGGCGACTTTGAAGCTCCAGTGAGACCTTTCCCGCGCCGGTGTGAAACCTGAACCCGGACCGGACCACCCCGGGTTCGGGCACCTCAACGCGGATAAAGGAACACCGCATCTCTCAGTAGATAGCCGGTAACAACTGGACCCGAGCTGGCGGAAGGGGCTGTGCGGAGCCTCCTCCGCAACGACTGCGAGCTTTCCGGCAGGGGGCCACCCGGCTGTGCCTTAGCCGGAAAGTTCGTGGGCGAAGCGGAAGGAAAGAGATGCGGGAACAATGCAGTGCGGCCTCTTCCGCCCGCTCATAACGAAATTGACTGACAACGGGACGGACACCACGCCGGAGGCGTGGCCGGTCTCAAAAAGGCAAGACGCCCTCCTCGGGCGTGGACCGACGTAAAGATGTATTCAATTTTTGAGACAGATACTCGCCGAGATTTCCGATTGGCCCAGGAAGAAATGGGCGACCTGATTGACCGCATCATCGCAGACCTTTCCGGCCGCCTTTTGCTCGTGGTAGGGCTTGGTGTGAGCGGGCATGCCTCCGCGCTGTTTCTCCTCTCCAGAGGGGCGAGAATCCGCTGCACGGATAGCGGCGTAACGGCCTCCGTCAAGGAACGCAAGTGCAACCTGGAGAGATTCGGCGCCGAGGTCGAGCTGGGTTGCCATACAGAGGAATTCTGCTACGGATGCGAGATGGTGGTAGTCAGTCCCGGCGTTGACCCGCACTCGCTCCCGATAGTCTGGGCTGACGCCAACGGCATCCCGGTCATCAGCGAGATAGAGCTTGCCTACCGATTTTGCCGTAGCCGAATTGTTGCCGTCACCGGCACTAACGGGAAAACAACGACCTGTGAGCTGACCAACGCAATCCTCAAACAGGCGGGGCTGAACACAGCCACCGCTGGCAACATTGGCTTCCCCTTTGTTCAAAAAGCAGCCGAAATGGAATCGGCCGAGGTCCTCGTCGTGGAGGTAAGTTCATTTCAGCTCGAACGAATCCACAGATTTCGGCCGTTCATTTCGGCCGTTCTGAACATCACTGAGGACCACCTCGACCGCCACTCCTCTTTTGCGGACTACGTGGAGGCAAAAAGAAGGATTGCGGAGAACCAGAGGAGGGGCGAATTCCTGATTGTGAACGAGAGAATCAGGCACCTGTTCCTGAACGGCGAGGAAGCCAGTCCTCCGACCGTCCTGACTTTTGGCCTGTCGGAGCGAGCTGATTTGTCTCTGCGAGACGGAAAAATCGTCAGCCAGGTCTCTGGCGAACAGAGAATCTACGATGTCGTCTCAAACTGGCGCCTTCGCGGCTGCCACAACCTCGAAAACGTAGCTGTCGCCATAGGAGTCGCAGAAATCCTCGGGGTCGGGGAAAGACCCATTTACGAGACCCTTTCAGGCTTTCGTACGGCTGACCATCGCATCCAGTTCGTGGACGAAGTCGGCGGCGTCAGATTTTTCGACGACTCAAAGGGGACAAATGTGGACGCCACCGTGAAGGCGCTGGAGAGCTTTGTCCCGCCTTTTTCGGGCGGGATTGTCCTCATCGCCGGGGGGCGCGATAAGGGAGGAGATTACTCCCCTCTACGCGAGGCCGCCAGTAGAAAGGTCAGATTGGCCGTCCTGATAGGTGAGGCACAGGAAAAAATCATGCGTTCCTTCCGGGGGGTGATTCCGACAACTCGGGCGAAGACGCTGGAGCAGGCTGTGGAAGCGGCTTTTCAAAACGCTGCAAAGGGAGACATTGTGCTTCTTTCTCCCGCGTGCAGCAGCTTCGACATGTTCACGGACTACAAGCATAGAGGACAAGCCTTTCAAACAAAGGTTAAACAATTGAAGCAAGAACTGGAGGAAAGGAGGAGGAAGTCATGAAGCTGCGTGACACAGTCATCTTGGTTGTGCTGGCCCACGTCGGGCTGGTTCTGGTGTGGGTCTGCATGGGCGGATGCGCAAACAAAGAGGCGACACAGCCCAAAGAGAAGGCCGCAACGGTCGCCTCTGAGAAAGGCGCAAAGGAGCTCCCGACGGCCACAGAGGTGGTCACCAAGGAGGCAGAAGTCCCAATCAAAGTCGAGGAGGTAAAACCAGCGGCGCCCGAAGTGACCCTGCCCGAGACGGGCGTCACCGCGCCCTCCGAAAAGGCCGAGGTGAAACCGGCTGAAGGATCGCCTAAGGAAATAAAGGTTGTCGTGAAGAAGGGCGATACCCTCTGGGCAATCAGCCGCAAGTACAAGGTCCCCGTGAGCGTTATCGCTGACAGGAACGACATTCAGGACCCGAGCAAGATTCAGGAGGGAAGGGAGCTGATTATACCTCTCGGCGAAGGCGCCCCGGAAAAGCCTGAAGAGGAAACTGCCCCGGAAAAGACTGAGCCCGAGCCAAAACCCGCGGCGCCGGAATCGTCGGCACTGCCGCCGGGGTCCGAGGCTGTGCCGGTAGCGGTTGACGCCGAGGCATCAGTCCACACGGTGGCTGCTGGCGACACCATCTGGACCATTGCGAGGAAGTACAGGACGTCCTCCGCCAAGATTATGGAGGCGAACAACATCGCCGACGCAACGAAGCTTCAGGTTGGACAACAAATTCGCATCCCGAAGAGTGAGTAACCGGCACCGTCATGCAATCGGAGCGAGCGCTGCTGATAATCCTGATTGTGATTCTCCAGGGCATAGGACTGGTGATGATATACGACTCCAGCGCCATCTACGCCAACGAGGCGCCCGAAATCCACGACAGCGATTTCTTCATCAAGAGGCAGGCGATGTGGATGGGGCTGGGTGTGCTGGCACTCGCGGTCCTGTCCGTTGCGGATTACCGTGTCCTGGTGAGGAGCGCCCTGCCCATTTTCGGGGTGTCGGTCCTTTCCCTGGGAATGGTGTTTGTTCCGGGGATTGGAGTCAAGGCCAACGAGTCGTACAGATGGATTCGCCTCGGAGGCAAAGTCCTCCAGCCCTCGGAGTTCGCAAAGGTCGCCACGATTCTCTTCCTTGCCCACACCCTGATGAGGAACCCGTGGCATGGCAGGCAGGGGAAGGACCCCCTCACGTTCAAGAAGCTGTTAATTCCCCTCGGCGGGGTCGGCGCCTGCGCCGGGCTGATTCTCCTGGAGCCAAACTTCAGTTCAACTGCGGTTATCGGGTCGCTTACGTTCATCGTGCTCTTCGCCGCCGGCACGAAGCTGAGATACCTCTTCTGCCTCGTTGCTGGAAGCGCCGCGGTTCTCGGCTACAAGGTTTACACCTCCAGCTATCAGCTCGGTCGGATAGCCGCTTTCCTCGACCCCGCCCAGCATCAATCAGGCGTTGCGTATCAGCAGACACAATCGCTTCTTGCGTTGGGCACGGGCGGTTTGTTCGGGATGGGACTTGGTTCGGGAAGGCAGAAACTCGGTTTTCTGCCATATCTGTACAACGACTTTGTGGCTGCCTCCATAGGGGAGCAGGCTGGCTTCGTCGGGATGTGCGCGCTGATAAGTTTTTACGTGCTTTTCGTAGTTGTAGGATTCCGGATTGCGGTGCGCGCCAAACACCAGGAGGGATACCTGGTTGCGGTGGGAGTCAGTTCACTCATCGGCATCCAGGCTGTCCTTCACATGGGTGTAGTTGCAAGCCTGTTCCCGGCAACGGGATTGAACCTCCCCTTTGTTAGCTTCGGGGGGTCGAGCCTGTTTGTATCGTTGTTCCTGACGGGCTTGCTGATAAGCGTTAGCCGCGTCGCAGAGAGAGAGCCTGTGAAAGAAGGCGCGCGTGCGTTGCGAGCAGGAAGTGTCATTACGACCTGATGCAAAGCTGACGCCCAACGCTTCACACGCCGAAGAAGAAATAGTCTTTTTGTCCTTGCCGATAGAAGCGGATAGAAGATGAGAGTCTTGATAGCAACCGGCGGAACCGGCGGGCACATTTTCCCGGCCATTTCGGTGGCTGAGGAAATCAGAAGTCGTTTGCCCGACAGCCGATTCCTGTTCATGGTCGCGACGAACAAAGGAGTGAGAGACCTTTCCCTCCCGGGGGACGCGACCATCGTTCCGTTGCCGGCTATCGGAATGCCGCGAAAGCTCTCCCTCGATTTCGTTTCTTTCGTTTACAGGCTGGCGGTCAGCTTCGGCCGGTGCATGCGGGAGGTGGCGAGCTTCCGTCCCCACGTGGCGATTGGTTTCGGCAACTTTGCTTCCTTTGCTCCTCTCCTTGCGGCAAAGATGCGAGGAGTGCCGATTGTGATTCACGAGGCGAATGCGGTCCCCGGGAAGGCGAATCTCCTCCTTTCAAAGCCATCGGACAGAGTTTTGGTGGGTTTTCCCCATGCGGCAAGACGCTTTCCAAAAGGAAAAGTGAAAGTGGTGGGGATGCCGCTGAGAAAAGAGTTTACAGAACCGAGAGACAGGCTTGGCGCCCTGGCAAAATTAAAATTGAGTGGCACAAAAAACACCCTCCTGGTCGTCGGCGGCAGCCAGGGCGCCAACGCCTTAAACGTCGAGGTCGTCAACATCATAGTTATTTTACAGCATTTATCGGAAAAAATCCAGTTGATTCATCTGACCGGAGCGGCGGATTACCACTGGGTGAGGCGACGTTATGCCGCCTCCGCCCTTGAGGCGTACGTGGCGCCGTTCGATTCGCGGATGAAGCTTCTATACGATGCCGCAGACCTCGCCATAACCCGTGCCGGCGCTTCAACGGTCGCGGAACTTGTGCAGACAGGCAAGGCGGCGATTCTGGTGCCTTTCCCCCACGCAACAGCTCGCCATCAGGACGCAAACGCCAGATACCTCGAAGAGAATGGCGGGGCTGTTGTCCTGAAGCAGTTGTCATCGCCCGACGGCCGCGTGAGTATCCCCGGTCTCGGGAAGAAGCTTCTAGAGCTAATAAACGATACGCAACGCCTTCAAGAGATGGGCGAAAACAATCGAAGGTTAGCCAACGGGTCCGCAGCTCGCAACGTCGCTGATGTCCTTTTCAGCGTCTCGCGTTCCGACTCCATTGCTGAACGCGAGCTTAGGCGGCGAGTGGCGGCGCCCGCTTGATTCTGGAAAAGAACGTCTTTTTGAGATTCGGTTTTGCTTTGACGAAAAACGGAGGCACTGTTTATGACGGCAGTTGTTGACATACCGAAACATCTTCCGGTCCATTTCATCGGCATTGGCGGGATCGGAATGAGCGGGATCGCTTTCACTTTTCTTCATCGCGGGTACAGAGTAACAGGTTCTGACCTGAAAGGGTCCGCTATCACGGCTCGTCTGAAAGAGGCAGGGGCGGAGATTTTCGAGGGACACCGGGCTTCCAACGTCCCGCGAAAAGGGACGGTCGTTTACTCCTCCGCGGTCCAGAGCGACAACCCTGAGATGCTTGAAGCATGCGCCCTGGACCTCCCGGTTATCATGAGGGCCCAGGCGCTCGCCTGGTTGATGAGAGACAAAAGCCCCATAGCCATTGCGGGAACACATGGCAAAACGACTACTACTACGCTCGTCTCCCTGATGCTGAGCCACGCGGGATACGACCCTTCCGCCGTCATCGGAGGAATCGTGGACGCTTTCGGGGGAAACGTCCGGTGCGGCGATGGCCCGCATTTCGTCGCAGAAGCCGATGAAAGCGATGGCTCTCTCGTCAACTTCTACCCCGCCTATAGCATCATCACGAACGTCGAGGAGGAGCACCTGGGCTTCTACAACAACCTTCAGGAAATCCTCGACACCTTTGCCAGGTTCATCGAAAACACGCTGCCAGACGGCTGCCTTGTTTACAACCTGGACGAGCCAAACATTGCGGGCCTGGCCAAGAGATACAACGACAACACGTTCAGCTACAGCATCTCCCAGTCAGCGGACATCTTCGCGGAGAACGTCGTCCTGCGGGGTTTCGGCTCGATCTTCGATGTCCTGTATGAGGGAAACCTCGTCGGAACGATGGAGTTGAACATACCGGGAATGCACAACGTTTCCAATTCCCTTGCGGCGCTTGCCGTCGCAATGAAACTCGGCATTTCATTCGAGACGGCCCGGGAAGGTGTGCGCGAATTCAGGGGAGTGCGCCGAAGACTGGAGGTGAGGGGGTTCGTTGACGACGTTCTTGTGATAGACGATTACGCCCACCACCCGACAGAGGTTTCAGCGACCCTCCGGTCCGCGCGGATCATCGCCAACGGCGGGCGCCTTCTGGGCGTGTTCCAACCGCATCGGTACACCCGCACAAAATACCTTCACAAGAGATTCTCCGACGCCTTCACCTCCGTTGACAGGTTAATTCTGACGGACGTGTATCCCGCTAACGAGCCGGCAATTGAGGGGATTGACGGAAGAACCATCCTGCGAAGCGTCCTGGAAGGCGGACAGGAAAACGTCGAGTACTTCCCGAACTTCCGCGACATCCCGGATTTTCTATCGGAAACGGTTCGCCCCGGCGACGTCGTCGTCACAATGGGGGCAGGCAATATCAGCATCGTAGCCGATGAGCTTGTAAGAAGGCTCAAGGAAAGAAGAAACGACTTGATGGCATTGGCAGGAAATGAGCGATAAGTTGAAGGTGTGGATAATCTGTGGCGGACGGTCAGCCGAGCATGACGTGGCAATGCGGTCAGCGGAGTGCATCGCGGCAGCATTAGACCGGAGCAAGTACAACGTCCACTTTGTGACTATCACAAAGGAGGGTAAATGGCTCAGCGGAAGGGCCATCGAAGGCCCTGCGAGCAGCCGGTTAGAGGAACCGCGGCGAGCGGAAGATTCCCCGTCCGCGGGGGCGCTGGCAGTCTCGGACGGATTGCGAGACATCGTGGCAGACATTACGGTTTCTCCCTCGGCGCATGGGGGACACAACGGCAACGGGCACATGGTTGCGTTTCCGGTTCTGCACGGCCCTTACGGTGAGGACGGGACGATTCAGGGCTTCTTCGAAATGCTGGGGATACCGTACGTAGGCTCAAGCGTCCTCGGTTCAGCCCTCGCCATGGACAAGGCGAAAACCAAGGAAATCCTCTTCCACAAAGGCGTACCGGTCCCTCGGTGGATTTCCTTTAAGCCCGGTGTTGGGGATGCCCGCAACGGCAGAATCCCGCAGATAGTCGCGACAGTCATCGGCTACCCCAATTTTGTAAAACCGGCAAACCTCGGCTCGAGCATCGGGGTGTCAAAAGTCAAAAGCCCCGACCAGCTCGAAGACGCCATCGCTCTGGCAAGCCGGTACGACACCAAGGTTCTTATCGAGGAAGCGATTGACGCCAGGGAAATCGAGTGCAGCGTCCTCGGAAATGACAGCCCCACCGCCTCCATCCCCGGCGAGATAGTCCCGGCCAACGAGTTTTACGATTACGATGCTAAATATACCAATCCTGACACGGAATTGATTATTCCCGCAGACCTTTCCGAGCAGCAGGCGGAGCGGGTCCGCAATCTCGCGGTCCTATCTTTCCAGGCTCTGGAATGCTGCGGGATGGCAAGGGTTGACTTCTTCCTGGACAGGAGAACCGGGAGGGTCGTCGTCAACGAGTTGAACACTATCCCGGGGTTCACGGAAGTCAGCATGTATCCGAAGCTCTGGGAGGCGAGCGGCTTGCCATATCCGAGATTGCTCGACAGGCTAATCGAGCTGGCGCTGGAACGATACAGGGAAAGGAAGGGGCTTAGCGTAAACCGCGATCAGGAGGCGCCTTGAGAATCCGCGGTGGCTGCCCCGAGATTCGCCGATGATTACGGCAAGGTCGAAAAAGAAAAGGCCGATCAGACTCTTCGTGATGAACGCGAAGGTTCTCAAGAAGAGGAAAAAGCCTCCCAATTTCTCGCCGTTCACCCGCGAGAGGGCGATGCGAATAGGGTTCATCCTTCTGGTTTTCGCTCTGTGCGGGGTGGCGGGAGTTGAAGGCGCCGGCTACCTTTTTTCCAATCCAAAGTACGCGGTCAAGCACATATTCGTCCGCGGGAACCAAAAGATGTCGAACGAGGAGATTGTCAACATCTCCGCGCTAAAAAAGGGACAAAACATTTTCCTGACTCGGATTCATCGGGCGGCGAGCCGCTTATCGCAGCTTTCGCTGATTGAGCACGTGTCGGTCTCGAGGTTTATGCCGGACATGCTCGTCGTCGAGGTCGCGGAGAGGACTCCCCGCGCAAGGCTGTCAGGGTCACGGAGATTTCTCGCCGACTATTCCGGGGTGATTTTGCCCCGGGCATCGTTCAGCGAGCCGGAGAGGCTCCCCCTGGTCGTTGGGGTTAACACTTCTGGTTTAAGTGTGGGCGTGCGGTGTTCTCAGCCAGCGATGGCAAAAGCCATGCAGGTGCTGCAATTGTGTCAGTCATCGCGGCTGTCGGAGCTGGTAGAAGTGGAGAAGATTGATTCCTCGCGCGTGGGAGACCTTCGCCTTTACCTCAAGGCGGGGGAGTACACAAAGGAAGGCTGCGAAATCCCCCTCGGCAGCAGCGAGTTCGAACAGAAGCTCGCGAATCTGGCGGAGATACTCGACTCCGCCAAAAAGGATGGCAAGAAGATACGGTGGGCTGACCACCTTACTTTGAATCGAGTCGTCGTTCGTTTTTGATAGGCGAGGGAGACCTGACTGAGCGGTTTCCCGTCGGTTTTCACTGCGATAGAAGGAAGTGGACTGATGCCAAAAAGAGACAACATTGTCGTAGGGCTTGACATAGGAACCACCAAAATCTGCTGCATCGTCGCAGAACGGATGAATGGGGGCGAAATCAGAATTTCGGGCTTCGGCTGCGCCCCCTCCAAGGGACTGCGAAAAGGAGTTGTAGTCAACATCGAAAGCACCGTGGACTCCATTGGGAGGGCTGTGGACGAAGCAGAACTTTCGTCCGGGGTGGAGATTGGCTCGGTATTCGTCGGGATTGCGGGCGGGCACATTCAAAGCTGCAACAGCCGCGGCGTAGTCCCAATAGCTTCCCAGAACAAAGAAATCACCCGCGCCGACGTCGTAAAAGCCGTCTCCGCCGCCAAAGCCATTGCGGTTTCCATTGACCGGGAAATCATTCACGCCATCCCCCAGCAGTTCTACGTTGACGGCGAGGGAGGAATCGCCGACCCGGTCGGGCTGCACGGTCTCCGGCTGGAGGCGGACGTTCACATTGTGACAGGGGCCGTTATGTCCGCACAGAACATCGTTAAGTGCATCAACAGCGCCGGTCTTCAGGTGGAGGATATTGTTCTTCAGCCTCTCGCCTCGAGCATCGCGACTCTTTCGCCGATTGACAAAGAGGTGGGGGCAATCCTCGTGGACATTGGAGGTGGAACGACGGACTTCATTGTGTATAGCGAGGGGGTTGTCCGGCACAGCGACGTGCTTTACCTGGCGGGCAACGACGTTACCCGCGACATCCATAAGGTTCTGTGCATCCCGGAATCAAAGGCCGAAGAACTGAAAATCAAGTACGGGTGTGCTCTGGTTTCCATGGCGCGCGCTCACGAGACTTTCCCGAGGCCCGCCACCATGCACAAGCCGGCGGGCGAAGAGCCTCTCCGCACTCTCTGCGAAATCATCGAATATCGCATGCGCGAGATTTTTGCCATAGCCAAGGACAGAATTGA
>Ga0315289_10009397_pt1 | contig 14081 bp, 14 predicted proteins | sample YL17G11_40_MG_FD_203452 | JGI IMG/M metagenome (GOLD analysis project Ga0315289, IMG submission 203452) | Sediment microbial communities from Yellowstone Lake, YNP, Wyoming, USA - YL17G11_40 | ecosystem: Environmental > Aquatic > Freshwater > Lake > Sediment | place: USA: Wyoming | collected...
AGCTGAATTAAACGGTTTTAGGTATCGTTATAATTATCTAAGAAAACATGGAGGATTAGGTTATATTACACCTCTTGACAAACTTAAATCTGTTACCGAAATTATGAAGTAGTACACTCTGGCGGATATACTCCAAAACCAATCTTTGGAGTGTAAACCTTTCCTACGGATCCGCTTCTCGGACAGGTTTACCAATAATTAGACAAAAGTTTGTAGCGTCCGATTGAATACCCAACGAAAAAAGATCGGGCGAGCAATTTCTTGCTCGCCCAAAAAACATTGCTCCTCAGACCAGTTGTTCATTTATGGGTCTTCCGGACCTGGAGGAAGTGGAGGAAGTGTAGGACAGGGCTTACACACATCCCAGCAAAGATAGGGTGGAACAAGACTGCAGACCCTATAACAACATAGGGGACGAGCATCTGCAGTATTAGGAGCCCGAAGCACAGTGAATCCTAAGACCAAAGCCAGCACCGCAAAGAGGAGCGCAAAAGCTCTGAGATTTCTGAAAAACTTCATCTAATATCACCTCCTTTCTCAAGTTTTAAAAGTTGAATTCAGATCTTAACTTTACATTCTAAATTTATACTGGGCGAGCAATTTCTTGCTCGCCCAGAGAGAAAACTTGTGCTCATCTTACTTACACCAATGGCAGCAGGCGCACCAGCAATAACCAGGCTCATCGATGGTGCAGTACATACACCAGCCACAACAGCGATAACTGCTCTGAGCGGTATTAGGGGTTAAAAGAACAGTGGACCCCATAACCATAGCCATCACTGCAAAAATGAGCACAAGGGCTCTGAACTTTCTGAAAATTTTCATCCCTTCTCACCTCCTTGTGAATTTAGAAAGTTCAACTTGTCCTACAAAAACCGTAGGAGTTCTTCCAAAGAATGACCCGGTCCTCTTTCAAACCCTTTAGACCTATTTGAAACATACAACCTTGCATTCATAAACCGGGTCGAACATACATACTAAGAGACACCTTTTGGCTGAAGCGGTCATATAAAGTGAGCCCCAGATGACCACAGCTAAAGCAAAGATTAAGATTGCAACTTTAATCTTTCTAAAAAGTTTCATATATTTCACCTCCTTTCTAAAGTTTTGAAGACGAGGTAAGCATCACCTCTATTTCTTTTCTGTATTTTTCCGGAAGAGGCCCGGGCCAGACTTTTTGAACCACTCCGTTGGTATCGATGAGCATTGTCTGGGGAATCACCTCCACTTTATATTGGTCAACGAGTGAAAGATTAGAGATTATCAAAACAGGAAATTCCAACTGAAATCTCTTTATAAACTCCTCAACCTTATTCTTTTCAGCCTGAGTAACTCCGACAAATCTCAACTTTTCAGAGTTGTGTCTCTGATAAATCTCTTTCCAAAATGCCAGGTTTTCCTCACAGGAGGGACAGGTTGGGGAAAACCAGAAGAGGACTGTCTTTGCAGATGAAGGATATTCCACTTTGAACTCCTCCCCTTTTAGATTTACCCCAATCAGGGATGGGACCTTGTCTGCAGGCCCAAGGACTTTAAAAGGACCCCTGGGACGAGAAAGTGCTTCTCGGAGTTTACGATTTTCCTGAACTAAAAGGAAGATCTCAACTCCCATTACCACGACTAATACGATAAGAATTATTGACCAGAGTTGAGTTTTTAAGAAATTTGTCTTTTCTGTCATTTACACCTCTATTTTCAAGATTTTATTTATATTTTTCGAATTATCTTTAACCTCTTTGGTAATAAAGGGTAAGCTGAGCAAAGAAAATTATTCCTGAGATATCCACTACTTTTTAATGAGTAAAATATCAGATCGGAGCTCCTTTCATCCTTAAAAGAATTCCAAGGAAGGCAACCAGTTTGGTTTTCAAATTAGTTAGCTTCAATATATTTTTATAAAGAACGTTGTCAAGAAAAATTTTAAATTCTTGTTTAAGTATCATTATCAGATTAAAAAAGGATTAACTCTCAGGCTTAAAAAGACTAATACTTGACTTAACTTTCTAGGATGAATCGGTATCAGGAAATGCTGATGCGTTTTTGCTTTGGCAATTCTCCCCCCTTTGACGGGATCTTGAGACCATTGCCAAAGCATCAAAGTTTACTAATTAAATTTTCAACACTCCCTCTTTCATTATCATTTGTCCATCTATTTCCAGGGTGGGCTTCAATAAGATTCCATCTAAATGGCTCTGGACTGAGACTTGTCCACCCATGGATTTGTTATCCCCAATTGCCATATGCACGGTTCCCATCACCTTCTCATCCTCTAAGACATTGCCGATTATTTTAGCTTTATCATTGGTGCCGATCCCCAGTTCAGCTATATTCCTTGCCGGTTTACCAAATGGCTCAATCGCTTTTTCTAAGTCTTTAGCAGATTTATCCCCTGAGATTTCAGTAACGAAGCCATCCTTGACCAAAAGTTTAATCGACTTTTTGATAACTCCCACTCCTGCCATAGCACCATCCACTATAATTACCCCGTTGGCAGTTCCCTCTAAAGGTGCAATATAGACTTCACCTGCTGGCAGGTTTCCAAATTCACCCGGCTTATGATATAAGCCAGTGTCTGGTTCCCAGGTTCTTCCCTCTATTTTCATCGTTATATCAGTGCCGGATGGAGTTTTTACTTTTGCCTCTTTTTTACCGGATAAAATCCTGGTTAATTTCAAGCTCCTTTCCGCTATTTTATTATAATCTGCACTCAAAGTCCTCTTCATCGAATCCTCGGAAATCCCTGGTAAAGTGGCAACCCTTGCCCCGGATTTGCAGGCATCCCGACGGGCCTGGGTATGGGTCATAGATTTTGAGGTGGGGATTAATATAACATCGAACCTTTTCATAAATTCAGCTACCATCGGAGGTGGTTCCTCTCCATTTGAGGTACGCGGGATTATCTCCAAAAGCATCGCCTCACCAGCGATCTCTCTGGCTGCTTTCCATAAAACCTGGCCAATCTTTCTTAAAGGTTCATCTGTGATGATTAAAACGTTCTCGCCTTTTTTAACCCCCATGCAATTATGCACTGCTATTTTAGCAGAATTCATTAGGTCTTCCATTCATCCTCCTTAAAATAGTATTATTATTTTTGGTAGCCGCAGACTTTACGTCTGCGTGTGAATGCCAATTCGCAAGCTAAAGTCCTAGAAACGGAGACTACGTCTGGCGGAGCCACCGTAGGACTTGCGGCTACCTTTATGTCTCCAAACCTAAAAGTGTGTCTGCCAATCTATAGAGACGCATTGCAATGCGTCTCTACGTTTTCATTTACCCCTCTCCCTAACCCTCTCCCGCAAGCCGATAAAAGCTATACGGTCCTACGGAGGCTTCGCTCCTCGTAGAGGGGAGAGGGGGACGTAGTTGCCCAATTCATTGGGCATCTTTCGCTCGATAAATCGAGCAACTACAATCTAAGATTTGCGGGGCTGGGAGCCCCGCCTACGAGGAAAAAAAGATTTTTCGCGGGTTAAGCATCCCTGCCTGACCACTTTTTTCAACTTATTTCAAAGACCACTAAATAAATTCCCGCATAACACTAGTTATATCCATATTATCAATTTTCTGCTCCACCAGAGGAATATCTTTTATCTGGGGCAAAAAATCTTCGTATGTGCTTCGGGTCTCCTTATATAAAACCCCTATGGGGATTTTGTCTCCCCATTCATGGGCTTTCACATAAGCTTGTATCTTATCTTCAGGGTTGTAATCTTTTAAATCCTCTAATTTATAGGTTCTTTCTTTATACCATTTGTAAGTGTTTTTGTAGTTAAAACTGACGCAGGGTTGAAGAATATCAATTAAAGCAAACCCCCGGTGTTTTATTGCCTGGATTATAATTTTTTTCAGATGGTCTAATTCACCTACAAATCCGCGGGATACAAAGGTGGCACCACCAGCTATGGCAAGCACCATCGGGTTGACCGGTTCCTCAATTGCACCTGCGGGAGCTGAATTGGTGGAAAATCCTTTATCCGAGGTAGGTGAATACTGCCCTTTAGTCAAGCCATAGATCTGGTTATCGTGAACGATATAGGTCATATCTATATTTCTTCTGAGGGCATGCATAAAATGACCCATCCCGATGCCGTAACCATCACCATCCCCACCTGTTCCGATAACAGTTAATTTATGATTAGAAAGCTTTATACCGGTGGCAACAGGTAGTATCCTTCCGTGAATTCCTTCAAAACCATAAGTATCAATATACTGAGGAGTTTTACCAGAACATCCTATTCCGGAAACTAAAACTGTATTGTGTTTTTCCAGCCCAGCTTCAGAGATGGCAGCTTTAACTGCGGTCAATATCCCGAAGTTCCCACACCCCGGACACCACTGGATTTTAACCCTGGTCTTTAATTCTAAAGGAGTAACCATCTTAAAATCTCCTTTCTATCCTCTCAGATTTATTTCCCTCTTACAATGATGACACTTCTTTGCACCTGCAACTGTTGGTTTCCCACAGAACTTGCAAGTATATAATTCTTCAGATAGTTTCAACCATTCATCTATTTTACCAGCTTGAATCATCGCCAGATTCTTTCTCAAGTCCACACCATCTTCTTTAAGGTAACTTTTTGCAAATTTTTCGAACTCCTCACAAGTTCTTGTTTCATACTCTGGACATTCGTAGCAGTGTTCATATCCTTTTCCTCTAAGACATTTCACAAATTTACAGTTGTATCCCCAGCAATCTGGAGTAAGTGCACCACACCCATTGCATCTGACCTTTTCCACCGCACAATTCCTTCTCTCCGCAAACCTCTTTCTCCACTCCTGATCATCCCTTTCAATCCGGTAAATGGTGCAGGCTCCGCAATACAGCCCACATCTGCCAACGAGGTTTTTGTTGGTCATAATTATCTCACTTTTGAAAAACGAGTATATCTTCAACTCCAATTTTGCCTTTATCCGCTTTTGATAGACCATGTTCAATAATATCAATCACTTTAAACCCTACAGATTTTCCCAGATCTGCTATGATAGGTGAAGTCTCAATTAGTTCTTCTTTTCCATCTATTATCCATGAATGACACTTACTAACAACCATCAGGTAATATTTATTGCTTTTTAAAACCCGATAGCATTCATCAAAAGAAAGTTTCATCATCTTAAGATAATTTTCGACTATTTCCGCTTTGTAAATTCTTCTGGATTTTTTCAGTAAATCTACAAGCTCTATGCTTAATTCTGGAAGTTGGATTGAAAAATATCTATCACTGACAAAAGCAGGTAAGGTTTCATGTTTGTTTTCATCTCTATGTTTTGCTTCATAAAATTCTTTGGTTGATTCCCAGGAAAGGTCTTCATCCAAACCTAAGATTAAGATTGATATTTTATTATTCCCAATATAGTCTAATGCATCAAAATATGGTGGGGAGGTCAGTATGCCATCAATTGAATTATCTTTCAGCATTGACATATTGGTTGAATCCCCTTTGATTATTTTTACTTTGCTCCCCTTTAGATCTACATCAAGTATCTCAGCTATTTTTTGGGTGGCATATAAAATTAAATATCTATCCTCAACATATGATTTGAAAGAGTTTACTATATACCATGCTCTACTTTTCTCTGAGTATTCAACGATCTGTTGGCTTAAGAGTATAAGAAAAAATTTCTTTATTTCATTGTCCTTGATAGTTTCAATGTCTTTCTTAAGCGATAATATCTTCGCGAGATGAGGTTCTATTTTTCCATAAGCACTGCTATTGGCAGTTTTTTTTCTTATCTTGTCTTTCAACTCTACTAACTCATTTCTCATCTCTTGCTTGAAAAGAGACCCATCAATAGACTCAAAGAGTTTAATCATAGCATTTCGAGTTTTTACAATATTCATCCCAAGATTACATTTTACTTCAGCAATCATTTTTCCAATATTCAAGACCTCAATACCAATAGCATTTATTCCCATAGTTGGTGCATCAGCAATAAATGCACCTGAACCAGCAAAAGGATCAAGAATTGTATCCTCCTTTTTAACATTGAGTAGATTTATCAGAGCACGGGATATTCTCGGATCACCTTTCCCTTTATATTTGTGGAGGTAATGAAGAAAAGGTTTCCTTAGATCAGTAGAAGCCCAATCCACAAAATCCCCGATATGATTTTTCCCTAAACCAAAGTGAGGAGAACGATAATGCCCTATTTTTAGATGTTCAAGCAATTCATTGATTCCTTTTTCGATACCTGCTTCTTTTTCTTTGAAATAGCCTTCCCAGTTCTCACTATTTTTAGGGCGAAAGACCACTGCTGGAAGTTTTTTTACCTCAGTAGCATATTCAAAAAGAGTTTGAAATGGCAAAAACCTAACTGTTACCAATTTGTTTTGATCAGGTAAATTCTTAAAAATGATTTGAGCATAAGGACTTGGGTCAATTTTTTCATCTTTTAATTGTTCACTAGTTATCACTAAGCCAATCTTGTTTAATAATTTTATTACTTTTGCATTATTTTCTGCCTTAAAAATCACATAAATTTCTCTGAAAAAGGTCGCCATCTTTACTATGCTTATTATTTCTCGCGGGGGTATTTCTGCTAAGAACCCTTGACCTTCACCCATATAAACTAACCGAGTAATTAAATGGATAACCTCGTCATTAAGTAAGTTAAATGGTTTCTCTCTGACAAGGGTTGCAATAGTCTTGACAAACTTTGTCTTTACGCCTAAAAAACTATCTATTTCTCTTTGAGCGAAATAAATCTCATCCGGGTCTCTTAAATCAAATTTTACTTTCGCCAAACAAAGCATCTTATTACCCCAGTTCAAATAATTCACATGGTTTTATTTTGAATTGCAATTTTGTAGGGTCTGGCGTACCACCTTTTCTCTGCATGGTAATTCTCCCAATGTATAAACTTCCTCTCGGTGACATCTTCACACTCCCTGAACCAAGGAAATTCATTACTATATTGATATCTTTTAATATCCATGTTGTTGTATCATTATCTATGTTATATCTTGTAACCAACATCCAGTTAGCAGATAAACCACCTCTACCTTTAATAATATCTGTAACCACAAGGATTCTATTTTCAGTAAAGAATTTTAATATCTTATTCCTTAGGGATTCTGGTAATTCATCCAGAAAAAGTCTTCGTTTATCCCTTAGAGTCATTTTGTTGATAATTTCAGGGTGAGAAGAGGGTTTAATTTCTCCCGTAAAGAGTTTCAGCCCGAAAGCCACATCGTCATCAAATTTCCATATCTCTTTATACGTATCCACCCATCTTTTATCTACTTGATTATAATCTGCATCCGAGTTTGCTTTTTTCAATGATAAATTTTCAATCTTTACTATTTTTCCAATAATAATTATAATTTTTATTTGAGCATCTGTCTTTTTAAATTTCATTAGATCTTCAAAACATTCTTTCAGCCCTAACTGTTCTACATCTTTTCTCTTCATTCGAGTAGGAATCTGGACTGCCTCTACAGAATCTATTTCTTTTAGGTTATATCCCATTATCTTGAGCCAAATCTGAGCTTCGTTATCCTTTCTCCAGTTATTAAATTTACTACAAATCGTCTTTTCGTTTGCAAAACCACCTTTGGCTGTAGTAGAACCAATTTCAAAATTTGTCATAACTTTTACCCTATACGATTTCTTAACATTTAAGACTTATCTCACAAGCTTATCGCTTACAAACTCCAGTTGATTTCTAAAATAAGAAATATAAACTAGGTTTTTATTTTTTACAGGCGTGGACAAGAACTCTCCTGGTGTAATCATTGTCTTGGCATACCCAAATCTTTTCCTAACTAAAGTTTTAAATTTCTCTTGAGATTCTTTTGAGATATGCACTATTGCATTGCGTAAGGTTTTCATGTCTTGTATGTCTTGTGTTATGGAGATCAGATGATTTTTATAGGGCTTTCCATCTTTGAAGAATAAATTTGCTTTTCTTATAACTATGTTTGGACTTGTCCAGTCAGCATAATCTCGCCCCTCTTTTAGGAAATCATATACATGTTTTTTAGTTTTAGGATTTACATAAGTTTTTGGCTTATATCCTTTATCTGTTCTTTCTCCCATTATGTATAAAATAAATGTATTTTCAAGGAACCATTCCCACGCCAAAAAAAGTTTCAAGAATGAAAACTCATAAATTAAATATACTTCGTCTTTTGGTAAAGGAGGTCGTAATTGGGTTATACTTTTTATTAAATTAAAGCCTTTAGCTATCTGTTGTTTAAATTCTTTTTTAGCTATATCAAGTTTAGTTTGAGACATAACATTATATATTTTCCCTCAAATGTCTAAGGATGAACTTCAGCAAAAAATCGTGACGTCTTTTTCTTTCTTTTATAACTGTCGTGTGCCTTGTATAATCCTCGATAAATTGCTTCACCTTTTTAGAAACTTCGGACTTTTCTTCAGTATATTCTTCTAAAATTGCTTCCAGACTCTCCATACCAGCCCTAATCTTTGGATAATCGACTGTTTTAATTGGTGTTTTTATTCGATGGGTTGAATTTTTCAATCCAAACAATAAGTCATAAATTACACAATATAGTGTATAGAATAATGGAGCGCGATTGAAATAGGAGGAAGGGAGATTTTCTCCATATATTTCACCTATAGTGTCGATACATTTCTTAAATCTCTCTTTGATTTTGTCTCTGTCAGGAAATTTATTATCATAGCTTTCGTAGTAATTTCCTATGACTTTCTTGTCTTGTATCCCATCAATCATAGCTATAATTAGTTCTGAAGCAAGTTCAACATCACCCATTCTGGCAATTTTTTGCTCAGAAAGAATCTTAGAGTTCACCCAAAAGGTATTAAATTCATACGCTAAACTATGCACTGTCTGCTTAAACAAACCAAAATATTTTGCATTCCAAAGCTCTTGTTTATTTACTTGAACAGTATAGGTATTTAAGCGTGCAAAAATTTCCAAAACTTGTTCATTCTCTGAAGTTAAAACTAAGTTAGTATCTATTTCATATTGTAGAAAGTTTTCCTGAACATCAGGGGATAATTCACTAAAGTACAAGTTACCATAGTTTTCATTGTGAATTTTAGAGACCTTAAACCCATCTTTCAAAAAATCCAGTATGGCAGCTAATCTTTGCTGTCCATCTATTACTTCCCTAATAGTCTTTCGAGTCTCAGAGTCAATTTTTTGTCTAATAAAAACTGGTGGAATGGGCAGTCCTCGTAAAATAGTATCTATAAGATAAGACTTTGCCTTATCAGACCAAACTCGTCTTCTTTGAAATTTTGGGGATAAAACTAATTCCTTTCTCTCATTCCACTCTCTAAAATCATTGATGGAATATGGCCTTAAGTTAAAGTTTTTACCCATTTCTATACCTCCTTAGTCAAACAAATCCAACAATCAAAATGATGTTTAATTTTTTCGAATAAAAAGTTGTCGCTGGACTATTCATCTTCATAAACTGTATTTCCTTACTTACTTCAAAACTCCCATCTTAAACAACTTCCTATAAATAAAATTCGGATAAAAGGGTCTGCCGTCATATTTTAAAATTTTATGTGTGATCACTACACCGGTTTTTTCTCTTATTAAACCTGCTAACTGAGCAGTGTAGTTGTTCTCCACATCCACGGTAATTTTAGCCTGAGACAGAATCTTTTTAACTTCTTCAGTCGGGAAAGGTGAAAGGTATAATACCTGCAGAAAATTAACTTTTATCCCATCTTTCTCCAGAAGCTTCATCGTCTCAAAAATTGGTCCTTTGGTTGAGCCCCAGGAGACCAAGGTTAAATCAGCTTTTTCTGGTCCATAGAGTTCGGGAGGCTTTATCTCTTTTTCAATAAAGCTTAATTTTCTCATCCTTTTATCCACCATCATGGTAATAGCTCCAGGAGGCATTAAAGCTTCAGAGGCTTCATTGGAAAAACCATACTCATCATGCTCACTGCTGTCAGCTACGTGGATTCCATTCAACTGTCCGGGAATGGCGCGTGGAGAGATTCCATCTTCTGTATTCAGGTATCTTTTATATTCGGGGATTTTATTCAGCTCTTCCTGAGATAGAAGTTTTCCTCTTTCGATTTTAAGGTGAGAATGTTTGAAAAGCTCAGTGGTTTTGTAATCTTCTGCTAAGAATTTGTCAACTAAAATTAATACTGGTACTTGAAATTTCTCTGCCAGGTTGAAAGCATTGAAAGTTTCATAAAAACATTCTTCCCTATCTCCTGGGGCAACCAGTATCCTCAAAAATTCACCCTGGGAAGCAGAGAGCAAAAACTTCAAATCTCCTTGAGCCGTTCGGGTGGCTAAGCCGGTGCTGGGCCCGGGCCTTTGCCCTTCAACTACTACAATTGGCGTTTCAGTCATTGCGGCTAAGCCCAGAGCTTCTACCATCAAAGAGAATCCACCTCCAGAAGTGGCAACCATTGCCCTGACGCCAGCGAAATTTGCACCGATTGCCATATTCATAGCGGAGATTTCATCTTCGGTTTGCTTGACTACAATGTTAAATTCATTTTCTTTTTCTGCCATTGAATGCAATATAGCAGAGACCGGGGTCATAGGGTAAGCCGCATAGAATTTGCAACCAGCTTTCAGTGCTCCCAAAACTATGGCATCGTTCCCGGATAAGAGCATCCTCTGCGGAGCTTTTGTTTTCTCCAATTTATATCCGTACTCTTGGCAGATATTTTGTTTAACATAATCGTAACCCATTTTAGCGGCTTTTATATTCTGTTCAACTATTTCTTCTCTCTTTTTCCCAAAAGAATCCCTTATGGCTTCTGTTAAAAGCTCAAAATCATAATCTAAAATAGCAACAGATGCACCCACGACCACAGTATTTCTCAAAAGGAGCTCTGCCCCTAATTCCCTGACTATCTTCAATAAGGGGAGAGAGTATAAAGTTATATCATCTCTTTTCAAGCCCTCTCTGGTCAGTTTGATCTCATCACCATCGTAGACTATCCCTCCACCTGGCACAATTTCTTTTAAATGTATATCAACCGTTTCCTGATTCAAAGCCACTAAAAGGTCAACTGTCTCTGAATGGGAGAAAATCTCCTGTTCGTCAACTCTGACTGAAGAAGTGTTATGTCCACCTTTGATCAGGGAGGGGAATTCGCTGTTAATAAAGACATGCAGACCGCCTCGGGAACAGGCTTTTGCCAGGAGGGTTCCTGCAGCCATAATCCCATACCCGGCTGGACCACCTATCATCCAGGAGATTTTATTTTTAATCATCCTTACTTTCTCTCTATGTGAGTTACTCTTTGGTTTCCCCCTCTCCCTAACCCTCTCCCGCAAGGGGAGAGGGAACGAGGGGAGCAAAAAGTGTTAATTATTTTATGTCATTCAATAAAGGAGTTCGTTGGTTTCCAGATTTCTTATATGTATCACATTTACCGGACATTCATCTGCAGCCCTTTCGTTGCAAGGTAAATCCTTTTCTTCTATTTCCAGGTGTTCCCACCCAGGCTCTGGTTCAGTTGAGCCTTTGACATCAGACCGATCGTCTGGTCCCATCTCCCAGAACTCCGGACAAAGATTGGTACAGTTTCTACAGCCGATGCAGTTTTCGCGGTCGTGTTCTATTCTATATTTGGGCATAATTTTGCTCCAACATAAAAAGAGCCTGTAGAGACGCATCGCTATGTGTCTCTACGTTTTTCATTTACCCCTCCTTGATGGGAGGGATAAAGGGAGGGTGAAAAATTCTTTTTTATCTTTCCCCTCTCCCTCTCCCGCAAGCCGATAAAAGCTTTACGGTTCATTGAGGTGAAAAGGGACTGTGTAGTTGCCCAATTTATTGGGCATTTCTCTGCTCGATCAATCGAGCAACTACTTTTTCTTATAAATGAAATCTGCTGGAACAACTACAATAGAGTCATTCCCTCCATAAGGACTGGGCACATACTTATGCGCAACTGGATCGTTTAGCCATTTGTCATCCACTAAATATTTGAATTTATACTCCCCGGGCTTTAGAGCCAAAGAGAGCTTCCAGACGTCTTTGATCTTTTTCATAGGATTTTTCTTATGGTCCCATTTATTGAAATCTCCTACTAAAAAGACTTTCTTTGCCTCAAGCAGGTCTAAGCTAAAAGTGGTTTTCTTGGTTTTGGGGTTTATGTCTATCATCTCTTACCTCCTTGTATAGTATTTTTGTTTTTGATAAGTCACTTAATTTTCTATTCCTAATAAATATAGGATAAAGGTATATTCAAAAGCAACATCTTTTAGCTCGTCATACCGACCGGAAGCTCCACCGTGTCCAGCGCCCATATTCGTTTTCAGGAGAAGAAGGTTTTTATCTGTTTTCAAAGCTCTGAGCTTTGCAGTAAATTTTGCTGGCTCCCAGTAAGCCACGCGGGGATCATTCAATCCGGCGGTGATCAGGAGGCTGGGATAATTTTTAGCTCCAACATTGTCGTAGGGAGAATATGACCTCATATATTCATAATATTGTGGATTATTCGGGTTACCCCATTCTTCATATTCGATAACTGTCAGGGGTATGGATGGGTCCATCATCGTATTAATCAAGTCCACAAAGGGCACATTCGCAATAACTGCTTTAAACAGGTCAGGTCTCATATTGTTTACCGCACCCATTAAGAGTCCTCCAGCACTTACCCCGGAGATAACCAATTTTTGGCTGGAGGTATATTTCTCAGCCATCAGGTGCTCAGCACAAGCGACGAAATCGGTGAAGGTATTTTTTTTATTTAAAAGCTTCCCCTGATCATACCAGTATCTACCCATTTCTCCGCCGCCTCGAATATGAGCGATCGCATAGATGAAGCCCCGATCAAGTAGGCTTAACCGATTTGAAGAGAAATATGGCTCTGAGCTTATCCCATAAGCACCATATCCATACAAAACCAAAGGGTTACTTCCGTTTTTAACTAGCCCCTTTTTATAAACCAACGACATCGGAATCATAGTTCCGTCTATTGCTTTTGCGAAAACCCTTTCCGATTGGTAAAGAGAGGGGTCGTACCCGCCCAGGACCTCATCTTGCTTTTTCAATTCACGGATTTGCGTATCCATATTATAATCGAATACCGATTTAGGAACAACTAAGGAAGTGTAATTAAATCGAAGTAAATTAGTATTAAAATCCGGGTTTCTTGCTGGCCAGAAGGTATAAACCGGCTCAAGAAAAGGAACATAATGAACCTGGTTACTGGTTAAATTTGTTATCCTGATTTTTTTTAACCCTTTTTCCCGTTCATAAATTACCAGATGATTTTTAAAAACTTCGATGTCATCTATTTTTACCGAATCGCGATGAGGTAGGATTTCCTTCCAATTCACCTTAGAAGGGTCCTTAACTGGCGCTTCCATCAATTTAAAGTTTTTGGCACCCTCATTAGTCAGGATGTAAAATTTGTCAAAATGATGGTCAAGACGATACTCAATTTCGTGCTGGCGAGGTTGAAATATTTTGAAACCTTCTTCTGGATTATCCGCATCTGCATACCAGACCTCAGTCGTGGTCTCACTTTCTAAGTTCATTAACAAGTATTTTTTACTTTTGGTCTTGGAAAGGTAAAGTTCATAAGCTTGGTCTTTCTCGTGATAAATCAGGAGATCATCTTTCGAGTCGGTTCCCAGTTTATACCTGTAAAGCTGATAAGGGCGCTTGGCTTCATCTAACACTGTGTAAAAAACGGTCTGATTATCATTTGCCCATTCCACAGAGTAATAGGTATTTGGTATTTCATCCTTAAATAACTTTCCCGATTCAAGGTCTTTGAAATAGAGATTATAACTCTCTGAGCCATTTGTGTCTAAAGAATAGGCTAAAATTTGATGATTGGGACTTACTTTATAAACGCCAAGAGCAAGATACGGATGTCCGACTGCCAGCTCATTTAAGTCGAGCAAAACCTCCTCAGAAGCATTCAGATTCCCCTTCTTTCTACAGTAAATCTGATACTGTTTCCCTTCTTCGGTGCGGGTATAATAGTGATAATCATCGATTTTTTCAGGAACTGAAAGGTCGGTTTCTTTTATCCGGCTTAGAAGCTCATTATACAATTTCTCCTGCAGTTGTCCCGTTGGTTTCATTATCTCTTGTGCATATTTGTTTTCAGCTTCAAGATATTTTATAACTTCGGGATTGCCTCTAT
>Ga0315289_10009399_pt1 | contig 14079 bp, 7 predicted proteins | sample YL17G11_40_MG_FD_203452 | JGI IMG/M metagenome (GOLD analysis project Ga0315289, IMG submission 203452) | Sediment microbial communities from Yellowstone Lake, YNP, Wyoming, USA - YL17G11_40 | ecosystem: Environmental > Aquatic > Freshwater > Lake > Sediment | place: USA: Wyoming | collected...
AATTAATCGTACCCGGTGTAATTGTAAAAGCCTCAGCCGTTACAGGAGTAACTGTAATTATCACATCCTGGGGCGTCGCCTCTCCTGCAAAACTAACCGCACTTAAACCACAAACCAACAAAATCGCTAGTCCTAATCCAATTAACCTTTTCATTCTAATCACCTCCTTTTCTTTTGAATTTTTACATCTTGCTTTCTGCAATTTGCAATTTTCAATTCTTGTTTTCATCTTTCTCACCTCCTTCGGATTAGCTCCGATTCATCGGAGCGTCTTTCTCACGCACACTGAAGTGTGCTACTCCACCTTCCTCGCAGGCGTCGCTATCCCGTTCCTCCTTATTCGTCCCGATTTTATCGGGACCCTCCTTTCGCTTATTAATAAATCCCTTCGTTATTTTTCCGCCTTTTCCTAATTCTTCTCTTGTGTTTTGAAATAAACCCTGGAATAAAGTTCTATCGGTATATCAAACCACGAAATTTTCGCAACAACAACAAATGCAAAATTTTTACCATAAAACTCCTCTTCATCAGGAATTTCCATTCCCATAATTACATCGTTGATGCTTCTTTTTTTTGACTTCATCTTTTTCTTTTCAAAGTCAACCTCTATAGCTTCAGGCATAGGTTGATAATCCTTTCTCAGGCCATATCTCTCAGGATTCTTTGCAAGCTGAAATTCAATTCTGTAATCTTCGTTTCCTCTATTGATAAGTTGAAGTGTTGAAAATTCCTTTCCATCAAGTTTTACTTTTTTCCCAACAGGAAGTTCAGAAAGAAACAAACTGAAAGGTGCCAGATCCATTTTTAATGCTTCAAGAACTTTTTTTCTCTGTTCTTCCAGAACTTCCACAGGTGTGGAACCTGTTGAAAATCTTAGCCTGCTTGCAAGAGCAAAACTTATTGCTATTCCCCTGATACCTGGTTTCTCCAGTGTTTGAGTTACAAGCATTATTTGAAAATGCCGGTTTGCATATTTTTCCTCATCTGGAATTGAAATAATCACATCACAATCTGTGCCTTCTCCAGGTCCTAGATGAAAAATCGTAGGAAAAAGCTTTACCCATGAAACATCAGGAACTGGCTCATATCCTTCTTTAAGCTCAGATGAAGATGGTTTTTCAACAACAACTTCAACATCTATTTCTTTATCTGTTTTATTCATTACCTTATACGGCAACCCTTTTTCCTTCTTAATGCTATAAACCATTCCCGGTTTCAATCCAGAAAGAATTACATCAGCAAATTTTGTCGAAAGCCCATGTCTCACCTCTTGTTGGGCAAACAAAGAATTTGCAAATAAGACCATAGCAATCACACATAAACATCTTTTCATAATTTCTTACCTCCTTTTTTAATTTCTTAAGGGAATATTCTTTGCCAATTTCTAGATCCTCAATTCTACATTCCACAAAAGAAGATACGAGTCCCAGAGCAAAAAGCGATGAAGTTGCTAAAAATAACAAGAGTTGTAGCCATAAAAATTCTATCCTCATGGCGATTTCTCCGCGGAGATGGTGATGGTTATCTTCTCTTCTTTAGCGGTTGTGACACCAGTGGGCATATCCAGACGGAACCATAATTTTCTCTCTTCCCCTGGAGGAACATTTTCTCCAGTTTGTTTATAAGGACCATCATCTTCATAAGTGAATCTTTCTGATGTACTGATCTGGTTATCTTCTGTAGTTATATCATTTGGTTTAAAATAATTTAAGGCAACATCTGTCCCGTGGAAAATGCTATAAAAGAGGAATTTATCATTGGCTGGAGCTGTATCGGTATCAATGCCTACCTCCCAGAGTGAGGGGTCGCCATTGGAAAGAACTACCGAACTTATTTTTAAAGAATAAGTCTGTTTTACGTTCCCCTCATTAGTAACTGCGATTATGCTCACCGTATGGGTCGAGTTACTCAGGGGAACTTCTCCAAAATCATAGGTGTTGGTGGAGATGGAGACGCTTAGGACGGGGTTGACCCAGACGGTGGCGCCGTTGGAGAGGCCTGACCAGTTGGTGGGAACTTCATCTCTTGTCCAGATTTGGAAATACCAGGTTGTGTCGCCAGTGAGGCCGGTAATGGTATGAGAAACCTGAGTGTGGGGATCTACTCCAGAGGTGGAAATCTCGACGTCAAAGGTCGCAGTGCTCCACTGGATAGAATAGGATGAATAGTCAATTATATATTTGCTTCCAGAAGGAAGGGTCCCTGTCCATTCATCGTCTCCGGGAGTGCTCCAGTAAAGGGTTACCTCGCCCGTGTCGCTATCGCATAATCCGGTTAAATCAGTTATTGCTGCCGGAGCAGTTGTATCAGGGATTATCTTTGCCCAAGTCGTCGCTCCATTAGATAATCCGCTCCAGTTAGGAACTTCATCACCTGTCTTCATTGCAAAGTAGTATGTCACACCGGGAGTTAGCCCGGTTATTGTCATACTATATGGCCACAATGCTGTTACTGGGGTTGGTATTGAAGAGAACCCACTTACTGATGAACACGCAGAAAAGGTAGTCGTGGATATGGCGGGAGATTGGTTAGCTGCAGTTGAATATCGTATGTCAAACTGACTTCCATTATCAAAGTTATTATTCCATCCATCGTCGCCTGGAGCTGTCCAGGAAAGTTTAATTTCACCTTGATTATCACCAATTAAGGCTGAAAGAGTTGTCACGGTCTCAGGCGGAGTAGCGTCTTTAATTGTTGAGGTGCCCAATTGGACTGGCCAGCCTGAAGCAGTCGTTGTTGTAGTACAGACAATGTCATTCTGGTAAAGTTCAGTACCTACGGCCTGACCGTTAGTAGCGTTTGATGTGACATCGAGCACAACATGGACATAACTGGTAGCACTCGCTGTAAGAGTCAACCCTGAGAATGTGGCTGTCGAAGACGAGCCAGAAAATGTGGTTGTTGAATCAAGCTGAGTTGTGTCCTGGGATGATTCCCAGTTTCCGTCGCCATCATCCTGGAAGAGTTTCACATTTTCTAAATCACTGGTAGCATTGCAGGTGCCATATTCTGTTAGCGTAATTTGAGAAATTGTGCCTTCTCCAGCAAACTTAAATGTGCCAAGACAATTTCCTGTGCTTGGTTTATATACATTGCTGGGAGGAACTATAGGACTTCCTCCCGTATATTTACTTACGGTTATCTGAGGTGCTGCTGCACTACTACCGAAAGCAAAGTATAAAATCTCTCTCGAAGTAGCATCAACCGTTGTATTATTTACAGTAAATCCGTTCGTATCATTGGACACGAAATCCATTGCTGTATTTAGAGTTGGGGTGCCTTCCGTTAAACATTTCAGGCTTTTCGTTCTATCTAAATCAGAATCAGTTTGAGCATCTTCGTCACCGGACCAAATACTTCCTCTTTCAGAAGAACTTACTCCAACACCAAATGAAATACGGGAAACAGATGAAACAGCGGTTGAGCTCGCAATATTTACGCTTTGAAACAAAACACCAACCGGTGTAAAACCGGTAGTTACAGATTGATTGCCGACTGAAGTGGCTTGATTAAAACTTCCCGTATCATATTGGCCGCCCTTCAAGGCGATATAATTTATATAAACTGCGTTGGCAGGAGCTACTGAAAAATTAAGAGTAAATCCACCAGCATCCATCGTCTTAATAGTGGCTGTTCTCACTACAGCGCCTGCTCCACTAACACTATTTTGACATGAATTAGTCCGCTGATAACCCCAAGTACTCGCTGTACCATCTTGTCTCATTGTGCTTCGGCTACTTTGTTTTGTAGTGCCAACGACAAAACCTATGTTAAATGCAGAGCTGGCTGCATTACCGACTGCCGTAGGAGTAGTCGTAACAGTATTATCAAAAATGATTAAAGCATCTGGTTGAAAGCCAACTCCCGTAACAGCCCTATCACCTGCAGCAGTTGGAGCAGTAAAACTACCTACATTTACATTAGTTAAATCCGAACCGCCCAAAGCTATATAATTTATAATCCTTTGGGAAGCATCGCAAGTCGTCCAATTAATAGTAAAGCCATCGCTATCCATTGACACAAAATCTGCTTCGGCATTCACGGTAGGGGTAGGCTCGGTTATCTGTGTTATGACTAAAGCATTGCTCCAGCGTTTATCGCGCGGAGAATTGGCAACATCGCCAGAAGCACTAGCTATTACTGCACGTTTAGTTGATGATACCGCAGCTCCAAAAAATTCGCGTGCACCTGTCGTATTACCATCAGCGGTTAAATAATTGCCGAAGAAAATTACAAGTTTGGGTTGAAAACCAATACCTGTTATGGATTGGTTTCCAGTAGTTGCATTCGGTTTTGCAAAGCTTCCTACCTTTGCTTTTGCTTCCCCAGTATACGTAGCAATATTAGATGTGCCTAACTGGACTGGCCAGCCTGAAGCAGTCGTTGTTGTAGTACAGACAATGTCATTCTGGTAAAGTTCAATACCTACGGTCTGACCGTTAGTAGCGTTTGATGTGACATCGAGCACAACATGGACATAACTGGTAGCACTCGCTGTAAGAGTCAACCCTGAGAATGTGGCTGTCGAAGACGAGCCAGAAAATGTGGTTGTTGAACCAAGCTGAGTTGTGTCCTGGGATGATTCCCAGTTTCCGTCGCCATCATCCTGGAAGAGTTTCACATTTTCTAAATCACTGGTAGCATTGCAGGTGCCATATTCTGTTAGCGTAATTTGAGAAATTGTGCCTTCTCCAGCAAACTTAAATGTGCCAAGACAATTTCCTGTGCTTGGTTTATATACATTGCTGGGAGGAACTGTAGGACTTCCTCCAGTATAATTGCTCACAGTTATCTGAGGTATTGAAATGATTGAGGTGCCTAACTGGACTGGCCAGCTGGAAGCCGTTGTGGTGGATGTGCAAACAATGTCATTCTGATAAAGTCCTATCCCAATAGTTTGTCCAATGGTAGCAGAAGACTTCACATCCAATACCATATGTACATAGGTCGTTGACCCTGCTATCAAATTCAAACCTGAAAATGTAGCCTTATTACTAGCATTAAATGTCGTGGTGGAACCAAGTTGAGTTGTATCCTGAGATTTTTCCCAGTTGCCATCGCCATCGTCCTGGAAGAACTTTACATTCTCCAAGTCAGAATCTGCGTCACAGGTTCCATATTCAGTAACAGTTATCTCGGAAATCGTGCCCGTCCCGTTAAATAAAAATGTACCCAGACAAGTATGTGTGCTGGGGCGAGTTACACCACTTGGAGGAACGGTTGGAGTTCCTCCTGTGTAATTACTGACAACAGTTACTGGCCCGATATACGAAGTTCCCAGTTGAACTGGCCAGCTTGAGGCAGTCACATTCTCGGTCGATGTAACATCAGACGCTTGTGCGATTTCTATACCTATTGTTTCTCCAGTTGTAGCCGTGTCTTTTACATCCAGAACAACATGGACATAACAGGTAGAACAAGCCACAAGACTAAACCCCGAGAATGTAGCTGTTGAAGATGCACCACTAAACGTGGTTGTTGAACCAAGCTGGGTAGTATCATACCCTGACTCCCAATCTCCATCTCCGTCATCTTTAAAGAGCTTCACATTTTCTAAATCATTAGCTGCGTCGCAACTGCCATATTCTGTCAAGGTAATCTGAGAAACTGTTCCCACACCATCAAATCTAAATGTGCCCAAACAGTTTCCAGTACTTTGTGTATATACATAATTTGGAGGAACAGTAGGACTCCCATCTGTATAAGCACTGACAGTTGTCTCAGCAGGGGTAGGAGGAATGTAGGTAACTGTAAGCTTTGGGCGATTCGTTGTGGCGCTATTTTCCGAAGTGAAATAACCCGTTCCACTGCTACTGGCACCTCTAAGGATTACCCCGCAGTTACTACTGGGATTATCTACCCAATTTTGCACCAATGCCACACCGGTGGAATTTAGGACAACCGTGTGGGAGCCAGCGGAGCCTGGAATCGTCCCCAAAACAACAGACCCTCTGTCACCGGAGCCTTCGGCCCCCGCCGTATCCCAGTTAGTGCTCCCGTCATAGGTGTTCCATGTTGCTCCGCTGCCGGAAGTTCCATCGCCCTCCACCCAATCTTTCTTCAACTCGTAGAAGTCAAAGGCAGCTCCCGTATCACTAGGGTCGACGTACAATGTGATTTCTGCTTCGCTGACAGTGCTTCCTGCAGGAATGTCAGCAGAGATTATCCATCTGAATAGAGCCCATGAAGGTGCCAACAATGTATCAATCTCGGCATCTACCTTTACTGTTTCGTCGATTCCATAATTGATGTCGGCGTTAGCACCTCCTTGAATTTGTGTATCCCTCGTGCCGTCGTAACTTGCAGTAGGATAGACCCCTTCCTGGAAAGACTTAGGAGCTGAGTATTGTATAGTTGAGGTGCCTAATTGAACTGGCCAGCCTGAAGCAGTTGCTGTGGTAGTACAGACAATGTCATCCTGATAGAGCTCTATCCCAATAGTGTCACCATCGTTAGCTGTTGACTTTACATCTAAAACCACATGAACATATGTCGTTGAGCCAGCTCCAAGACTTAAACTTGAGAATGTTGCTTTATTACCGGCATTGAAGGTGGTTGTTGAACCGAGCTGTGTTGTATCTTGAGAGGATTCCCAGTTCCCATCGCCATCATCCTCAAACAACTTCACATTTTCTAAATCGCTATCTGCATCACAGGTTCCGTATTCAGTAAGAGTAATTTGAGAAACCTCACCAATTCCATCAAATTTGAGTGTCCCCAGACAGTTTCCTATGCTTGTCTTAGGCACAGTACTTGGTGGAACAGCCGGAGTTCCCCCTGTGTAATTGCCTACGGTTATTTTAGGCACAGAGATGGTTGATGTCCCCAGCTGAACTGGCCAGCTTGTGGCAGCTACTTCTTCCGTGGAGGTAACATGAGAAGATTGCAAAGTTTCTATGCCTATTGTTTGATCATAGGTTGCAGTTTCCTTAACGTCCAGAATAACATGGACATAACAGGTAGCTCCCGCTGTAAGGCTAAATCCCGAGAAGGTAGCTGTTGAAGATGTACCGCTAAATGTGGTTGTTGACCCAAGCTGAGTTGTATCCTGAGTTAATTCCCAGTTACCATCTCCATCGTCTTTAAACAGCTTTACATTTTCTAAGTCATTAGGTGCGTCACAGGTACCATATTCGGTTATGATAATCTGAGAAATGTCTCCCTTTCCTCCAAAATGGAATGTTCCCAGACAATTTCCAGTAGTGTTCTTGTCAACAGTTGACGGTGGGACAAGAGGCGAGCCACCAGTATACTTACTCACTGCTGTTTTCGGGGACTCTTCATTCCCTATATTGATAAATGTGTTACTCAGGGACTTGGATTGAGCAGCAATCCAGTCGTCACTCCTTAAAACATTGGCAAGCCTCACTTCATCGAGATACCCGCCATAAAAATCGTCATTGTAGGTATCTTTACTTCCTATTCCTATATTCCATGAGTTTGATATATCGTCATTATTTCCTGTTGCTGTACCTTTGGAAATAGCATCTATAAATAATTCTATCTGGGTGTTCGTGGTGTCTCGCGTACCCCATATATCGTGCCAGTTCCCGTCGGGGTTTAGTGTGTTATAGTTTATAACTTTCTCAGTGCCGCTTATTGTTATTGACCAGGCGACCCTATTATTCACTGTGGGACCCCACTCCAGTTTCCACCAAGAGTTTTCTGGCACACCAGTAGAACCTTTCCGCACTAAATCGCTGTCGATTTGTGTAGTTGACGACTTTGCTCTTACCATTACAGTGAAATCTCCTGTACCGAAATCTAATGAACTGTTATCAGGAACACCGACATAATCACCGTTTGTCTCGACAAACCCGGGATAGTATCCAAGCCCATTCGCATCCGTGTTGTTTCTCGATGTGAGCTTTTGTGTATTGGCGTCATTACTATTTTTGGTTGAATCTTGATAATATCCAGACAGTTCTGAAAAGTGGTAAACTGCGACATAGCCATTTGTCCAAACACTTGTAGAACTCTGGTTCTCGTAAGCCGAACTATTGCCATAATACATATAGATAAAATCCTGATTTGAACTACCGTCTATCTCTGGTACCTTAACCCAGACAATCGCTTGTTGTGCCGAATTGTCCCACCTCTCAATCTCATATTTAAGTTCTGTATAATTATTACTATCAATAAATCTAATATCTTCTCCATTACTTTTCGCCAAATTAAAATTGAAATTAGAAGAGGTTAGCTTAACCAGAACAGGAAAATCAGTAAGATTTTCTGATTGCGAAGAATTATCGAAGGTAAGTTTATTCCTGCATAACCAAGAGGAGTTCCACCATTCCGGTACAATTTGTGCCCAGGTAGTAGCTCCGTTGGATATTTCTGACCAGTTAGGTTTCTCATCGGCTGTCCAGATGCGAATATAGTAGGTGGCTCCTGAAGTTAAGTCAGAAAGCGTATAGGATTCTTCTGCACCTTGAGTGGTGCTGGTAGGAATCTCAACATCATAGTCTGTATAAACGAAACTATATCCCGGGTTTGTGGAAGCTTTGATGCGGTATTTTCCACCAACGATGTTATTTGTATACCCGTCATCTCCTGGTGCTGTCCAGGTAAGGTCAATTGCCCCAGGGACAGAACTTGTCAATGCGGAGAGAGTAGTGATGGCGCCTGGCGAAATCCCGTCACTATAGTAAATAGTAACAGCAACATAATCGACTTGTGTTAGTCTTGCAGTAGCGGCGCAGTAACCCCAGATTTTCACTTTGAATGTTGAGGTGACTTCACTTACTGTCCAGGAGTGGCCCCAGGTATCGCTCGCTCCACCTTCATTATAGTCTGTATCCGATGTGGGAAGTTCACCTGAATCTGGGGTTCGGTATCCTGAAGTGTAGCTTGTCCCATTATCCCAGGACAAATATGTCATAAGATAGCCATCAGCCTGTACATTGCTTTCAGATGCCTGAATATGAACTATGATGCCGTCAATAGTGGAGCCCGCAGGAATTCCCGAAAAATCGAATCCACTTAAAGTACCCGTTGCCGCAGTTACATTGGTTGTGGCGTATTGGTCGTTTTTTGATGAGAGCTGGGAAACAGTCCAGTTAGTCCAGCCAGAAACATTGGTTGCCACAGTAGCCGTAGACGGACCTATGCTATAAGCCAATAAATGGCCAGAAAAAAGTACCATAGTGAGGAAGAAGAGAAAAACTATTTTTTTGATTGTTTTTAGTCTCTCCATTGTTGTCACTTCACTCCCAAACCGCGAAATTAATAATCTCTCTTGTAGCAGTCCCGATTCATCGGGACAGCTACAGATTTTGCTTTCTTATCCAGCTAAGGATTTTGCCAGTTGTTCCTTGATGTCTTCTAAAGTGCGGTTCTGTTCTGCGATAGATTTAATCTGCTGAATTCTGGCCAAGGTTCGTTCCCGCTCATAGAGCCGATAACCCCCGGGCAACAGGGTCTCGGCTACCTGGAGAAGTCCCATCTCTGTGTAATACCTGATAGTGGAGCGAAGAACCCCCGCTTCCCTTGCCATTTCTCCAATCTTGAGCAAACCAATCCTCAGTCTTTCTCGCTTGCACATTCTTTCTCACCTCCTTTCACTCCGTTTCAGTCGGTGACCTGCCTGCTCACCGACTCGCAGGCGTCGCTACCCCGTTCCTCCTTATTCGTCGGAACAGCGACCCTCCTTTCGCTTCGCTTCAGTCGGTGACCGCCTGCTCACCGACTCGCACGCGGAGCTACGCTCCGCTACTCCCCCTCACCCCTCCCTCTCCCCCGCAGGGGAGAGGATTTATGCGTTTTGAAAAGCGAGCAGTTTCACTTCTCACTTTTAGACAGAAAAAAGCCGAGTCAACAGACTCGGCCATCAATCTAACCTAATTATTCCCCTTTAAAAGAAAAGCCCGGGCATTGAGAAACTTTAGCTCCTGAACTGCCCGGGCTTCCACTGGAAACTTCAACTGAAGCCACACACTACTATATACTGTCATTATGACAGAATTCAATATTATACAGCTCCCTTTTTATTTGCCTCTGTTTTTTCCTGCCCTAAGGTCCCAGAAATCTATGGGTCTTTTGCAACCATAAGTCCCAATATAAGATTACCTTATATACTCAGAAATTAAAGCGAAATTCTGGCGAAATTCTGTGGTGGGTAGATTGCACAGATTGAATCTGTGCCTACAATCCTTTCTTTCGTTACACACTCCAGGAATTTGTAGGCACGGTTTTAACCGTGCAAGAAAGGAGTAGCGAAGCAAAGCTCACACTTTGCTGCTACAAAAGGCAGGCAAATAAACCAATACCCCGCTTTCGCAGGGACTCCACGATTTCTTGGAGTCCTCCCGAAAGGGAGGAATAACCTTGCTTTCGCAAGGACAAAGAATTACGCCCATAAAGGGCTACACTACATCGCTATTGTTTAGCTACTGGAAATGGAGATTTGGAAAGTCAGAATTGGGGGGATTTTAGGCCCTAAAAATATAGCCAACTCCTTCAACCGTTTCGATGTGTCGGCTGGCTACTGGGCCCAATTTCTTACGGAGAGTTTCGACATGCTTGTTTATCGTTCGCGGGTCTCCAAGATACTTCTCGTCCCAGACACTCTTCATCAAATATCTTCTCTCCAGAACTTTGCCTTTCTTTTTCATCAAAGTATAAAGAAGGGCAAATTCCTTTGGAGTTAATTTAACTGGTTTCTCCTTTACCAGAAGAGTCCTGGTGGTTAAATTTATTACAATATCTTTACACCTTAAGATTTCCTCAGGTTCTTCTCTGTAACTTATTCTGCGTAAAATTGCCTTCAATCTGGATAAGAAAATATCAAGGTCGAGAGGTCTCGCCAGATAGTCATCAGCACCCATTTCCAGGGCTCTAATTAGCTCCTTCTTTTGGGAAATATTGCTAATGATAATTACTGGGATGTGTGCGGAATTTCTACCCTGCTTGATATCCTTACAAATTCTAAAATTATCTTCAGGTGAAGAGGCGAAATCTAAAATTATCAGTTCTGGTTCGTATTCCAGAATTTTTTCTTCAACACCAGTATTTTCTCTAACTTGGCGAAGTGTAAAAGCCCTTTTTTCCAAGGTCTTCTTTAATCCTTGTGCAGTCTTGTCCTCATCACCAAATAATAGGATTCTTCCTTCAATCATATGATATGACCTTCGGGGTGTCCAGCGCAGTTAAGCTAAGCCAACCCAGATATGAGCCTTGCACGATTTGAAATCGTGCCTACAAGATGCTGGATACGCCACATTGTAGGCACAAATTCAATTTGTGCAATTATTCCAGCTTAAATTTGAGGGTGATTGTTCCCCACTGAACTATCTGCTTCTCCTGGGGGGAGAGGGGCTCAAAGAGCCATTTCTTCATCGCCTGGCTGGCAATCTGGTCCAGGTCCGGATACCCCGTAGTCTGGGTTACCTCTACTCTGTTGACTAATCCATCAGGTAAAACCCAAAACTTTAAGATAACCTCTCCACTAACCCCTGCCTCTTCCGCCCACCTGGGATATCTGGGATAAACTCGCCGGACAATTCCTCTACGAGAGACAGGACCGCTTATAGCAAAATCTCGAGCTTCACCCTTTCCGACAGAAATGCCCCCTTTATCAGGAAGTCCAGGCGTAATTTTTTCTCCCTCCATGGTAAACCTATCTTTGCCCGGCAACATCGATATCTTCTCTCCCAATTCGGGCTCAGGTGCGGGGACTTCTGTTAGAGTAATCTTCGTTTCAGGTCCCGGGATTGCCAATGGTACTCCCTCTCCTGGCGTCCAGACATCGACTCCAGGAGCAGGACTAACCTCTAGGCGGGGTTTACCAAGAGTTATAGACTTTTGATAACCTGGCTCACTAGGCCTTACGGACGGCAATGAGACTAAAGAGACTTCCACAAATCCAATCGGAAGTCTTTGGCGCTGGGTTATCGGAATGTAGATCAGCATTACCAAATGGAGGATAAACGAAATAAGTAGTGAAATCTTGAAACTGCGATCTCCAAACATTACCGTCTCCTGAAAATCATGGTAATTTTGGTTCTGTGGCGATTGCTAATCTATCGGCTCCACTCAGTTTTGCGATATCCATTGCCTGCACAACCATACCATGTCTGACTTCCTGGTCAGCTTTAATAATTAAGATTCTATCCTTCCTCTGAGCAAAAGCAGCCTCGAGCGCTTCACCGAGCTTATCCAGAGTAACTGGCTCTTCATTTAAAAAGAGTATGTTCTCAGCAGTAATCGTTAATATGAGGTCTTTCTTCAACTGAATTTCAGAGGTAACTGCTTTTGGCAATTTAACCTGGATGCCCGGCTGAACTACAAAGGAAGTGGATAGCATAAAAAAAATCAAAAGTAGAAAGACAGTATCGGCCATTGGCGTAGCATCGAGACGCGTACTTAAAGTTCTTGGTCTTCTAAATTGCATTTTCTTCCCCCTTATCTGGTCGGGATGGGCGAGCAAGCTCGCCCCTACGCGACTGTTACGGGTTCGATGAATCGAACCCCTACATTGCACGGTTGAAACCGTGTCTACTGGATTTCCTTGGAGTAGCGGACTTTAGTCCGCGTTTTAAGACGCAGGTTAAAACCTGCTACTCCAACATCAGTGTAGGCACAGATTCAATCTGTGCAAATAGGGTGACTGACCTAACCGGGAACTAAAATCTTGATTAATTCTTTACAGTATCTCTCAATCTCAGAAACAAACCTATCTACGCGATGGATAAAATAACGATAGAAAAGAAGTGTGGGAATGGCGATGAGTAATCCTGCTGCAGTAGTGATTAGTGCCTCGGAAATGCCTGAGGCTACAATCGCCGGGGAAGTCGCACTGGCAGCAGCAATGGAATCGAAAGCACGAATCATTCCTGTAACTGTGCCAGTAAACCCCATCAAAGTAGATACTGATGCAATGGTGGCGAGAGCAGGCAGATAACTTTCCAGGAGAGGAACCTCTTCCAAGGCTTGAGCTTCAAAAGCATCTTCCATTGCTTTCTGCCCTTTGCCGTATTGACTCAAGCCAGCCTTCAATATAGAAGCAACAGGACCTTTGGCTTTCCTACAGAGAGTCACTGCTTGCTCGACCATCTTTTGATTGACTAACTCTTTAATTTTAGCCATTAGCTCCCTCTCGTTAGTTCTTGCTCGAGAAAGAACGTAAATCTTATTGATGACTATCGCCAGAGCCAATACCGAAGCGAGAAAAAGAGGGTACATCATTATTCCCCCGCGTAAAAAATAGTTGAGCATTTCAACCTCCTTTCAGGTTAAGTTAGAACATTGTGCCCGTCCCGATAAATCGGGACGCCCATAAAGGGCTACACTACAATCATTTTTTGCTAATTAAAATTTTACTTTGAATCCTGCAAAAAATTTACTGTGGTCGAGGGGATAGCCGAACCTCTCAGCATACTTCTCTCCTAGTAAATTTTCTCCTTGAAGAAAGAGGAGAAATTCCTTTGCTACGCTATACGAGATTTCTGTTCCCAGGGTCCAGTAGAAAGGTAGAGAATCGGAGCGATTGTAATATCTCTTGCTCTGCATCATAAGTGATAAATCTATTCCCAACGGTCCATAAGCATAATGGGACGATATCTTAATTGAATGGCAGGGCCTATAGGGCACTTGCTCATTTGGTCGGTCTTCATCCTCTGTTTTCTCGTATACATATCTCAGATTATGAGTGAAATTCTCTCCCGACTTGTAAACAAAGGAGGATTCTATACCTTGCGAGTAGACGTTGGAAATATTCTCCAGACTCCCTATCGTGCCATCATCGGAAAGAGCAATGAAGTTTCTAAATCTCCTCTGAAAGAAGGAGATGTTGCCAGAAAGGTTTTGGCTGAACTTACACTCCATACCTTCCTCGAGTGAAAATTTTCTTTTTTGGGGAAGAAGACCTAAATTAACCCCTGTATAGTCATTGTCTATATAAAGTTCATCGAAGAGAGGGACTGCCATCTCTGGTTTATATTTTACCCAGAGGTTAAAATTGGGAATCAACTCATAAGAAAATCTGCCCGTGGGATAAAGAAAGGCCGTAAAAGGTTTACTCTTCTCTTTGTATTCCATTCCTAAGTTGACCCATAGTCTATCAAAAAGAAGAAACTCGTC
>Ga0315289_10009400_pt1 | contig 14077 bp, 10 predicted proteins | sample YL17G11_40_MG_FD_203452 | JGI IMG/M metagenome (GOLD analysis project Ga0315289, IMG submission 203452) | Sediment microbial communities from Yellowstone Lake, YNP, Wyoming, USA - YL17G11_40 | ecosystem: Environmental > Aquatic > Freshwater > Lake > Sediment | place: USA: Wyoming | collected...
GGCTGAAACTAAGGCAGGAATTATCATAGAGATAGCGAGCAGCGTTCGGCGCATAATGAAACCTCCCGAAAGGTTATGTTAATGGGGTAGGGTGGCCTACCCCGTCAAAGTTCCTTCATTCTAACAGAATTGCACGAGCCATCGTTCCAAGAGTTTGCCTGGCATGGCATTCAAAGACCCGATACCACTTAAAGATAATCGCTTTTCAAAAAAAGGGGAGCAGAATCTTGGCCTTTTATGCATGCTTTATTCTATCTTCCTAACTCGTCCATCGATTTTGCTGCTAATCTCCCCCGCCTTCTGGACTTCCTCAAGCACTAACTGCGTCAGGCCGAGGCCGGTTTCCTTGATATCGGTGACCGCAAAGCCGAAGTATTTCTCGGCATTGGCCTCTGCCACGTAGTCTATCGTGGCCACGCTGTAAACCGTATCCGGCACGATGGGAACGCTATTGACTTTGACTTCGACCAACCGCGGTATGTCGCTTGTCCCTTTCCAGCTGTACGATAAGCCTGAAAGCTGCAGGGAGCCCTGGTAACTATCCTTTTCCAGGCCGATATTATGCAAGGCGATTTTTGTCAATTCAGCACCGGTCAGAGAAAACGTCACCATCTTGTTGTCGAACGGCAGGATTTCGTAGATATCCATTTTTGTCACCGGGCCGGCATTGAGGTTCTTCCTTATGCCGCCGGAATTAAGAAAGGCCACGTCGGTCCCCATATGCCGCCTGATAGCATCCGTAAGCCAGTCGCCGATATTCGATTCCGAGCGGTACTCCGTCTCCCAGTTGTCCTTGAGCTGCGCGATGACGACTCCGTATTTCTTGGCTATTTCGCTCTTGATACTGTCCACCAGGGCCGAAAGCTCGGAGTCAGGCGTCACATCTTTGGTCAGCATCGGGATGAGCTCGCCGGAGTACTCCATGACGCTGTCGCCGGCCACTGTCAGATTGACACGCCCCAGGTTGCGGCAGTTGGAGCCGGTCTGGACAATGAGGACGCCGTTGACCCGCTCCGGAGTCTCCAGCCGCGTATGGCTGTGGCCGCCGACAATCATGTCGACCCCGGTCACGTTCTTGGCAAGCTCGCGGTCGCTTTCGATGCCAAGATGCGAGAGGACGATGATGAGATCGGTTTGGGGGTCAATCTCTTTCACGATTTCATTGACCACCGGCGCGGGATCGATTGAGACGAAGCCATCGAGCTTCTCGGGCGGCGCCATCCCGACCATGCGATGATATGTGATGCCGACGACGCCGACTCGAAGGCCGTTGACGTCATAAATGTGATATCCTTCTTTGGCGAAGAGGGTGTCGCCCTTGACGAAATTGGCGCAGTAGACCGGGAATTTTGCCAGCCCGATCAGCTTGCGCACGTTGGAGGCCCCTTTATCGAATTCGTGGTTGCCGAAGACCCAGCCGTCGTAGCCGACCATATTCATCATCTTCATGAGGGCACCGCCGTAGGCGCCATCGTACTGCATGTCGCAGATGAGGGTGCCGGTCATGAGGTCGCCGGCGTCGAGGAGTAGGGAGCGCTCCGCCAGGGCTTTTTCGCGACTGGCATAGTAGTCGAGTGCCACGAAGCCGCCGATCTGGGGTTTGCCGTCGAGCCAGGTGGCCTCCGACGGCAGATAACTGCCATGCATGTCGTTGGTGTGGAGAATCGTAATCTTAAGCGGGGTGTTCTGGGCATTCGATGAGCACGACAGAGAGATGACCACGAGAAGCGCGGCCAAGGCCTGCCTGATCATATATCTCTTCTTCATTCCGGCACCTTCGTTTTTAGATTGTTCCCTGCATTCTTTGAAAGAGTCCTTGACGAGAGGCCAAATTATTAGAATCGACGATGATTGTCCAGATGAATCATGGAAGATGACGGTATCTTGCCGATTTTGAAAATAAATGGAATTGCCTTACCACGAAAATTGTTATATTATGCGGATAACAACCCGGGAAAGGTCATGTTTGCTCCCAAACGGATAATTTGCCTTGCTCTCATTCTGGTGCCATTAGGCCTCGGCCCCGCCCCCCATACGGGTCTGGCGGTCGCCCAGTGGTCTCCTCCCGTGCGCATCTCCGAGCCGGGCGGGTGCTCGTATCCTCATATATTGGCGCAAGGGGATACTCTGCATGTGGTTTATACAAACAGCAGAGGGGGGGAGAAGATCAGCTATGTCAAGTCCACCGACAGGGGCGAGAATTGGACCCCGGCGCGAGTTTTATCCGACACGATCAACTCCGGTAGCACCAGATACGCTCATACGCTGCGGTGGGGCGCTGGCCTTCTTGAAGTGTGGCGCATGGCCTTCTATCACGGGATTTACACTGACAATATAGCCTACCGTATTTCGAGCGATAATGGGGCTACTTGGAACGTTGAAGAATACGTTCTGAATCCCAACTGGGAACATCCTTTCTTTATGACAGCTGATGGGGCGGACTCTCTGGTGAACCTGATGATGAGCTCGTGGACGGGCGACAGCGCCGCCTTCTTCAGCATCCGCAGCACCAACTTCGGGCAGACATGGTCTATGCCAAGGCGGATATTTAACGCTTATGATTCGGGAAGAAGCGACATCACGTTTTCTGATAGCCTGGTTCATTTTTCTTGGGGCGGCAAGTTCGATTCCAGACTCCACTGGGAGACATACTATGTGAGGAGCACTGATGCTGGAGTTACTTGGTCCAACAACGTCCCATTAAGTGAGGTTGATCAACATCATTCCTATGATCCTGCAATTTGTACCAATGGGAGCGGTGGCGTTGAATTAACCTGGATGGATTTCAAATACGCTCCTCCCGGGTTTACCGGAGATATTTTTTTCAGGCACAGTACTGACAGAGGCATGAGTTGGTCGCCAGAAGTTCAGATTACCGATAGACATAAATCAACTTTGTCTGATATTGTCTCCGTAGCCGAAACACTTTACGTGGTCTGGCAGGATGAACGGCCGGAGAATGGCCATTTCAGCATCTATTTTTCCCAAAGCACTGATGGCGGCCAAACCTGGAGCGAGGAATATCGTTTGGATGGCGACTCCTTGGAATCCCGTCAGCCAGCACTGGCCGCATCCAATGGGGCGGTCTACGCTGTCTGGGCGGAAACAAGATATAGTCCAGATACGAGTGGCTTGTATTTCAGCCGGTGGCCGCTCGAGCCGGATGCCGTCGAAGAGGAAAATGAGATTGTCAAGCCGGAGATGATTTATCTCACCGTTTACCCCAACCCCTTCAATTCATCGACTTTCATAACTTACTCTGGCCTTACGGAAAAGGGAGAATTGGGCATTTATGACATTCAAGGCCACCTGGTAAGGTCAATCAAGTTAGAGGGAAAAAAGGGGAAGACGGAATGGGATGGCACCGATGCCGCAGGCAAATCGGTTGCATCGGGCATCTATCTTGCCCGGCTGCTTTCAGGAGATCACTCAAGGGAGATTAAGCTTATTTATTTGAAGTAGGCAAAATTACGTTTTATGCGAGTCGGGGCTTGCCCCGACCGCAATTCTCTGCCTTATGGGTCAGGGCGCATACGGGTCCAGGGCGACAAGCCCTGACTCCCAGATTCAACCTGGCAAGTTATTAGGATTGACGATGATTGTCCAGATGAATAAGCAAGCCGACTTGCAGCGGCCTTGAAAATAAATGGAATTGCCGTACCACGAAAATTGTTATATTATGCGGATAACAACTTGGGAAAGGTCATGTTTGCTCCCAAACGGATAATTTGCCTTGCTCTCATTCTGACGCTATTTGGCCTCGGGTCTGCCCCCCATACGGGGCTGGCCCTGGCCCAATGGTCTACTCCCGTGCGCATCTCCGAGCCCGGTGGGTGCCTCTATCCACAGATCTTGGCCCAGGGGGATACGCTGCATGTGGTGTATTCCAATACGCGAGGCGGCGAAAAAATCAGCTATGTGAAGTCTATTGATGGCGGACGCAGTTGGAGTCCGCACTCAGTGCTTTCAGATACGATAAATACCAACCCAAACCAATTTCCCAGAATCATGGCCTTGGGTTCAAGCTTGATTGCTGTCTGGCGGGTAAATTTCATTCAGGGCTTTCGTAGGGAAAATATCGGCTATTCTATTTCCCAAGACAATGGCGAAGGCTGGTCTGCACCGCAATACATCTTGGAGGCAAATTGGGATCGTATATATTCCATGGCGGCCGCTAATAATGGAGCTATCATCAATGTAATATTCCAAAGCTATTTCAACCCAGATTTGATTTATTTCAATGCCAGGAGCACCGATTTCGGGCAGATTTGGGCCGAGCCGGTCGAGGTCTTCAGAGTTGCGAATTCCAACAGACTAGACGTGGCAATGGCTGACAGCATCGTTTATTTCACATGGTCTGGCCGCTTGAATACAGGCGATACCTGGGAAGTATATTATACCAGGAGCCTTGACTGGGGTTTAAGATGGACGGAAAATGCTCCCCTAAGTGATACCGACAGCTATATCTCAAATTATCCAGCAATAGCTGTAGATGAAGCCGGAGATCCAGCGGTCAGTTGGTGGGACTTTAAGTATTCACCCTACCCTACCACAGGCGATATCCTGTCGAGGCAAAGTTTTGACTCTGGACAGAACTGGTCGCCCGAAGAGCAAGTCACATTCGAGCATTTTGCTAATGGTTCAGATATTACATGGGCAGATGATACGCTTCACGTCGCTTGGCAGGACGAGCGATTCGAAAACAGCACTATATTTTACGTAAGCAGCCCGGACAGCCTTCATGATTGGACCGAGGAATACAGGCTGGAGGACGATCCCGATGAATCCGATATGCCGGCGGTGACGGCTTCAAATGGCAGGGTCTTTGTGATATGGGTGGATAGTCGCGAGGATGGTGGGATTTACTTCACCAGGTTTCCGGATTTCCCGGATGCTGCCTTAGAGGACGAAATTCCGGACAGATTTGAAGGATTACGGGCCTACGCGAACCCGTTTAACTCAGTTATTTCAATCAGCTATTCACTTCAAGAAGAGAAAGGAGGCAAGCTGGATATTTATAACATTCAGGGTCAGAAGATGAAGACTTATAACTTGTCCGGAAAGGAGGGACAAATAGAATGGGACGCCCGTGATGCTATGGGAAATAAAGCCTGTTCAGGAATCTATTTCGCCAGGATGCGAACTCCGTCATCTTCAATATCAATTAAGCTAATTTATCTGAAGTAGGCAAAATTGTGTTAACAAATCATATCTGCCACTATTCTGAGCGTCAACTCCGGGGAGCTAACGCCACCTCAAGCATTCTTATGCCTTCCACTTGACAAATGCCGTCCTCACCGCCATTATAACGGGAACCGCGCCGCCGCTATCGGATTTAATGCTACCATGCAGGCAGATGGACTGAAATCATCCTTGAGGTCGAATTGAAGAGTAAATCGCAAATAGGCAGTTTCTTCCAACTCATGAAACCATCCATAATGCTTCTGGTGCTGGTCACCGGAGCGACAGCGTTGGTATTGGAGGGGTCGCTTATGCGAGGAATTGACCCGGCCCGCCTATTGCGATTCGGCCTCGTTCTTCTGGGGCTTTTGCTGACCGGCGGCTCGGCCAACGCCTTCAACATGTACCTGGAACGAGATATCGATGCCCGCATGGCCCGCACCCGAAACCGACGTCCCCTGCCTCTGGGAACGATCAAGGCGCCGGGAGCGCTGGCATTCGCCATCGCCATCGGCGTGGCCGGCGTAACAGTTTTCGCGGTCTTCTTCAATCTCTTGAGCGCTTCCCTTTCCCTGGCGACGATTCTGTTCTACTCGTTTTTCTACACCCTTTACCTGAAGCCTCGCACACCATACAACATCGTCATCGGCGGCGCGGCTGGCTCCATGGCCCCTGTAATCGCCTGGGCCGCCGTAACCGGGAGCATTGCGCTGCAGCCGCTTCTCTTGTTCGCTCTCATCTTCCTCTGGACACCGCCGCATTTCTGGGCCCTGGCCCTCTATACACGCAAAGACTACGAGATAGTGCAATATCCCATGATGCCGATTGTCCGCGGAGATGCGGCCACCAAACGCCAGATATTCTTCTATGTTTTGATCCTGGTGCTTTTCAGCACCGCCTCTGCCATTCTTGGCGCCGGGCTCCTCTACGCGCTTGTCGCCACGATGACAGGCGTCGTATTCATTCGCAAGTCACTTGTCATCATGCGCGCCGCCGACAACAAACCGGCCCGAGGCCTGTTTGGATATTCCATCGTTTACCTGTTCGCCATCTTCGGCAGCCTGATGCTCGATGCTGCCATAAAGATTAGATTGTAGGGTGCGCTCTGCTCACCTATTCTATACATCATGCTTTCCTCCCCTTGCGGGTCGGGAAGCATGCCACCCTGGCTGTAGGCGTTTTGCGCCCGCCCGCGGCGCCCGAAGGGCGCACGGCCACGGCATCCGCCGTGGGAGGACGGCTGGAGCGCTGATACGGCCGTCTGAGCACCGGCGCCTGTCGCTTTCGCGGGCCCAACCCGAAGGGTTGCCGAAGCTACTGCGGCTTCTGCGGTGCAGTCGTCGGGCGCACGATCCAGAAATCGCGAGGATAAAGGCGATAAACCTTGAAATCCCCTTCGACGCTTCTGATATACTCCTCGTACGACCTGAACTGCGCCTCCGGTCCGATTATGAAATAAATGGCGCCATCGACTTCATCCGCTCTGGGGCCGTACCCGGGAAGAACCTCCCCGTAAGTCTGCTCCATTCTGGACTGCAGCTTTTGGTAGAGATCGGGGTCTTTGCGAAGCTCGAGAATTCTGCTCCTGAACCGTTTGACTTTCTCGGGAGTCAACCCATCGGCCAGATCCGCCGCCATGGCCTCGCCGCGAGCCTCATAGCGCGATCCGGAGCGGTAAACGGCGAACGCCTGGGCAATCGCATATTCCGCCAGGGACGTGTCGTAAGGCGCGTTGCGCAACTCGTTGACCACGAATTGCATGGTCTGCGCCAGTTCGGGGCAACGCTCCGCATAATATATCAGGCGACCTGTCATCTCGTTGCTTCGAAGGCCATTCGAATATGCCAGCCCGGCGCTCCAGGTCTTCATGAACATGCTGTGTGCTCCCCCGCCGCCGTAAAGTCGCGCCGACAGGAATTTCATGAGCGTCTCCGTGTCGCTGTCCTCGAAGCTGGCGCAGGGAGCGGAGTTGATGAACACTCCCGACCGGGTGTCATCGTTGATTAGTCCCACAAAGACCGGCTTCTTCAAATCTGGATACCGTTCTTTCAGTCTGGCCATGATGACCGGCTCCTTACCGTACGTTTGCCTCGTAGATGATTGAGCCGAAAGATGCGATAGAACCTCCTCGAGATGCGGAGCCAACGATTTCTGGGCTTCTTCATTTCCAACCATGAAAACGCGCACGTTGTCGGCGTGCAGGATAAGGCCTCTCAAGTAATTCAAATCATCCAGGACCTTCTTCGGCGAAACCTGAAAATCGGCGTCTATCTGGTTGCAGAGATAAGCCCAATCGCCCTCAAGGCTCTGGTCGGGGATATCTCCCAGGAACTGCTTCAAATCTTCGACGGCCTCAAGAATTACTGCTTTCGCCGACGCCGGCGATGCCTCAAATTCGGCAGTCAATTCCCTGAACTCTGCTGATACTGAAGTATCCGCGACCGCCTGGCCCTCGAGGAGCATGAGAAGCTGAGTCAATTGCTCGCGAGTCGCTTGTTCTCCCAACGCGGCCAGGTCCTTCATGAATTGTGAGAAAGCGTCATAGGTCTTTGGCGAATCCGGCTCCCTCAATAACCATCGCAGGCGATGTAGAGAATGAATCTGCGTCAGGAAGCTGTCGGTGTTGAGAATCAGAGGATTGGATTGCCTCCAATAAGCGTTGGCCGGATCGTCAACCCAGGCCTCCTCGGGACGGCGCATTGTCATCCGCAGGTCGGCCAATACCTGGTCGATCACATCTCTAAGGCGCGGCAGATTTTCTACGCTCCAGTCGGGCGCGTACAGAGCTGCTTTCATCCAATCCAACGCCTCATGAGCCTCGTTCAAATCGCCACCTTCGCCGCTAACCACCAACTCCACCCTCTGAGTGCGCATGCCGACACTGTAGTAGGCGCGTAGTTCCATGATCTCGCGCCTGATGGCCTCTTTCATTTCGTCGAATGAGTAGTGACGATCCTTTGTGACACCAACCTCGGTGATAAGGCTTGGCAAAGCCCCCAGGCAAAAGAGGAGTGACTCCGGGACGACGTTCATCTGAAACACCAAGCCGATAGCGGCGCTGGTCATATTGGGAAAAGTCGAAACCACGTTCTGGCCGCCGCCTGGCAAGGTCTCGACTCGATAGCGCAACTGGTCATCGAGGCTCAGCGGGGGATTTTTCACAAAATGCGGCATCTCTATCTTGCTCGCGGCCGAGTCGATCACAGCCGTCTTGGCGTCGTACTCCTTCTTAAATAGTGAAATCTCATCATCGTCATTGCTCGCCCCGTATTCTCTCCGCAGAGAATCGATGAAGGACGAAATCCGTTCGGCGCGGGCTTTCTCGGACCGCTGCAGGAGATGGGGGTCGGCGCAACTGGCGACCCCGTAAGGTTTGTTATCGAGTAGTTTCCACTTCGCTATATATTCTTTCCAGATGTTCTTTCCAGACCCTATCTTCTCCTCGGCAAATGCCGTCTCATCGTCAAGGGCCAGCTTCTTGTGGAATTCAGGAGTTTTCTGCAGATGCTTCAGGTGCTCATACCAACGTCCCCCGCTGCCTCTGAACCCGAATCCGGGAGGAGAATTCAGGAAGTTCCGAATGTCCCTGCGACGCTCAAATATCCGGCTTCTGACTCTTTCGTTAAATGTCGTTAGCTCATCGGATCCATCGGGCATTGAGGCGATCTTTTCTAGTTCGTCAAGGATCAAGGCTCGGACAGTGTCAATAGCGATTTCATTACACGTTTCCTGTTTGACGTTGGAGAAACCGATCTGCACCGGATGACCCCGATCGGCGGAGACCCATTCGAAAACGGCGCTGGCCCCGATATCCATCAATCTGGTCTGAGAATCAATGAAGATGCGATACAGGTTTGAGGTTTCACCGCCTGCCAGATTGCCCATGAGAAGCTCCAGCAGGAATCCCTCATCGTTATCGAAATCCAGAATAGGGGGCCAGGCGAATAGCAAGAGCCCGGGTTCCTTTTCGTTCTGGGCTGGGAAGCTGACCGTAGCGATGGTTCCGGTTTGGGCATACTTAGGCACGGGAATATTCTCATCCGCGGTGGCTGGATCAGACCCGGGCTTGGCATCAGGCTCGACCTTGCTCAGGATTTCTGAAATCTTGATCAGACAATCCTCCAGCCCGACCTCATCGCCGATCGACACGACCATTCCCATGTTGGATAGATGGTAGTTTTTTTCGATGAACCTGTGCATGTCCTCCGGTATCATGGCGCGGATAGAATCGGGGTAACCTCCCGATTCGTTTGAGAGCGGATGGTTAGCGCCGTAGAGAAGATGTCCGAGCTCGCGTTCCAGGTTTCCCCAGGGGCGCTCGTAGGAACTGAGCATTTCATTGTAAACAGTTCCCTTTTCTTCAAGCCGCAGCGAGCTGTCGACCGGATCGATGTTATAGCCGATATTGCAGACCTCCCGGCGTATCTCCTCATCCGAAAAATCGGGATGAATGAGGGCTTCCAGCTTGGCCTCCATCAATTCAAAGAAGGCATCGCTGCCGGCGGCCGTGTGGAAATGATAGCAGGTTTGAAGCTGGGCGGTGTAGGCCGAGCTATTGCCCAGGATCATCTCCTCGAGAGAGCCCACATATCGTCCGCGTGTCCCCTTCCCCAGCATCAAGTGTTCGCAGGTATGCGGTTCACCCTTGTCCGACGAGGGAAAGGAATTGACCCACATGAACGCTTGCGGCACGGATTGGATTCTCAATATGTCGAGCACAAAGCCGCTGGGGGCATGCCTGAAACGAGCCCCCATGGGAATCCCGCTCTCGTTATCATAGACAGCTTCGACTGAAAATGATGCGATTTTCTGATCAGGTTCGAGATTTTTCATTTCCACCTTACTCTCTGCCTGGGGGGCAATCAACGCCGCCGCGCACGCGATCAGCGATCCCGAAAGACACCGTCCGAACATCTCGCCTCCTTTTGCGGGGAAAGTTGCCTTGGCCGGGAAAAAAAATCTTATTCGTCTCCGCCCCTTGTCTCCCGGCCATCGGCTGCCAATATAGGGATTTTGGAAATCAAATTCAATCTCAAGCATCATCTCGTCGCCCGAATCCTTCCCTTTGAGGGATGGGGAGCGAGGCATCGATGATTCTCCTGAGACTAAGTCCGCCAGACTGCAATTGCGAAAAAAGGAACAAAGTGAGCGTTCCTGCGGAAAACAACTAAAATAGTGGCCAGGCGGCGGACTCGAGTGTAGATTGGACGCCAATTCGTATCTCATAGTGTAACATGTTGAGCTTCAATATATTATGGCAGTCCCATGGGGACTGGAGAAGCCCGCAAAGCTTAAATAGACTTGTTGTAATTCAAAAAATACTTGACAATAGTTTACGAGGTTTAGTATTAATCACCTCGAAAATCTGGGGTGTATTTAGTTAGACGTGTGATTGATTGCTGAATACATGGTCTAGTGCTGAAAGGAGGTGGCTGGATTAACTAGCGATCCAGCATCGACGGGATTATCGAAGGAATGAAAAATTGAGGGGATGTGTGCCGGCATGTCGAGCTTGCGCGTATCCTTTTTTTTTAGTCCTGACCAATACTGACAGAAAGGAAAAGAGAAATGCTAAGACGTATTGCGTTGATTTTGGCCGCCTTGACTCTCCTGGCCCTTATGGTGGGCTGCAGCAAGGCTCCCGAAGCTGAGTATCAGAGCGCCCAAGCCGCCATGGATGCAGCCAAGACGGCGGAGGCCGAGGTTTATGTTCCCGATTCGTTCGGCGCTGCCGTGGATACCATGAATGCCGCCATGGCCGCCAAGCAAGAACAGGATTCCAAGTTCGCTCTCTTCAGAAGCTACGGCAAGGCTAAAGAGATGTTCGTAAAGGCCGAGGAGATGTTCAACAACGTCGCCAGCGAGGCGGCCGCGGAAAAGGAAAGGGTTAAGAACCAGGTCACGCAGATGCTGGTAGATGCCAAGGCAGTGGTTGATTCCGCCGCCATGGCGTTGCAGAAGGCTCCGCGCGGCAAGGGCACCAAAGCCGATATCGAGCTCATTAAGAACGACTTGACCGCGGTCCAGTCGATGTTGGCCGAGGCCGAGGGAGATTTCAACAGTGGCAAGTACATGGTTGCCAAGTCGAAACTGGAGAGCGTAGTTCAAAAGGCCCATTCGATCATGGATGAGATCGCCAAGGCCGTAATGAAAAAAGCCGGCAAGTAGCCGCCTTTCAGCGCGTATTTTGTGGCAGCGGGCCGTCACCCTCGGGCGGCCCTTGCCATCGGAGGGGAAAAATAGCAGTTCACCAGGATTTGAAGTTGCGAATCCGGCAGCGGTTCTTAGCGGCCATACTATTCGTCGTAGTTATTTTTCTCGGAGGCTCATCGTGCCAGAAACCGCCGCTGGGCTCCCTTCAAAAAGCCAGAGATGCCGTCAAAGAAGCCGCTCATGCGGGTGCCTTACGCTACGCCGAGAACAACTATCGGCGGGCCCAGGAACTGGTCAAAAAAGGGTGGCTGGAGATGGCCCGGCAAAACGCCCGCCTGGCTCCCTTCCGAGATTACAAAAAGGCTGATTCCATTCTGGTTTTGGCGTCGCAGGCCGCCGGCGAAGCTACGCAGATCAGTCGCGATTTGATCCGTAATCTCGATTCGCTGGCCAGAAATGAGCGCCATAATCTGCAAATCGAATTGCAAAACTGGCGTGAAGCGCTTGACGGCTCGCTGGAAAACATACAGGCCGAAAAATACTGGGCAGCAGCTTTCCTGGCGTTGGATATCAGCGACGGCCTGATTCGAAATGGCGAATGCGAGGAGGCGATGGATGCTGTCAGAAAGGGCCGCGAATCGCTGAGGCAGCTTGAAGATGCAGTGGCCGATTATATTAATGACCAGGCTCGCAAGATCGCGGCCTGGCGGCAGTGGGTTCGAGAAACGCTGGCCGATTCCCGCGCCGAGGGGACACATGCGGTCATCATTGATAAATCGTCTCATAAGGCTTACCTGATCAATGAAGGGGAACTGGTGCGCTCATTCGAATGCGAATTGGGTTACAATTCGGCTCACCAGAAGCTGTTTTCCGGAGACGGCGCCACTCCCGAGGGGCTCTACAAAGTGACGAAAATCAAGAACAACAGCAGATTTCACAGGGCCCTTCTCTTGAATTATCCGAACCAGATGGATTTGAATAGGTTCAAAAATAATAAGGCCAGGGGTATTATCTCGCGTCATGCCCGTATAGGGGCGCTTATCGAGATACACGGCGAGGGGGGCAAGAATAAGGACTGGACCGACGGCTGCATAGCCCTGACAAATGAAGATATCGACCACCTCCTCAAATACGTTTCCATCGGCACTCCGGTGACGATTGTGCGTAAATCGGATCAGTGGCCATGAACAGAAGACTGCTTGTCGTTCTCATTCCCCTGGGGCTGGCGATTCTGGCGCTGTTATCTATTTTGCTTTATAGGACCGATATGGCGCCGGTCGAGCAGTCTGCATTTATCACCGATACCACCTATGCGCAGTTGTCCCTCCAGACTAAAGTGGCCCAGAAAGAGCTCCAAAAGGCTCGCAATGCGCTCAAGCAAATCAAGCCGAGAGGCCCGTATATCGTCATCGATACGCACGCCAACAAGCTGTATCTCAGGACTGACGACTCGGTTCTCTACAAGGCCACTTGTTCCACCGGCTCGGGAGGAATTTTGACGGACAGCCTGACGGGGCGGAAATGGATGTTTAATACGCCGCGTGGGATTTTCAAGGTCAACAGCAAGCTTAAGCAGCCCTGGTGGCGAAAGCCGGACTGGGCTTTTATAGAGGAAAACGAAACCATTCCCAAGAGCGAGAGCGAACGGCTCGACCCGGAGATGCTTGGGGACTACGCGCTCGGTTTTGGGGAGGGTTATTTCATTCATGGCACCATCTACGAGCGCCTCTTAGGCGTCAGCGTTACTCATGGCTGCGTGAGGCTGGGGTCTGACGACCTCAAGTATATTTACGACCGCGTCAGCCCCGGAACGCGGGTTCTGATATTTTAGTATGTCCTTCAGAGGATTAATCACGCTCCTCGCACCGTCGATTCTGGTGATGTCATCGTGCAGAAGCAATAATCCGACCGCCGATACTCAGGCGGCGGATAGTTCGCGCCCCGCCAGGACCGCGAAACAGGCCCCGGGTAAGTGGGATAGAAACAGCGCCGAAGTCGAATATAAGTTTCTCCAGGCCGAATTGCGGCTGGCGAAGCTGGAAAAGTCCTACCTGGTAATCGACGCCAGGAATATGAAGCTTATGCTCAAGCTCAAAGGAGCGGTCGTCTGGAGCTACAACCTGGAGATGGAGGAATCGGGTTCGGACGGGTTGGACGAGTTTGTCAACAGGTTCCGGGGCAGCCACGACAGATTCATCCGCTTGTTGAGCGGCAAGCACCTCTTTGCGGCTACCGAGAAGACTCCCGATTCGATCCTGGCGATCGTGGGCGAGGCCGTGAATGTCGATCCTGAGCTCCTGCAGCGCGACGTCCCCGGGAAGTTTCAGCTGCTCTGGAGCGGGGGATTGATTCTGGAGGTGCGAACCGATATCGTGGGTAAGCCCACGTCCAGACTGAAGAATACGTTTGTGGATTTCCGAAGCGTTCTCCAGAAACCGTTCGGAGAATCGCACCTTGTAATCAAGATGAGCCCCGATGAGGCCTTGACATTATATCGCGTCAGCCGGTCGGGATTGCCGACATTGATATTTCCCCGGTTCTGACCAGCCTGTCCCGGGTGACGTCAAAACGGCCGGATTGAAACGATGCCAGAAAACTCGCTACCCCTTTATACCGGTCTGCCATTTGTCGCCCTGCTGTTGCTCATAGCAGTCTTGCCGTTGGCTGCCCCTGGTTTCTGGGAGAAGAACCGCAAGAAGGCCGCGGTCGTGACGATTGTCAGCCTTCCCATGCTGTTTTTCCT
>Ga0315289_10009401_pt1 | contig 14077 bp, 9 predicted proteins | sample YL17G11_40_MG_FD_203452 | JGI IMG/M metagenome (GOLD analysis project Ga0315289, IMG submission 203452) | Sediment microbial communities from Yellowstone Lake, YNP, Wyoming, USA - YL17G11_40 | ecosystem: Environmental > Aquatic > Freshwater > Lake > Sediment | place: USA: Wyoming | collected...
GGTGAACACAAATTTTTTACCCATCAATGGCAAATCCTCTGCTTTTCTTACCTCCTTTGTTTTGATGCCGATGTCTTTGAGCCTACTGATAAGATCCATGTTTTCTTCTGATGCAAAAAATGTGGCGATTGCTTCTGCTGTTTTATCGCCAAGACCAAAGATTTCTTTCAGTTCTTCAATGCTCGCTTTTGCAAGTTCATCTATAGAATTGTATCTCGAAGCAAGAACCTGAGCAGCATATTTTCCAACATGTCGTATTCCCAGCGCATAAATCAAACGAGATAAACTCTGATGTTTGCTCTTCTCAATTGAATCTAGAAGATTCTGTGCAGATTTGTCTTTGAAACCTTCCAGTTTTAGGATATCTTCTTTTTTGAGACTATATATGTCAGCAACATTGTCGATGAGCTCTTTTTCAATGAGTTTATCAATGGTTGATTCCCCAAGATGTTCAATATCCATGGCATCACGTGATGTATAGTATTTTACGCGCCATTTCAACCGGGCCGGGCAGAGACGATTTGAACATCTGACTGCAACCTCATCTTCTGTGCGAGCAATATCTGATCTACACACTGGGCATTTCTTTGGAATTCCTTTTGTTTTTTCATTGCCGATTCTCTTTTCTTTTATACTTTCTACAACCTGTGGAATCACATCCCCGCTACGCTCTACCAAAACCGTATCTCCAATTCGGATGTCTTTTCTTTTAAGTTCATCGAAATTATGCAGAGTGGCACGAGAAACTGTCACTCCGCCGACCTGCACGGGTTCTAAGATGGCCACAGGAGTTATTGTTCCAGTTCTTCCAACCTGAATCACAATATCATTTAGCTTTGTGGTCGCCTGTTTTGCTGTAAATTTAAATGCTATAGCCCATCGAGGATGTTTGATCGTTGATCCCAATTGTTTCTGTTTTTCTATAGAATTTACCTTAAGTACTGCACCATCAATTTCATAATCAAGGGTCTCGCGTTTCTCTTCTAGGTTTTTACAATACTCAATAGCCTCTTCGATATTTTTCACTTTTTTAATTAGTGGATTCACACGGAATCCTGCTTCTTTTAGCGCCTCGATAGCTTTTTCATGAGTCAAAAACTCCTTATCAGAGTAAGAAATGAAATATAGAAATACATCGAGTGGTCGTGATGCAACAATGCGAGGATCAAGTTGTCGCAAGGAACCTGCAGCCGCATTGCGAGGGTTTGCAAACACCTGCTCTCCTTTCTTTTCTTGTTCTTTATTGAACTTTTTGAATGCAGTGATGGGAAAATAGGCCTCGCCACGCACCTCGACATTCTTTAAGGCTGATCCACGTAATTTGAGAGGAATACTATAGATTGTTTTCAGATTTGAAGTGACGTCATCGCCCTTTATGCCATCTCCACGGGTTGCCCCTCGTAAAAGTATGCCATTTTCATAGAGCAGAGCGACTCCCAACCCATCGATCTTTGGTTCTGCGACATACTCCACAGCACCCACGTTCTTTTTGACCCGCTCGTCAAATTCACGTAGTTCATCATAAGAGTACGCGTTGTCTAGTGAAAGCATCGCCACTTTATGTTCTACTGAAGTAAATCCCTCCAGAGGCTCTCCGCCAACCCGTTGCGTTGGGGAATCAGGAGTAATTAAATCAGGAAATTGTTTTTCCAACGCTTCCAGTTTCTTCAAAAGCATGTCATATTCATAATCAGAAACAACGGGCTTGTTCTCGACATAGTACTTGTAATTATGATAATTAATCTCTTCACGAAGCTTTTCAATTTCTTTCTTAGCTTCATTTTTATTCATGCTTCTCACCAAGACTTTTTTCGATATCATTCAGTCTGTATGTATTAAGAATATCCTTTTTTTCTAGCCAACCTCTCCGTGCATTTGCTATTCCAAAATGCATAGATGCAAGATTATTAAAACTATGCGAATCAGAGCCTAGAACGAATTGTACCCCCCTTTCTTTTGCAAGCTTCACGTAGATATCTGGCAAATCAAGGCGATCAGGAAATGAATTAATTTCTAAGAATACCCTTCTCTCTTTTGCAGTATCGATAATTCGCTCGATATCTACCTCATACGGATCTCGCTTTCCAATCAAACGGCCAGTGGGATGGGCAAGGAAATCGACATATTCATTTTCCATGCCCCTTACAATCCTTTCGGTCATCTTATCTTTATCCATCTTAAAACCTGTATGAATGCCGATGTAAACAAAATCAAACTTTTTGAGAATTTTGTTGCTGTAATCCAAGGTTCCATCAGATTTTATATCGCATTCTGTTCCAAATAAAATTTTGAAGTCAGATAGTTTTTTGTTTAATTTTCTAATTTCATCAAGTTTTTTATCGATTCTATCTTCAGACAATCCATTTGCAATTTTCAACGATTGAGAGTGATCCGTACTTCCGAAAAACGAATACCCAAGTTTTTTTGTATACTGTGCCAAAGTCTCAAGTGAGTCACTACCATCACTCCAAATAGAATGAACGTGAAAATCTCCCTGGATATCATCGTATCCAACCAATTGGGGAAGTTTTCCCTTTCGGGCTTCTTCTATTTCACCTCTGTTCTCTCTTAGCTCGGGCTCAATATATGAAAGACCTAGCTTTTTGTAGATGTCTTCCTCATTTTTTCCAGTTATGTACTTTTCTGTTTTTTTATCAAAAAGGCCGTACTCGTTTAGCTTGTAGCCTTTTTTTATTGCTAAACCGCGCATGGCTACATTATGTTCTTTAGAGCCAGTGAAATACTGGAGTGCTGCACCGAAACTTTCCTTTTTCACCACGCGAAGATCAACCTGGAGAGTATCGTACAAAAGTACGCTTGTTTTTGTACTTCCCTTCATAAGAACATTTTGAACATCATGATACTTGACAAAATAATCCATCACCTCATCAGGATACTCTGACGACGCAAGAATATCCAAATCACCGATTGTTTCTTTCATCCGACGTAGGCTGCCAGCGATGCTCATCTTATCTATTTTTTTGCACTTTTTCAGATAATCAACATAATTGCTTCCATCAATATAAGCAATGCAGAGTAATACGCGACCGCTTGTTTTTTCTAAAAGTTGTATGCCGCGGAGAATATTTCTTTCAGTTATCTCGCCAAAACCATCTAACGCCCGTAGTTTACCCTCAACGCAGGCTTTTTGAAGCTCTGTTATGGTTGTTATACCAAGATTTTTATAAAGTGAGGCGACCTTCTTAGGACCCAAACCAGGGATATCTAACAATTTTAGTAATCCTTCTGGAATTTCTTTCTTTAATCGTTCAAAATACTCTAATTTGCCGGTCTTGACAATTTCCGTAATTTTTTTTGCAAGTGCCTCTCCAATGCCTGGAATTGATTCAAGTCTTTTTTCGTTAGTAACAGCTTCAATATCTTCTTCCATCGTTTCTATTGTCTGAGCGGCCATGCGATAGGCTCTTGTTTTAAAGAATATCTCCCCTTTCAAATCCAGTATATCTGCAATCTTATACAACATATCTGCAACAATCTGGTTTTTCATAACTTGTCTCTTTTATTTTTCCAGATAAATTACTATCTTTACTCCATCCCCGTCTCGCAGATTCAATTTTTTTCTAAGGTAATCTGGAGATATAAACTCCAATATATTTGAATAATGACTACGCAATGGTAAAACTATCGCACTTTTGATTCCATTTATCTTTGCTCGAAAACATCTTACGCCACCAAACGTACGGTTTTTAGTTTTAAATTCATCTACGTCTATCGCACTGCAGTTTTTTAACAAACGCAACTTATTTCTTTCTATCTGCTCAATCTCCACATTCAAAGTTCCCGGAAATGGAACAAAACCAAGTTTCTCCTTAAACTGATCAACATATCCACTCTGTTCGGTGTAGTATCTTCCTTCCCCGATACCAGAGACAACCCTGCCAGTAAAATGAATTTTATTTGGTAGTTCAAAAATTTGATGATACTCTGAATATTCCTTTTGCAATGCCTCATCCCCAAGAACTGTTATTTGAATAAGTTGTTTTTTGATTCCCAGTTCTCTAGTTATCATCCCGTCCTGATCTAATTCTAAAAGATATCTAGAAGCAGTTTGCTGACTCGTTTCCAACTTTCTTGCAAGTTCAACAGAGGAAATTTCTATTTTATTTTTAATTCCTCCCAATAACGCAATCTCTTTCAGAGTTTGTAACAGATACGATTTCATAGAATATCCTTTCCAATTATCATCTAATATTAGTCGCTAGTTTTTCTCCTTCTTTGGTAAGAATGTATTTGTTGCCCTTTTTCTCCAATATGCCGCCGCTTATAAAATCATTTACAACCTTTTTAGCTACGAGAAGTACAATATGATGTTTTTTTGCAATCCTTTCAATATTTGTTTCTCCAGACGCAATTTCGTCAAATATTGCCATTCTGAATTTGTTTGAAAGTATGAATCCTTCGTCCATGACTTACACCAACATCTTAATTTACAGGTATCACATAAAGTTTTTCAATTTTATGTTCGAAAAAATTCCGATCATACTTCGTGCGGATGAGTTGTTAGATAGATCTTTCAGAAAAGCCAGCAAGATACTAATCCACGATAAAGAGACCATTTATAAGAACAAAAAAACGATTATTGCAAGAACGGATTCATTTGCGACAAACCTTGTTTCTACGCTGGAAAAATACGTAAAAGAATTTCCATCCATTGATAATCTTCCAATGTTCTATCAGGAGCTAATAGATATCAAAATAGATACCAACAAGTTGAAAAAATCTTTGGGTGCTGTCGCTTGGGCTCAAAAAACCTGTAGAATGATCTATTCAAAGCAAGCTAAATCATTAAAAAAAGCTAAAGGCATTGATTTTTTGAAACAAAAACAAAAAGAAATCTATGGTAGAATGTCTTCTGTTGTAAAACAGGTTGATAAAAATTTGAACTTGCTTGCTGAAGCACAAATTATTATGAACGAATTTCCGGAAATACAAGATGTACCTACAATTGTAATAGCGGGATACCCTAATGTTGGGAAATCATCTCTATTGAGATGCCTTTCATCTGCAAAACCAGAGGTTGCTCAGTATCCTTTTACAACAAAAGAGATTCATGTAGGTCATATCGAAAAAACTGAGAGATATATTACAAGTAAGTATCAAATAATAGATACGCCCGGTCTTTTAGATAGACCTTTATCTGATAGAAATGACATGGAAATGCAGGCCATAGCTGCGCTTAGTCACCTCGCTGATTTGATAGTATTCCTACTAGATACTTCTGAAACCTGTGGTTACACTCTCAAAGATCAAAAACATTTGCTAGTACAGGTAAAAAAAATATTTGGTGACACGCCCATAATTATAGTTGAAAGTAAGATGGACATAAAAAAAACAGATTCTACCAATCTGAAGATATCCTGTGAAACAAAAGAAGGCATAAATCTTCTTCTAGATGAGATTTTCTCACGTTTTAAATCAGAAGAAAAAATCGAATGAAAAAGAAATAAAAGAGATTAGTTTTTCTTCTTTTTCATTTTGATTAGAATGAATGCCGAGATCAATGTTAATATAATCACCAAGAAGATCATTACTATTACGGCCGTCGTTGGAAACAGAGCCACATTAATGGATTCTACTTCTGATTCACCTACCATGCCAGATGCCCATACTTTTGTATAGAACTCATAGCATCCACTCCCTTCATCAGCGGTGAATTTCCATTTGAATGGTGATCCTGTTAGATTATCGCCATATTGTTTCCACTCGCTCCATTCTTCTTTATCTGAAGAGTATCTGTAATACAGCTCCATTTTTGTTATGCCGGTTTCACTAGAGGGATTGGTTGCAATGGTAAATGTGTTGTCCCAGTGCCAATCTTGGAAATCTGAAAGGTCTAAATAGGATCCAGAGGTGGTTAGATCTTTTATTATATTTAGTGCTTCATTGCTAGAATTTGTAATGTATTGGTTTCCACAGGAATCAGTCAGTTTGAAATACAGGCTATATTCGTCTTCTTCGTTCATATAGTCCCAGTCGTTTTGGGCGATGTTCCATTCACCTGTGTAGCTTTTGCTGTCGATATTGTTTTTGATCAATGTCCAGTTAGTATTGAAATTTAAACTGTATTCGACTTTTTTCAACTCAAAATCATCATTGAATTTGATGGAAAACCTGGGTAATTCATTAAATCTGTATTCATCTGTAAATTCTGTTGATATGTATGGCTTGACTGTATCATAAATAAATGATAAGATGCGATTATCGTTGTCGCTAGTTGGGAGATCTTCTTTATTGCCTGCGTTGTCCGTTGCAATGGTGCATAGTTCATAGTAACCACTTTCGTAGTCTTCACCGCTTAGGTCGAAGAGCCACTCATAAGGATTTCCTATATCACTAAATGTAATCCAATTTCCCCAATTCCTGTCGTCAGATGAAAATCTATAGCATAGAGCTATGGTTCTTACGCCACTTTTATCATCACTTGCATTTGCTTTTATTGATACCGGCTCGTTATATTTATCTGAAAAATCGCCGATATTGTCTATTTTTGAGGTTGGTTTGACCATATCCATTTTGAATGTTTTAGTGACATTAGTGGCTTTATTTCCTGCTAAATCTTTTATCGAAAATGTTATGCTTTTCAAATCAGAAATAGTTATATTTAAATCCTGAATCGCTGCTGTCAGAGTTGTCGCTTTTACTCCATTTGGATCTGCACACTTAGCCTTAGATATTATTGATCCACCTGGTAAATATTCTAATCGGTATTGAGCTGAATCTACATCCAAGCCAGACAATACACTGTCATATGCCACATCATGAACTTTTATCGAACATTCAGGCGTTTTGGTGTTAATCCAGCCACTTGGATCTGGTTTAAAGCTATTCCCATCAAATTCTGGAGGTTGATTTTCCTGTGTCCATGTGACTCCCCAGCTATTTAAAGTTGGGTCCTGTGATTTATTCTTTCTTGAAAACTCTGCGCACAATCTTATAGCATTACTATTTATTTTTGATGAATTTATCGATGTCGGTACGTTGCTTTTAACGCCGTCTAATTTTAATAAGGTATTATATTCTTCATCGAGGATGCTAAATTTAACGGCGCTGTTTGTCGAATTTGAGTATTCTGCTTGGAAATTTTTCCACCAGTTGCCAGTAGGAACGTGTATGGGGTTAGAAATAACCCTGGCCTTTTGGTTAGCCGTGTAATTGCCTATGCTGTAAATCCGACCGCTAAGAGTGCTTAGATCTTCAGTCACACTAACATATATCAAACCATCGGCAACAATTGGAGAAGATAGTATGTAGGTAGGAGCCAATAGTTCTGGGTCTTCGGTCTCGCAGTTGAATTTCCATAGTTCCTTCCCATCTGATGCTCCGAGGGCATATATAATTCCATTTGCCGCTGCCACATAAACCTCATCACCGGCTACAACTGTGGACGTACATGAATAGGTTGGTATTACACCGTAGACTGCAGAAGGTAAATTGATACTCCAATTTACTGTTCCATCCATTCTAATTGCGTATACCTTCCCATCTGGCGACGTTACAAATAGTTTATTTTCATCTTCTTTAATAGCAGGTGTAGAAGTAGACATTAGATTGTAGAAATGTAATCCCTTTGGTAGACTTTCAAATGCCGGTACATTCTTCGCCAGAGTTATATTCCATATCATAGTTCCATTGTTTTCATTCAATGCAAAAATTTTCACGTCTCCTTTTACAGATAGAGGACTCAGCTTTTTGACTACGACAAAAACCTTGCCGTCAAATACAACAGGCGATGCACCTCCCATTAGTCCGACGCTCTTGTTCCAGATTTCTTTTCCCGTTTCTTCATCAAATGCAAACAAATTACTTCCATACATGTTGTCGCAGCCTACAAAAACCTTACCATCGGCTACAGCAGGTGTGGAAAAACTACCTGCTGGTAAATCCTTGTAATACTTATCCCATACCTTACTGCCGTCAGCTAGATTTAAAGCAATTAATTTGTTATTTCCTTTAAGGAGTTTTTCCAAAAAAGACAACAGAGGGGTACTTCTATAGTTACCGGTCCAAGATGTAACAAAAACTTTTTCATCGGCAACTGTAGGCGCCGAAGAAAAGCATATGTTTCCTCCGGAGTAGGAGTAACTCCATATTTCATTTTTTAAATTCGATTTGTCCAACGCATAGATCTTATTGGATGCGTTGATTTTACCAGTTGCAACAATTAAATAATTATCAGTAACTGCAACTGAAGAATCGACGACGTAAGGTGAGTTGCTGCTGTCGATCGGATCTTTTTCATCAGTTTTACCTGTTGCCGTAAAAGCATATATCTTATCATCTACTGAAGATGCAATATAGATAATTCCATCACTCATAACTGGGCTGCGTGCTCCTCCTCCCACTGTTTCTTTTCTTGTGGCCCAATAAAGCGAGGAAGTTTGTGGTCCGTATCCTTCATAGTAACGTGTATTTGCAGGGTTTTTCCCAAAAATAGGCCAATTGCTGTAAAAATCACTCATGTTTATTTTATCAGCAATGTTTGCACCAACAATTTTATCTATTCTAAGACTTGTCGTAAAACTATCATTAAACCGATCGGTTTGTGTTTGCCAGGTTGTACCCCAATCATATAATTGTGGGGCAAAGGATAAGTCATCAGAGTGAAGTAAGGCCTTTAATTTTATCTTTTTAATGGAGGTTGCCAGAGATGATAGGTCTATAGGGGAAGTTGTAAAACCATTCGAATTTCCAGTTAAGCTTTTTATAACTCCTCCAGTTTCATTTAGCACTTGTATTTTAACATATGATATGTCAGTTAATCTAGATCCGCTCCATACAACGCTTTCCCATCTACCTAGGCTTGTTGGTGCAATTTCTACCGAAGTAATATATCCATCTTCAAGGTAACCAAATTTGGTGGTTATTGTTAGATTTACATAGTCAGTAGTTAAAATACATGTTTCACCGTTAATGCTAGGAGTAGCAATAATCAAAAAATCGATGTAGCCGTCGCTACTAATATATGAGGTATCATCGCTTGTAAAAGGGATAAAATTCGAACCTACACCATACAATTTAGTTTTGACTTGAACCCATCTATCTTTAAACAGATACGAATAATCCCAGGCATACAGATTAAGATATTCTATGTTTGCGTCGCTTTTGTAATCCCCATACCACCAAGAAAAGTTAATCTCCTTTATGGAGTCTTTATTCTGGTCAATCTTAAATCTAAAATGATGAACAGGAGAATACGTATGATTTGACAATGAATTATCAAAATATACAGACTGAGTTTCTTCTACTTTGTCATCATTATATTTAATGGCATTTATGGCTTCATTACCAAACGAAACTTGTAATGGCAAATCTCTTGGCAATAATAATAACTCAGCTTCTTCACCAGTTGCAGATGATGAATCTGACGACCATGCCTCATGTTTGTTGCCTGCGGCAGCATAGTCATAATAGCGGATGTTACTGCCATAATCTAACTTGACACTACTGTTAGAAACAACACAATTAACGTTTTCGCTTATGCCGCTGCTGTTTCCAAAATCATCAAACCATATCCCATCATTATCATCTTTTATGGGGGCGGAGGATACGATTGTAAATAAGTTTAAACTTGAAATTAACAACAAAATTATACATACAATAACAGATTTTTTACTATTAATATTTCCCTTCATATTCTGTCTCCAATGTTTTGGAATAAATATATTTATACACTTACATATATTTAAATACTTTACGGTATATATTATTAGCATCTAGTATGGGGTTTTTCTATTTAACTTTTTATAATAATCTGAACATCCATTACATTTGTACCTGTTGAGCCAGTCAAAAGCAGATCATCCAGTTTTTTAAAAAATTCATAGGAGTTATTTTTTTTCAGAAATTCATCTGGATAAATATTTTTTTTGCGTGCCCTTGTCATGGTAAAACCATCAGCAATGGCACCAGCAGCATTGCTCACTCCATCAATACCATCGGTTGCAAAAGAAGCAAAAACTACATCTGCACCATCTAATTCTTCAACACCCCCTAAGACCATCTCTTGATTTCTGCCACCTATGCCGTTCCCTTTCACCTTAACTGTGGTCTCTCCACCTAAAACAAAAACAATTTTTTTAGCATCTCTGCTGTAATAATTTCGTGCCTTACCAACCAAATATCTGCCAATCTCTTTTGCTTCACCAATAAGAGATGTAGTCAAAAGCATTGTGTCGTAGCCAAGTTTTTCTGCTTTTTTTACCGCAGCTTTACATGTCATATCGTTGTTCGCAACAATAAAATTGAATACGTTGTCGAAAATAGGATCATCACCCTTGAGCGTTTCAGGAATTTTGCATTGGATCCCCCCTTCCAAAACTTTTTTTATGGCTGATGGTACTTTTTCCAATAAATTATATTTTTTTAGAACCTTTTGCGCATCGATATATGTAGTGTAGTCAGGACATGTTGGGCCAGAAGCAATAGCCTCTAAAGGATCACCAACAATATCTGAAATAACAAAAGAAATCACTGTACATTTAACAGATTTGACAAGCTGCCCACCTTTAACAAATGAAAGATGCTTGCGTATAGTATTAATTTCATTTATATCTGCACCAGATTTCAATAATAACTCAGTCGTCTGCTGCAAATCCCTAAGGTCAACCCTTGGCTTGCATAAAAGCGCAGATCCGCCACCCGATATCAACACGATTAAAAGATCCTCATCTCCGCACTGCTTGATTATATCCAATATCTTCTCTGTACCATCTATGCTGTTTTGATTGGTTATTGGATGATCACCGACAAAAGTGGCTACACGATCGCTACGAACTTTTTTGTTTGGATCACTGGTGACAACAACTCCTCTTTTGATATCAACAGAATCGCAGACAGCTTCGGCCATGCCAATGCTGGCCTTTCCAAAACCAACTAAAAATATATTCTTAAAATCAGAGATATCGATAGTTTCTCCCTCAAAAACAATACTTTTTTCATGAAACTTTGATTTAACCGTTTTATATGGATCAACCGCATTTAGAGAAGAGGCCAATATATCAAGAATATCTTTTCTTGATTTCTTTAACTCTTTAGTTTGACCATTTTCAATAATCTGTTTCTGATTTTTAAATAACATAAGTTTCAATATTATTTTAAAAAATCATTTTCCAAATTTAAATTGTTTCATTAGATTTTTTTGCAACTTTCGATCGCCAGAGAATCCTTTCATCATACGTTTTGTCATATCATAATACTTCAACAACTCTTTGACGTCCTTATTTTCCACACCTGCTCCACGTGCAATGCGTTTGATGCGAGAAGAACGAACAATACTTGGGTCGTTCATCTCTTCATCTGTCATAGAGTCCATAATAAACCTAAACTTCTTCAGTTTATCCTGAGTACTATCCATGTCAGAATCTTTCAATTTACCTGAAAAACCACCGGGAAGCATTTCGGCTACTTTTTTCAAGGGACCCATGCCAGACAGCATATCCATCTGATCATACATATCATGCAAGGTGAATTTACCAGACATTATTCGTCTAGCTGTTTTTTCTGCATCTTTTCCCTTCAGGCTTTCTTCTGCTTTTTCAAGCAATGATTTGATATCACCCATGCCCAAAAGTCTAGATATGAATCGTGCAGGATCAAAAGTTTCAAAATCAACGGAATGCTCACCCGTACCAATAAAAACGATAGGCGCGCCAACTTCAGCTGCAGCACTTAAAGCACCACCGCCTTTGGCAGTACCATCCAATTTTGTAAGAACAATACCTGTAATGTTTATGGCATCATTGAATGCCTTTGCCTGCGGACCAGCTTGTTGACCAACAGCCGCATCCATAACAAGCAGTTTCTCGTCAGGTTTGGTTGCTTTAAAAATGTCAGTCATTTCCGTAATTAAATCAGTCTCAAGCTTATGCCTTCCAGAAGTATCTACGATTATCACATCACTGCTTCTTTTAAACTTGTCCAATCCCTCTTTTACAATCTTCACTGCATCCTTTTCTTTGTTATCACCATAAAATGGTACTTCTACTTTTTCTGCGATTTGTTTTAACTGTTCATAGGCAGCTGGTCGATGTACATCACCAGCAATTAACGCAGGTCTTAGTCCTTTCTTTTTGAAATATATTGCAAGTTTCCCACAAGTTGTAGTCTTACCTTGTCCATAGAGACCAACCATCATTATAACCTGTTTTTTCATTGGAAGTTCTCTGGATTCGCCCAATATATTTACAAGTTCATCGTACACAATATGAATGGCGTGCTCTCTGTTGCTCATACCTGCAGGAGGTTTCTCCTCAAGCGCACGTTTTTCAATCTTTTTTGACAATTCTAAAACAAGTTTAACATTAACATCTGCCTGCAAAAGTGCTCGCTGTATGTCCCTTACTACCTCTTTTATAAGCTTCGAATCGACATACACCGCATTGGCTATTTTCTTTAAAGCTCCCTTAAGGGAATTTCCCAGGTCGTCTAATACCATTTGAATCAGGAAATGGAAAAAGAGGCATTAAAAGGTATCGCCATAGCTTTACTTTCTTAATCTAGCTGTAGTTCTTGCGTTTTTTTGTTTTTTTCAATTTTCCAAAAGTTTTAAAACGTTCTTCTTGCTTACTCGGACTCAAGATGATAACCAGAGAAGAAGCTTTTGCATTGTTGCAAAAATATCTTAAAGACGAGAAACTAATAAAGCATTCTTTGGCAGTTGAAATCATAATGAGGAAAATGGCAAACAAACTTGGTAAAGATGTAGACTCGTGGGGTTTGGCCGGTTTACTCCATGACCTTGATTATGATTATACTGATAAAGAACCGGAAAAACATGCAAATGTTACGGCTCAGATTTTGGAGGGCTTAATTCCAGAGAAATGTATAAATGCTATAAAGGCTCACAACTACAAGCATACAGATTATATTCCCACTACTTCTATCGATAAGGCTTTGATTGCCGCAGATGCTGTTTCAGGACTAGTTATTGCTACGGCCCTTATAATTCCCTCAAAAAAACTTGCAGATGTTAGATTGGAAACTTTGTTAGATAAATTTTATGACCACTCGTTTGCACAGGGATGCAGCAGAAGTAGAATTGAACTCTGTCAAGATACTGGATTGGATGTGGACGCATTTCTCGCTTTGAGTCTTAATTCACTTAAGGAAATTGCCGATAAACTAGGTCTATAGTTCTTTCTGCTATCTATAGTAAAGGTTTAATATTACAAAGATTGTTCGGGTTAAGAGTTTGTGATTTTGTGTACCAAGAAAGAGAAGAGTCCGAAGAGGAATATATACGACTGCCGTTGCCCAATAAAAATAACAACGAAATGTTTGCTATTGCAGACAGACTACTGGGCGGATCAAGAATAAATGTTATATGTGCTGATGGAAAAGCAAGAATGGCTCGAATACCAGGTAGAATGAAGCGAAAACAAAGAGTGCGGGCAGGGGATCTAGTAATCATAAAACCGTGGGATATACAAAATGAAAAGGCAGATATTGTATTTAGGTATAGAAGAACCCAGGCCGTAGTACTCAGCAGAAGAAAACTACTCCCAGGGGAAATCGATGTCTTCTGATTTTTTTTTAGATGAAAAATGGATGAAAAAATTAGATAGACAATATAAAGTTTTAGGTGACAGAATAGGTGTTGATAGGAAAACACTGGATGAAGTTTTTGATAAATCTACCTTGCATAGTTTAGAGAAATTGATCTCCAATAGAGTGATTGATATTTTAGATTTCCCGATTTCTACTGGTAAAGAAGGTAATGTTTTCCGTGCTGTGACGCCAGATAAAAAATTTTTGGCATTGAAGATATATCGTACATCCAATGCAACGTTTAAACACATATCAAATTACATTGTGGGAGATCCACGGTTTACGGCGATAAATAAGAATCGAAGAGATATCATATATTCTTGGACTAAAAAGGAGTTTAAAAACCTCAGTAAGCTTGCAGAAATTGGTGTGAGAGCACCCAAACCAATTAAGATGATAAATAATATCTTAGTAATGGAATACATAGGTGATTCCAGAAGACCAGCGCCCATGATGAAGGACGTTGTTTTAAAAAAACCAGAGGAAATATTTGATAGTTTGATTGATTCCA
>Ga0315289_10009405_pt1 | contig 14070 bp, 10 predicted proteins | sample YL17G11_40_MG_FD_203452 | JGI IMG/M metagenome (GOLD analysis project Ga0315289, IMG submission 203452) | Sediment microbial communities from Yellowstone Lake, YNP, Wyoming, USA - YL17G11_40 | ecosystem: Environmental > Aquatic > Freshwater > Lake > Sediment | place: USA: Wyoming | collected...
AGGGAGGCGCGTCTCGAGCTCGCCCGGCTGTACATCTTCAGCGGCGAGGCGAAGGCGGAAACCGGCCGCCAGATGCTCCAGCTTGTGATCAGGGAAGGTGAGCCGGAGAGCTCCGCCAGGGCGCAGGCCCTGCTCGGGGAGTCCACCTATCGGCTGGGCGATCTCGCGGAGGCGAGCCGGCAGTTCCTTGCCGCGGCGGTCACCGCGAGCGCCGCTTCACTGGGCGAGCGGGGCGCCGAGCTTGCCGCCTCGTCCATCTACAGGGCGGCGGAGATGATGAAGCTCGCGGGCAAGCCCGAGGAGGTGACGGCGCTCGTGCGCAGGCTCGATGACAGGTTCCCCTCGTCGCCGTGGACCGCGAAGGCCCGCAAGCTGCAGGAGGCCGCACCGTGAGCGCGCCGCTTCGTTCGGCCATTTTCGCCGCCGTGCTTCTGGCGTTGGGCGCGTCCGGGCTGCCCGCAGCCGAAACGGGCGTGGCGGAGCCCGCTGATCCCGAGATCGTCCTCCCTCCGATCATCCTCGAGATCGAGGACCTCAGCGTTGAGCGGGTGGAGGCGAAGCTTCCCCCCGAGGAGGAGCTTCTTCCTCCGGCGCGCGAGGTGCCCCTCGTCGACGTCGGAGACCTCGTCATTGCCGATCCCTCGGTCCCGACCTCGACGGGCGCCGCTGCCGGCGCCTCGGCCGGCTTGCGCGACCGTTTCGTGGCGGCCGAGGTCGAGCTCGGAGCGGGGATGCTGAACCACGTCATCGGCAGCGTGGCCCTGAAGACTCTCGGGGGCGTGCCGCGATTCTCCCTCGACTTCACCCACGAGACGATGGAGGGGTTCTCCGCTGTTCCCCTGGCGCCGGGCTACAGCAGGCGCACCGACGAGCTCGCCGGCTCCCTCACGCTCACTCCCGGCGTGTTCGATCTGGGTCTCTCGGGGTCGTTCGTCGAGGGAGAGTACGGTCTGCAGGGAAAAGGCTCGCAGTTCCTGACCCGCCTGGGCCGGTCGATCGGCGTCGAGGCCGCGGCCTCTGCGCGAGCTCTTGAGTGGCTCACCGTCGCAGCCGCGCTCGCTCTCGGCTCCGACTCGGTCACCCTCGAGGGTCCCTCCGCCCTGCAGCGGCAAAGCGAGTACCGGATAGCCCCCTCGCTGACTCTGGATGCCCGGTTCAAGAAGGTGCGCTTCGGGCTTTCCGCCCGCTACGCCTTCCGCTCGAGCACTCCGGGCGGGGGCAGCCAGCTGCACCGCTTCACGACGGGCCTCGCCTTCGGTGTTGACCTCGCTTCCTCGCTGCTCCTCGACGGATCGGTCGGCTGGTACGGCAGCAGCGCGGGCGCGAGCCTCGTTCCCTTCGAGATCCGCCTGACGGGCACGCCGTTCCCGTTCCTCACTCTCGCCGCGGGGGGCGGTTTCCGGGTGACGCCGCTGGACATGAGGGACGTACTCGCTGTGAACCCGTTCATCGAGCCGGCCGTTCCCGCGGACGACAGCGGGTGGTTCGCCGACGCCTCCCTGCGCTTCACCTTCATGAAGGACCTTTCCGCGAGCGCGAGGGCGACCGTGGCGTCCAGCACGGCGATGCTCGATGCTGATCCGACGACCGTCCTTCTGACTGGGCTGTTCCCTCTGGCGCAGAGGCAGGGCTTGCGCCTGTCCACGGAGGCGGGCATGCGATGGGGCATCACGCAGGAGATGTCCCTGTCGGCGAGCCTCGCGCACGAGTGGCTCCCCCTTGCCGCGCTCATCCCGGTGGACAGGGTGCTCGTGGAGCTCGCGGGCCTGCAGGCCGCCGGTCGCTGGGGCTGGAACCTGTCGCTCGATTTCGATGTTCCCGCGCCACTGGCGGGCAGGGCGGCGCAGCTGCCCGTCGTGAGCGCCTCGGGTTTTCTCGCCGTTTCCGAGGTCGTGACGCTCCAGCTCGGGGCCGCGGACCTGCTGGGGCCGCTGCTGCCGGGCGGCACCCGCATCGACGTCGGAACCTACGGGAAGCCGGGCTTCCGGCTCACGGGAAGCGTGAAAATGAGTTTCTAGAGCGAGAGAGGAGAGAGGAATGATCGACATTTTGCAGAAGGGCGGGATCGTCATGTACCCCATCCTCCTGTGCTCGGTGGTAGCCGTCGTCATCATCGTCGAGCGGCTGATCTACTTCTGGAGGATCAAACTGAACGAGCAGGCGATGATCGCCCGGCTTCGCGCGACCCTCGAGAAGGGGCACTACGACGAGGCCATCTCCATCTGCGAGACCAATCCGTCGCCCATCACCAATCTCATGCGGATGGGCATCGAGCACCGTGAAGATCCCCCGAACGTGCTGCGCGACTACATCGTCGACGCGGCAAGCATGGAGATCCCGAAGCTCGAGCGGTTCCTCTCCGCGCTGGGGACCGTGGCGAACATCTCCACGCTCCTGGGCCTCCTTGGCACCGTGACGGGAAACATCAATGCCTTCGGCGTCTTCGGCCAGTTCGGGGCCTGGGGCAGCTCGGGGCAGCTGGCGAAGGGGATCTCGGAGGCCCTCATCACGACCGCCGCGGGCCTCATCGTCTCGATCCCCACGGTGATCTTCTACAATTACCTCGTGACCAAGGTCAACCACATCATCATCCGCCTGGAGAACAGGGTGAACGACATGGTGTACATGCTGGGCGCGCGGAGGGGGAAATGAAGTTCCGGCGGCGCCTGGAGCTGCAGTCGAACCTCAACCTCGTTCCGATGGTGGACGTTGTCTTCCAGCTCGTCCTTTTTTTCCTCGTGTCCACCACGTTCGTGCTCGCGCCGGGCATCAAGCTGACGCTCCCCGCCTCGGGGACCGCCGAGAGCGTTGTGATGCAGCTGATGCTCGTCACGATCGTCTCGCCCCGCGAGGTGTACCTGAACAAGGAGCGCTTCGGGGGCCTGCCCGAGCTGGCGGATCGGGTCTCCGGGATGCCCGAGGCGGACAGGAAGCAGATCGATTCGGTGATCATCGAAGCTGACCAGGACACCTCCTACGGCCTGATGGTGCAGGCACTCGACGTGCTGCGAAAGAACGGCTTCAAGAACGTGGGGCTGCGCACTCGCGATGTCGCACCGTGAGCTCAGGCTGAATTCCAGACGGCTCCTGATCGCCACGGCGATCGCCGTGGCGATCCACGCGGGGCTGTTCTTCCTCATCCCCCTCGTCCTCCAGCTGGAGAGAAGCAGAAAGCCCGAGTACGGTGGGACGGTCCTCGTGCAGCTGGAGGAGCCGGCGCCCGCCCAGGCGGTTGTTCCGGCGCCCGAACCGGCCCCCGTGGTGCAGCCAGTAGCGCAGCCCGCAGCGCAGCCAGCACCGAAGCCAGCACCGAAGCTAGCACCAGCACCGAAGCCAGCACCGAAGCCGGTACAGCAGGCGCAGCCCGTCCGCACAACGGCCCCCGCCCCTCTACCGTCCGGTCCCGCGTTCAAGGAGGCTGGCGGGAAGACCGGCGTCGTTCAGTCCCCTGCGGCGGCCGAACCGCTCGGATCGGCCGCCGCCGCGCAGGCCGTGCCGGGGCCCGAACCGACGCTGCCTGGTGCGGGAGTCCTGACCGGCGCGGCGGCGGCGAGCGAGCCCGTCCAGAGATCGGGCGTCGCCGTTGCCGTCCCCGCCCAGCCGACGGGGGCGGCGGCCTCCAGCGGCTCGAAGCCGGGGGCGGCCGGTTCCACCCTCGATCTCGGGACCCTGGACAAGGCGCTGGCAGGCAGCGCGAAGTCGGGGGGGACACCGGGAAAGACGGGCGCGGGCTCGGGCGCCGATGCGCGGGATTTCTCGGTGGTGTGGGATGAGCCGGACGCGGGAAAGGGCAGGGACCTCCTGTCTGCCCCGCGGCCGAACCTGCCGCAGTGGGTGGCCGACCAGGGCCTCACGCTTTCCGTGACAGTGTCCTTCGCCGTCGCGCCGGACGGCGTGGTCGCGCAGGCCCGGGTCGCACGCTCGTCGGGCTACAGCGACGTGGATGCCGCGGTGCTGGAGGCGGTTCGCCGCTGGCGGTTCCGGGCGGCCCAGACCGCACAGACCGTCCGCGGTACGATCGCCTACATCATTCGCGCTCGTTGACAGCGGGAGAGCATCGGAGTACTATAGCGGAAACCTCTGGGGAGGGGGACTATGCTCTTCTCAATCGGTGACCTGATTACCCTCGTCGCTGTCCTTCTGATCCTCGTGGTCTTCCGCGCCCTCGACCGCAACAACCGCTCCCTCGAAAAACTAAAGCGTTTCAGCGGCAAGATCATGGAGAACCTCTCCGCCTTCGTCGAAGAGAAGACGGCGGCGATCCGCGACCTCTCCCTCGAACTGCAGGCCAGCCTGAAGACGGGGAGGGAGATCCTCAAGCGTTCCCGCGACGTGGAGGAAGCCCTGCAGGGAAGGGCCGGCGACATCGAGTCGATCCAGAAGCGCCTCACCGAATACGACCGCGCCCTCGCCGAGCTGGCCGGAATGTCCGACAGGGTCGAGCAGAATCTCGAGAAGGTTCGAAGGGAGTCGGATTTCGTCGAGACGGTGGGCAAGAAGATCAGAGAGGCGGCGGGCCAGATGGAGCGGCTGGAGAAGCGGATCCCCGCCCTGGAGGGGGAGTTCGCCGCCGCGGGGAAGAAGGCCCTCGGGGAGGCCCGGGCCGAGCTGCTGGGGGGGATCGACAGGGCCGTCGGCGCCATGCGCGAGAGCGTCGGAGAATCGGACAGCAAGGTGCGGGATTTCGCCGCGTACATCGCCCGCCTGGAATCGCGCACGGAACAGATGGAGAAGGAGAGGGTCGCGGCGCTCACGCGGACCCTCGACGGCTTCGACACTGAGCTTCGCGCGAAGCTCTCCCGCGCGGTCCTGAGCGCCGAGAGCCTCGAGGGGGAGGTCTTCGAGAAGCTCGCTGGCCGCATCCAGTCCGATGAAGCCGCCGTCGCGAAGTCGATCGAGTCCCTCGAGTCGCGCATCGCGGACTACGAGGGCGAGATCGACTACCGCTTCCGCACCCTGCAGGAGGCCTCGGGCGACGTGGACTGCCTCGGGGCCTCGCTCACCGCGTCGGTCGAGAAGGCCGCCGCCGCGGCGAAGGCCGAGATGAAGGGACTGGCGGACGAGCTGGTCGCCAATTGGAAGGCGGAGGTCACGGGAGCGGCCGCGGCCAAGGAGGAGATCAGCGCGGGCCTCTCGGAGGTGACGGCGGGACTCGCCGAGCTGAAGCAGAAATCCTACCAGAGCGTGTCCGCGAAGCTCGCCGTCTTCGAGGACGAGTTCTTCGCGGACCTGCGCGCGCGTTCGGCGGGCGTTCAGGAGAAGTTCCAGGCCTGGCAGGCCGACATGGACAAGCGGACGGTCGAGTTCGAGTCGGACGTGAAGGAGCGGGTGTCCACCTCGGAGGAGTCCCTGCAGGGGCTGCGCGAGGGGCTGCGCGCCGAAATCGTGCGCGCGCGAAGGGACGCCGCCGCCTCCTTCGAAAAGGAGATCCTCGGCGTTCGGGACTCCCTGGAGACCGGCACCCGCCGGATGCAGCGCGAAATAGAGGTCGGTCTGAAGGAGCTCGCCTCGGGCCTCGATTCCGGGCGCAGGGACCTGGCCGAGCTGTTCGACGCCTCCCGCGCCGAGATCGCGGGCTGGGAAGCCAGGGGGAAGGAGAAGCTCGCGCAGGCCGACGCATCGATGGCGGAGCGGATCTCCTCGCTCTCCGCCGAGGCGGCCGCTTCGATGGCGAGCATCCGCGACGCTTTCGCCGCCCAGACCGAGGAGCTGGTGGTCGGATCCAACGAGGAGCGCATGAGCCTGCGGGCCGAGCTGAAGGGGATGGGCGAGAGGATCGCCGGCTTCGACGCGGAGCTGAAGAAGGCGACCGAGGCGGCGCGCGAAAGGTTCCGCGCCGACGCCGAGGCCTTCCAGCTCGAGAGCCAGAAGAGGATGCGCGACCTGCACGCCGAAGTAGAGGGCCGCATCAGGGACTACAGGCAGCTGCTGGCGGACAACCGGGAGAAGGCCGAGGCCATGCAGGAGAAGATGTCCGCTCGGATCGAGGAGGGCTCCCGGCTGCTCGCCGCCAGCCTCGGGGAGATCGACAAGCGGGTGAAGAACTTCATGTCCCAGACCAAGATCTTCGAGCGCGCCGACACCCTGAAGGCCTCGCTGGACGGCACCATCGACGAAATGAAGAAGGAGATGGCGAAGCTCGCCGCCGAGCGCGCCGAGATCGGGGATATCGAGGTCCAGCTCGCCCGCACGCGCAAACTCGCCGATGAGGTCTCGGGCAAGCTCACGCGGTTCCTCGCCGAAAAGAGGCGCATCGAGGAGATGGACGGCGACTTCAAGAAGATCGTCTCCCTCTCGCGCGAGGTCGACCTGAAGCTGGACACCCTGACGGCGAGCAACGACGCGCTGCAGCAGATCCAGGCCAGGGTCAGGCAGTTCGAGGAGATGGGCAAGGCGGTCGAGACGGGGTTCGAGAGGCTTGAGAAGAAAAAGGAGATCCTCACGGTGACCTCCGAGGCCGTGGACAGGAACTTCCAGCGTCTGGAGGGTCTGGAGAAGACCCTCGAGACGACGGACAGGGATCTGGACGCGCTGGCCCTGAAGGTCCAGTCGATGCGCGGTGACTTCGACCTGCTCGGCGCCAACAAGAAGGACGCGGATTCCGCCATGGAGACCGTCGGAAAGCTCTCGGCCATCCTCTCCGAGCTCGAGGGCCGCATGGACAAGGCGCAGAGCGCCCGGGAGTGGCTCGCGCGGACGGAGACCCGGTTCCAGGAGGTCTCCCAGCAGGCCCAGGAGCAGGTGCGCCTGCTCGAGAGCATCGTGAAAGCCGAGACGAAGAAGGAGAAGACGGATCGGGGTGCGCCGCCTCTGGACAAGCGCGAAACGGTGATCAAGCTCTCGCACCAGGGATGGTCCGTGCAGGAAATCTCACGGGTGACGCAGCTGTCGCGAGGAGAGGTCGAGCTGATCCTCGAACTCGCCCCGAAAATCTAGCCCGTTGCGCCGATCTTCCCTCGTCGCTCTTGTCGCCTGCCCGGACTACGACAGGCAGCGCGTGGACCATGCGGTCCGACAGGGGCTCGACATGCTGGGAGGGCAGGCGCTCCCGTCCAGCCTCGTAGGCGGTCCCTCGAACTCGGGCGCGATCCTGCTCAAGCCGAACATGCTGCGCCCCGCGCCTCCCGAGAAGGGCGTGACGACGCATCCCGCCGTCTTCTCCGCGGTTGCCCGCTTCCTGCAGGGAGCGGGGGCGCGCCTGTGCTTCGGCGATTCGCCGAACGGGATCTTCAGCCCGCTCGCGGCTGCCCGGCAGTCCGGCCTTCTGGCCGAGGCGCAGTCACTGGGGATCCCCCTGGCCGACTTCGAGACGGCACGGGATGTGAGCCGGACGATCGGCGGGCGTTTCAGGAGGTTTCCCATTGCCCGGGGCATCCTCGAGGCTCGAGCCATCGTGAATCTCCCGCGGCTGAAAACCCACGGCCTCACCACGATGACCGGAGCGCTGAAGAACATGTTCGGCGCCGTCGTCGGCAGCAGCAAGGCGGCCCTGCACATCACCCACTCCGACGGGGAGAGCTTCGGCAGGATGATCGCCGATGTCAACTGCCTTGTCCGCTCCCGCCTGGTGGTCATGGACGCCATCACGGTCATGGAGGGAAACGGTCCGGTGAGCGGAAGGCTCGTCGATCTCGGCCTCCTGGTCTTCTCCACCGACCCCGTTGCAGTGGACGCCGTCGCCTGCAGGATCCTGGGGCTCGATCCCCTGTCCATTCCGTTCATCCGCGCGGCGTGGGAATCCGGTCTGGGCGCCGCCCGGGAGGAGGAAATCGAGGTCCGGGGCGCCGAGCTCGCCCGCTTCACGGGCAGGCGCTTCGCCATTCCCTCGAGAAACCCCACGCGGATCATTCCTCCCCTGCTCTGGCGCGTGGCAAAGGACCTCCTCGTGGCCAGGCCGACCATCGATCCCGCGGCCTGCGTCGCCTGCGGAGAGTGCGTCGCCTCCTGTCCGACCTCTCCGAAGTCCCTTGCCCAGGAGCGGGGAAAGGTGCCATCCTACGCGTACTCGAGCTGCATCCGCTGCTACTGCTGCCAGGAAACATGCCCGCACGGGGCCATCAGCGTGCGCCCGGCGCCGCTCGCCTGGCTCCTCGGCGGCCGGACCGAGAGAAAACGGGGCTCCAGCGGCGCCTGAGGGCACCGCCAGGGCCCAGGGGAGGAAGAGATGGCGATCACAGTCGACTACCGCTGGATGATCCCCCCGCTGGGGGCCGAAGTCGTTCACTCGTATCGCGCGCGCGTTCGCGCCGTGCACGAGGACCTGACTGCGAGGCGCAGGGCGGGAAAGCTCCCGTTCTACGACCTGCCCCGCCAGGACCTGTCGGGCATCGAGGGCTACGTCGAACGCATGAAGGGCGGCTTCAAGACCCTCGTCGTGCTCGGCATCGGAGGCTCCTCGCTCGGCCTCCTGTCGCTGAACGCCGCGCTTCGCACGCCGTTTCCAGCCCTGGAGCCGTCCCCGCGCCTGGTCGTCCTGGACAACGTCGATCCCGTGCGCGTCGGCAGCTTCCTCGACGCCCTGGACCCGAGGGAGACCCTTCTGAACGTCATCACCAAGTCCGGCGATACGGCCGAGACCATGGCGAGCTTCCTCGTGTTCCGCAAATGGTTCACCGACGCCCTCGGGGCAAAGTCCGCGGCCGAGAGGATGGTCGCGACGACGGACAGGAAGAAGGGCGCCCTGCGGAAGATCGTCGATGAGGGGGGGCTTGCGAGCTTCGAGGTCCCTGACGGGGTCGGCGGGAGGTTTTCCGTTCTCACGCCCGTGGGTCTGCTGCCGGCGGCTCTCCTGGGCATCGACATCCGCGGCCTCCTTTCAGGCGCCGCGGCCATGGACGGCCGCCTGGCGAGCGGCGAGCTCGCCGAGAACCCCGCCTACTTCGGGGCCGTCCTGCACCGGGTCGCCTATCGCGAGGGCCGCCGGATCTCCGTCATGTTCGCGTACTCCGACCAGCTCTTCCTCCTGGCGGACTGGTACCGCCAGCTGTGGGCGGAGAGCCTCGGCAAGCGCTTCGCGCTGGACGGGTCGGTCGCCGCGGTCGGGCCAACGCCCGTGAAGGCCCTGGGCGTGACCGACCAGCACTCCCAGGTGCAGCTGTACAAGGAAGGCCCCGACGACAAGGTCTATACCTTCCTTGCGGTGGAGAAGTTCTCCCGGACGATACCGATACCTGCGGCCGGCGCGGGGCTGGATGCCATCGGCTATCTCGGCGGGCACACGCTGAACGAGCTGTTCGCCGCCGAGCGGCGTGCAACCGAGGTCGCCCTCTCTCGCGCCGGCAGGCCTGTCAGCCGCATCGTCTTCCCCGAGGTCACCGCGCACAACGTCGGAGAGTACTACCACCTCCTGGAGGTCATGACTGTCGCCGCGGGAGCCCTTTTTGGCATCGATCCCCTCGACCAGCCCGGCGTGGAGGAGGGGAAGCAGTACGCGTACGGCATCATGGGCAGGCCGGGCTACGAGGAGAAGCGCAGGGAGCTGGAGAAAACGGCCGCGGGGGAGCCCCGGCTGCTCTTCGGGCCCCCCGAAAATGCTTGACCCGAGACAAACCGCCTGAGTACCTTAGCCCTACACACATTTTCACCAGGCGGTTTCGATGTCGAAGAAGAAGGACCGTGCCGAGGAGCAGGCGGGAGGCGCCGGGGGGGATGCGATCATCTCCGCGGGCGGTCTCCGTTCTCCCGGCTCCGATCAGAACCATGACTCCCCCCCTCAAACCCCGCCGGCGGAGGCCCCGGCATCCGTTGCGGGCGGAAGCGCGCCGGTCGTCTCCGCCGATGATCGCCTGCGGGCGCTCGAGGCCGAGGCGCTCGACCTTCGGGACAAGCTCCTGCGCAAGCAGGCCGATTTCGAAAACTTCAGAAAGAGGATGATTCGAGAAAGGGACGAGGCGGCGCGCTACGCGAACGCGGCCCTGCTCACCGACGTGATCGCCACGATCGACGACTTCGAGCGGGCGATCCGATCGGCCGAGGAATCGCGCGATTTTCCCTCCTTCCTCCAGGGAGTCAGCATGATCGAGAAGCAGCTCCTGGAGACCCTCGAGAGCCGCTGGGGCCTGCGGCGCTTCACCTCCACGGGTGAGGGCTTCGATCCCAACAGGCACGAGGCCGTGCTTCGCGTCGAGGGGCCCGCCGAGTCCCGGCCCACGGTCGTCGAGGACTACCAGAAGGGCTACTTCCTGCACGAGCGCGTGCTGCGGCCCGCCCGAGTGAAGGTGATGGTGCCTGCACAGCAGCCGGTATCCGAGGATTCCGCCCCCTCGCCGAAGGCCGGCGGCCAGCCCGAGGAGGAGCGCTGATGGGAAGGATCATCGGCATCGACCTCGGCACCACGAACTCCTGCGTCGCGATCATGGAGGGCGGGCAGCCCATCGTCATCCCGAACTCCGAGGGACAGCGGACGACACCGTCGATCGTCGCCTACACCGACACGGACGAGCGCCTCATCGGTCAGCCGGCCAAGAACCAGATGATCACGAATCCCGAAAACACCGTGTGTTCGATCAAGCGATTCATGGGCCGGCGGGTCGAGGAGGTCCAGGAAGAGATCCGGCGCGCCTCCTTCACCGTCGCCGACGGCGGCAAGGACGTGCGCGTGCGCCTCCACGGGGAGCTGTTTTCACCGCCTGAAATCTCCGCCGCGATCCTCCAGAAGATGAAGAAGACGGCCGAGGACTTCCTCGGCGAGCCTGTCACGGATGCCGTCGTCACCGTCCCCGCGTACTTCAATGACGCGCAGCGCCAGGCCACCAAGGACGCCGGGCGCATCGCGGGGCTCGACGTGAAGCGCATCGTGAACGAGCCCACTGCCGCGGCCCTCGCCTACGGGCTGGACAAGAACGGCCGCGAGGAGACCATCGCCGTCTACGATCTCGGCGGCGGGACCTTCGACATCTCCATCCTCGATCTCGGCGACGGGGTCTTCGAGGTCAAGTCCACCAACGGGGACACCCACCTCGGCGGCGACGACATCGACCAGCGCCTGATCGACTGGATGGTCGGCGAGTTCCGACGCGAGACCGGCATCGACCTCTCCAAGGACCGCATGGCCATGCAGAGGCTGAAGGAGGCCGCCGAGAAGGCGAAGATCGAGCTGTCCAGCGCACAGGCGACATCCGTGAACCTCCCCTTCATCACCGCGGACTCAAGCGGCCCCCGTCACCTCGCCTACTCCCTCACCCGCGCGAAGCTCGAGCAGCTGGCCGGGGACCTCATCGAAAAGACGCGCGCCCCCTGTGTGCAGGCTCTGCGCGACGCCAACCTTTCCCCCGCGGACATCGACCATGTGATCCTCGTCGGCGGCTCGACGCGGATGCCCGCCGTGCAGGCCATCGTGAAGGAGATCTTCGGCAGCGAGGGGAGCAAGGGCGTCAACCCCGACGAGGTCGTCGCCGTCGGCGCCGCGATCCAGGGCGGGATACTCGGCGGGGACGTCAAGGATGTCCTGTTGCTGGACGTCACGCCGCTGTCTCTGGGCATCGAGACCCTCGGGGCGGTGTTCACCCGGCTCATCGACCGCAACACCACGATCCCGACGCGGAAGAGCCAGACATTCTCCACAGCCTCCGACGGCCAGACCGCCGTCTCGATCCACGTCCTGCAGGGCGAGCGGGAGATGGCCGTGCAGAACAGGACCCTCGGCCGGTTCGACCTCGTGGGGATCCCTCCCGCGCCGCGCGGCGTGCCGCAGATCGAGGTGACCTTCGACATCGACGCGAACGGAATCGTCCACGTGTCGGCGAAGGACCTCGGGACGGGAAAGGAGCAGAAGATCCGCATCGAGAGCTCCTCGGGGCTTGGAGAGGCCGAGACTCCCGCCGCCGAGGACAGGGTCGAGCGGGAGAAGGTCGAGGCGCGAAACGAGGCTGAGAGCCTCCTGTACTCCACCGAGAAATCGCTCAACGAGCTGGGACAGAAGGTGTCCGAGCCGGAGCGGGCCGCGGTGCAGGCTTCCCTCGCCGAGCTCCGCGCCGCCTTCGATTCGGGGGACGAGGCGCTCATCAAGGGACGTTCGGAGGCCCTGCGCGAGTCCGCATACCATCTGGCGGAGGAAGTCTACAAGGACGCCCGCGGCGCGCGCGCCGCGGGCAAGGCGAAGGGGCCGCGGGCCGGCGCTGAGAACGCCGACTACGAGGTCGTCGACGGCGGGAAGCCGAAGAAATGACGAAGATGGCGAAACGGGATTGCTACGAGGTCCTCGGGGTTCCGAAGGGCTCGTCCAAGGACGAGGTCAAGAGGGCCTACCGCAAGCTGGCCATCGCCAACCATCCCGACCGCAACCCCGGCAGCAAGGAGGCGGAGGAGAGGTTCAAGGAGGCGACGGAGGCCTACGAAATCCTCGCCGACGACAGGAAGCGCCAGGCCTACGACCAGTACGGGTTCGCGGGCTTGAGCGGGATGGGCGGCCCCACGCAGCAGGACTTCTCGACCATCTTCCAGGGCTTCGAGGACATCTTCGGGGACTTCAGCGGGTTCTTCGATTCCTTCTTCGGCGGGGGCGGCGGCGGGCGCCGCAGGGGCTCCACGCGCGGCCACGGGCAGCGGGGATCGGACCTTCGCTACGATCTGGAGATCAGCTTCATCGACGCGGCCTTCGGCGCCAAGACGGACGTTTCATACCCCCGCGCGGAGCGCTGCGAAGCCTGCGGCGGAGCGGGCGCCGACAAGGGCAGCGGGCGAAAGCTCTGCCCCACCTGCGGCGGCTCGGGCCAGGTCCGGCGCAACTCGGGATTCTTCTCGATCGCGTCGAGCTGTCCGGCCTGCGGCGGTGACGGGGAGATCATCGAGAAGCCCTGCGCCGAGTGCAGGGGCAGCGGCGTGCAGAAGCGCACCCGCAAGATCAAGGTCACCATCCCGCCGGGCATCGAAGACGGCAAGCGCCTCAGCCTTGCGGGCCAGGGCGACGCGGGGGCGAACGGCGCGCCGGACGGAGACCTGTACGTCTTCATCCACGTCCAGCCCCACCCGCACTTCGAGCGCGACGGCACCGACCTGTACTGCGCGATCCCCATCTCGATCACGCAGGCCGCCCTCGGCGCCGACATCGTCGTGCCCACCCTCGAGGACAAGAGCGTACGCGTGAGCGTTCCTGCCGGGACGCAGAACGGCAAGGTCCTGCGCCTGCGCGGCGAGGGGGTGCCCGAGCTGCACAACCCGGGGCGCCGCGGTGACCTGTACATCCGAATCGTCGTGCGCGTTCCCACCAGGGTCAACGCGCGGGGCAAGGAGCTGCTGCGGGAGTTCGCCGAGGCCGTCGGGGAGGAGAAAAGCCCCGCGCCCATCCCCTTGTCCGAGCTGAAACAGTAGGCTATGCTCTTCCCCATTCAGAATGGGGAAGGCAGCAGCCGTTCTCACAATCGTCACCGCGACCCTTCTCGCCGCACAGTCCCTTGCCGTGGCAGCGCGCCTTATGCGGTGCGCCGAGAGGAGGGAGCCGGCCTGGCTGCTGGTCCTGCTCGCCGTTCTGATCCTCCGCCTGGCGCTCCCCGACTTCCCTGCCGCGCGGATGCTCCTGTCGATCGCGGGCATCTGGGCCGCGGGCTGCCTGCTCGCGAGCATCGACGGTCGGCGGCACGCCGCGGCATGGCATGTCGCCTGCGCGGTCCCCCTGCTCGTCATCCCCGCGGCACGTGCGCTGGGCTACGGAGACGCGACTCCCCTTCGCGCACTGCACGCATTCTCGGCCGCCCTTCTGGCCTGCATCTCGATTCCCACCCTCGCGCGGGTGTTGAAAAGGACTCGGTGCCTGCCTCTCGCTGCCGCTTTCGCCTCGGCTCTCGCATGGGCGGGCGCGTCGGTCTGCCGCGATGTCCTCTCGGCGGCCGCAGCCTCAATCCCCGACCTCGCGGCCCTGCCTCTGTGCCTGCTCGCCGTCTCGACAGGGGAGCTCGTGCTTCTGGAAGGCTACCCGTGGGCGGGGGGACTGCGCGGGCGCGCCCGTGAAGGGGAGGCGAGGGGGAAGCTCCTGAGCGCGGCCTATGCGAGGCTGCTCGAGACGGAGAACGCCCTGGTCCTGCAGGACGGGCTGATCGCCTCGGGTCTGCTCGCCCTCGGGGCCGCCCATGAGTT